>ODAI012865129.1_pt1 | contig 15691 bp, 14 predicted proteins | sample 1539321 | NCBI WGS metagenome assembly ODAI01 (sample SAMN02144231, study PRJEB22623) | gut metagenome | biome: sheep rumen | host: Ovis aries | place: New Zealand
CTGGTCATGGTTGACCTGATAGAAGGAATTAGCGCTGATATCAAAGGAAATAGTATCACCGTTTGTAAGTGTGATGCTGTCGCGGATGGCTTCCTTGCCATAAAGCACCTTAGTCTCATATCCCATGATGACATTATCACGGCGGGGGTTGATGTTAAGCACCAGTGATGCTAGAGAAGGCTCAACGGTTTTCACGTGAGAAACAAGTGAATCCACTTTTGGAAGCGAATCTCCATTTACCACCACGCAAACCATAGTCTCACCTGTGGCCTTACCTTCGCGGACCAATACGTGACGAATCAATCCTTTACCACTCACTTCATCATAAGGTGAAACACCACATTCATTCATATAATCAATTATCGCATATACGATATTCATACTCTTCTTAGAGCAAATCTTACAATCATCAGATGGTACGATGCGATGGCTTCTGGCGCCGTAAAATCCTGCGATGATATTTCCATCCTTATCCACGCCGATAGGCACCTGCGCCTTGTTACGGTAACGAAGTGGGTCTGCCATGCCAAGTATAGGCTCGCGGATGCTGTCTACAAAAGCCCGGTCGTAGCCACCAATCTTTACGAGGTTATTGGCAACGATGTTATCCTTAATCTCCAGCTGTTTTTCATAAGCCACCTGCATAATCTGGCAGCCGCCGCACTGTTTAGCATTAGGGCAGGCTGGCTGAACACGGTATGGGCTAGGTGTCACGACCTCCTTCAAAGCGGCGAAGCAGTATGTCTTTTTCACCTTGGTGATAATGACGTCGCACTCATCTCCTACTACCGCGTCCTTGACAAAAATGGTCACACCATCTGTGTGACCAATTCCTGCGCCCTCAAGGGACATATCTTCAATTGTAAGTCTTACAATATCATTCTTATTCATTAATTCTTTCCTGTTCTACGGATGTTTGAATCAAGTAGGCGGTTGAAGCCCTGCCATGCAAGATTGTTTTCATCAACATTTTCAAGTGCCTCGTAGATAGTCTCAAGCTTTGCATCGATGTTATCTGCAAAAGAAAGTGCGATAGCTTCAGCAATAGCTGGCTTCTTAGGTGAACCAAATTCCAGTTCGCCGTGGTGAGATAAGATGCAGTGGATAAGCTCCTTGCGTTTAACCTCTGGGAAGCCTTCGATGTTATCAATGGCACGGTCTACCATGTTAGCGCCCACGTAGATGTGACCTAAAAGCTGGCCCTCATCTGTGTAATCGTTGCGAGGGAAGTCTGAAAGCTCCCTAACCTTTCCGATGTCGTGGAAGATGGCTGCTGTTATAAGCAAATCTCTATCTAAAAATGGATACTGCTTGCTGAAATAATCGCAGTTGGTTGCAACTGAAAGTGTGTGCTCAAGCAAACCGCCAGTAAAGCCGTGGTGCACTGACTTAGCTGCGGAATGTGCCTTGAAGGCTTCGATGAAATCCTTGTCCTCAACGAAGTATTTTCTGAGGAGTGCCTTCATGTATGGTGCTTTGATGGAATTAATAAGAGCCATCAAATCGTTCCACATAACGCCGATGTCCTTCTTACTAGAAGGGATGTAATCTGTGATTTCGAATTCGCCAGCGTTAGCCTTGCGAAGTCTTTTTATATTGAACTGCAATGCACCGTTCCAGCTGGTGATATCACCTGTAACAGTGATGAAATCAAGCTCATCGTAATCGCTGATTCCTTCAGAATCAACATCCCAGATTTTGGCGTCGATAGTGCCTGTTTTATCGCATAATGTAAGCGATTCGAATGCCTTACCAGTCTTAGAAATGCCTGCAGTTTTTTTCTTGCAAAGATAAGTTTCTGTTCCTCTGTCTCCCTCTTTAAGTGTGTTAATGTATTTCATAAAATTCTCCATTCTAAGCTCCAAAGGAGCGGCGCAGCGTTGCTGCAAAAATCTTACTTAATTATAAGGTATGCGGGGGAGATAATCAATGTAATGATGATGGTCGAAAATATAAATTATTTCTTCTTTTTTTAGTCGTTTTCGCACTTTTTATGTGGTAGGATTTTTATAGATGCGAATTGGGATTTGCCCTCATCCGCCCTGCGGGCACCTTCCTCCAGAGGGGAAGGCTTAAGATAGGAGAAGATTATGGAAAGAAAAAAATTGTTTACTCAGGTAGATGGGCTGCTGCATGGAGGGGATTATAACCCTGAGCAGTGGTTGGATAGACCTGACATTTTGGAAAAAGATATTAAATACATGAAGGATGCCCACATCAACACAGTTACAATGGGTGTGTTTTCTTGGGCTGTGCATGAGCCAACAGAAGGCAACATCAACTTCGACTGGCTGGCCGAAATCATGGATAGACTTTATGAGAATGGGATTTACACAGTGCTGGCAACACCTACTGGTGCCCGCCCTGCCTGGTTGGATGAAAAATATCCATCTGCAATGCGTTGCAATGAAATGGGCGTGAGAAATCACCATGGAGTTCGCCACAATCACTGTATGCAATCGCCTGAATTCCGTGAGAAGGTCCGCATTATGGACTCTAAACTGGCTGAAAGATTTGCGGGACATCCAGGGCTTTTGATGTGGCACATTTCTAACGAATTAGGTGGATATTGCTACTGCGATACTTGTCGTAAGAAATTCCAGGAGTGGCTTGCTGATAGATACGACCACGACATCGAAAAATTAAATAAGGCTTGGTGGACTACATTTTGGTCTCACAAATTCAATAGCTTCGACCAGATTGACCCACCTTACGCAAACGGTGAAAACTGCGTGCTTGGATTGAATCTTGATTGGAAGAGATTTTCTACCTGGTCTGCGACAGATTTCATGAAATTTGAAATTGATACACTTCGCAGTGCTGGCGCTAAAGAACCTACCACAACTAATTTCATGGAGATGTTCTACGACTACGATTACCATTACATGAAGGATTTCATCGATGTAATCAGCTGGGACAACTATCCTGAAATGCACAACAACTGGCAGACAGATGCTGACCATCTGTTGGAGCGCAGCTTTAACCATGCACTTTTCAGAAGCATGAAAAGGGATAAACCATTTATGATGATGGAGTCGGCTCCTGGACTTGTGAACTGGCGTCCATTCAACAAATACAGAAGACCTGGTATGCATGAGCTGATTTCCATGCAGGCAGTTGCAACAGGTTCTGATACTGTTCAATACTTCCAGATTAGAAAAAGCCGCGGTTCTTCTGAACAATGGCACGGGGCAGTCATCGACCATATCGGAACAAACGACACTCGCGTTTTCAAAGAGGTTGCAAAGCTCGGCGAGGATTTAGAATCTATCAGTGAAGTAGCTGGCACACTTTCCGCCAATAAGGTTGCCATTATTTTTGACTGGGATAACCGTTGGGCCATTGATGATGCTTGGGCTCTTGCAAAGGAAACCAAGAAATTTGATGAGACCTGCATGAATATCTACAATGTGTTCATGAAGCTCGGCGTCGAGCCAGATATCATTTCATCTGACATGGATTGGAGCGACTACAAAATCATCTGCGCTCCTATGTTATATGTGCTTCACGACGGAGTTGGTGAAAAGATTGCAGATTTTGTAAAAAACGGCGGTCAGTTTATGAGCACATATTTCACCGGATATGTTAACAAGGATTTGCTTGCAAATCTTGGCGGATTCCCTGGTGATGGATTGTCCGAAGTTTTCGGTCTTCGCTCTGAGGAAATCGATACACTCTATCCTGAAGACAGGAACAGTATCAGCATCATCGACAGAGCTGGCAAGCCTTCTCATTCAATTGAGGTTAGGGATTATCAGGAATTGCTTAGAGATGTCACTGCCGATGTTTTGGCTAGATATGATGGAGATTATGTTGCTGGCAAGCCTGCCATTACACGCAACAACTACGGTGATGGACATGCTTACTATGTGGCATGCCGCACTAAACAGGAAGACATTGAATTCATTTATCGTGAGATGTTGGAGCATGCGCATATCGCATATGCGAAGTTACCTGCGGGAATCGAAAAGCACACTCGCTACGCTGAAGACTGTGCGTACGACTTCTACCTCAACTGCACAACCGAGGACGCTACCGTATCCGGCGTAACTGGTATCAACCTCCTTAATGGAGATAATGTGGCCGGCTCGCTGTCCCTCAAGGGCTACCAGGTAGCTGTAATACGAAGATAAAATAAAAGCCACTTAGTTACGGCTACAAGCCTAATTAATTCTCCGCTTCACTAATGTGAAGCTAAAGAATTATTAGAGCTTGATGCCTACTAGATGGCTTTCTTTATCTTTTAATCTACATATTACGGTTGAGCGACACCACGAGCACGTCGTCGCTATCTTCGTCGGCTACCAGGTAGTCGGTGATTTCCACACGTCGAAGTATGCCGTCGTCCCCTTTTTGGATAACACGGATTTCCACCTTGTCTGTTCCGTTTTCGTATTCCTTCAGAAGATTTTCCCTTGAAAATGTATTTTTAAAAAGCTCTCTGTCCATTTCGTGCATGGTGCTGGCGCCCGATTCGATGAGCTCGTCAAAGCTGCCGGCCACATCACATTTGGTGGATGTAAAATCCTTGTAGGTCAAAAAGCTATAGGTGTTCTTAGTCAAGTTGCCCAGTATCATCAGTGGATACTGCTTGAACAATGCCTGCTTAAGTAATTTTTGAATACTAATACTATTTTTCTTATTATCTGTTCCCATGATTCTTGCTCCCCTAAATACGTTGTGCAAGAAATACTATACTGCTTCTTTGGGAAAAATGCAAAAAGTTTTAGGTTGTGGGCAATCTGTTACGGTAACAAGCAAAATTATTCTACGCTCGGCTAGGATGCCTCGCTTAAGAATAATTTTTCTTGTTACCTACAGATTGTTCGCTACTTTATTTTAATGCTTGTGCTATATCGGCCACGAGGTCGGCGGAGTCTTCTAGGCCGCATGATACGCGGATAAGACCTGCTGGGATGCCGGCTGCTTCAAGCTGTTCATCACTCATCTGGCGATGTGTTGATGTAGCTGGGTTTAGGCAGCAAGATCTTGCGTCAGCTACGTGTGTTTCGATTGCGATAAGCTTAAGCTTTTTCATAAAGCTTTCTGCAGCTGCACGACCACCTTCAAGCTCGAAGGATACTACGCCGCAGCCTCCATTTGGAAGGTACTTCTGAGCGATTTCATAGTACTCATCTCCTTCAAGACCTGGGTATGTAACCTTCTTAACCTGTGGCTGCTCGCTTAAGAATTTAGCAACTGCAAGTCCGTTTTCTACATGGCGAGGCATGCGCACGTGAAGTGATTCCAGACCAAGATTAAGTAAGAATGCATTCTGTGGTGACTGGATGCATCCAAAATCACGCATAAGCTGTGATGTACATTTTGTAATGAATGCACCTTCCTTACCGAATTTCTCAGCATAAGTGATTCCGTGGTAGCTTTCGTCTGGAGTGCAAAGTCCTGGGAATTTGTCAGCATGAGCCATCCAGTCGAAGTTGCCCGAATCTACAATACATCCACCTACTGCAGCGCCGTGACCGTCCATGTATTTTGTAGTTGAATGCGTAACGATATCTGCTCCCCATTCAATTGGTCGGCAGTTTACAGGTGTTGGGAATGTATTATCAACGATAAGAGGTACACCGTGTTCATGTGCAACCTTGGCAAACTTTTCAATATCAAGCACTGTAAGAGCTGGATTAGCAATAGTCTCACCAAATACTGCTCTGGTGTTATCCTTGAATGCAGCGTTAAGCTCTTCCTCTGATGCCTTTGGAGATACGAAGGTCACATCTACACCCATCTTTCTCATGGTAACTTCGATAAGGTTGAAGGTTCCACCGTAGATAGATGATGATGCAACGATGTGGCTACCGCATTCGCAGATATTAAAAAGTGCAAAAAAGTTTGCAGCCTGTCCGCTGGATGTAAGCATTGCAGCTGTACCACCCTCAAGAGCCGCAATCTTTGCAGCAACATAATCGTTAGTAGGGTTCTGTAATCTTGTGTAGAAATATCCGGAAGCCTCTAAATCAAAAAGCTTTCCCATATCCTCACTGGTGTCATATTTGAAAGTAGTGGATTGCACGATTGGAATCTGGCGTGGCTCGCCGTTTCCTGGAGTGTATCCAGCCTGTACACATTTAGTTCCGATGCCTTGATTAGTCATTAATCATATCCTCCTGTATATTTACAATTAAATAAGGAGCGTAATCAAATACGCTCCTTACACTTTAACACATTAAAGGACTAATTTAAATAATTGTTAGCAACAGATTTCTTTATATCTGGCAGAAACCTTGCTCCAATCCAAAATTTCCCAAAACGCCTTAATATAGTCCGGTCTTAAATTCTTATATTTTAGATAATATGCATGCTCCCACACATCTAACGCAATCAGTGGAATCATGCCCTTGCCCTCGGAAATAGGATTGTCCTGATTTAAAGATGTAGACACTGCAAGCTTTCCTGATTTATCTGCTGAAAGCCAAGCCCAGCCAGAACCAAACTGTCCTGCCGCAGCTGCAGACATCTGCTCCTTCAAAGCATCCAGGCTACCAAAGGTTTTATCGATGGCCAATGCCAGCTCACCTGTAGGCTCCTTCGCAGGATTAGGGGAGAACATTTCAAAATACAGATTATGATTGTAGTAACCACCACCCTGATTTTTTAGGCCTTTTCGCAAGGTCTCATCACTGACTTTATCTAAGCTTGCCAGCAGCTCCTCTACAGACAGATTAGCCATTCCCGCTTTTTCAGCCAGGTCATTGAAATTCTTAGTATAGGTAGCGTGATGTTTGCCATGGTGTGTCTCCACTGTCTCCTTATCAATGTAAGGCTCCAAGGCATCTGTAGCATAAGGTAATTTAATCTGTTCGTACATGTGCATACTCTCCTTTCGCATAAAGCATTTTATACTCAATACATTAAATGTTTTCACATTTTAGATACCGAAAGTACAGTCTATGTCTAATCCATGTTAAATCTTTGTAAAACTATGACTTCTTGCTGACCCAACAATGAAATTGTCAGCAAGAATCTATATAAAATTTATTGATTTATTAATATGTTACTATCTGTTGCATTTTTTTCATTTTAGATAGTAGTCATTTTTAACATCCTTACTATCTATTTTCATTTTTCTTTCTCAGATAGTAGTCTTTTATTTGCTCACTACTATCTATATACATTTTTTCTTCTTCAGATAGTAGCCTTGTCATTCAGCCCTACTACCTATCACACTTTTTTATTCTTTAGATAGTAACCTCCACAATTCATCTTACTATCTAGAAGCTGTTTTTTTCTTACAGATAGTAGCCTTGTCATCCTGCCTTACTACCTATCACACTTTTTTCTTCCTCAGATAGTAACCTCCACAATCCTTCTTACTATCTAGCTGCTATTTTTTCCTACAGATAGTAGCCTTGTCATCCTGCCCTACTACCTACCACGCTTTTTTATTCCTCAGATAGTAGCCGCCACAATCCTTCTTACTATCTAGCTGCTATTTTTTCCTACAGATAGTAGCCTTGTCATCCTGCTCTACTACCTATCAAGCTTTTTTATTCCTCAGATAGTAGCCGCCACAATTCATCTTACTATCTAGCTGCTATTTTTTCCTACAGATAGTAACCTTGTCATCCTGCCCTACTACCTAGCAAGCTTTTTTATCCCTCAGATAGTAGACCTCTTCAAAATCACTACTATCTATTTAAAAAATCTTCTCTTAGATAGTAAAAAGGCTTCGACAACCACATCCACCAGCAATGGCAGGGCAACGCCAACGATAGTATAGATAATTAGCACGTATTCTGGTGCATCAAATATTACTGGCCAGGAAGCTACCATGTACATAGGCTTGCCAACTGCCAGACAGTAGCAGACTGAAACCAACTTGAACGCAAGGATGTGCATGAACAAGATGGACATGGTGTGCTTGCCGATGAAAGTAAGCCAGCCGCCTACAATATTATTTTCTAAATCCGCTGCAAAAGATGCAAGCATTGCCATACCAAGGAAGGTAGTGGCTATTAAAAACAGTGGATTTACGATGGCTGATTTGGAAAGCTCTAAGGTTCCGAAAGGAAGTAGTGTAAGTAACAATGCAAATGCCACTGGTGCTGAGCAAGTCACTACCAACTTCTTACCAAACAATTTAGCCAAAAAGCCACCATCTACAAAGGCGCGTGTAAGCACGCCCATCAGATAACAGCTGTACACTCCAAAAAACTGCAAATGTCTATCGGCAATAGATGCCTCAGAAGCAAAGCCACTAGAAATAGCATAAGCCACTAGCAAATTACAAGCCATCGCAGCCACAAGCACGACCACTCTAGCCTTCTCTCCTAATCCTCTAATCACATACTCCACAAAACAATGAATAACGCAAACCAAAAACAACACAATCAAAAACCAGCTGGCGCTGCCCATCTGTGGGATGTCCTTAAGAGTGAGCACATTATAAACATCCACTATCAGCTCCTTAATACCCTTACGATGCATCAGCGTCTGGGCTGCCTTTTGGATGAAGATAACATCCTCCTTAAAGGCTCCATTATCAGTGTAGAAATTCAGGCTGATAAACAAATTGTTAAGTATCGCATATACGATATTAAAACCCATATAAGGAAGCAACAATCTGCGAACGCGGGAGAAGAAATACCCTTCCGCCTGCTGCAGACTGGCGCCATGTGCCTTATTAAAGCAATAACCGCTTACAAAAATAAAAACGGGCATGTGAAATAAATAGATGAAGTCACGAGCAACACCAAAGGTGTGCCCGTAAACCATCAGTATTATCGCAATGCCCTTAATAATATCTATATTGTTATTTCTAGTCTTAGTATCCATTAGTCAATCTTTTTAGCGGGAACTCCCACATAAGTTCCTTCTTTGATGATATTTTTCACAACTACAGCGCCTGCACCGATTACACAGTTAGAACAGATGGATAGATTGTTGCTAACCACTGCACCTATGCCAAGCCATGTGTTGTCGCCGATAGCGACTGTTCCTGCAGTGTGTGCCCCAACAGAAATGTGGGCGTAATCCCCAATCATGTTGTCATGATCCACCGATGCGCAGGTGTTGATGATAACTCCGTCTCCAACAGTGGTGCCAGGATTAACCACTGCCCCTGCCATTACTACAGTACCAACGCCGATTTTGGCATCATATGCTATAACTGCGCTAGGATGAACCAAAGTAACAACGTTTGCTCCTTTGCTTATAAGCTTTTCCTGAACCTTACGGCGGATTTTAGCATCACCAATTCCCACAATAAAATCATATTTTTCGTTGATGAAATTATCCAAATCGGTATCTTCATCCGCAACGGGATATTCTCCAAGCATATCGATAGTAGGATTTAAATCTACGAATACGATATTGTCATATCCCTCTTCAAGTGCAATTTCTGCAATAACCTTGCAGTGGCCACTAGCGCCCATAATAGCTATACTTTTCATTACTCGTTCCTCTCTTCCCCGTTTTTAGTGATAATACTATCAACTATATATATTGGACGATTTTTCACTTCCGCAAAAATAATCGCCAAATATTCTGAAATAAAACCAAGTATGATAAACAGTACTCCAAACATAAAGCTGATAAGTACTACAAGTGTTGAATATCCATCTGGTGCATTTCCAAGGAAGAACTGCACAATAGAATAGATTATCAAAATAAATGAAAATGCCAGTGATACCATACCAGCATAGATTCCCATTTTAAGTGGCGCATCTGAGAAATTGCAGATAGCGTTAAGTGAAAGCTTTACTAAAGCCTTAAGGTTGTAGTTGCTTTCTCCTGCCACTCTGGCGCTGGCCTTGAACTCCAATGTAGTTTTTTTAAAGCCAACATTTTGCACATATCCTCGTAGGAATCTAACGCGCTCGCGGTAATCCTTCTTAAGCACAAGTGCTACCCTGCGGGATATTCCGAAGAAATCAGATGAATTGTTTTCGAAATTAGCCTTGGACATCTGATTCATCACCTTGTAAAAGGCTGCAGATGTAATCTTTTTAAACAAACCTGCATCCTCCCTCGCGGTACGAACCATGGATATTACATCATAGCCCTCATCAAACTTTGCAATAATGTCCGGGATGGCTTCTGGTGGATGCTGTAAATCCGCGTCCATACATACGATGCCATCACCTGTAGCAATATCAATGCCTGCAATCATAGCGGCCTCATGGCCTCTGTTGGCTGCGAAGTTAACAACGATTACATGGTCGTCAGCTGCGGCAAAGCCTTTTAGCAAATCAAGGCTAGCATCGCGACTTCCATCATTAACAAATATAAGCTCGTAGTCCCAACCAGCACTGGCACAGGCATCCTTAAGGATAGGACTGGTGTGGTCGTAAAACTGTGTAAGACCAAGCTCCTCATTATATACTGAAACAACTATTGAAATTTTCTTTGCCATAATTTTCCCTTTAATAAAAAATTTAGCGCCGAAGCTGATGTTATCAACCCCGACGCTTGTATTATACCATATCTAATCTAAGTATTCTATTTTACCTTGGTGCCAAAAGTGTGTTTAAATCCACACCAGCCATACCGCTTGCCTGAGCGATAACATCAGGACTTTCAGCGTTCTTGTAGAAATCATGAGAAATCTTTGCATGATTAGATGTATCCATCAAACCATTTGCAAGTCCCTGTGGCATTTCAATAACTGGGTCATCCTTTTCACGGGAAATGATGATTCCATCGATATGGCTGTTGTTATTAGCAACCATTATCGCATATACGATAGAAACTGCCTGTGCTTCCTGACCTGCTGCAGATGTGTAGCCCTGCTCTGAAAGCTTAACTGATCTTACTGCACCTGTAGGTGATAAGAATGCTGGCTGGCTTAAGAAATCTGTAAGCACATCGATATTGTAAACTGAAATATATTTTGTGTTCTGGTTTCTCTGAACCTTTGCTGTAGGTGCCCAAGCCATGTTATTTGTCAAAGGATAATTGTATGCATGGAAAGCAAGTCTCCAGTCAATGTTACCCTGGCTTGCGATGTAGTTGTTAAACTGAGTTAAAAATGCACGTGAACTGTGAAGGCCGTTTGCACTTACATTCCAGCTGTGGTCGATACATGTGTAAACATTTGCATTGGCATTTACAGATTTGATTGCATTGTAGCAAACACGGAATGCGTTAGCATATTCTGCAGTGTACTGGTTAAGATTTCCACCACAGTTCATGTAGTTCCACTGTCTCCATGCGTTAACCTCGTTACCAATGATGAAGTTATCTACCTTTGCTACCATGCCGAAGTATGGCATTCCACTCCATCTGTTTGTAATGAATGAACAAGCAGCTGCAAGAAGCTCTGCCCCCTCAGTTGTTGTTGCATTAAGTCCATAATAAGTATGTGCGCCTAATCCATCATAAGCGTATGGGCTGATGAATTCCGTCTTTGCATCCTTATCACAAACAATGATTAACGAAACTGAAACACCCTGTGAATTTAATCTTCCAAGGAAATTGTCATAGGCTGAAATATATCTTGTGTTGAAATTGTAAGTCTTGCCATTATATACGTAAGGAACGCCAGTACCATTTGAAAGCTTTTTAAGCTCAAGAGTAACTGTTGCCTGCTTTGCTCCAAGCTCAGCAAGTGAACGCATACCCATATTTGCAGAGCTGCCGTCAGCTAAAAGACCCTTTTTGCCGCTTTCTACTCTGGCAATATTATGACTGCCAATGGCGTCTGGATTGGTGATATACATGCTGTTAGATACTGGCTTCAATGCGCCGCCACTAACTACACATACAGTGAATTTCTTAAATAGAAGTGATGCCTCTGTGTTATATCCCAAAGGCGCTGTAAAGGTTGCAGCTGCAGATACTGGAACCTGAGCTACATCGGCACCAGTTGGTGCAGATTGATTAACGTCTGATGCAACTAAATGATACAATCCATCGTCAGATGAAACTGCGCCCTTAGATGCTACCACTACATTTCCATCCTGGATAACTGCTCCACCGATAGCTACAGAGCTTGCAGCCTCAGCTGTTAATGTTGGAGTAGCCATAAATGTAGTAACAACAAGGGTTAAAACCATAGCCACACTTGCGATTCTTTTAAATAAATTCATACTATCATAACTCCTTATACTCAAAATAAAACTGTGAGCCAAGAGTTATAATAGCATCTAAGTACGAAAAATATGTGAAAAATCTAACCTTTTGAAAAATATTTTTATAATACGCTGGCTACTATAATACCGATAATAATAACCAGTAAGCCTAAAGCTTTCTTTTTGCTAATACTTTCCTTAAGGAAGATTCTTCCTAAGATGGCAACCCAGATATATCCTGTTGCCTCAAGGATTGGTCCAAGAGAAAGAGGAACCTTTTTATATCCGATTACTGAACAAAGTGATGCTGCAAAGAATACTATGTAAGCGCCCATTACCATTGGGTTAAGGTATTCTGCTATTTTGTTAGGATATTCTTTTTCGGCAGCCTTCTTTAAAACTATCTGTGAAACAGATGCGATAAATGTTCCAGAAAGCATGATAAGTGCATATTTAAGCATTAGTATCGTCCTCCTTCACTGATTCATCTCCACTAACTACCAGGTACACGCCTACTATTACGATGGCTGCACCAACAACCTTTTGAATAGTAATCTGTTCGTGGAAAACGATAAAGCCCCACACTAATCCCCAAAGAGTTGTAACCGCTTTGTTAGCATAGGTTGTGATTAGTGGCAGATGCTTCAATACCTGCTGCCAAGCGAGGGCATAAAAGCCAAGGATGCAGATAACTATTCCGTAGAATATAATCCATTTGAAGCTTAAAAAGTCATACTGTGCTGCAGTCTTAGAGCAGATACTGTTTAATGAATAAACAAGAATTATCATGTGCAGGATAACAAACCATTTGATTTTATCTTTCATTTCTATTCTCCTTTGATTCCGTATAATTCACAAAGTGTAGCTTTGTATTTAGATATATTATTAACCTCCTTAGAGCGAGCATGCTGCTTTTCCAATAAGGATGCATGAAGCTGTTCATCTGTAAGAACCTTTACCAGGATATTAGCAAACTCTTCATCATCATCTGACAAGAATCCGTTTTCTCCATTTCTAACTAAATCCTTTAGGCCATCTGTTGGTGTGCTGACGATTGGCACTCCAAGGGCGATAGCTTCTAAGGCAACCATTGGAAGACCTTCCCAGCGAGATGTCATAACCATGATTTTAGAATCATGAAGCATCTTTGCTGGATTAGCCTGGAAGCCTAAGAACTGTACATTAGAATCTAATTTAAGTTCTGTGCAAAGTGATTTAATATCTGCTTCCTCTTCACCGTTTCCAACTATGGCTATTTTAATATCTGGCTTTTTGTCGCAGGCAATTCTAAGAATGTGCAACAGCCTTTGGATATTTTTAGGATATGTCATTCGACCAATAAATATGATATCAAAATCATAAGTGTTGGTGTCACATGCCATGCGCTCTTTTAGATTTGCTTCATCCATTACGTTGTACAAAACAACGCTCTTATCTTTAAAGGCTGAATGAAATGCATAACCATTAAAAGCACTATTTGAAACCCAAATGATATTTTTGGCCTTTTTGGCTGCAAAATAATATGCAATAGATTTAGGTGATAAGCCCCTACTATTAAAGGCATTATTGTGAATGTGTGAAATAAGTGGAATGGAACCACACGCCTTTGCTGCAAGAAATCCTGCACGCATGTCATGAGCATGTATTACGTCGGGCTGATATGCGACAATTACACGTTTCAACTCAGAAGTGTTCATTTTCTCGACGGGATAAAAATTAATGTCGCGCTCTTCCAACGCTTCCCTAACAGTGCCATCAGGACTGCAATATGCCATCTCTACGTCACTGTCATCCTTGAACATATTTATAATTTGACATACAACATTCTCAGCTCCTGAAAATATTTGAGAACTTAAAATGTGTAAAACCTTCATAATTTTTCCTTTCATAAAATAATTGTAGCCGGAACGCGACTACAATTATTGTTAACTATATATCTTTTCGCCAAACCATCTTGTTAACAACACCTGTGTAAGACTGGATAATCTTAACAACCTTTGTTGAAACATTTTCTTCGATGTAATCTGGTACTGGAATACCGTAGTCACCCTCTTCGTTCATATCGATGGCTGTTGTAACTGCCTGAAGAAGTGAGTGTTCATCAATACCTGCAAGTACGAAGCAAGCCTTATCAAGAGCTTCTGGACGCTCTGTAGATGTACGAATACATACTGCTGGGAATGGGTTGCCAATGCTTGTAAAGAAGCTAGATTCCTCTGGAAGTGTACCTGAATCTGAAACTACTGCAAAGGCATTCATCTGCAGATGATTGTAATCGTGGAATCCAAGTGGTTCGTGCATGCGGACACGTGGATCAAGCTTGAAGCCTGTTGCCTCTAATCTCTTACGGCTACGTGGATGGCAGCTGTAAAGGATTGGCATATCATACTTTTCAGCAAGCTTGTTGATAGCTGTGAAAAGTGATGTGAAGTTCTTTTCTGTATCGATGTTTTCCTCGCGGTGAGCTGAAAGAAGGATGTACTTCTTTGGCTCAAGGCCAAGCTTATCAAGAACATCTGATGCCTTGATGGCGTCTAAGTTCTCATGTAATACTTCTGCCATAGGAGAGCCTGTAACATAAGTACGCTCCTTTGGGAGACCACATTCTGCAAGGTAACGTCTGGCATGCTCTGAGTATGCCATGTTAACATCTGAAATAATATCTACGATACGACGGTTTGTCTCCTCTGGGAGGCACTCGTCCTTACATCTGTTTCCAGCTTCCATGTGGAAGATTGGGATGTGTAATCTTTTAGCTGCAATAGCAGAAAGACATGAGTTTGTATCGCCTAAGATAAGAAGAGCGTCTGGCTGAATTTCTACCATAAGCTCGTAAGATCTGGCAATAATGTTGCCTACTGTCTGGCCTAAGTTGTCGCCTACAGCATCCATGTATACGTCTGGGTCGTCCAGCTGAAGGTCCTTGAAGAATACGCCATTAAGATTGTAGTCGTAGTTCTGGCCTGTGTGTGCTAAGACGCAGTCGAAGTACTTGCGGCACTTTTTGATTACGGCGGCAAGACGGATGATTTCAGGTCTTGTGCCTACTATGATTAATAATTTTAGTTTTCCGTTGTTTTTGAACATAAATACACCTCATCAGTCAGCTTCTCTGACAGCTTCCCCTCAAGGGGAAGCCTTTTATACTTTTTCGAAATATGTGTCTGGTCTGTCCTGCTCCAGTAGCTCATTGGCCCACATTAGGGTTACGAGGTCTTCGGTGTCGGATAGATTGATGATGTTGTGAGTGTAGCCTGGTAGCATGTGAATGGCCTGGATTTTCTCACCACTTACTTCGTATTCTATCATTGGAAATGGCTGGCCATTTTCATCTACACCTACGCGGCGCTGTTGGATGAGACCGTGGCCTGATACTACGATAAAGAATTCCCATTTAGTGTGGTGCCAGTGCTGTCCCTTTGTGATACCTGGCTTGCTGATATTTACTGAAAACTGGCCGTGGTCTGCAGTCTTAAGAAGCTCTGTGAATGAACCACGGTTGTCTACGTTCATCTTTAAATCAAAGCATGCCTTTTCCTTTGGAAGGTAGCTAAGATATGTGCTGTATAGCTTTTTAGCAAAGCTGCCATTTGGGATGGCTGGCATCATCAGTGTACTAGGCTCGGCTACAAAGCTATCAAGAAGCTCTACTATTTCACCGA
>ODAI010973766.1_pt1 | contig 15690 bp, 15 predicted proteins | sample 1539321 | NCBI WGS metagenome assembly ODAI01 (sample SAMN02144231, study PRJEB22623) | gut metagenome | biome: sheep rumen | host: Ovis aries | place: New Zealand
ACCAGTTGTCAGTAAACTTGCTTCCGTAAACAGTGCTCTGTGCAGAAGCTGATACTGTCATTGCTGCTACAGCAAACAATAAAACTAACTTTTTCATGTTTTTCTTTTGTTAATTAATTAATATTAAAAAGAATTATAATCTCCTTATTTTATGCTGCAAAGTAAAAAAGAATTTATGATATGACCAAATTTTTTTGAAAAAAAATGTCAATTTCTGTCATAAAACCCACTTTTTTAACCATTTTCCCTTTTACTTTTGACTAAAATCAAGCGTTTTCGGGCTTTTTAGCCTATTTTCTCTATAATCTTCATGCCTTCCTCTACGGCCTGCATATTGAGTGGAATCATGGAGTGATGGCGCTCTGGCAGACTCTTGTATAGTGCCTTGTTGAGTCCGTCGGTACTTACCACGGGGCATACTTTGAGCAGTCCGCCAAGAACAATCATATTAAACACCTTTGAGTTTTTCATCTCGGCAGCCTTGTCCATGGCGTCGATGCGATAGATGGTTATGTCCTTACGTGTGGGAGGATTCATGATGCCATAGCCGTCATAGATGAGGATACCGCCTGGCTTGATCTTCGGCTCGAACTTCTCGAGCGACGGCTGGTTGAGAACTATCGCCACATCGTACTTGCTCAGGATGGGAGACGACACTCTCTCGTCGCTTACTATCACGGTGACATTGGCAGTACCGCCACGCTGTTCTGGTCCGTATGCAGGCATCCATGTCACTTCTTTGTCCTCCATCAGTCCTGAATAAGCCAGTATCTTACCCATGGAAAGGACTCCCTGTCCTCCAAATCCGCTTATAATGATCTCTGTCTTCATTGTCGTTATTTCTTACACATTATTATATATAGTAGCTATAGAAACTATAGATACTATAGAAACTATAGATACTATAGGAACTATAAAATACTATAAGGTACTATATCTCATCCTTGAGGTCGCCCTTTTGGTAGAACTTAAACATATTTTCCTTCATCCACTCGTTGGCTTTCACTGGTGAGAGCTTCCATCCGCTATTACATGTGGAAACGATCTCAACAAGCGATGAGCCCTTGCCTGCCATCGAAGCCTCGAAAGCCTTGCGTATAGCCTTCTTTGCACTACGTATAGCAGCAACACTCTCCACGCTCTGACGTGTCACGTAGCAGGTACCTTCCAGCTGAGCGGCAATCTCGGTTATCTTCAGCGGATAGCCATGCAGCTCGGGAGTTCTGCCGTATGGACACGTAGCCGTCTTCTGTCCGAGGAGTGTGGTTGGAGCCATCTGTCCTCCAGTCATACCATATATGGCATTATTGATGAAGATGATGGTGATATTCTCGCCGCGGTTCAGGGCGTGTATGGTCTCAGCCGTTCCGATACAAGCAAGGTCGCCATCGCCCTGATAGGTGAAGACAAGGCGATCGGGCCAGAGTCGTTTTACAGCTGTTGCTACAGCTGGCGCACGACCATGTGCTGCCTCCTGCCAGTCGATGTCAAGATAGCGGTATGCGAACACCGCACATCCCACAGGACACACTCCCACGGTCTTCTCCTCCATCTGCATCTCCTCGATAACTTCTGCCACGAGCTTATGTACCACTCCATGCGAACAACCAGGACAATAGTGCATCGGTGTGTCGTTCATCAAGGAAGGTTTCTTGTAAACAAGATTTTCTGGACTTATAATATTGTTTTCCATTGTCAATTATTAATTATCAATTGTCAATTTTCAATTATCAATTACTATTTTCCCATCAACTTTGTTCGCAAAGCACTAACGATTTCTTCTGGTTCTGGTACAATACCACCAAGACGACCGAAGTGTTCTACAGGGACGGCACCATTGATGGCAAGACGCACATCCTCAACCATCTGTCCGGCATTAATCTCTGCCACGAGCACGCCCTTCTTACCCTGTGCCAGCTGAGCTATCTGTTTCTCAGGGAACGGCCACAGGGTGATAGGACGGAAGAGTCCCACCTTTATGCCTTCGGCACGTGCCAGTTCGATGGCTTTCTCAGCGATACGCGCGGCACTACCAAATGCCACTATGATATAGTCGGCATCGTCGGTATTCTGAGTCTCGAAGCGAACCTCCTTTTCTTTTATCTCCGCATACTTAGCCTGCAGGTGGAGGTTGCGTGCCTCCATTACCTCCGGCTTCAGCTCCAAAGATGTCATGATGTTTGGCTGGCGGTCGGGAGTACGTCCCACCGTAGCCCAAGGGTAGAGTCGGCGTATCTCCTCCTCCGTCTTGCGTGGCTTCTGTTCTGGCAGGACCACCTTCTCCATCATTTGTCCGATGACGCCATCGCTGAGTATCATCGCAGGGTTACGGTATTTGAAAGCAAGCTCGAAGGCGAGATCGACGAAGTCAGCCATCTCCTGAACAGAGTTTGGTGCCAGCACGATAACATAATAGTCGCCATTGCCACCACCACGCGTAGCTTGGAAATAGTCGCTCTGTGACGGCTGGATTGTACCCAGGCCAGGACCTCCACGCTGAACGTTGACGACGAGTCCAGGAATCTCAGAACCTGCCATATATGCGATACCCTCCTGCATAAGTGCCACACCAGGACTTGACGACGAGGTGAGGACACGCTTTCCAGCTCCAGCACCACCATAAATCATATTGATAGCAGCCACCTCGCTTTCAGCCTGCAGTACCACCATGCCTGTCGTTTCCCATGGTTTCTCTGCTGCAAGGGTTTCAAGCACCTCGCTCTGTGGTGTGATGGGATAGCCAAAGTAGCCATCCGCTCCACAGCGTATTGCGGCATGGGCAATAGCCTCATTACCTTTCATAAGAATAGCCTCTTTCTCTGCCATAATTATTCCTCCACTTTTTGTTTATACACAGTTATACATCCGTCGGGGCACACTATGGCACACGACGCACAGCCGATACAATCCTCGGCGTTTGCTGGCTCCACATAGGGGTAGCCATGAACGTTCACTTTCTTTTGTGCCAGCGCGATAACATTCTTTGGACATGCTACGATGCACAACTGACATCCCTTGCATCGGTCGGTGTTAACAACTATGGCACCTTTAATCTTGCTCATAATCTATATAATGCTTAATTCGTAATGCGTAATGCGTAATTATTTCAATTCTTTAAATCTATCAAGGATTATAAGCATCCTTATTATAGAAGTTGAGAATATCTTCCAGCATCTGTTTTGCCTCTACGGCAGGGGAGTCCGAATCGAGAGCTATTGCTTCCATATAGCAGTCGAGCGCATGTTTCCAGTCGCTCTGTCTGCGAAACTCGTTACCTTTCCTATACCATTCTTCTGCCGTCATAATCATCAAATTGTCAAGTCTTCACTCGAGCTTTGTTCGCAAGGTGTGACTTATCAACCGTTCTTCTTTCCTGCCTTTAGTGTGTTCATCATCAGCGAACAGATGGTCATGGGCCCCACCCCGCCTGGTACTGGTGTGATATAGCTGCACTTAGGAGCCACCTCGTCGAACTTCACGTCACCATTCAGTCGGAATCCGCTCTTTCGTGTTGCGTCCTTGACACGAGTTGTGCCTACGTCGATTATGACAGCACCTTCCTTCACCATATCTGCAGTAACAAAATCAGGACTACCTATGGCAGCTATGATGATGTCTGCCTGCCGGCATTCCTCCTTCAGAGTCTTCGAACGGCTGTGACATACCGTCACGGTAGCGTCGCCATACTGTTTCTGCATCATCAGTTGTGCCATTGGCTTACCCACGATGTTAGATCGTCCGAGGATGACACACTTCTTTCCGCTGGTCTCTATGTTGTAGTGGCGCAAGAGAGTGATGATGCCAAGTGGAGTAGCCGAGATAAAACATGGCAGTCCGATAGCCATTCTTCCGACGTTAATGGGATGGAATCCGTCTACATCTTTACGATAGTCTATAGCTTCTATTATCTTTTGCTCATCGATATGCTTAGGCAAAGGCAGTTGGACTATAAATCCGTCGACGTCGTCGTCGTTATTTAGTCGCGCCACACAGGCCAAGAGTTCTTCCTCGGTGATGTCGTCCTCATAACGAATAAGCGAAGACTTGAAGCCACATTGTTCACAAGCCAGCACCTTGTTCTTGACATACGTCTCCGAACCGCCGTCATGTCCCACGAGTACGGCTGCAAGATGTGGTCGTTTGCCTCCAGCAGCAACTATTTTCTTTACCTCTTCGGCTATCTCTGCCTTGATAGCAGTTGCCGTTGCCTTTCCGTCGATTATCTGCATATTGTTTTTTTTTAATTTTTTATAGGTACTATAGGTACTATAGTTACTATAGTCACTATAGATACTATCTATCTTTTCTTAGAATTTAGGCATTCCCTTCATACCTCTCATCATCCCAGCCATGCCTCCGCCTGCGACCATTCGCATCATCTTGCGTGTCTGGTCGAACTGTTTGATTATGCGGTTCACCTCCTGTATATTGGTGCCAGAACCTTTGGCTATGCGCTGACGGCGACTGCCGTTAAGTATCTCTGGATGGCTGCGCTCGTTAGGAGTCATACTCTGGATGATAGCCTCGATGCTCTTGAAGGCATTGTCGTCAATGTCGACATCCTTTATAGCCTTGCCTACTCCAGGTATCATCGAAGCAAGATCCTTGAGGTTGCCCATCTTCTTCACCTGTTGTATCTGGTTGTAGAAGTCGTTGAAGTCGAACTGGTTCTTACGGATTTTCTTCTCCAGACGGCGTGCCTCCTCCTCGTCAAACTGTTCCTGAGCTCGCTCCACAAGCGATACGACATCGCCCATGCCGAGTATTCGGTCAGCCATACGTGCAGGATGGAACACGTCGATAGCCTCCATCTTCTCGCCAGTACCGATAAACTTGATTGGCTTTGTCACGACGGTACGTATAGAGAGTGCCGCACCACCACGTGTGTCGCCATCAAGTTTTGTCAAGACGACTCCGTCAAAGTCGAGTCGGTCGTTAAATTCCTTTGCTGTATTCACAGCGTCCTGACCGGTCATGGAGTCGACAACAAACAGAGTCTCATCGGGATTGACATGTTTCTTCAGACTCTCTATCTCGTTCATCATCTCCTCATCCACAGCCAGACGGCCAGCGGTATCTATGATGACGACGTTATATCCCTTAGCCTTGGCCTCAGCCAGAGCGTGATCGGCTATCTCGTTGACGTTCTTACTGTCTGGTTCGGAATATACAGGCACGCCTATCTGCTCGCCCACTACATGCAACTGCTGGATAGCGGCAGGACGGTATACGTCGCAAGCTACGAGCAGCGGGTTCTTGTGCTGCTTGTTCTTGAGCATGTTTGCCAGCTTTCCGCTAAATGTAGTCTTACCAGAACCCTGCAGACCCGACATCAGTATGATGGCTGGACGACCTTCGAGATTGAGCGTAGCAGTCTCGCCTCCCATGAGTTCCGCCAGTTCGTCGTGAACCAACTTCACCATGAGTTGTCCTGGCTTAATAGCAGTAAGCACGTTCATGCCGAGCGCCTTCTGCTTCACCGTATCGGTAAAGGTCTTGGCTACCTTGTAGTTGACATCGGCATCGAGCAGAGCCCTGCGCACGTCCTTCAGGGTCTCAGCTACATTTATCTCGGTTATCTTGCCTTCACCCTTTAAAATTTTAAAGGATCTCTCAAGTCTTTCACTTAAATTTTCAAACATCTTATTTCTCTTATACCTATTTATATTTTCAGCGTGCAAAGGTAATAAATAATGTGTAATGAGTAATACGTAATGAGTAATTATTTTGTTCCATTTTTACTTTTTTGTCATTTTGGCGTCAAAACTTTTGGGAATAATCTGGGAAATAACTACTTTCGCACACAAACAAAAGACAACATCATGAAAAAATTCAGTTCATGGCTCATCGTGATACTCATCCTTGTTGTTATCGGAGCCACCATGACGATGACGTGTCCAGACACTCAAGCCCACAAGGACAAACTGTCACAGATGGTTAGCACATCGGTGAAAGAGACGCTTTCCTCTGAAGTCAACAATACCAATACCGACATTCTCACACAAGGGTTGCAGATGGTCGGCGGGATTGTGCTGAACAAGGTTGTAGATGGTGTGATAGACAACATGCTACACGTTGACAACCATGTGGTTTGCTCTATAGGCAAGGTGGAATATTCGGGCGAAGAACACATCGTGTCTGTAGGATTACTGGGGCATATATTCACCGTAAACCAAGACAAGCTGAACGAGGCTACAAAGAAATATTACCAGAAGCTGCAGCAGGAGACCATCGGCAATGTGGGCAATAAGGTGCGCGAAGCCATTGAACCATACGCCAACAAGGTGGTGGAGGGTATTGTCAACGGGATTGGCAATGTCATTCGCGACGCACTCTCAGATGAAGAACCAGCGGAAGATGGTCAGAGTAGCCATTGAGATAGCGCGGACCAAGATAGTTACGACGCGGCTTTACGCCTCCATATTTCTCGTCTTCCTGTAAGAGGAATGGTGTATCCAGCACGAAGCAGCTATCCTTCTGACTGACAAGCGACTCGCTCAACAGGATATGGTCCAGGCTGCCCCACTCTCCACGATAGCGATATGTACCTTGCGCTCCGTTATTTCCATGAGCGCCAGCCGACACATCCACAAAACCATTACCACACAGGTATGCTAATGAGGGCGAAGATGTATAGTCATTGAAGTCGCCCATTATCACGATCTTAGCCGCAGGACTGTCATTTCTGATAGAATCGACTACGCTCATAAGACATTCTGCTACGTGTATTCTGTTCTTACGTGTAGCCCTCTCCCCACCCGAGCGGCTGGGTGCATGCACCACAAAGACATGCAGGCTGTCGTCGTTGAGCAGGCGTCCCTTCACATACAGTATATCACGAGTAGGGCGCATGTCAGGCAAAGGCTCTATCCGTATCGACCGCGACTCCATCAACTGGAATGCAAACGGCGAATAGAGCAACGCTACATCTATACCACGTTGGTCGGGCGAAGAGGTCATCACATACTCATAGCGTGCCTTTCTGAGTAGCGAGCGCTTAGTAAGGTCGAACAACACCGTGTCGTTCTCCACCTCGCAGACACCTATCAGATGGGGCATCGTGCTCGTCTGCTCGCCACACGCCGCAATAGTCTGCCCCACTCTGTTCAGCTTACGCCAATAGCGACTGCGACTCCAGCGATAGCTGCCGTCAGGAAGAAACTCATAATCGTTCTTCAGAGTGTCGTGCCTCGTATCGAACAGGTTTTCCACATTCCACTCAACGATTAGCAGGCGGTCTTGCGCCATAGAAACAACAGGTATGCAGCTCAGTATTACCATCATAACACCAAGCTGCATTCCTCGTCTTAATATGTCTCTAACTCTCAGCCTTGTCATTTACATCGCAAAATTATAACAATTCTGCGTCTTTCAAAAATAATTTCAACATTTTCATATATGTAAGGACGAAATTACATCCTGGATTTCTGCCGTTCGCCAGCACCCGAACCGCGATATTTACTTCTTGCCTCGTTAAACTTCCACGTGATATCCAGCATAAAGGTGCGACGTGCTGGATTGGATGATGTCAACTCACGAAAACCATAAACTGTCATACTGGTCTTGTTAGTGTTGAAGACATCGTTGCAACGCAGGTCGAAAGTCAACGATCCCATCTTTTTCATCTTCATATCATGCTGTATGCCAACTGTTGACAAGAAGCGCGAACGGGTCATACTGAAATTGTTGTAATCACCCTTAGAAGACCATTGCATGCTGACATTCAGTCTGGTATCATGAGGTAATTCTACATCATTCTGCCACGAAGTGGTGAAAAAAGGCTTGTTGAGTGTTATGATTTCACCATTAGACCTTGGCGATTTATAGTTCTGGAACATACCGACAACATTCCATATCGGATGCCAACAACCAATAACCGGGCGCAACGAAGTCACTACTGTCAGTTGATTATAGTCCTTTTCGCTGTTTATTGGACGAATAAGACTTATCAGAGGGTCATCAGCACCAGGAAACGGCATTGTTGACAGCGTCTCGGCATCCTTGATACGAGAGTAGTTCACCATAACGTTTGTCCACTTATAAGAACCATTCAGCACCACACTATGAGTATAGGTTGGCTTCAGATATGGATTACCGCTCTGATAGGTATATCTGTTTATATATACCGTGCTACTTGTCAGGTTGTCATAGTTTGGGCGTTTGATGTCTCGACGATATGAGAGCGACATCTGAACCTTTCCTATAGGAGCACTAACCATAACCGTAGGGAACCAGTCGCCATATCTGCGACACGACTCATCCTGTCGTTTTCCAAAGTCATAATAGTCGTTGGACAGATATTCATATCGTAAGCCAATCTGAGTAAACACCTTACCAAATGCACGTCCATACTCCATGAACGCCGCAGTCATGGATTCGTTTATCTTCGTGTCTGTGGCTTTTACTGGCACAGCCTCGCTTGCCGTATAACTGTATACATCTGTTCTGTGATTGTAAGTATACTCACCACCCAGCGAAAGATTGCCTTCCCATATTGGATGGCTGAGCACCAACTTCGTTGCCCAAAAGTTATTACCATTATTTGTCTCGCTATCGATATCGCGTACCACAGCATTATTCGCTAAGTCGGTTGTCGTTTCTACCGTTGTACTTGGCGTAACCGTCTTGTCGAACAATCCATCTACATTAAGATCAACACCCAACTTGCCAAGCTTTCCGTTGTAGTATGCATTGAAGAAATGCTTGCGGAACCGGTCGTCACGCCTTATATCGCTCACCGAACTTTCCTCATATATTCCGTTCTCATAGTTGTCTGTAAATAACAAACTTTTATAGTTGGAACTGGGATGCCTATCATACTTGTAGTAGGCACCAAAACTATGATTCTCATTTACCATATAGTTGAATTGCAGCTGGGGCGACCAGCCCTTCCAAACATTCTTCGAATCATGCCTACTGAAGCCATGATAATAGTCGGGACCAGCAAAATAGCTCAGGATATTCTCTTGCAACGACTTACCGTGGCCATACCTACCAGCCCAGAACGATGCTGTTATGTCAAGGCCGCCCGTACGATAATTGGCTTCAAGATTGTTAGTTACAGTATAAGAATACTGATACATACCCGAGGCATAGTCTTGCAGACTAAGTCCCTCACCTTGCGCTTTCTTCAACTGAATTCGCACAACAGCCTTGGTTGATGCAGCATAGCGGGCACCAGGGTTCTGGACAACATCAACATACTGTATCTGGTCGGCACGCAGGCGTGTGAGCTCTTGCACATCATGCACACGCCTACCATTGATATATACTTCGGCATCACCCCTTCCTACCACCTTCACGCCGCCATTGCGCTCAGCCTCTAAGGTCGGCACCTTGTTCAACATATCTGCTACGTTTCCCGCCTTCTCAAGAACTGAACCACTAATTCTGGTACGCATAGCATCACCCTTGACAAATGTTTTCGGCAAAGCACTCTTCACCACCACTTCGTTCATCTCTACCGATTGCAGCGAATCCTGTTGTTCTTCTGTCTTTGTTCCTTCAACACTCACGTCTTCTGCACAAACAGTTGTCACTGTCATAATTCCTAAACATAGTCCGATAATAAATTTTGTTTTCATTGTTTTTTTGTTTGAATTTACTTACGCATGATTTCGTCATTCTGCGATTATTTCGCGGTACAAAATTACTTCTCAATATCGATACAAACAACTATCTGGGATATTCTGCATATTTTTGGGACGAATGGCAAAATCTGGGATGAATGGAAGTACTTTCGTTCGACAAAGCAAAAGAAAAACAGATTTTTCTTTTGCTTTGTTCCCATTTAATCGTACTTTTGTCAGCTGTATGAGCAAAGAACAGAAAGAAACAATAAACGTCAGAATTATCAGTGTTGCCATCACGATAATAACACTTGGTATCTTTAAGCCACTTGGACTCAGTGCATTGCAAGGTATGATGTATTTCCATCTGCTGGCAATCTTTTTACTTGGTGTAGTGGTGTGTTTTCTATCTGAGATCATCCTGAAATATGTTCTGAAATTACCTGGTACATTTGATTATGGCATCCGATATATAATACGCCGCAATCTGTGGTTTCAGATTATAAACACGCCGCTCGAGGCACTGATGATATGTTTGTATCGCCACTTTGTTATAAGTAGAAACCTCGAAGAAAACGCCTTGTCCTTGAGCAACTACCTCGAGACTTTTGTCATCATAGCCTTCTGTTCGTTTGCTATCGGTATATATTGGCGTTTCAAGTTTCGCAGCAGGTACCTTCTTGCCGAACTTGAGGAGACACGATTGCTGAACGAGAAACTACAAAAAATGCAGAATAAGCAACAGTCTAACACAATAGTGTTGATGGGAACGACCAACGACACTGTGACCATCGACATCAAAAACCTGCTATATATCGAGGCGGTGGGCAACTATCTAAAGGTTCACCACATGCACAACGGAACCGAACGAAACGAGATGCTACGTACCACCTCCAAACAAATAGAAAACGACCTAAAAGACTATCCTATGGTGGTGCGTTGCCACAGGGCTTTCCTTGTAAATCTAAGCCAAGTAGAACAGGTTGTATCTAAGTCGGGAACCATGCAATTGCTCATCAAGCATTGTGAGGACCTTATTCCCGTTTCTCGCAGCAACATGTCGCATATAAAACAAGCTATCAAAGAAGTTGATTGCTGAAACAAAAACCATTATTTCTGTCATGAAGAAGTTATACATTTACATTCTGCTGTTTATCAGCACTTGCCTATCTCCCACTCTTGCTCAAGAACCCTTCTGGCTCGGTGCCGACATTAGCGGAACGACCGAACTGGAAGCACGGGGAGTGAGACTGTACAATGCCAAGGGAGACATTCGTGAGAATACTGCACTAATGAAGGAATTAGGCCTCAACGCCATCCGTCTGCGTGTATGGGTGAACCCTCGTGGCGGATTCTGCAGCAAAGACGACGTTCTGACGATGGCAAAGCGCGCACAATACTACGGCATGGCTGTAATGATAGACTTCCACTACAGCGACTGGTGGGCTGACCCTGGCAAGCAACATATACCTGCCTCATGGCAATACTTCAAATATGACGAGATGCTATATGCCCTTGCCGAACATACACGTGAGACCCTGCAACTACTCAAGGACAACCATATCGACGTAAGATGGGTGCAGGTAGGCAATGAGACGACTCACGGAATGTTGTGGCCTATGGGCAAGGCTGAAGACAACATGCAGCAATATGCCGGACTCACCGAGGCTGGCTATCAGGCTGTAAAGAGCGTCTATCCTGATGCCACCGTGATAGTCCATCTTGACGGCGGCTGCGACCCCTACCGCTACAACTTCATCTTCGACGGTCTGCGTCAGTATGGTGCCCATTGGGACATGATAGGCATCAGCGTCTATCCATATTGGGACAAGGAATCAGGGCTCACCTCCTCATATCAGGAGACCATCAGCAAGGTGGTGGACAACATAAAAGCCCTCAACCGCAAATACGGTTGCGAGCTTATGATAGTAGAGACGGGTGCAGAGGCGAAGAAGCCCAAGGAGGGCAAAGCCATCATGCAGGCTCTCATCAAGGCAGCCAAGACCCAATGCGAAGGCCATTGCAAGGGAGTCTTCTACTGGGCTCCTGAACTCGAAGGTCAATACCCATTGGGAGCCTTCCACAACCATCGTCCCACGGAGATCATGGACGCCTTCACCGAGGCATCCCTCCAATAGCCGTCATAGCAGCCACGAAGACTATTTCACCTCGATATCCCTCCTTACGTTGTCACGTATCTTCTTCAGGTATGTCTGCATTCCTGCAGCATCCTTGTTGTCGATTATCTCGAGCAGTTCCTTCAGTTCGGTACGTATCTGCGCTACTTGGTCGTGGGTGTATGGATTGAAGAGTATCTCCTGAAGCAGATAGTCGTCCTCATTCAGCACTCCCTTAGCTATACGCATGTGGCGCTTGAATGTAGTACCAGGCGCATCCTGATGTTTCATCACCGCAGCAAAGACAAAAGTAGAGACGAATGGGATGGACAGCGAGTAGGCTACCGTCTTGTCATGTTCCTCAAATGTGTACTCATATATATTGAGTCCCAGCTTGTTATACATATCCTTGAAGAATATGCGTCCCATATAGTCACCCTCGGTAATAATGATAGCATTCTCCTCACTCAACTGGTTCAGGTTGGCAAAGGTAGGACCGAACATCGGGTGCGTGCTGACAAAGGGATGACCACACTGGTCGTACCACTCTTTGAGCCCTGTCTTCACCGACGCAATATCGCTGATGATACATCCTTTTGGCAGATATGGCAACACCTCCTCAAAGGCAGGAATCGTATACTTCACCGTCACGGCATTGATGACCAGTTCGGGTTGAAACTCCTGGATTTCCTCAAGCGTCTGAAATCGCTGACAGTTGTAAGTGAAACGCAGCCTGCGTGGGTCTTTCTCAAAGACTGCCACCTCATGGTCGAAGCTCAGCAGGTCAATGAAGAAACTTCCCATCTTACCTGCGCCTAAAATAAGAATCTTGAGCCTACCCCCAGCCCCTCCCGAGGGGAGGGGTGACTGGTTGCTTCTATTTATATTTGTTCTCATAATTTTCCTTTCCTGACATTGAACCTCCCTCCCTTTGGGAGGGGTGGGATGGGCTTTACTTATTTATTATTTCCAGCTGCTGACGCACGCTCTCCTCATGTATTGTCTCAAAGATTGCAGCCACACTCTCGGGCGAGATACCGCAGAGGCTGCCCTGTGCGCCGCGTTTCTGTAATATCTCGTTATAACGGTTGGTCTGCAATACTGTCATGTTGTTCTGCTTCTTGTATTCGCCTATCTCACGACAGATACGCATACGCTTGGCAAGGAGGTTCATCAGTTCGTTGTCACACTCGTCTATCTGCTTACGCAGACGATTGAGGCTCTCAGTCTGTGCACTACCATCGCGTATCACGAGTAGCGACAATATGTAGTCGAGCACCTCGGGAGTAACCTGCTGCTTAGCATCGCTCCACGCCTCGTCAGGATTGCAATGGCTCTCTACGATGAGCCCCTTGAATCCGAGATCCATAGCCTGTTGGCACAAAGGTGCTATCAGTTCACGACGTCCACCGATATGGCTGGGGTCGCAGATGATAGGCAGGTTGGGTATCCTACGATGCAGCTCGATAGGGATCTGCCACATAGGGAGGTTGCGGTATATCTTCTTGTCAAAGCTGGAGAAGCCACGATGGATAGCTGCCATACGCTTCACGCCAGCCTGATTGAGTCGTTCCATAGCACCTATCCACAGTTCCAGATCGGGATTGACCGGGTTCTTCACAAATACCGGCACGTCTGTTCCTTTCAGCGCATCGGCAAGAGCCTGCATAGCGAAGGGGTTGGCAGTGGTACGAGCACCTATCCAGAGGATGTCGATCTCGTATTTCATGGCAAGCTCTACGTGCTCGGGTGTTGCCACCTCAGTACCCACGAGCATACCCGTCTCGTTCTTCACGCGTCGCATCCACGGCAGAGCTTTCTCTCCATGTCCCTCGAATCCACCTGGCTTGGTACGTGGCTTCCACACTCCTGCGCGGAAGTTATGGCATCCCTTGGCAGCCAGTTGCATGGCAGTTGTCATCACTTGCTCTTCGGTCTCAGCGGAGCATGGTCCTGCTATGACGAAGGGGCGTTCGTTGTCACTCGGTAGGTTTAGTGGTTGTAAGTCTAATTCCATAATCTTAAGAGCATACCCTCATTTCCTCCCAAAAGGAGGGGAGTTTGGGCTGTTAGTTTTACTATATTATAATTATTTTTATTGTTTTCTGAATCGTATTTGATGTGTACTGTCCATCATGATTACCTATCTTTCATTCTCCCTTCCCTTTGGGAGGGGTTGGGGGTAGGCTTTCAATCCTTTTCATTCTCCCTTCCCTTTGGGAGGGGTTGGGGGTAGGCTTTCAATCCTCTTCAGTGCTTCCTCTATCTTCTCTTCTTTAGCACAGAGCGATATACGGATGTATCGTTTGCCGTTGCTTCCGAAGATGAAGCCAGGAGTGATGAAGACGCGTGCCTCATGGAGAATCCTCTCGGTCAAGTCTTCCACATCGGCATAGCTGTCTGGTATGCGTCCCCAGAGGAACATGCCTGCCTGCGAGGGGTCGAAGGTGCAGCCTAGGGTTGTCATAATCTTTTCTGCCCACACACGGCGCCTGCGATAGGTGTTGATATTGGCTTCGCGATGCCACTCCTCGCTGTTATTAGTCAGCGCCTCGGCTGCTGCGAGCTGTATGCCTCGGAAAGTTCCGCTGTCGATATTACTTTTTATCTTCAATATCCATGATATGAACGTAGGATTGGAAATACACATTCCGACTCGCCATCCTGGCATATTATGGCTCTTCGACATAGAGTTGAACTCTATACAGCAGTCTTTAGCACCTGCCACCTGCATCAGCGAGATGGGATTGTCGTTGAGGATAAACGAGTAGGGATTGTCGTTGACCACGACGATACCGTGTTTCTGGGCAAATGCCACGAGTCGCTCGTATGTCTCCATGCGCGCCACTCCTCCTGTTGGCATGTTGGGATAGTTGGTCCACATCAGCTTACAATTTGCCGACGGACTGCTGACTATCTCTTCCAACTGGTCGAAGTCGGGCTGCCATCCGTCCTGCTCCTTCAGGTCATAGTTGACGACTTCTGCTCCAAGTATCTTCGAGAGTGACGTATATGTGGGATAACCAGGATTGGGCACGAGCACCTGTTCGCCTGGATTGACGAAGGCAAGCGTCACATGGAGTATGCCCTCTTTTGAGCCGATGAGCGGCAACACCTCGCTCTTTGGGTCAAGGTCTACGCCGTACCATCGCTTATAGAACCCTGCCATCGCCTCCCTCAGCTCTGGTGTTCCCATCGTAGGCTGGTATCCATGAGCCGTAGGTTGCTGAGCCACCTCGCACAACTTGTTGATGGTCTGCATAGATGGCGGCATGTCGGGGCTACCTATTGCAAGACTGATAATGTCCTTACCCTCAGCATTAAGCTGAGCCACCTCTTTAAGTTTTCTCGAGAAGTAGTACTCCTGTACCTTCTGTAATCTATCTGCTGGCTGTATCATTTTGACATTGAACGTTGATTTAACTATGAACTATGCACTATGAACTATGCACTATGCACTATGAACTATGAACTATGAACTATGAACACTCCTCATATTCTCCCAGTATGGTCAGTTCCTTAGTCAGTGGCGTGATGGCGTCTATCGACTGGCGGTAGCGTGTCAGGTTGTTGTACGTCACATCGACATAGAACATATACTCCCACTCATGACCGATGAGGGGCAGCGACTGTATCTTGGTCATGTTGATGCTATAGAATGACAATATCGTCAAGACCTTGCTCAGGCTACCTTCCTCATGTGGCAACGAGAATACGAGACTCGACTTGTTGGTCTTCTCCAACGGTCGCAGGAAGTCTGCCTTTTGGGGCGCTGTAGCCACGAGAAATCGGGTGAAGTTGTGCTTGTTGTCCTCAATGCTGTTCTCCAGGACTTTCAGTCCGTAGAGCTCTGCCGCTGACGCATGACAGATGGCAGCCCATCCGCGACACTGGTGATTGGCGATATACTGTGCCGCACCCGCTGTGTCGTCACACTCCACATTCTTCATGTCGGGATGGTTGGCAAGGAAGTTCCTGCATTGTTGCAGCGCCACCGGATGGGA
>ODAI013404097.1_pt1 | contig 15690 bp, 12 predicted proteins | sample 1539321 | NCBI WGS metagenome assembly ODAI01 (sample SAMN02144231, study PRJEB22623) | gut metagenome | biome: sheep rumen | host: Ovis aries | place: New Zealand
CGCCTGCAGAACACGCCCGCATCGTTGTCCATGCCCATATGCTTTGAGACGCACCTTCTGACCCCCCGTATCCAGGACTTTAGATCGCCCTCGTTCGGCCCGCTTTTGCTCATGGCGACCATCTTTTGGAAATGCTTTTTCAAAAGGCGGCCGCACGATGCTATGTCGCGGTCGGGATCCTCCGACAGTTTCTGGGCATGCCGCAGCAGGTGCGCCAGGCACGACTGCCTGCCGTACCGCCAGGACCGGTAGACTGCAAGATCGTCGGAAATCAGCCAGCCCTCCCAGTCGTCTATGAGCTCCTCAAAGGCCTCCCTGGAACGGTGGGGATGTATCATGAAGAAGGAAGCCACGGGGGAAACCATGCCCCACAGCCACTCGAGAGCCTTCTTCCAGGGGCCGAACATGCGCCAGTGAGTTTCGTCGACGTGGGCGAACGGCATGCGCCTGCATGCCTGCGCCCCCGCGTGCCAGTGCGGCCGGATGGCTTCGCTGATCCTGTCGAGAATGTTCTGGATCCCTCCCTGGGACAGAGGGAGCTTGTAGACAGTGCTGAAGCACCTCTGGATGAAGCGCCGGGTGCATCCCATGCCGATGGACATTTCGCCCACCAGCGCCTCCAGCCGTGTTCCAAACGGGCCGGCATATCTTGGCGGCATCTTTCCCGCCACCCTTTCGCCGCAGTGCGTGCACCTGCCGGACAGCACATGGAAGTCGATGATGTCCAGCGGCTTGTCGGGAAGCTCTGCGCACTGGTGGACGTGCTCTTCCCTGAGGGAGGCGAAGTCATGGCATCCGCATCCGGGGCACGTGTCCGGGGCGACGCTTCTGTGCTCCGTGGGCTCGAGACGCCGCCTGGCCTTTCCCTCGTGGTGAGCCTTTCGGGGCATTGCGCCGCTTCCGCCGCGCCTGCGGCTCCTGCCGCCGGCCCTTTTCCTGTACGGCGAGTCCGACGAAGGGGGACGGCTGGAGTTGCTGGAATTGGCGTTCTGCGCGGCCTGAGACTTGGCAAGGGCCTGGCGCAGGTTCCTGTTCTCCTGCTTCAGCCTGCTGTTTTCAGCATCGGACTTGGCAAGGGCCTTCTGCAGGGTGTCGACGGCTCCGTAGGCCGAGTTCAGCACGAACTTCAGATACTCCAAAGCCTTCTGGACGAGAGAGGAAAGGATGGGCACCACCTGGGCCTTCCGCACAAGGGCGGTCAGCACGGCGGACGCAAACACGATCCTCAAGGGCGTCAGTATGGGCTTCTTGCCTTCCATGGGAGAAACTATGCCACGGCTTCGAAAAAGTTTCTAGAGAATTTCGGCACAAACCCTAGGTCGAGGTGAGCGGATACTGCCAATGCGCTCAGGAGTCAAGATTTGAGATAAAAATGATCTTTTTGCTGCCTTGCAGGTGTAGACAGGCGAGCGCAAAGCTAAGTATAGAAAGCATGCAGATAGCTGAAGAAGCTAGGATCTTGAAGGTCGCAGACCTGCGACTCCGGGATTCGCCCCCCCCATCGAGGAGGTAAGCGTCATGTCAGTCGCGGAAAAGCTTGTCATCACACCGGAAATGCTTGATCTCGCCTCACGCCTGGACGAATTCAAGGGCTCTTGGAGAGCCGTCGGCGCCCTGCCCCGCCGCCAGTTGCAGGATCTCAAGGAACGTGCCTACGCAGACGACATCCTGGCGGCTGTCCGCTTCTCGCGCCTGAGCATCACGGAGAGGAAGGTGCACAAGATCGTCTCCTCGAGGTCGTCCTTTGAGCCCGTCTCGCCTTCGGAAAGGCTGGCTGATGCCTACCGGGCCTGTACCGCCCGCCTCGAGGAGGGATGCCTGAGCATGGATCTGAACGTGGACTCCATCTGCGAGCTGCACAGGATCCTCATGGCTCCTGTCGCCGGCGAGGGCGAGGTCGGCACCTGCGTGTCCGAGGTGCTGGAGGGCTCGCTCGCCGCGCTGTGCCAGTGGAGCGCCGAGACCCTGCGCCACCGCTCCCTGCATCCCCTGCTCGTCGTCTCCATCTTCTGCGCCTCCTTCGTGGCCATGCATCCCTTCAAGGACGGCAACGACCTGCTCGCCTGCCTGCTCCAGCGCTGGCTGCACCTGAAGAACGGCTACGCCTTCGTGGCCTACGCCCCGCTGACGGCCATGCTGCTTGCGGAGTGTCCCGCCTTCTCCGCCCCGCGCGACGGCCTGACGCCCATCCAGATTCTGCGCAGGGAGATGCAGCTGTCTTCGGCCAACCCCACCGAAGAGCCCAACTGGCAGCCCTGGATTCTGTTCTACTTCAACGTTCTGACCAAGGCTGCGGGCATACTCAAGGACCGCCTGGAACGCGAGGAGGACCTCTTCGCCTCCCAGCCCGAGCTTTCCATGCAGATCCTCGTCCAGGCGCGAGCCCGCGGGCGCGTGACCCTGCGCGACATGGTCGAGAGCACCGGCGTGAGCCGGAACACGCTCAAGGAGCATTTCAAGAGCCTCGTCGACGAGGGGCGCCTCGCCATGCACGGCAAGGGGCGCGGCGTCTGGTACTCGCTCGCCTAGCGTCCTTCCAGCGCGTTCAGCGCTTCCGGCGCGCCTGCGCCGGTTCTGCCTTGCGTATCCCGGACCAGGGGCCGTCAGGCCTTGGCCGAGGCGAGTTCATCCCAGCGCGTGGTGCTGGCCGGCGAGAGCCTCGCCTGCTTCATCTGCCAGGCCGCCTTGGCGCCGGCGGGGAGACCCGATGCCGCGTAGACGAGGGTTCGCCTGCCGTAGCGGGCGTTCACCGCATCAAGGGCCTGCATGAGTCTGGCCGACTTGGCCTCTGCCGCCGGATCAGCCAGCAGGGAGAGCTGCCGTCTGCCGGCGGGCTCGATGCCATAGAGCAGCACGCCCGCCTTGGCGTAGCGGTAGCCTGGGCGCCAGGTGCCGGCAGCGGCTTCGCTGGCCGCGCGCACCACGGCGCCCGTGTCGGCCGTGGCCGGCACGAGGCTCCGGCTGGCGCAGCCCGCATAGGCAGGGTCGTCGCCGAAGAAGGAGGTGCGCAGGCTCGCGCTCACGCCGCCTGCCAGCAGGCCTTCGGCGCGCAGCTTTTCGCAGGCCCGTTCGGCGAAGGCGCAGACGGCCTCCAGCACGTCGCGCTTCAGCTCCGTCTTGCGCCCGAAGGACCGCGAGACCACGAGCGTCTGCCGGAGCGCCCGAGCTTCGCCTTCCCTGGATGCCGCCATGCCCCTGAGCTCCAGCACCGTGTCCCAGCCTGGCATGCCAAGATGCCGGCGCACCCAGAGATCGCTCTGCTGGCTGAGCGTCCAGGCGCTGGCAATGCCGTACGCCTGGAGGCGTGCCGCCAGCCGGCGCCCTATCCCCCAGACGTCCTCCACGGCAAGCCCCTCGAGCCGTGCCTGAAAGTCCGGGGCATCTGGATCGAGCCGGAAGATGCCGGCTCCGCTCTGCTTGGCGATGCGGTTGGCGGCCTTGGCGAGGGTCCGGGTGCAGGCTATGCCCATGGAGACGGGGATGCCGGTCCAGCGCAGCACCCGCCGCCTGGCCATGTCCGCGGCCTCCCAGGCCTGCAGGGCCTCAGGCCCCTGCAGCCGGCAGAAGGCCTCGTCGATGGAGTACTGGCGCACGTCCTGGAAGAGGCTTTCGAGCGTCTGCATGACCCTGTCCGAGAGGTCGCCGTAGAGGGCGAAGTTCGAAGAGAAGACGGCCGTGCGCGTGCGTTCCAGCAGCGCGCGGATCTTGAACTCGGCGGCGCCCATGGGAATGCCGAGACGCTTGGCTTCGGCCGAGCGGGCGATGACGCAGCCGTCGTTGTTGGAGAGCACCACCACCGGCCGTCCGGCAAGATCGGGACGGAAGAGCCGCTCGCAGGAGGCGTAGAAGTTGTTGCAGTCGGCCAGGAGCCAGAGTCCGCTAGAGCTTGTGCACGGCATAGGTCACCACGCCCCAGATGCATACGTCCTCCCGGTCCGTGACGTCGAACTCGGGATAGGCGGCATTGGCCGGCACAAGCAGGGTCCGCCCTCCCCGCCTGGCCAGGCGCTTGACGGTGAGCTCGCCTCCCACGGCCGCAATGACGGTCCGTCCGCTTTTCGGCTCCAGGGAGCGGTCCACCACCAGCAGATCGCCGTCGCGTATGCCGGCGCCCTCCATGGAGTCGCCGCTGGCGTGCAGGAAGAAGGTGGCCGTCTCGTTGCGCACCAGATGGCGGTGCAGGTCGAGCCTGTCCTCGATGCTGTCGTCTGCCGGCGAGGGGAAGCCCGCCTGCACGGCAGAAAGGAAGAGCGGAGGCCCCAGACGCTCCGGCGACAGGGGCGCGGCAAGCCTTGAGCCTGCCGGCGCCGCGTCCGGCAGATCGCGTGCCTGATTCATCGTGTGCTCCTTTGCGGCCGGCCAGGCCTGCGCCGCGGAAAGAAGCCTAGGTGAATTTTGCCAAAATGTAAATTCCTGAGGAGGCGTTTATAGCAAATGGGAAAACAGGAGCCTGGGGCTCTTGGGTCCCTTGGATCCCTTGGACCCCTTGGGTCTCGGGCCTTCCTGCGCAGGCAGCCTGCGCGCGAGTCCTTGCCCTCTGGCCGGCGCGCATGTCGCGACGCGGCTGGCGACTGCTTCCCTGCACGCGGCTGACGAGGCTGCCTTGTTCGGCGCATCTGCCAACGGCATCCGGCCCGTCTCGGCACGCCACCAAGGCGACACGCCACCAAGACGGCACGCCGAGGAGAGCGCCGTCCTGCACGCAGACCGTGCGGAGCTATCTGCCCCTGCCGTCTCCGCGTCCGCGCCGGCTCTGGCCGTCATGGCGCTGATGCCCTTCGCGGGCCCCAGTGCCGCGGTGGTCTTCAGGCCCGCGTCCCTGGCCCTGTGCCGTGAAGCCGCGTCCGCGCTTCGGGGCGGCATGGCCTGCAGGCGCATCTGCCGGGCGAAGGGCTTCGGCAGGCCTGGGGCGGGGAAGGCCGACGGCGTTCGAACCAGCTTCCGAAGCTGGCTGCCTGCCTTGTCTGCCGTCCTTCGCGACGATGATCGCTCCGCTTCTGGCATCGCGCCTCGCGCTGTCGAGAGCGCCTTCGGGAAGGCAGACCAGACTGCCCGAGGGACAGGCGCTGGCGTCCTCGATCAGGACAAGGCCCCTTGCCGTGCAGGCGTAGCGGGCAAGGCCGCGGAGTCCCGGCACCCGGAAAGGCTGGGAGACGATTCTGGCCTGGAGCAGGGAGGGATCGCCGCAGGGCGCCTCCGCGCCGTCCTGCCTTGCGGAGGGCGCAGGCCTGTCCGCCTTGCCCGTCTCGCCTGTGTCGCCGGTGCCGGCTGGCTGGGCGTTCGCAGAGATCTTTGCGCTGGAAGGCTCGGCATCGGAAATGCCGGACTCGCCCGCGTCCTCTTCGGCGTCTAGGCTGTCTTCCTCGGCGTCTAGGCTGTCTTCCTCGGCGTCCAGCCTGTCTTCCACGGCGTCCATCGCGAAGGCCGGCACGGCCAGATCGAGGCAGGCCAGGGAGAGGCTGTCCTTGTCGAGGCCGGCCTCCACCGAAAGCTTGGCCAGCCACGCAGGAGCGCCCTGGGTGTCGAAGGTGAAGTGGCACCAGGTGCGTCCTGCCAGGCGCGAGGCCATGCGGGGTCCCTCCTGCCATTCCGCGTCGGCGTCCCCGCGGCGCAGGGGGCAGGCAAGGCCGTGCGGACAGGGCGCAAGTGGCAGGAGGCCTTCGTCCAGGGCCAGGGCGCGCAGCTCCATCAGGGTGCTTCCGCCAAGCCGGGTGCCGGGCTCGATGAAGATCAGGCGGGGCGAGGCCTGGGTTCTGCGGGTGCGGAGCAGGGGCAGCAGGGAGGAGAGCAGGCTTGAGAGGCTGCCTTCGGAGGCCATGCCGGCAAGCTGGCTGTCGGCCGGAGCCGGGCCTTCGCCGTCCATGCCGCCGCCTTCGTCCACAGCGCTGAAGCGTTCGCGCCGTTCCGGCGGAAGCTCGTTGAGCACGTTGGCGGCCGTAATCAGGAAGGGGGCCGTGCCGGCCAGCAGGGGCTTGAGCCGGCGGGAGGCCATGGCCAGGGGCGACTGCACGGTGCGCCCCTCCCGGGGCGCCGCGCCCGCCGCTTCGGCAAGGGCTTCGAGCACGGCCGCGCCAAGACGGGGCGGCCTGCCGGCGCAGTCAACGGCGATGATCTCGAGAGGGAGGCTGCGCCACGAAGGCTTGGCCAGCCACAGCGCCAGCGGCACCGTCAGGGGCCCCGAGCCCAGATCGACGAGGATCGGGGGCCTGTCTCCGGCAGGCTCGGGCAGGCGCATGCCGCCAAAGAGCCGGCACAGCCGCACGAGGTTCCAGGGCAGGAAGTAGTAGAGATAGGCGCTGGTGAGGCTGGGCTTGGCCCAGTAGGGTTTGCGCAGATCGATGCGGGACGTGGTCAGGATGCCCGAGAGCTCGGCAATGTCGCGGGCAAGCGAGGCCTGGTGGGCGCGCGCAAGGGGCCAGGCCTTGCGCAGGGCCCGCAGGAGCGGCTGGTCGAGCAGCTGGGCCAGGTCGCGGGAAAAGGCGGGAAAGAGCTCCTGCACGGGGCGGAAGGAAGGCTCCCGCTCCCCCTGGCCCTGCCGGGCATGCTTTTCGGCCTGTTTGCCGAAGGGCTTGCCGCTCTGCCTGTCCAGAGGCCTGCCGTCCTGCCTGCCAAAGGGCTTGCCGCCCTGCCTTGCGGAGGGCGCGGATGCCCGGCGCCCGGAGGCAGGGCCCTCCTGCGCGGCCGCGTTTCGGCCAAAGGCGCGGGACCTGTCGCCGGACTTGCCCCTTGTGCCGTGTCTGGCGGGCTTGGCGGGCCCGCCGGAAAAGGTGTCAGCCATGATGTCTCCTAGGCGCGGTGCGCCGGCGGCGACGCTGGGCGAAAGACAGGGTTCCTGCCCGCAGCGCCGCGCGTCCGCTAGTCGTCGAGCACGACGGCCCAGCCGCCGCTGGCGCCGTCGCGGGAGAGCAGGCCGTGCTTCTTGAGATAGGCCCGCCCTTCCCTGGCGAAAGTTTCGTGGTCTGCGTCCCTGCGTATGCCGGGACAGTAGTCCTTGGCCATGGCAAAGCTCTCGGCGTCCACGATGTTGCCGCGGAAGAAGGGCCAGGCGCGGCAGACGTCGGGCTTGCCGGCGTGCACCGTGCAGCCCTCGCCCTCTTTGAAGAAGATGCAGGCGCCGTCGTCTCCGCAGCGTATCTGGAGCTTGCCGCCGCGCATTTCGCCGTAGCGCTCCCGGAAGGAGGCCTCGTCCATGCCGAGGGCCTTGAGGATGCGCGCAAGGTCGGTGGGGCTCACGACGATGCCTCCCTGCCCCCGGCAGCACTGGCCGCACATCTGGCAGGTGAAGACTTCGCTGTCGTCCACGGGTGCCTGGACTTCCACGTTCTGGCTGGACTGCATGGCCGTCTTCCTCCCTGTCCGCTAGTCGTCGAAGGAGACGCCTTCGGGCATGCGGTGCAGCAGCTTGCCCGTCCCGCTGTGGGGCAGCTCGTCCACGAAGCGGTACTTGCGCGGCCGCTTGTAGGGGGCGAGCATGGGGTGGTTGAGACACCACTGCTTCAGTTCCTTTTCCGTGAGGCTGGGGTCGGCCGGCTTGATGGCCGCGACCACCACCGCCCCGCGCTTGGGATCGGGAATGCCGAGCACCAGGCTCTCCGCCACCTTGGGATTCTCGTTGAGAATGGCTTCGATCTGGACGGGATAGATGTTCTCGCCTGCCGAGACGATCATGTCGTCCTTGCGGCCGACGATGGTGATGTAGCCGTGCTCGTCCCAGGTCGCGAGGTCGCCGGTGTAGAGCCAGCCGTCGTGGAACTTGGCCCGCGTCATCTCCTCGTTGTTGGCGTAGGTGGCGGTGGACTTGGCCGGCGAGAGGATCACCACCTCGCCCACGGTCTCGCTGTCCTGGGGTACCATGGCCTTGGGCGAGGCGTGGCCGGCGGTCTCGATGCGGATGACGCGGACGTCGTCGTCCGTGCAGGGGCCGCCCGCAGAGCCGGCCTGTTCGGGCAGGTCGTAGGGGCGCAGGAAGGTGTTCCAGAAGGTTTCGGTGGTGCCGTAGCCGTTGAAGATGCGGGGCGTGATGCCCTTCATGTAGCGGCGGCAGGGCTCGTTGTCGAGCGGGGAGCCCATGAGCACCATGCCTCTGAGGCTCGAGAAGTCGGCGTGGCCGCTTTCGCTCAGGCGGCTGATGACCTCGGCGATGGTGGGCGCGCCGATGATGAAGGTGATGCGGTACTTGGCAATGTACTGCAGCGCCAGTCTGGGCGAGAAGTCGCGCAGCGCGACCATGCTGGCCCCGGCGTAGAGGACGGGGCAGGGGCCGCCGGAGGGCAGGCCGCCCCTGTGGAACCACGGTGTCAGGTTCATGGTGACGTCCGTGGCCGTCAGGGGGAAGTGCATCATGACGTCGTGGGCGGAGAGCACCTCGTTGAGGCTGTTGCAGGGCACGCCCTTGGGCAGGTTGGTGGTGCCCGAGGTGAAGAAGCGCGTCGTCTCGTCGTAGATGCTCGGCACGCGGGAGAGCTCGGGATTGGCGCAGGACATGCCCTCGACGAATTCGAGGTAGGACGTCTGGTCCAGGGGCGCCTCGGCCCTGTCCCCCTCGCCGCAGACGATGACGAGCTCGGGCTGGTAGGCGGCAAGCCTGAGCGCGTCGCCCACTATCTTGGCATACTCGGCGTCGTAGACCAGCACCTTGGGGCGCAGGTCGTTGATGAGCAGCGAGATTTCGCCGCCGGAAAGGCGGTAGTTGCCTGGCGCGCCGACCATGCCGGTCTTGTGGGATGCCAGGTAGCAGAAGAGGAATTCCGGGGAGTTGGGGAGGATGTAGAGCATCACGTCCCCGTAGCCGTAGCCGTGCTTGCGCAGGGCGTTGGCGAGGCGGTTGGCATCCTCGTTGAGCGTCCTGTAGGTCCAGGTCCTTTCGGAGAGGGGGCAGTGGAGCGCGGGGCGGTCGCCTTTGCGCATGACGTTGCGCATGAAGCCGTTGAGATAGGTATACTCCTTCTCGAAAACGCGCTTGAACTGTTCGATGTCGTAGCTGGGCTTCATGTGCAGACCTCCTTGGTTCGGCCGGGACGCCTGTCCCGGTTCGGCCCGGGGGGGTGGCGCCTGCAGGGCCGGGCCGCCTCGGCAAAAGCCGCTGACGGCCCGGAGTCCAGTAAAATAAAAGCAAAAGCAGGCGGTTCTTATAGACCATGCCTCCTTGGAAAGCAAGGCGTGTTTTGCTCCGAAACCCGCGCCAGAGCAGGCGGGAAGCCGTCTGGAGGGTGGAGGCGCGCTGGCCTGCGCAGCCCTGCCGGGGCGTGCCGGGCAGGCCTTGGGCAGGCTTTGTCCGAACAAGCCGGCATGCGCAGGCGGAAGGCCTGCGCGCCTCCCTCCGCCAGAGGAAAGCGCAGGGGCCTGTGCCTTGAGGCCTGCCGATTGTTGCGCGTGCTCTGCCGAAGGAGGGCGAAGGCAAGTCCTGCAGGGCGTCGAAGCATTGCTGTCCATAGAAGAGGATGCAGACATCCTGTCGCTGACAGCGAACACGCCATGGCAAGAGTGTCAGCAGAGGCGAATACGGCGGGAAGCCATGGAGCCCGATGCCATGAACGGCGGCGCTTTCCGCCCGTCTCCTGTCCTGCTAGCGCAGGTAGCGCCGCGCCCGGCAAAGGCGCCGGGCGTAGCCAGACGCGTTCAGCAGGGAGACCGTGACGCCGCTTTCCCTGCCCTCGGCATGGACGAAGCGTCCTCTGGCCAGGTAGAGGCCGATGTGCCAGCCCGGCCCCCTGCGCTTGAAGAGCAGAACGTCCCCGAAGCGCAGCCGGTCCGGCACGGCGATGCCGACAGTGCCCTGCTCCACGGCGACGCGCGGAAGGCGCACGCCGATGCGGGCGTAGAGCCAGAGCACGAGGCCGGAGCAGTCGAAGGCGTCGGGACCGCTGGCGCCCCAGACGTAGGGCTTGCCAAGGGCCAGGCGCACGCCCTCGAGCAGGGCAAGCCTGGCAGCCAGACGCCGGCGATCCCAGGCGTCCGCGGACGCGGAAGCCTGGCTGGCCAGGGCTGAAGGCGCCAGCGCAAAGCCTGCCAGCGCGGAGAGCAGGCTGGCTGCGAAGGCTCTGCGGGTGGGCTGTGCGGAAGGGGGCATGCTGATCCTCCATATCCTCCATATCTTCTCTATCCTTCGGGACGGCCACGGCGCGCATCGACAGGATGCGGCGCCATGTGCCCAGGAAATAGGTTCGAAGAAAAAATTGTCAACCGAAAAAAATTGCTTGCGCAAGGTAGGCGCTTCGTGTACAAGCCTCACCTGGCACAGGGGCAAGGCCTGGCATTCGTCCAGCGTCCTTCGGTGCCTGGCGCCCTTCCAGGCGTGCCTGCCGCCTCCTTGGCCGGCGCATCCCCTTTGCCGTTCCAGGCTCCGCGCCTCCTCGAGGCGTCCTGCCCCAAGCTTTGGGCCTGGCCTTTCCCTGGCCTCTCCCGCCCTTTCCCTGCCTCTGTCCGTTCCGCCTTCCTGCGGCGTTGTGCCTGCGGAAAAAAAGCGGCCCGCCGGAGTGGGAACCAGCGGGCCTCGCCTCTTCAATTCCTGATGCCCTCAGGATCGAAACTTCGACTTCAGCTTTAGTCCAAAGCACGGCAAACTTCAAGTGCCGCATAACCCCTAACTTGCGAGCAAGGCGAAAATCACCGGCGCCATTCCTGAAAACCCTTGTCCCAGGCCCTTCCGAAGGCTCTGCAAAAAGTTCAAGCTGCACTTCCCCTCCTTCTTCAAGCTCGAGGCACGCTCTTCATGTTCACGCTCCGTCCCTACCAGCGCGACGCGCTTTCCGCCCTCGTGGCCGCGGCCCCGTCGCGGCAGTTCCTGCTCCTGCAGGCAGCCACGGGCGCCGGCAAGACGGTCGTCTTCTGCGCACTCGCCCGCTACTACTTCACCCGCTGGGGCATGCGCACCCTCGTGCTGGCCCACCGGAGCATTCTGGTGCGCCAGGCCATGGACAAGCTGCTCTGCGACTGGCCTGCCGGCGAGGACGGGGACGGCGGACGAAGGCCTGCCCTCGGCCTCGTGTGCGCCTCGGTCTCCCCCAGGCGCGAAGCGGACGCCGACGTGGTCGTGGCGTCGCCCCAGACGCTGAAGAACCATCTGGACGAGCTCCCGAAGGTGGACGTCGTCGTCATCGACGAATGCCACCGCGTGGCCCCGAAAAACCAGGAGTCCACCTACAGGGCCATCATCGAGGCCGTGCTCGCCAGACGGCCCGGCGCCCGCGTCGTCGGCGTGACGGCAACCCCCTGGCGCCTCGGCCAGGGCTGCATCTACGGCACCCGCGCGGCAGCAGGCACGGTGAACTGGTGGGAGCGCATCGACTGCCGCATCTCCATGGCAGAGCTCCAGCGCCAGGGCTTCCTCGTTCCCCTGCGGGCCCTTTCCTGCCCCAGCCTGCGCGGCGAGCTGGCAGGCCTTGACTTAAGCTCAGGCGACTACAGCGAAGCCCAGCTGGCGAAGCTCATGAGCCGTCCGCTCGAGCTCGACAGCGCCGTCAAGGCCTTCCTCGAGCACGGCGCCGGCCGCAGCCGCTGCGTGGCCTTCTGCTGCACCATAGCCCATGCGGCCATGCTGGCCCGCCGCTTCCGCCAGGCCGGCATCGCGGCCGCCGCCGTGGATTCGGGGAGGGAGACCTTCGACAACCAGTCGAGGCTCGACGACTTCAAGCTCGGCAGGCTCAGGGTGCTCTGCAACGTGGGCATGCTCACCGAGGGCTGGGACTGTCCCGAAGTCGACTGCCTCCTGCTCTGCCGGCCCACCATGTCGCCTGCCCTCTACGTGCAGATGGTGGGCAGGGGCCTGCGGCCGGCACCCGGCAAGCGCGACTGCCTCCTGCTCGATCTCGTGGACAACGTCGGCCGCCACGGCTCGCCCAACGCGCCGAGAATAGTCCCCGGCGCCCGCGCCGGCGAAGCCGGCCTGCCAGGCCAGGAACCCGGCGAGCGGCCGGTCCGGCCCGTGTGCCAGTGGTGCGGGGCTCTGCTTCCCGAAGGCGCGAGGCCTGCGGCCTGCCCCGAATGCCAGGGGCCGCTTGCCGTCGTCAACAACACCAGGCTCGAGCTCCTTGAAGTGGACTTTGAGCACGTCGAGCTCTGGCAGGCCCGCGGCGAGGAGGTCGCCAGGGCCCGCCGCGAGCGCGCCCGCCAGCTTGCCGAGCAGCTGCGCGAAGCCCGGGAAGCCGCCGCCAGGGCCAAGGAGGAGGCCATGGCCAGGCGCCTTGCCGGCGGCAGGACCTTCGAGGCCAGGCTCGTGCAGATGTCGGCGCCGGCGGTGCATGCTTCCTCCCAGGGCCGGCTTGCCGGCCTGTCCATGGTGCGCTGCCAGCTCCTCTTCGAAAGCGCCGAGCGCCCCGGCGGCCTCATTCCCGTCTCGCTGATCCTCGACCCCGAAGGAGCCGGCGCCAAAAGTTCGGGCGCCCGCTGGCTCAGCCTGCTCACGCGCCGCTTCTGGGACGCCTTCGGCGGCCGGCGCCCCCTGCCCCGGACCTGCCAGGACATGCTGGCGCGCTGGGGCGAGCTGACGCCTCCCGCAACCCTGCCCCTCAAAGAGGGGACCAAGGGCTTCGTCAACGTCCAGTGGCCCCCCGAAGCCAAGGCCGGCAAGGACGCCAAGGCCGGCAAGGGCACCAAGGGCGCCAAGGCCGGCAAGGACGCCGGGGCCAGCCAGGCTCCGCAGCCCGATGCCGGCAAAAATTAAAGTAAAACTTCAATTATCAGCCGCGCCGCGACAGGCGCAGGAGCACACGTCATGGCATGCCGGAAAGCACCGCTCTCCGCTCTGTCTTCGTCCGACGCTTCCGCCGTTTCCTGCCTTTCTTCCTGCCTTTCTTCCTGGCGCTCTTCCTGCCTTTCTGCCACTCTGCTGGCCTGCCTTGCTGCCGTCCCGGCGGCCGTTCTGGCGACAGCCCTGACGGCCCTCTTCCAGCTCTGCCGGCCGGTCCCGGCGCTGGCCGGGCAGTCCCAGGCCTGCCTGGCGACAGAGGCCGCAGGGCCTGCGCCTGCGCTCTTGCGCCTTCCCTGCCATCCCCTCCAGCGCCAGGGAATAGTCCGGCGCACGCTGGCCTGGCAGTTCCCCTGGCCCCTGGCGCTGGCGCCAGGCCTTCCGCACCCGCGGGCCTGGGACGGCGCGGAACCTGACGCGCCGCCGGAAGCCTGGCTTGGGGCAGCCGGCAGGCGCCTGGCCGCCATCCCCTCCTTTCCCGCGCAGGAGCTGCTCGACCTTCTTGCGCAGTCGCCTGCCGTGCGCCTTGACGGCACGCCGGACCAGGGCGGGGCCCTGCTTGTCGCCTTCACCCGCAGGGACTGCCCTGCCTGCGGGGCGCTGGCCGCCCTGCTTGCCGAGCTTGCCCCGCGGCTGGGCTTTCCCGTGGGCTTCGTGCCTGCGGGAAGCGTCCAGCAGGCTCGATCCTTCTACCAGGCCAGGCCTGCGGAGGGCGGAAGCGCCCCGCCGGGAGCAGACCCCGCCCTCGAGGCCCTGGTCCAGCGCCAGCCTGCGCTCGTCAGGCTCTTCGTCGAAACCCGCCTTGTCGCTGCGCGCCTGCCGATCTTCTGCTGGGCGACAGGCGGCAGGGCCAGGCTGGCCAGTCTCGGCGCCAGGGACGCCCAGGCTCTGATCTGGCTGCTGAGTCATGCCCCGGACTGTCTTTCTTAAGATTTTATAAAAAACGTTTAGCGCAAAAATGCTGGCTTCCATATGCCCGCAGAGACGCGCGCTTCAAGGAGAATGCCGTATGCATCGCGGACACTCGAAGGAGGCGGGTCGCGTGGTCAAGGCCATGACGCGCCTCGGCTGGTCGCTTCTGCGCCACAAGAAGCACTATGTTCTCGGTCTTGAGGACGCCGAGGGCAGGCAGCTGCGCTTCGTTCTCGCCAAGTCGCCCTCTGACTGGCGATCCCTGCGCAACAGTCTGGCAATCCTGCGAAAGCTTGCAGGGCAGGACCTGCGCGACGCGGTCTGAAGGTCGTCGCGCCAGCCCCCTGCCCTGCGCCGGGGGATCGTCCTTCCGCGCCGTGCTGGCCGCACGCCTTCCGTCAGGTGCCCCTGCTCCCTGCTTGTTGCTGCCAGCATCTAGGGAAGCACTGATAAAAAGCTTTTTTCAGCGACATAGCTCAGCTAACTCCTTGAAATATCGAGGGGCTGCCGAGCCGATGCCGAATTGTTCAGCGTATCCCTAGCGGGGGAAGAGGGGAATGGTGAGCAGGAACCTGCCGTCGACGTGGCAGACCAGGATGAGCCAGAGCTCCATGGCGTAGAGCAGAGCGCAGGCGAGCAGAATGTCGCGCATGGTCATCTTTCCCACCTCCTTGTGCCGGCATGCCGGCCTTTGCTTGAGCTTATGGACTCGGAAGCGCTTGGCGTCAAGCTGTCGCCTATTTCCATAGGAAATGGCCCGTGCCACGGCGATATTTCGCTATCATACTGAAATTCAACGAGAAAAAATTGAATATTCTTTTTGTTGCCCTGCCTGGCGAAGGCGCGTCGCGGGAGTCTCGCCCCCCTTCGCGCCTTCAGTCGAGGCTTTGCCATCTCTTCGCCCAGCTGCCCCGGGATCGGTCCCGGGCGCCTGCGCGGGGGCGCCGAGGCCAGCCGCTGCTGGCACCGCCTTTTCAGGCAGGCTCTCCGCGCCGGCATCGCGCGAGCCGCACTGTCGTCCTCCCCTGATGAAGCGCGCGGGCTGCCCTGCGGAAAAGGGCCCTGCGTCAACGGCCAGACTGACCCGACTGTCGGGAAGGGGAACCAGGACGGCCGGCCTGCGCTTGAGGCGCTTGAGGCGCTTGGCGCACCTCGGGCGCAAGCTCGGCTACGACGGCTGAGCCTATGACCAGACAGGCTCCCGCAAGGCCCTGGAGACTCAGCGGCTCGCCGAGCAGGACGGCCGAAAAGACCAGTGCGGAGACGGGGTCGATGTAGCTCAGGAGCGCGATGGACTGCGCCCTGAGCCCGTCCATGCTGCCGAAGTAGAGCACGTAGGCAAGTCCCGTGTGGACAAGGCCCACCGCAAGGACCAGGACTGCCGTCTCCCAGTCTGCGCCCTGGAAGGCGAAGCCGTCCGTGAACAGGAGCCAGGGCACCATGACGAGGCCTGCCGAGAGCAGCTGGATGCAGGTCTTGCGGTAGGCGTCAATGCCCTGGATGCGCTTGTTCGCGACGATCACCAGGGCATAGAAGACGGCGGCCCCCAGGCCGAAGGCGACGCCCCGCATGTCCGCGCCCTGGGCGCCTGCGCCCTCGGCCACGCCCGAGACCAGCGCCATGCCGGCTATGGCCAGGCCTGCGCAGACGGCCTTGCGCAGGGTCAGCCTTTCCCGGAAGAGCAGGGGCGACAGGAGCACGACGAGCGTCGGCGCCATGTAGTAGCACAAGGTCGCTATGGCTACCGTGGTGTACCTGAAGGCCTCGAAGAGCAGAATCCAGTTGACGGCGATGAGCAGGCCCGAGGCTGCCAGCCAGAGCAGGGCGCTCCAGGGGATGCGGTCCGCCGGCCTCCTTGGCCGAAGCGCCAGGAAAGCGAGGATGAAGAGACAGCCGAACAGCCCTCTGGCGCAGGCCAAAAGCTCCGAGGAAAGCGGAATGTGCCGTCTGAAGATGCCGATGGTGCCGAAGATGAGCATGGATGACACGAACATCAGCATGGCTCGGCGGCTGTTGGCTTGTTCGCCCATGGTGCCTCCTTTGGCTGTCTGGCCGGGGCTTGGAAGGTACGCCGCAGGCCGGGGCGCTTTCAA
>ODAI012269399.1_pt1 | contig 15688 bp, 12 predicted proteins | sample 1539321 | NCBI WGS metagenome assembly ODAI01 (sample SAMN02144231, study PRJEB22623) | gut metagenome | biome: sheep rumen | host: Ovis aries | place: New Zealand
CCACTTTCTTCTGCATGTCCACGATGCCCTTCTGGAAGAGGCGACCGATGAGCGCGAGGTCCTGGATGTTCACCGTGAAGACGGTCTCACCCTTCGCCAGCGGCGCAAGGTTGTTCAGCTGCACGCCTACGTTTCCGGCAGGGTGCGGACCATAGACCTCATAGAGGGTGCAGTCCTTCAACTCTCTGAACTCGGTAGCTTTAGCGCCACCTTTGATACCGATGAATACCGGTGCGATCTTGCCCAGCGCGGAGACAGCTGCCTGTAAGGTCGGCAACTGACCTTTGAGCACGAACTCATAGTTCGGAGCACAAGGCGCACTGTCAAAACTCGAAATAAAAATAGCGCGAGGGGTCTTGTTCGGCAGAGCGATGCAGTCGTACGGACGTTGCTTCATCAATGCCCAGAGGCCGCTTTTCAGCAGCAGCTCCTTCACATCGCCCGCGGTGTCAAATTTCTCATACTCGATGGTAGCGTCCGCAAGAATGTCGATGGACATGATCTTACGTCGCTCACCGCGCACGATCTCTTTGACTTCACCCGATACAGGCGAGGTAAAGAACAAGCTCTCAAACGCTTTGTCGTGGAAGAGCGGGCTACCCGCCTTCACACGGTCGCCGACCTTGACATCCAGTTTCGGAGTGATGCCGGCGAACTGGTCGGGCACGATATGAAAGACCTCCGGCCGACGAACGCTACCCAGCGTCTCAGCCGCAGTTCCTTCAAAAGGAATGTCCAGACCTTTTCTAAGCTTGATTGTTTGCATAAAATTGTTAATTAATTATTTTGATTTTTGTTGTTTTCGAGGTTTCGAGGGGCTTTTTTAGTGCCCGCTTCAAAAGCGGGCGCAAAGTTACAAAAAAAAAATGACATACACAATAGGGTATGCCAATTTTCTTGTTTTTTTGCGTATTTTGTCGTCTTTAGTTAGCAGAAAGAGGTGTTTATTCCTCTTTTGGCGGAAAATGTCCTCGTAGACGTCCGGGATAATTCGCCTGGTGATTGCGGGAAGTGACGCCGCGGTTCGATACATATCGATCGTAATAGCTGATGATGAGCGTAGTAAGAGGCAAAGCGATGATCATACCAATTACTCCGCATATCGCGCCCCAAATACTCAGGCTGAGGAGTATAGCCGCGGGCGACATGCCGGTGACATCCCCCATGATCTTCGGGGTAAGGAACAGATCCTGAATGGATTGCACCACGATGAAGACAATCGTCATCATGAGGAGCGTGAGCCAAACGGGTTGTCCTGTTTGCGCGGATTGCAGAAGGCAAAGTACGATACAAGGGGGAATACCGAGTGCCTGCATATAAGGCACCATGTTCAGGAGCCCGATGAAGAGGCCCATGGCAATGCCCATCGGCATGCCGGTGATGGTAAAACCGACCGCGAAGAGCACTCCGACACATCCGGCGACCATGGCTTGTCCGCGGAAATAGGCATTCATATTGCGGTCAATATCGCCCATGATGGCTACTACTTGCGGCCTTATTTTGCGGGGCACGTAACGGCTATATTTGGCGCGTATATTCGGCATGTCTATCATCAAAAAGACGAGGTACATGAAGCCGATGAAGCCCACCATGAGTTCGCTCATCCAGCTCAGACCGCCTGTGATCCAGTTACCGAGTTTAGGCAGCAATTCCTTGATGGAAGTAGTGAGTTCGGGGTTAGCGAGTGCTTTTTCGAAACTCCATTCTTCCGTCCAAGTGAGCAGTTTCTCCTGTGTTTCGGCGGAGACATAATCGTTGATATTAAAATCAGCGATATATGCCTGAAAACCGACCCAAGCCGAGTTAACCTGATCCATTACGGGTTTGCGCAACGAGGCGATGGCTCCAACTACAAGGCCGACGACTAAGAGCAGGGTGAGTAACACAGCGAGCGCCCTGTTACGCACCTTGCATTTGGTTTGGATAAAGACCACAATAGGGTCCAAGACATATGCCAGCAAAAAACTGACGAAGAACGGCAGTAATACGCCGTAGAGACGGGAGAACATTTATAATTGACAATTCTTATTTGGTTAATTTGCCGGAAAGCCAAGACCAGATGCGGCTGATGAGGTTCGCGTAGATATTGAGTTCGCGCGTAGCGCTCTCTACTTTGGTCTCCAGACGGATATACTGAATCTCAGCTTTATGTTCTGCCTCCAAGGTCTTCAACGCCAGCTCTTCCTCCGTGTTGATCTGTTCACTCATCAGACGGATGAACGGATGTATGAAGAGTTGCTTCTTCAACGCCAGCACAACTCCAATGAGGACGAGATAGATGCTACCGATGAGCAGGGATGCCGCCCAAGTAGGCATATAGTTCGACAAGATATCGATTGCCGCCACCGCCCCAAAGGTGAAGAGCGCGGAAAGGAGCAGAACGATCGTAAAAATCAGCAGGAAGAGCCCCAAAAGACGGCTAATAAGATCAATGAGACGGAGTTTGCCGACTTCCCCGACGGCTTCGCCGCACGCGGTAACTTCTTTCTTTACTTCCTCGAACAATTCATTTTCCATGTTGAACCTCCTATTTTAAGCGGGTTGCTCCGCTTCAACAGGTGCTTCGGCAGGAATGTTCGCCTGCTTGATTTCCTGTTTGAGTTGCTCACAGTAATCCTGCACTTTTTTCTGTGCATCATTAGCCAAATCAGCGATTTGAGAACGAAGTTGTTCACCTGATTTCGGTGCCACCAAGAGTGCTACAGCTGCTCCAACAGCTGCTCCAGCTGCAAAAACAAAAGTTGCTTTGATTAAGTTGTTCATACTTGTAATAATTTAAGGATTAATACTATTCGATTTTGCGAATTTGGGTGCAAAGATACAATTTTTTTTTGAAATATGCAAGTATTAAGTGAATAATGTGAGAAATATTTGCATATTTCAAATATTTTTTGTAATTTTGCAGGCAAAATTGTTTTGAAGATGAAAAAAGTAATATTTTTTTGTGTGATGAGCCTCGTTGTATTGGGTATGACCAGTTGCAACGAGTGCCGATGTGACCACAGCACAAAACCGGGCGGATCAGAGCCGGTATGTTACTACCACGCGCAGACATTGGATCTGGTGGTTAACAAGAACCAGTGGGCATTTGACGATCAAATGGGTATGTTCTATTGCTCTTTTGACGTGCCGGAGATTACAGCAAATGTGTATAACTACGGAACATTCAATTTGTTCCGTGAGTACAACTCGGGAGCACAGAATGCGTATCAGGTGGCTCTGCCGGAGACCAGTTATCTGAGCGCGGAGGAGGATGACGGACAGACGAAAAAAACTGTCTATTATCAGCAGCACATCGATTACACAGTGGGAATCGGTGTTGTGGAGGTCTTCTTGACGATTTCCGATTTCTTCTACGACGGATTTACCCCGGATGCGATGCACTTCCGTTTGCAGTTGATTTATTAAAGCATCAGTTATCAGCCATCAGAAGATATACATATTGGGCCCCTGTTCAGCGGAGCGCCGCGAGCAGGTGTTGGAGACCGCACGCCAATTGAGGGAAGAGTGCGGCTCTATTCCTTTTATTTATCGCGCGGGCGCGTGGAAGCCGCGTACGAGCCCGCACACGTTTCAAGGAATGGGTTCAAAGGCTTTGAAATGGTTAGTAGAAGCGAAAAGCATATATGGATTCGATGTGGCGACAGAAGTGGCGACACCGGAACATGTGCATGAGGCTTTGGAAGCCGGGATTGATTACTTGTGGATAGGGGCACGTACCAGCGCAAATCCGATTACCGTGCAGGGGATAGTTGAGAGTTTAGCGTTGAGCATTGAGAGAAGCCGGTTAGATGAAAGTAGAAAGTTGAAGGGGATCTTGATCAAGAATCCGGTGAATAACGATGCGGGATTGTGGATAGGCAATATAGAGCGTTTGGAGAAAACGGGCATACCCGTTATGGCGGTCCACCGCGGATGCAACCATCAGCCATGCTGGGCGATGGCACATGCCGTTCACTTAGCCAAGCCGGAGATACCGCTGCTGATCGACCCAAGTCACATGAGCGGCGACGCAGAGAAAATAGCGGGGTTGATAGAAAAAGCGCGTGAGTTGGGATTCGACGGGGCGATGGTGGAAGTACATCACAAGCCCGAGGAGGCACTATCCGACGCCAAGCAGCAGATAACTCCCCGTAAGATCAGGGAAGTCCTGTTAGAAGAACCAACAAGCCACCAACTTATTTCCAATTTACCAACGACCATCTCGGAATCAACAGCTAAAGAGCTCAGTTGGTTGCGTGCGGAGATAGATGAGTTAGACGATCAGTTATGGGCTACTATTGCCGCCCGAATGGATGTGAGCAAACGCATCGGGGAATGGAAAAAGGCACACGGGATTGCTCCTTTACAGCCAGAGAGGTATCAGCAGATAGTAGAGAAATTAAAAATGAAAAATGAAAAATTAAAAATTGGAGGCAGCACGCTTAGTGAGGCATTTATGATGAATGTTTGGGAGTTGATACATGAAGAGAGTTTGAGACAGCAAGAGAGTTGATAATTGACAATTGATAATTGAGGATTGAGAATTGTGAATAGATTAAGGTACATATTATTTTTCTTGTGCATTGCCGGGATGGTAACGGCACAGGAGGTGACCAGTATATCCGGTGTTGTGGTAGATGGCGACACAGGCGAGACTTTGCCGTTCGTACAGATATACTTTCTGAAATCCACGACGAACAAAGGAATGATTCCTTCGGAAGTGGGAACGACATCGGATATAGACGGTAATTTCACCATCAGCAACACGCAGGGTTACAATACGCTGAATTTCCAGATGGTAGGTTACAAGACGGAGATGTTAACGCTTCGAAAGGGTCAGAACCGCAAGAACGCGAAGATCAAGTTGACGCCGGATGTATATGGCTTGCAGGACATTGTGGTGACGCCGAAGAACCGTAAGCGCGATTACAAACGAAAGGGTAATCCGGCGGTAGAGTTGATCAAGAATGTCATTGCACACAAGGATTCGTTCTGCGTACAGAGCGCGGACCAATACACGGCAAAAAGTTATTCGCGCATGTCTTTTGCGTTGGATAACATTCAGGTGAATTGGGAAAAACCGTTCTGGAAGACATTCGATTTCGTAAAGAAATACATTGACACCACAGGCGTTTATCCGAACGTGACGGTGAGTATCCGCGAGCATTTGAACACGGAGTATTACCAGCGCAAACCCCACCGCGAGAAGAAGATTTTGGACAAGAAACGTATTTTCGGTATCGAAAGCGTAATCGGTTCTCAATCCTTCCAACAGAACATCAACGCCATTTTCAAGGACGTAGATATCAACGACAACAACATGAACCTGCTGTTCAACCGCTTTGTATCCCCGTTGAGCAGCACGATAGCGGTGACATTCTATCAGTACTACATCATGGACACCATCATGGTGGACGGTTATCCGTGTATCGACCTGGCTTTTGTGCCGGTTAACTCGGAGAGTTACGGATTTACGGGTCACCTGTATATCGTGAATGACAGCACGTATAGGCTGAAGAAATACGCTATCAATATACCGCCGGATATTAACTTGAACTTTGTGAGCAATTTCTCGATTGAGCATAGTTACAAGCAGTTGGAGAACGGTATGTGGGCACCGGACAAGACCAGCACATATGCCAAGTTCTATATACTGAACAATAAACGCGGTATGTTAGCCCGTCAAACGAAGATATATACCAATTGGGATCTGGAGACGCCGATATCGAAAGAGACCTTCTCCAGTTTGACGGCAAACGAGGTAGAGCAAAACGACTCGACGGCCGAGGTAGTAGAAGAAGGATACTGGACCGATGAGATGCGACCAGAACCGCTGACGAAATACGAGAGTTCGGTAGTTGATCTTGTGCGCGAGTTCACGAATACGCCCAAATTCAACACATTAGCGCTATTTGTCAACGCCATTACCACGGAGTATATCCCAACTCGGGATGCGGAGTTTATGTATCTGAGCAAGTTTGATTTCGGTCCGATATACAACTTTTTGAGTTGGAACATGTTAGAAGGAGTACGTCTTCGCATCGGCGGCGGTTCAACCGCTCGTCTCCATGACCAGTTCTTTTTCCGCGGTTATGTAGCGTTCGGCACCAAAGACCTGCTGCCGAAATACAACGCGACGATGGTTTATACGTTTGACAAACACAAGAACCAGCCTTATGACGGTCTGCGTCACCATATACAATTGATGGCTCAGTATGATGTGGAAGAACCCGGTCAAGTGACGGATGTGATACGCCGCGACAATATTCTGATGTCCATTCCAACGAGCACTCCGACGATGCCATTTGCGCAATATGTGTTCCACGCGAAAGCGGAATACATGAAGGAATGGCGGAATAATCTGATGTTCAAGACGACGTTCGATTTCACGAACAACCGAGCAGCAGGAGCACTCAAATATCAGCGTCTGAATTACACGCAGAACATCGTCGGCACCGACACAACGTATATGCAAACGAGGACCGATATTGGTTCTTATCGCAACTATGAGGGTACGTTTGAGTTGGAATATTCTCCAGGTTCGATGATTCAGATTGACCGCAACGGCATCAAAAGTCCTTGGGGTTTTGAGAAAGATGCTCCGACCTTCAACCTAACCCACACGGTTGGCTACTTGGACGACCGACATAATGGTGGCGACGGATTCATTTATAACAAGACGGAGATCATGTTCGACAAACGTTTCTGGTTCTCGGCGTTCGGCCACTTGGACCTGCGTATTCAGACCGGTATGATTTGGCAGAAAGTGCCGTTCACCAAGTTGCAGATACCTCAGACCTCAACAAGTATCTTGTTAGGCCAGCGTTCCTTCAACCTAATGAAACCGATGGAGTTTATAATGGATGAGTACGTATCGCTATATGCCACCTATTACTTCAAAGGCTGGATTATGAACCGCATTCCCGGTATCAACAAGCTGAAACTGCGCGGCGTGGTCAGTTTTGCGGGGACATACGGCGGTCTGACGAAGAAGAACAACCCGTATCTGGAATCGGGAACGGGTTTGTACGATTTCCCGCACACAGAATGGACCAACGGGGATGTGAACAGCGCGTTTGATAATTACGGGTATCTAAAAGACGGGTATCGTACGAGTTCGCCTATCGGTAAGTTGCCGTATATGGAGCTGACCGCGGGATTTGAGAACATCCTCAAGTTCATCCGTATTGATTACGTGCGTCGTTTGACATACAACGATTACGAATTGCCGTATATGATCCAGAAGATGGAGCCAGTAGATCCGAACAAACCGGGTTTGGGTTTTCAGCCGGCGGTAGATGCAGACGGTCATCCCGTGCTGATTCCCGGCCGACGCCGTATAGGAGCATGGGGTCGGAACGGTGTCAAGTTAACGGTACGAATATCGCTGTAAGAAAGGAGGAATACTATGAAACATGCCACAATGAAAGGATTAGTGATCCTAAGTACGATTATTTTTCAAGTCTCTATGGTCTCGGCTCAGACCAAAGACACGGACTTGCAGCTGAAATTAGACGCCGCCAAAGCTCGTCTGGTGGAGTTTGACACCGAGCATATGTTAGATTCTCTGGATCAGGAGAAACTGCCTCGCATCGTGTCCGGCGGTATATTAGCCGGTGCGAACTTGAGCAATTTCATCATCTCGAGAAACCACAATCGGATGAGTTCGTATATGCATATCGGCGGAGAGTTAGGCGGATTCTTAGATTTCCGCGTGAGCAAACATTTCTCCATACAACCGCAGGTGCTTTTCACCGCTCAACAGAACTATTTTGCAGAGACGGACACAGCAAACCACTTATGGTCTTTCGGCATGGAGATACCTGTTTATTTCTTAGGCCGTTTCGGCAGTATGGAGCGCGGATATATACAATTCGGCGGCGGAATATTCACCCATTTCACGTTTGCATCGAATATCGCGAACAAGTTCAAGAACGTGGATGACCCGGTGATTGTGCCCCCTACCCCCACGACGCCGACCAAGCCCGTAGATACGCATGATTACAGCCGCTTATACAGCTTGCACGACAATCATTTCGGTGTTGCCGTGACGGTGGGCTATGAGTTTCCGATAGGCATTCAGATCAATGCGCACTACAAAGTCAGTTTATCCGACATCGCCGGTTTCTACAGCGAAAACAAAGGCAAAGAGATTGCACAAGCTCTGATCTATCCTCAATCCATCAGTTTGGGAATCGGATACAGGTGGAAGTAATTGACAATTTTTTAGTGGAAGAGGCGGTAAAGGGGTAAGAAGAGTTTAAGCCATTTACGGACGGACGAAGTTCGCGATAGAGGAACTCCGCGTTAGGTGCTTCATGATAATTGAAGATGCAGAAAAGGACATCAGTTGGTTTCATGGCGTTTTCTCAATATACTGCTTTTCCCAAGCCACTGCGGAAGGATGATCACTCCCGCGATTAAGTAGTAGTAATAGGTGCATAGACGCCAGATGGAGGTGATGAGGACCGTGGACATTTTTTGTGTTATATATTCGCCGAGGAATCCGTCGAACATCACTTCGGCAAATCCGCTGCCACCGGGTGTCGGCACGATCATACAGACGATACCTAAAATATACTGGCGGGCAAAACACATCAGATTACCGGATATGGGAAGCGGATTGAAGATCATGATTGCCATATTAGCTATCAAGAAACGGAATCCCCAAATACCAGCCGTAGAGAGCATCATCCGCATCCAGTAGCCGAAAGACTCATGGCGAATCTCACGAGCACATTGGCGCAATTCAACTGCCGTACGAAGCGCCCGACCACGGTACTTACGCAGGAACTTAAAGGAGAAAATGACACCTATGATCTTCGCTAAAATAGTTGGGTTACAGAAGATACCGATGAATAGCAGCGTCACCCAAACCAGTTTCATCACATAGCCGATGATGAATGCCCAAAGATAGCCATATTGGAAATATCCCCCGGCAGTAAACAGTTCCGCATAAGGGATGGATAACAGCAGAATAGGGAAAAGGAGAACCATAAAGATTTCATCCAGGAAGAGCGCCAAGACGGTCATAGAAGTGGCACGACTGATTTTAATCCCTTCTCGATGGATGAAAATAACCTCAAGCGACGAACCTCCGGCAGCGGAAGGTGTAACCGCAGAAGTAAACTCATAGAGCATTCGGATGCGGAAGAGTTGCTTAAAGGTCAAAGGTGCGCCGGACATGACACGCAGGCGATACATGCCCGAGAAATCCTTTAATAACGTAAAAAGAACCACTAACACTGCGAATACCCACCAATGATCAGCTAACACCAGTGGTCCTTGCGGGATATCATTGTGCATTTCGCGCCACAACATATACCCCACTCCTATCAGGCCAAAGAGTATCGGCCAAACAATCATGGACGGTTTGATACGCGAGGCAACCGAACGATTCGTTGAAACTATTTTTTTATCTTTCCCCATTTATTCGTATGTTTGTATAAACTTAGCGGATAGAATGTTTTTGGATGACGGTTAATGCACCATGTCCGAGGATAGTTCGAGCATATAATACGTCGGAGTTATAGGGAAGGAGACTTCGTAACCTAATGATTGAAGTTCATTCAATTTGGCCTGAGCACAAACGACATAGTGAGGTTTGTGCTCTTGGATATCTTGTAATGTCCGGTCATGCATCCATTGGGGTTGGTCGGGCGGAGAGAACCAGAATTGCGATGCCGGTTTGGCATCCACCTGCAACCATAATCTATAAGGGAAGCAATAATCAGGATTGAGATAATCCGCATCGTTGCGTCCCTCCATATCATCGCAGATAGCGAGATAATCCTCAGCTGTTGTATGTGCATTGATATATTCAGCAGCAGCCCTATCGGCCGAGGTATCGAACGGAACAAAACTATTTACCGCCCGTACCACATAAAATCCCACGCCTACAAAAACGGTAAATCCCATCAAAGTTTTGCGCGCTACGGACGAGAGTTGTGCATCCCGAAGAAGAGCAATCATTACCAAAGCGAATGCAGGTACCACGGGCGCAATATAATGCTGATAGGAGTTCCCCACATACACGCACAATGCCATTGAAAGTACAAGAATTAACGTGAGGAAGACGAACTGTTCTTCACGCCAACGGCTACGCACAGCATATACGATATAGGTAGCGAAGACAGGCAGCATAGCCAAAGTGACGTACAGCTTGAACCGAAGCATTTTAGCTATGTCTGTATAGCCATAATCTTCCAGCGTAAAGAGCACATACAACCGCCAGAAATCATCCAAGTTGCCTTGATATACCATACATCCGATAATTGGTCCGAAGAAAAACAAGATTCCTACTACCACTCCGGCAGCATATCGTAGGAACGCACGGAAATCCCAATGGTGGATAAGATGGAAGACCATCCAAAGTGCCATAGGTATCAGGCCCGCCGAGGTATTGAATTTCGTCATCAAACAAATCATAACCGCCCCCATAAACAACACAACTTGCCAAAACGACCAATATGTGTTGTCGCGCAAGTTTTTCGCAAAAAAGTAGGCACATAAAGCTATACCCGGCGTAGCGACGAGATCACAACTAGCTTCGTTCATATAGGGCACGTTGAGATAAACCATCATTCCGAGCGCTACTATCAAAGAATGTTTCTCATCTCCGAAGAGCCGCGCCGTACGGTAAATGAAGGCAGAGGTCACAAAAACGGCAAGTCCGTCAATCAACCAGACACCGGTCAATCCCGCCAACGCATAAGCCAAACCATAATAAATATAAGTGAACGGGCCTTTATGGTCAAACATATCTACATACATCGTCAGCCCCTGTTGAATCCACATAGTTGGCCTCATATAGAGGCATGCGTCGGTAGGCCAATTGCCGTTGCCCCACCATGCCATTGAGTGAGGGAGAATAAACACGCAAGCGGCTATAGCCAATAAAGCATATACCACACGGTCGGTGTACTTATACTTCGGAGAGAGATTCATGATGCGATTGAAAATGTTTGTTTTTGAACACAGTACGTACCAACAAAAAATTGACCGGAATAGCGATAGCAAACACCGGAACTGGGGCTATATTTTCGGGTAGTCCGATCCATAAGAAGAGATTAAGCAATCCCATATGAATCAGGTAGTTCACCCCATGGCTAAACAGGAACCCCGCCCCACGTTTCGCATTCGCTTCGCTACGAAAAGTGAAATATGCTGTCATGAAAAAATTACAACACAAGGATACCACGTAGCCAATTGTGTACGCCACATTCACGTTTATCCACCTATTGAGCAGATAATACAATCCATAATGGATAGCCGTGGCTATTACACCGACAATAGCAAAACGAATAAATTCCTTACTCATTATACGACTCGACAAAATAGATAGGTCTATGCTTCGTTTCTATATACACTTGGCCAAGATACTGTCCGACGATACCGATACACAATAACTGGACTCCTCCCAGGAACAATATCACATCCATCAAAGCAGGAAATCCCGCGACAGGATCTCCGAACAGAAGTGTTCTAATGAAGATAAACAACATATATACAAATGCTCCCAGTGCAACTATCAATCCAAACCACACCGCCATCCGGAGAGGGGCAGTAGTATAGGACATTAATCCATCAATAGCCAGCCTTAAGAGGATCCGGAAAGACATGTTCGAGTGCCCCGCCACCCGGTCGCCTCTGTCAAACTCGATGCAACTTTTCTTGAACCCGATATAACAAAACATTCCTTTGGTATACCGGTTAGCTTCTCGAAGTTGTTTGAGGGCATCAATACATTTGCGGTCAAGCAAGCGAAAATCCCCCACATTAGGTAAAACATTGATATCCGCCACCCTGTTAAGCATGCGATAGTATGCGAGGCTCAACTGCTTTCTGAGCCAAGATTCTTTGCCTCGATCTTTGCGCTGTGCATATACATCCTCGAAACCTTGTTCCCACCGCTCTATCATCATAGGAATAATCGTAGGCGGATCCTGGAGATCAGCATCCATAATAATCATTGCGTCCCCTTTCGCATAATCGAAACCGGCAAGCATTGCATTCTCCTTGCCATAATTGCGGGAGAGATTGAGTACATTAACACCACGCTGACGACGGAGATTCATCAATATCTCCAGTGTTTTATCCTTACTTCCGTCGTTAACAAAGAGGAACTCCCATTGATAGTTGGTCAGTTGCGAAGTAACCGCTGTAGTGGCCTCATAGAACATCGGCAACGACTGCTCTTCATTATAGCAAGGCACAAGAATAGTAACTGTCTTCATTCGAACATGTGTATTTAACAACCGGCTGCAAAGTTACTGTTTTTTTTTGACATGACCAAATTTTTTTGCAAAAAAATGCATTTTTTATTTTAATATCCACCAGTGGTTCGCCAGAGAAAGCAGCTCGTCAGGGATGCCGATGCGCATCTCGCACCAGCACATACACCCTACTCCGATCAGGCCGAAAAGAATCGGCCAAATGAACCATGGAAGGCTTGATGCTTGAAGTTGTATTATTTGCCTTTTTTCAGTCGGTATGATTCCTGTATATCTTTGTATCGAAGGATAACTTCATCCATCACGTTTTCCCAAGAACGTGCGATGGTAGTAGAGGCTTTGTCTCCGACCTTAGCCAGTACATCAGGATGCTCCATGAGCCAAACGAGGCGATCGGCGTAAGCCTGCTTATCGTTGGGCGTAAGGAATCCGTTGACATCCGAATCAATGACTTCAGCCGCCGTCGATTCCTGCAGCATCAATGCCGGTGTGTGCATCGCCGCAGCTTCGCGCACGACGAGCGGTGCGTTGTCATACAGCGAGGGGAAGAGGAAGAGATCCGCCGCTGCATCGATACGTTTGAGACGCTCACGGTCATGGATATTGCCGAGGAGGGTTACATGGTCCTGCAGGCCTAACTCTTTCACTTTATGCCGTATGTCGCGTACCGCGTAGCCCGTGCCGACCATGAAGAGGTGGAAAGGCCGCTCCTTGATCAACGCCAGCGAGTCAAGGATAAAGCCGATATTCTTCTCCCATATATGTTGCCCGACAAAAAGGAGCATGGTATCTTCCGGCGCCATACCTAATTCCTCGCGCATCTGCGCACGCATCTCGGAAATCAAACGTGTGGGGGTAGAGAAATCATTGCCATTCTCCACCACCTCTACATGCCCTTTGTAGCCGTATTCACGTAGGGTCGGTTCAACCGCCGCCTGCGGGATCCACACTTCGTCGGCCTTCTCAAAGAAAGAAACGACCTGTTTGATCATCCAGTCCACCAGTTTCTTATTCGACACATTGTGCTCGAAATCCTGGCGGTATTTGGAGTGGAACGTAGCCACGAGGGGTATATCCTGCTTTCTCGCCGCCCGGTACGCCAACGAGCCCGAGGTAAAGGGACAATGGGCATGAACCAGATCAAAACGCATCTTTCGCCAGTTGCGCCAGAACGCAGCATCTGCGTACGGCAAGCCGTAGCGATAAGGATGGCGGAAAGGTATTGGAACAGAGACGTACCGATTGATAGGATAAGGCGCATTATCAATTACCTCACCAGCTCCGGGGGCATAAGGCGTGATCACACGTACGTCGTACCCCTTCTCATGCAACCAATAGGCATAGTTCTGCGCCGTTAAAGCTACGCCGTCCAAAATAGGCGGAAAATTGTCGTTAAATATTCCGTACATATGATTTACTATTTGACGATTTGATGATTTATTGTTTTGGGGTGCAAAGATACAAAAAAAATCCCACATACGCAAATATATGTGGGATTTTCTTGCATTTTTTAGTTATTGCAGCAAAATTATTTTGCCTGTTCTCAATTTTTGTGACTTCACATCGAAGAATGTGTAGAAATAGGGTTGTCCGGGAACAACGTCAATAACGAGTGCCGCATCGGGGTTATTGAAGTTATTGAGGACATCCTTATTATCAGCATCGGTATAAACTTCTGCATCATTCGGATCGACTACGGGCACTCCCTGGAAGTTCACCATTCTGCCGGCCTGGTCATAGAGGGCAAAGCTGACACCCTTACGGAGCGTACCGACCATGATCTTATTCGTACCGGGGATACGTTTGAGGAGCACGTCATTGGCAGAGGGTTCAAGACCATCGTTGATTGCAGAGATGGCGAAATGGATGTAATAACGCCGCATGGACTGATCCTCCGCAATACAAGTGATGACACAAGTATCACCGGCAGAAACCTCCTTGATATCCAATTCGGCATTCTCTGAAGCCGTTTGGGCCTTTACTTCCGGGACAGGTGTTCCTTCGAACAGATAATAGGTATAGAAGTCCATATCGGGATCGAAGCCCGCCAGTGAATCTCCGTTGAGGGTGATCCACGCCAGTTTATTATTACTATCCTTACCCACTATCTGACGGATCGTATAGGTCATTTCTGTCGTACCGTCCTGCGCGAGCACGGTGATGAAGATCGTGTGGTCGGCGTCGATATAGGCGGTGTCAGTAGCCCGTTCGTCACTGAGCTCGTAGGTGATGTCATCAAGTGTGAAAAAGAGGCTGTCCGGCGTGCCATACGGGTGCGTGAAGGTGTATTCCGTCAATTCGGGTTTGAAGTCAGCAATCAGCTCTTCTTTCACCGTTATAGCCGACAGTTTAGCATCTGAAGGTTTCACGAAATGGAAGATAAGTGTGTAAATCGCCTGATCTTCCCCGTTCGGGGCGGTAACGACCACATCGACCTGCATATCTCCGTTCGGCAACAAATGACGCGTGGTGTCGGCAGTCTGCATGGAATCGGAGAAGACGACCTCGATGGAGGGCAAGAGTGTCTCGGGCAGGGAATCGGCTACGTACGCCAACGGGATCTCGGGATAAGCGAACTCCTCCGGACGGAAAGCGAACTGCGAGGCCGGTAATACGACCCCTTCCGCATCGCGAAGGACGATGTTTCGGAGCAGCGTATTCGCCGACAAGAGACGCTCGAAGACGAGTGTATAAGTCTGCGAGGTCACCAGATCTTCCGCCATCACTTCCACGAGGACGGTGTCTCCGATCACTCGGATCTCGTAGGTCTGCGCCTCCTCTTTCTTAACAACAGAAACGACCGGAACAGAAGCGTCCACGTTGATCTCCATCTTGTAATTAAAGCGTTCCGCATCGAAGTTCGCCACAGGTTGACCGGCTAACATGATCATATTGAGCGTAGCTTCTTGTGAGAGTTCAACGGGGTAATGGATGGCGTACGTGCGGCTTGTACCAGTGGCAGCAGTTACTGTAACGAGGGACTTGTAGCCGAGCGATTTACCGCGGAGTGAGTCTTTATCCTGCGCAATGAGCACGGTCTGGTATTCGTCGCCGGCAATCGCCTCCACTGCGGGGAGTGCGCCGTCCAGTTCCGCCGCTTGAGCCGCCGTGAGGGTGTAGTAATACTCCGCCACCTCCGCCTTGAAGTCGGGCAACGGTTTTTGATCCACCAGCAACATCTGCAGGGTATCGACATCCGATTTGAGGATCGTGTATGCGACGGTATATGTATTCTTCTTACCACTCTCTGCGGTCACGTTGAGTTGACGGATAAGCGTGCTTTGGGTCAGTTCCACCGTGTCCATAGAAACTGTTTGCCATTCATCCGCGAGGTCTTGATCCAAAACGGGGAACGCCGGAGTGCCGACAGGGAGCGAATAGGTGTAATAGAAACGGGTCGGTTCGAAACCCAACAAACTATCTCCGTCGGCATAGATCATCTTGAGCGTATCGGCATCCGAACGGGTGAAGCG
>ODAI012132951.1_pt1 | contig 15687 bp, 5 predicted proteins | sample 1539321 | NCBI WGS metagenome assembly ODAI01 (sample SAMN02144231, study PRJEB22623) | gut metagenome | biome: sheep rumen | host: Ovis aries | place: New Zealand
AATCAATTAATAATTATTAAAAAAATTTATTAAAAAATATTATATTATTTTTCAATTATTAATATTAAAATATTTAAAATTATTAATATTTTTTTAATAATAAATATTAAAATTGAATTTAACTATTAATATTATAAAATAATCATAATAAAAATATAATGGTTATCATTATTAGCAAAAATTAATTTTTCTCCTCAGTTTTGAATTTGACCTTCATTTTTTTTATCTTTATTTAAATGTTTTTTTTTTGATGAAAGATTTGATTTCCTTTTTTTATCACTTAATGAAAATTATAATATCTTTGTTAAAGCAAACATAAATGAATATAACAAAAAAATATTTCCAATTTTAATATTTTTTACTGATTATTTTCACTCATTAAAATATAGTTTAATATTTTTATAATTTTATATCAGAGTTTCTTCTAAAAGCCTCTCAATTAATAAGATTATATCATAAATAAAGGTCATTTTTTTTTACAAATATAAATTTAAAAAGAATTAATAATATTATTCTTTTATATATTATCTTTCTTATTTTTATTGCAAAATCATATACTTATTCAAAAGCAGTTTTACTTTTTCAAAGAGATAAAAAATAAATAGCTAAATCATTTATTACTGTAATATCTTATCTATTTTTGTCTTAATATTTAAAATAAATCAAAAGCTTATCTATTTTTGAAATAATTATTTTTTTATTTAATATATAAACCATACTAAAAGATTTGAAAAAATAAAATGGATGAAAGCAAATGGATATATTTCTTTATAAGTTATTACAGAAAACAAAAAGAAACTGATGAATATATTATTGATTTTGTCGAGCCTGAAAATAAAGAATTTCATCCTAAATGTATTTATATTGAAAAACCAATTAAAGACAACATTTATTTTTATAACAAAGTATTTAAGGTAAATAAATCAGCAGGAACTGGTAAAAAAGGAAATACATTTCATTTCGAATTCCAAATTGATGAAGAAAAATATGTGATTTCTTTTGATTCTAAAGGATGTACTTTTGTGTATGACGTAACTCTTCTCTTCGGAAAAAAAAATAATTGATATAAGAAGGAAAATAGACCAAAATAAAGAAAATTATCAAATTTTTGAATATTATATTAAAGCTCTTGAAAAAGAAGATTTACAAGAAGGCGAAAAGAAAAATTTAGTGAATACATTTTATAATGAGGCAATTAAACTTTATTCTAATAAAAAAGGTTTTACTTTTTTGATTAAATTATTTCTCGAAATTTATCTTAAAAAAGATTTATGTTCTAAATTGTTGGGAATTTTTAAAGAAATTAACGAAGATCCAAAAGATAAATCAAAAAATAATATAAAGCCAACTTTTTTAAAAGAATATACTGGAAAATTTTCCGAAATTGAATCAGAGGCAGATAAAATAATTAAGGATAATGGATATGATCCTATAGAATTTTATGGGCTAATACTTTGTTATTTAAATAAATATGATTATGAAAGTTTTTCTTCTATTATAAATAAATTATATACTTTTAAACCTGATGAAAAAGATAAGAAAAAAAAAATATTATATGAAATTTTACTAACTTATAATGAGTATTTCACTAATAATATCAATCAAAATTTGGAATTTTTTAACAATTTTATAGAACATGCTATAAATAAAACATTTCCAGATTTTGAAAAAGGATTAAATTATATTGATGATATAGAAACTTATATTAGTATTATTGAAACGAAAAAGGAAAAAATTTTTGAAAAATTTAATTCAAAAAAAGTCGCAAAAATTGTCAAATTAGATAATTTAAAATTAAAAGAATCTAAAAATAAAGACGAAGAAGAACAATCTTCTTCAGCAATTATTTCTGACACAATATCTGACAAGGAAAATGCAACAAAAAAGAATAAAACTATAAATGATATAATTACTAAAATTAAATCTATTTTGAAATTTTGTAAAGAAAAGAAAACATTTATAATTTATTTTACAAATAATTTTTGGGAATATATATTAAATTATTATAATGAGCCAAAAAGTGATAATATCAAAATTTGTTATGATTTGAGGGGATTGTTCAAGGAATATCATTCATTAGTAAAAGATATTTTTAAACAAGAAAAAGACACATATACTATTAAGAAAGAAGCAAATATTTATTTTGAAAGAGATGAATTTGCAATTATTTTAAATCAAATAATTAAAAAATATAACAATAATCCAGAAGAAGATAATCCAATTATTGATAAATTAAAAATTATTACTCAATATAATCCTTATTATTTTGAACCTAGATATTCAAATAAAGTCGATTGTGATATTTTTGATTCATTTGACCTTAATAAAAATAATGAATATGTTGAATTTAGAGGAATGAATTTTGAATAAATTTTTAAAGATTCTATAACTGATTATATTAAAAAATTCATTGAAAAAATTAAAACCATTTCAAATTTTGAAGCAGTAATGAAATTAATTAATATTGAAAATTTAGAAGATAAGAATTTTTATTTAAGACAATTAAAAATAAAATATGATAATATTATAAGCAATGAAATAGCATTATTACCTCAGGAAAAAATAGGCGAAGCTGTTCGTATTATTGCAAAGTTAGCTATTTTTAATTATATATATGAAACAGAAGGAAAAAAATTTGATTTTATAGAAGAAAAAATAAAAAAATTAAATGACAATAATATAATTCCAAAAATTTATATAGAAATTATTAATACATGTTATAATAAGAATGAAAAAGATGATAAAAAAGATGACGAAGAAGAGATAGAAACAAATATATCTGAAAATAAAATAATTGATGATGATTTTTATGAAAAAAATTTCGAAAAGATGAAAGAATTTATTTATCGTGAATTTTCTGAAAAAATAGAAAATGAAGAAAAAATTAATAATATTATTGATTTTATAAATTGCTTGGAAAAAATAGATAAGAAAAATAAAGATGAAAAAATGGTAAATGAATTTTCCCAAACATTAATTAATAAAAATTTATTTACAAAAGAAGAATTTTTTTCTGCAAATAAAAACTACAAAATATTATTGTTATACAAATTATATGAAAAAAAGAAAATTAATAACACTATAAAAGATTCTTATCAAAAGATATTAGATAGCATACAAACAGATATAGATAGAAATATAAAAAAATCAAAACTTGAAGAATTTTTGAAGAACGAAAAAGATTCAGTAATAAAAAGATTAGAATTAATAAAAATAACTGTTAAATCATATGATCCAAATGAAATTTATAATCAATTAAAAAAAATGAATGATACTATAAATGAAGACATAAATAAATTAAAAGAAAGAAAAGATAACCTTTTTTTAAATTTTAAAGAAGGTTATTATCAAACTTTAAATCAAAGAATAACAGATACAATAAGGACAAATCAAAATCAAAAAATAACTGATTATAAAAAGGGAGGTAAAATAGGTGATTTAATAAAAGAAACTGAAACTTTAGAAGAGCTAACAAATAAAATTAAAGAAGTAAAACCTTATTTACTTTTTAATATAATATGCATCATATATTTTATATGATATGAATTTAAAGAAAGATGAAGAAAAAAAATTTAATGAATCATATGAAAAATTTAAAAAAATTGGGGAATTGTTAACTGATAAAAATAAAAATAATGATTCAATTATAACAGAATTAAATGAGGACTATAAAGATTATTTTAAGAAAATAAAGGAAAAATTAAGTAATGATGATGAAGAAGCAGCAAAATTCATTATTGATTTAAAAAATTATTATAAGTTAGATAATAAAGATTTAATTAATGAATTAGATATATTTTTTAAAAGTAAAAAATATGAATTAGATATAAATAGTATAATTTTCTTTTTTGAATATAAATTCGAAAAAGATGACTGGAATAAAAAACTTCCACCTAAAGATTTTATGAATAAATGGGAAGAAAGTTTTCAAAATATTAAAGAAGATTTAGACCGATTAAATAAAAATGGAATTTATATTTATAATGACATTAAAAAATATAATAGATTTTTTAAGTGTCTATATGAAAAAGAAGAAGCTATTGACTTTTTATTTTCAAAATCAAGTAATGATATAATAAAATTAAAAGAAAAAATACAACCAACTGATACAACAATTAAAATAAAAGATATTGTAGATACTTCACGATGTGTTGAAATAATAGATAAAATGAAAAAAACAGAAGGTAATCAAGGTAAATTTGAATATATAACAACTCTAGAAACTGAAATAGAGCAATTTGAAAATTATTCAAAAGTTTATCCATCTATTATTGAATTATATACTGATGATGATATTTCAGATAATGTTTATGATAAAGTAGTAAACATAATAACAGAAGCTTCCTTTAATATTGAGCAAGATAAAGAAAAATTCTTATATTTTGATAAAACAAAAAATAAATATTGTGAAACTTCAATGGTTGAATTAATTCATTTAAAAAATCAAATACATATTAAAAATGATAAGGGTAATTATGAAGATAAAATAATTAAAGAAAAATGCGAAATATTAATCTTTTTTAAAGATAAAATATCTGATTTAGAAGTATTAAATTCATATATGAAAATTTTAAGAAGAAAAGGAAGTAGTCTTCCTATACAAATTAGTATAAAAATAAAAATAAAAAATAAAATTCCATCAATTGAATATCATTTAGATAAATATAAAAAAGAATTTAATGAAATAAGAGAATTTTTATTTGATGCTAAAAATTCATATATAACTCAATTAGAATCAATATATAAAGAAAAATTTAATTTAAGATTTTTATATGGAAAACAGTTTAGAAGTATTATGAAACATATAGAGCAGAATTATAAAATAGAACCTTTTTTAAGATATATATTAAATAATACAAATAATGAAATTACTATAAATGAAGGAGATAAAAAGATAACAAGAAATGTTACAGATTATATTAATAATAAACAATATGAGATATATAGTAGAAATTCATTAGATGGTATTTCATCATATATAACAAGCCTATTTAATAATAACAATAAACAATTAGAAAAACATTATGAAAGTATGAAAATTACTTCAAAAGGATTTAAAGGATTATTTTTATATGACTGTGGAAATAGTTCAAAGGAAGAATATATAATAACTTTATTTTGGGATAAAATAAAAGATTTGCCTATTGCACAAAATGTATTAATTACTAATAAAGAAACTTCTTTTGAAGAAGTTCAGGCTTTTTTCCATAGAGCAATATTGTGCAATTATAATACATTATTTACTGTAGAAATAAATGATTCTTTTTCTGACTTTCTACAAAATAAAATGAATTCTTATATTGATAATTTACTGACACTTAAAAATGATGATTATAATCAACAAAAGAAAGAAAATATTGATAAAAAATCAACAGATATTTACTTAGATTCATTTATTGTATTTGTATATGATAGTAAAAATAAAAAAGTTATGCCATTTATAAAAGAAATTGAAAAGTTCACAAATAAAGAAGAGGAGAAAGAAAATCAAAAAAAAATACCATTATTTAGAAATAATACAGCTCATTCAATGGTTATAAAGAATGGAAGGAAAGATATATATAAATATAAATATAAAGATACATATTTAAAAAACATAAAAGTCATTACTTCAGATATATGCGGATTAGGAAAATCAACAGAAATTAAAAAAAAAATAAATACTATTTCAAAAATATATTTTCATTTTTCATTAGGAGGTATTTTAACAAAAAGTTTAATTTTTGAAAAATTAGATAAATTAATAAAGGAAATAGCAAATGAAATAAAAACAGGAAATAAAAAATATAGTGATATAGCAATTCATTTAGATTTAACAGAATCAAAAGAAACATCTATCATTAATGAATTCTTTTTTTCTTTCCTAATAACAAGATTTTATACAAATAATGAAAATATAATTTATATTCCTAAAGATATATTTATTTATATTGAAGTACCAAATTGTTTTAAAGATTATTTGTCAAAATTTAGCATATTATCAATATTTGAAAAAGAAAATATTTCTTTTGATAATATGCCGCAAATTAATTATCCAGAAAATATTGTTAAATATTTTACAAAAATGTTAGATTATAAAACAAATCAAGAAATACAAAAATTTGTACAATCACATATAGGGGGAGGAGAACTAAAATCAAAATTTTCTTATCATCAAATAGATATATTTGTAAAACTTTTTATTTCCCAATATAGTAAGTTTAAATCAAAATTAAAATTCATGGATGAAAATAAAAACGATGTAACTAAGATATGCATTGAGGAATTTGCAAAAAGTACTCAATATTTCATTAATAATGGATTTGCAAAATTATTGACAGGAACGATAAAAATTGGAAAGAAAAACATTATAAAAATTTTATCAAAAGTATATGAAAATGATTATAATAAAATGGAATATGATGCTCCATTAATTTTTACTTTTAAAAAAGGAGATAAAATGCTCTATGACAAATTGGTGATTCCAAAAAAGGATTCAAAAAAATATAAAAACTCTATTGATTATTTAAAAAAATTGGTAGAAATATTAAATCTGCCTTCTAAACCTGAAGAATTGCAAGCTTTAATTCAAGCAAAAAATAATAATTACGTAATTACAAATGATAATTTTAAAAAAATGGTCATATTGATATATAGGATATTTGCAAATGTTCCTGTGATTATAATGGGAGATACTGGTTGTGGTAAAACTTCATTAATTAATATATTGAATCAAATTGTAAATGGTGGAAAAACTAAAATTGATTATACTGATAAAAGCACCGGAATAAAGAAAATCATATTTACAATTCATATAATTAATATACATCCAGGAATTTCTGATACAACATTATGTGAGCATATGGAATTAGCAAATAAAGAAGCAGAAGAACTGAAGAAATATGGGAAACAACTTTGGGTATTTTTTGATGAAATGAATACTTGTTTATCATTAACGCTTTTAACAGAAATTTTTATCAATAGAGAATTCAATGGAAATAAAGTTAATGAAAATATTAGACTTATTGGAGCTTGCAATCCATATAGAAAAAGAAGAAAAGATAAAGAAAAATGTGGATTAAGTATGTCTGATGATAATGATAATGAATTAGTTTACTTAGTTCAGCCTTTTCCTCAATCGTTATTATATTATGTTTATAGCTTTGGTTCTATAGATGATATAGATGAAAAGAAATATATATTTAGTATTTTAGAAAAATCATTCACTGAAAGTGAAAAACACTTACATGAAGTAACAACAGATGCAATATCTCAATGCCATATATATTTAAGAAGTAAATTCGATCCATCAGTTGTTTCATTAAGAGAAATAGCAAGATTCACAAAATGTTTAGAATTTTTCAAAGAATATTTTAAAATAAAAAATGAATTTTTAGGCAAAAGGAATAATGAAAATAATAATAAATTAAGAAGTATTATATGCTCCATTTATTTATGTTATTATATAAGATTAACAAATCAAGATTTAAGATTTAATTTTGAAGCTAAATTAAGACAGATATTAATAAATTTAATAAATACTAATGCAACTTCTGAAGAGCAAGGAAAAGATTTAATTGAACAAATAAATAATGAAGAATTTAAATTAGAAATAGAAACTAGTAGTCCACCAGAAAAAATAAAATTTTTTAGTGATTTTTTAAAAAACGAACAAAATTTTCTAATTGAACAAATAGAATTAGATAAAGGAATAGGTAAAAATGTATTATTAAAAGAAAATGTATTTTTATTATTTTTAGCAGTAGTTACTAATATTCCTCTTATTATAATAGGTAAACCTGGTACAGGTAAAAGTCTTAGTGCTCAATTGATTTGTAAATCAATGAAAGGTAAATATTCTAAAAATAAATTTTTCAAAAAATATCCAAGAATAATTCAAATATATTTTCAAGGTTCTGAATCTACACAACCAGAAGATATTCAAAGATTATTTAGAAAAGCAGAATCAAAATCCAATTCAGTCAGAGCTAAATTAGAAGAAAAAAGTAATAATAGACTATTCCCTATAATTATGGTTTTATTTGATGAATTAGGGCTGGCTGAAAGATCTGAAAGTAATCCACTTAAAGTATTACATGAAAAACTTGAATATACTGGCAAAAAAGAAGGTGTAAGTTTTGTAGGAATAAGTAATTATTCTTTAGATGCGGCAAAAGTTAATAGAGCTTTAGTTTTATCAGTTCCAGATTTAGATGAAAGAATAGATGATCTAAATGAAACTGCTAAAAATATTGTTGCAAGTATTTCTGAAAGAATACAATCAGATGATATTTTTAGAATAATTTCAAGAACATATTTTAATTACAAAAAAATAATAAAAACAATAAAAGATTTAGTTGTATATAAAAAGTATATATATGAAAAAAAATTTGAGGCAGAAAACAACTCAAAAACCGAAAATTTAGAAGATTCAAATGATGACTATTCTGAATCAGATTCTGATTCAAAGGCAACTTCTATTGATCAACAGCAAAAAAATGTTAATAAAGACGATAAAAATCAAGTTAAGACAAATAACAAAAGACAATTTGAATATATTAAACAAGATAAAATTTTTATTGATATAAAAAAGAAAGAAAAAAAAATAAAAATTGATTTTCATGGTAATCGTGATTTTTATAATTTAATAAAAGGGATAGCAATAGAATTAAAATCAGGAGATATAACAGATGATGACAAAGTATCAATAGTAATAAAATATATCGAAAGAAATTTCGGGGGAATAGAATATGAGATAGATATTGATTTAGATTCACCTTTAGAAGATACAAAAAATGATATTGAATTAATTAAAAATATTTTGGCTGATTATAATTATGAAGAAAATAAAAAAGCTTACATTCCATTGAGTTCAGTTTTCTTATTTAAAAAATTATATAAAATACAATGTGAAAGTAATGATCCAAATAGTAAATTATTAATAGCTAAAGAAAAATTAAATGATTATAATTTAAATAAATGTATCAATGATAATATAAGAGATATTAATAGTAGATATTTATTATTGGAAATAGAAAAGGCATTAACGAATTTAATTATCCAGAATATTAAATTACACAACCCTTCAAAAAATGATGAAGATATAATTATTTATGATGGTAGCCCCTTTGTAGACGACAACAATAAAGATTATAGATTTAAAATAATCAATAAAATTCAAGAAGATGCAAAAGAGGATAGATTAATTATAATAGAAAATTTAAATCAAATACATCCATTTTTATTTGATTTATATAACATGAATTATATAATTAAAAACGATAAAAAATTGGTGAGAATATGCTTGGAAAATTTTAATGAACAATTAACTGAAGTAAATGAGAGATTCAGAGTTATTATTTTAATTGATAAAAGAATTTTAAATAAATGTAATATAGCATTTTTAAATAGACTTGAAAAAATGAATTTATCTTTTGAGAAATTATTAGATAAAGATACAAAAAGAATATCCGATAATTTCCTAAATGAAATTAAGTTACTAAAATCTATTGAAAAATATAAAAATATTAATTATTCACTTAAAGATTTATTAATTAATTGTAATGAAGAAGATATAAGAGCATTAATTTATTTTTTTAGTAAAGAATTAAAAAAAGACGAAACTGAAGAAAATGAAGAACAAAAAGATAAAATAATTGATGAAGAAAGTATCAAAAAAAAAGTTTTAAGTAAAATATATAAGATTTTACCTCAGGATATCATTTGTATTTTACAAGAAAAAAATATTATAAGGAATTATTATAAAGAAAATGAAATATATTATAATTATAAAGATTATATTAATGAAGGAAATATTAAAGATTATAAAATTTCTATTATATATACTTTTACTGGTTTAGCTAATATCGTTGAAGGTCTTAATAAAGGAATGAATTTCATGGCTTCAGAAATAAGGAGTGAAGAAGGATTAAGAACATTAATAGAAGAAATAAAAAATAAAAATGAAAAAAACTATATAAAAGAATATAATATAACTATTGATTTTGAAGAATCTAATTCAAAAAAAATTAAATTTATAAGTAATTTTATAAAAAGATATTTCAAAGATGATAAATATCATTATATATTTATAATACATATAAGCAGAAATTTTACTAAAAATAATATGTCAAAATCATTACCAGATAATAAAAATTCACAAAATCAAAGCAAAAAAATTAATTCAATACCTGATATTGATAATTTAATTAATCAAGTTTTTATAGATAATTTAAATGGAAGTAATATTATAAAATTCAAAGAAATGATCAATGAAAATATAGTAAAATTATTAAATGAAAAAAAGGATGAATTAGAATTAAATAAAGAATTTGAAAATACTTTAATAAATACTATAAATAAAGAATTAAATGATAGGGGTTCAGACGAAAAAATTATTAAAGATTATATTGAAGCGATTGTAAAATTTCTAAATGATGAAACAGAAATTAAAGAAAAAATCATTGAAGTAATACATAAATTAATTGGTAATGAAACAAATTGCAAAAGTATTATAGAAAATCTTTATAAAAGTAGTAATATTAATAAATATACTGTTGATGTTTCCTCTTGCTTAATTCAATATATCAAAGATAATATATTTAACAATAAAATAAAAGAAATATTACTAAAATTAGAAGATAATAATATATTAACAACTTTGTATCAATTACAAGTTAATAATTTTCAAGGAATTGATAGATCATCGGTTAAAAATATTGTAATAAAATATTTAGACGAAATTGCAAAAGATAGAAATAATATAGTTAATATATCTCCAAAATTTTTATACAATTATACTGTTCCTGGATTATATAATTTTTATAGCGACATTTCTAATTATATAAATAAAAATATAAAATCCAATTATTATAATAATGAAAAAAAATTAAGATTTGGGAAAAAAATTGATGATAAAGATATAATTAAATTTCATGAAACAGAAGATTCTTTAATTAATAATGTAAATAAATATATTGAAGATAATAAATTTATTTATGGAATATTAAATAAAGTTTCACTTAATCTGATATTTAATGATTATATAACTTACTTTTTACAAAACCATAAAATCAATGATGAAATATATAAAAAAGATGATGTATATCATAAAATATTAGAACTATTATTAAGATTAAGATTTAAAAGCGATAATAATGAAAAAAATATGAGTATTTTCTTAATGAAAATAATTTGGATTGAATCAAATATTAATTATATTTTAAATATATTCAAAATAATTGACTTTTCAAAAAATATTCTTGAAAAAGATACATTATATAAAAATATAGAATCTTTGAATAATAAAAACAAAATAAAATATATAACAAATAAAGATAGAAATCCTGTACATACTAAAGAAGTCAATGAATGCTATTATATAATATTAGCATGTATATGTTATTGCATAACTTCTGAAGAAATAGAGTTATCTTTGTCTTTAACAAATAAAAATATAATAGATATAAATCAATATCTTTATAATATAAGAGAAATAAATAAAATTTTACAAAGTTTAGACAATGATTTAAATATATATCTTAATGAAATGTATATAATTGATGAATTAATAAAAATAATTGAAATCTTTTTTAAAAGAAATAATATTGAAAAAATAAATACTTTAAAAAATCTTTTAAGAAAAAATGTTTTAATCATTCAAGCATATTTCAATGAAAATGACAATAATAATGATAATGATGATAATGATAAAATTATTAGAATTAAATTAATTAATGAATTAAAAGATAATTTCGCAGAAATATATGATAATATATTTGAGGATGAAATAATAGAAAAAGATGATAAAGATTTTTATGATAAATTAAGATATATACTACTCAAAGAAATCATGAAAATTTCTTATAGTGATTATCGTTATGAAATAGTGAAAAAAATACTAGAATCAAATGAAATGATAAAAAAATCAAAAGATATATTTCAAATAATATTAAAAAATTATATAAAAAAAGATTATAAACTTAATAGGAATTACATATTAAATGGAAATGATGACATAATTAAACTTTTAGATAATAAAATAAATACCAATTTTGTTCTATCAGAAACATTATTATATTTCTTTGAAAAAAATTCTATTAATTATTTGGGAAATATTATAAATAGTAAAAAAGAAAATATAATTGAAGTAAACGGTAAGAAAAAAAAAGAAGTAATAATTATAAAATTAGAAAACGAACCTCTTAATATATTAAAAGACTGTTATGAATTTTTAAAATTATATATTTATTCACCTAATAAATTGGATGCAAAATTTTTGAAAGAAATATGCAAAATATTTTGTTTAGCGTATATAAAAGTATATATAAATACTTTTATAAAATCTTTTGAAGATGAAGAAGGCAAACAAAAATTTAACGACCCTAAAATAATTATAAATACTATTAATGAAAATTAAAAAATATATATAAAATGATGAAAATTTATATTTATAAATTCCTTTATAATAATTTTGGGCCTGATATTTTTATCGATGAAAAAATGATGAAAACTTATTTATTAAATGAATATAAAGGTTTTACAGAATTTATTCAGATAAAGGATTTATTTAATATATGCAAATTAGATTACACAATTAGAACTTTAGAAGATGAAAAGTTTAATGAAGCTAATTCGATAATTGAAAAATATAAAAAAGAAGAATTTAAAAATCAATTAGATATATCAGATTTTGATTTAGAAGAATTTGGTATAGATAATTTTTATGTAATATCATATAATTCAATATTATCAAATTTGCAATTGGAAAACCAAAATTTGGATATCAATACTAATTTTTTTAATAATATATGTAAGCCATTATTTGAAAAGGATGAATTATTATTTAAAGCAATTGAATTATTTTATAATCCAGAAAAATATCAATCTATTAAAAGTAGTTTTAAAATTAAATCAAATAACATTAAGCCTATTTTATTCAGCTATCGCTATTGTTTGAATGAATTATCGTTTAAAAAAAGTAAAGGAATATATTATGCTTTATACACTAAAGATCATCTTAAATATTTAAAAGAACAATTTTATCCTGGTAATGATAGTAAGATTAATAAAGTATATTGTAATATAATAAATCACTTTATAAAAAAGCCAAAAGAAGGTTGTTATGTTTGCTTATGCAAAACTGGATTTTATCATTCTATTGAATCAGGATTTCCAAGTGAAAAAGAATTTAATAGACATTGCCCTAATTGTAGCAAAAATATTGGAACAGAGAAAGCTGGTTATTTTTCATCTAAAAAAATAGTAATTGTTAACAGAAGTGATTATGTTAGAATATTTAAATCTAAAAAAGAAATTGATGAATTAAGTAAAAATATAAATTATAAAAGTAAACTAGAAGAAATTAATAAGATGACACTAGATGAATACAAAGAAAAATATATTCAAAACGAGAAAGAAACTAAAGGAAAGGGAGTGTTTATGAATAATGATAAAAATGATTTTAGAAATGATAATAAAATTGTAAGAAATTTAACACAAATTTCATTTAGAATATTAAATTATATTTTATATTCCCATTTATTTTTTGCTAGATTGATAACAAATAAAAAAGATAATTTCGATAAGTATTTACCTAAAGGAATGGGTTGGGTAGAAACCTTAAATGAATGTTGGAACTTAATAAAATATGAATTATCTAAATTAAATATAAATTCAATAGAAAGATTTATGTCTTATATATTTAGTGATTTATTCCCAATATTAAATGAGGAATCAAGAATAAAAGAATATGAAAGACTTATAGATGTAGAAAATAAATTAAATAAAAAAATAATGGAAATAATAAAACAATATAAAGAGTTCAACAAAAATAATCAAAGTAACCAAAAGATTAATGTTGATAAAAATTCATTTATTTCATTACTGAAAGAAAGTTATACCAAAAACGATTACAAAAAGGAAGATTATCCATTTTATGAATATTTTTATTATACAGATTATTTAGATGAAAAATATATTAATAAAAAATTATCAGGTATGGATGAAACTAAATATCCAGTATTATTAGAATATATTAAATCAAAAATAAATATACCTGAAAATAATAATTATTCATTAACAAATCTAAATCTATTCAATAGTGTATTAAATTTAATAAATGAAAATTATTATAATAAAATACCTAGAGGATATTCTGAAAAAAATAAATTAAAAGATGAGAAAATATATAAAGATAATAGCGAAAAGATAGATAAATTTATTGATTTTATAAAATCAACAGATGAAAATATTAAATTAAGCAATGAAAATTACTTGAATGATTTTCTTTTGGATGATAAAAATAAATTTTTTGAAATTTATAAGCATATATATAAAACATTTGCAGAAGAACAAAATAAAAAACTTGATGGCTTATTAAATATTAAAATAAATACTGGAATATTTGATATAAGTTGTAGAAATAAAATTAACATTCAACAAATAAAAGAAAATGAAATATTCACTTTAATATTTCCAAAAGATGCTGATACTACTTTTATTGATATAATATTTAATTCTTCTTATAGAAAAATAATAGATAGTGAAACAAGAAGTAATGATTCTTATAAAGAATATGATATTAATTTTGATATAATTGAAGAATATATGACAGATTTATTATTGAAAAATAAAAAATTATTAGATGAAAATGTAACAGAAATTATTTTTAATGATGAAGTTTTTACTAATCAAGTTACTGATACATTTAATTTGTTTGGTCAAAAAATCAGCAAGAAAAATATCGACATATTTGATAAAGTTTCAATTTATAAATTTTATAAAGATAATCAAGATAATTCATTTATGGCATCTCTTTTCATTAAAGATTTTATAACATTAATAAAACTTGGGCCAAAAAAGGATATAATAAATAATGGAAAAGAAAAAAATAATAATTTTATTTTATCAGAGAATACTAAAATATCAGAGATAATTAATAAATTCAAAAATGATTTTTCTGGAGATTTTATTAAATTATTCGAAAATAATGACAATCTCACATTCGATAAAACTATTGATATTTATTTATTTTATTTAAAATTGTTTTATAAATTAATAGATGAATCATTAAAGCCTCATCAAAAAGAAATCAGTAAAGAATCAAAGATTTTGATAGATGATTATTATAAAAGTGAGCATCATATAAATAAAAAAAATTTAGCAAATGCTATTCGATTATTCACAAGTTTAGTTTTATTTTTAGAAGAAGATAAAGATAAAAAAATAAAAATGAATCGTAACAATGTAATTAATTATTTAAGAGCTTCTGATTTATGGAGTAGTGATATATATGACAATGAAGATTTTAATAAAAGTTTAAATGAATTAAAAATATTCAATGTTCAAATTAGTGAAATTTTATCATTTTATGAATATTTAGGAAAAGATATTGAAGATAATCTTTGTGAGAATGTAGAAAATCATATTAAGATTGAAGAATCTAAAAATAAAAAGTCGGATGAACCAATTAAAAAACTTGAAGCTAATAATGAAATTAATAATGAAGATGACGATGATGATGATCCTTTTGCGGTTAAAGATGATGAAAATGATGACGATGATGGTGGTAAATATTAATAAAAAATATGTTTAATACATTTTTATTAAAAAATTAAATTAAATAATTTATATATTTAAAAAAAATTAAATAAAATATTTTTGTTCAAACAATCATTGGGGATTGGGGATTGGGGATTGGGGGGTTGG
>ODAI010326558.1_pt1 | contig 15686 bp, 11 predicted proteins | sample 1539321 | NCBI WGS metagenome assembly ODAI01 (sample SAMN02144231, study PRJEB22623) | gut metagenome | biome: sheep rumen | host: Ovis aries | place: New Zealand
GGAACACACAACCTTTTCAACACTGCTTTTGTATATGATGTTTGTAGAAGATACGACATCACTGATGATGAATTCATGAAGGCTCTTGCAAGCTTCAAGACACTTGCTCACCGTCTTCAGTTCATTGGCAAGAAGGATGATGTTGATTACTACGATGATTCAATTTCTACCACAGTAGAATCTGCCATCAGTGCAGTTCGTGCCATTCCAAATGCTGGCACTATCTTACTTGGAGGTATGGATAGAGGAATCGATTACGACCCATTAGTAGAATTTTTACCTACCACTAGATTAGAGCACATTATTCTTATGTATGACAGTGGTAAGGTTATTTTAGATAAGCTTAAGGCTACTGCAAACGATGATTTCATGAGCAGAGTAACTTACATTGAAGAGCTTGCCGATGCCTGCACATTTGCAGTAGAAAACGCTAGCAAAGGAACTGCTGTTATTTTATCACCAGCTGCTGCCAGCTACGGCCACTTCAAAAACTTTGAGCAGCGTGGAGATTTCTTCAAGGAACACGTAGGTCTATAAGGAGGCTTCCTATGCCAAGACTAAACCTAAATCCAGAAGGTCCAATCACAAGACATTGCGAAAAGTGTGGCTGCAGGATACCTGTCAGCTCACCTTACGATAAATGTAAGGAATGCATGAAAAATGAACTCTTTCCAAAAGTGAAAGAGTTCATTCTAAATAACTATGATGTTAATGAAATGATGGTAGCCCAAGAATTTGGAATCGATAAAACCCTCATCCATGAGTGGGTCCGCGAAGGTCATCTTGAGTACAAGAAAAGCAGCCTATAGTATCCAGCCTTTTAAAAATGACAAAACAAGCAGCCACTATGGCTGCTTGTATCATTATAGTCTACTATCATGACATGTGAAATACACGGTCTGGCGTTCGTCGGCTATGGTATGAAGGAGTTTTAACGACTCCTTTATTTTTTTGTCATCCAGGTTTGTGAATGGATCATCCAAAATGAGGATTGGCTTTTCCTCTGGATATAGCACGTCCACTAAGGCAAGGCGTGAACAGAGGGCTACTAAATCCTGGTATCCCTGTGATAGATATTCGGCGCCTTTGGTGCTGCCTGAATAGGTAAGCTTGATGTTAAGGTCCATATCAAGCTCGAAATCGTCGATGGCGTAGCCAGATTTGGTGCCCTCTGGACCATCAATAAGGCTTAAGTATTTGTGCAAGCCATTCTGAAGTGGCTGCATGTATTTAGACTGGAAGCTTTCTCTGGCACGATTAAGGAAATCCTCTGTCTTGCCTAAGATATCTGCCTCCTTTTTGTATTCCTTTTCCTTTACTTCAAGACGCTCTATCTGGTCTGAAATATCGCTTAATCGTTCTACCTCTTCTAGAGCCTGGGATAGGTTCTCCTTCTCCTGAATCAGCTGCTTATTAAGCTCCATAATCTGTTCATCCAGTTCTGACTGCTTCTGCTGCAAATCATCAACAGATTGAACCTCTTCGTTTACATCGAATTCTGCTTCAAACTTTGTTATAGCGTCCTTAAGTTCATCAATACGAGCCTTTATTGCCTCGTATTCACGCTTTTTAAGACCGATGCTTTGGATAGCCTCGGCACGGCGCAAGTTCTCATCCACAGGATATCTTTTGATGATTTTTTCGATATCTGCAGTCATGGTTCTGATTGAATTCTCATGGCTGGCCATTTCCTCTAAGGCTTCTAGGTGCTTTGCGTATTTATCGGCATCCTTTTTAAGTTGTGACAGGAATTCATACTCACCGCCCATATCGTACAGATTGATTCCATAGCAGCTGGCAAATGGCTGAATCTTTGTGTAAAGCTCAAGCTGTAAATCAGCCAGCTCATCAAGTGTTCCCTCTGCCTCCTGATGGCGTGAGTTTTCCTCATCCAAAAGATGTCTATATTGGTCAAGCTTACGTCTGATTTCGTAAACATTTTCCTGCATGGTTGAAGCTCTTGTAAGAAGGAAATGTGATAAGAATTCCTCGCATTCTTCCTCTAATTCTCTAAGCTCAAGATTGCTAAGTTCAAGGGCATCCTCTTCCTCTTCAACTCTGTCCGCATATTCTTCAGCCTGCTTAAGCTTATTCTTGTGAGAACGGCGTCCACTAATTATCAGGAATATCAAATCAGCAATGATAGCCACCACGCTGACAATTTCAACAATCCTTCCAACAATATCTGCCATGTAATTGCTAAACACAACGCCTGAAAGGATAAATATAACAAGGAGGATAGTGCCAAGTATGTGCCAAACCGTAACGGTATTGTTTCGGCTTACCTTTTCGTTGGCCTCCTGCTCTGCCCTTAAGGTGATAAGTCTTTCGTTGCTTTGGCTAATACGTGCCTGAAGGCCTGTAATCTGGGTTGTCTGACGTTCTATGTGAGCCAGCTGCTCATCTGTAGGCACCAGCTTATCAAAGAAGAATTTAAGCTCTGTAAGCTGTTTAGATGATTCCTCTGATAGCTTTGAATGTTCTGCCTTGGCTCTAAGCTCAGAAAGATTTGCAGCCATTTTGTTCCACATGGCAAACTCTGTGTCATCTGGGATTCTGTTCATAAATGGCTTATCAAAAACATTTCCTTCTCTATCAAGGTCTTCATTTAAGGCCTTAAATGCTCTTTCGTGAACAGCCAAATCACGTTCGGTCTGTTCTAGCATGATTATCTCATCATCTGTAGGAATGCCTGCTGCAAAGAAGTTATCAAGATCTGATATCTTTTGCTCCTCGGCCATAAGATTTTCCTTGTGAATCTTATAGGCGCCAAGCTCCTGCTCCTTTTTACTCTGAAGCTGGATGCTTTCTGCAAGCTTTGCCTTTTCATTGTTAAGATTATCCAGGTTCTGCTGCTTTTCTTCGATAAGACAGCTCATGGCCTCAACGCTCTCTTCAATGGCTGGAAGCTTTTCAAACTCTTCCTTGCATTTATTAATTTCCTGCCTGGTGCCAAATAACTTACCTGGGTTTATCTTACTGTTGCGGGTGTATTCTACCCTAGCATCCTTAACACTTTTAAGAGCTGTATCAAAGTTATTGATATCGTCCCTGGCTGATGTAAGATTTCCCATCTTAGCATTCAGTGAATCTGTCATAGCTGTTCCAAGAGAAAGCTGTGGAATATATACACTCTTTTCAAAGGAATCTCTATCTACCAAAAACAGCTCTTCACCAATGTTCTCAGTGTAATCGTTGCTAACAAGACCTGTTTCGTTATCGTAAAGCACAAAGGTATCATCCTTATCTGTTCTACCAAAGGTACGCTCTATACGATACTGTCTGTTCTTAGTGCTGAACACGATATTACCGCCACAAAGGCTTCCGTCCCATGGCAAATAATGATTACGCTCTAGAAGCTTTTTCTTTGTATTTGGGGAATATTCCAGGCCATAAAACATAGCCTTGATAAACACCGAAAATGTAGTTTTACCCCAACCATTCTCCTGAAGGATTGAGTTAAAACCATCGTTAAAATCATATTTAAATTCTGTAATCTTGCCAAAATGGGCAATATAACACGAAATAAGTTTCATTTATAATTCCTCCCCCATTATGGCTCTAATACCAATTTCGATAATTTTGGCCTTTTCGTCCTCGTCCATATCCTGAGACTGAACAAGTCTAACAAATTCGCCCTTAAGACTTTTATCGTATTTGAAACTATCGTAATCTACTAAAGTCTTGGTTCTATCGTAGCATTTTACGAAGAAATATTTATTTTCAAATAAGCGCACAAAACGAATGATATCCAGTTCATCATCCAATTCACGCTCACCTGTAAGTACAAACTTAACAAGGTCCTGATCATCTACATCCAGAAGCTGCTCTCTAGCCTTTGATGCAACAGCCTGCAAATCCATATCTGCAGTAACCTCTACATTTATTTCATGCAAACGTCTAAGAGCAAATGGAATGAATTCAGATGTTATTTTTCCATCCTCTATCTCCATGAGAACAAAGCCCTTATCACCTGTTTCATCGAAGCCTCGGCCCTCCAGGCAACCTGGATAGCAGTAAACGCCTCTATCATCCAGTGCCTCAAAGATAAACTTATGAACATGACCTAAAGCCAGGTAATCAATAAATTTGCCCTTAAGAGCCTGTGTATTGATAATCTCTGCCCCGTCCTTACCATCATAATCAGACTGCTGACCATGAAGCATAACGATATTAGTGGCAGCCGAATCTAAAACCAAACGCTGTGCCATAGTAGAAATATTAGATGAGTTAATCTCCATACCAGTGATTACCACATCCTCACAGTCATAGCTGGTCCAGCCTTCTGAATTGAACATATGAAAATTAGAAGGTATTTCATCTATACCTTCTTCCATAAAGTCGCATCTATCATGATTACCCTTGAGATAATAAAAATCAATCTCAGGTGCACCGATAATCTGCTCCACAACACGCTTTTTAATATCCTTACGGATATGTGTCTTGTCGAACAAATCACCAGCAATCAATATGGCCCTCACATCATTTTTCTTGGCGAATTCCACCATACGCTCGTAGGTCTCCACCAACTCAATACGTCTGAGTGAGGCTTGCTCTTTATCTAAATTACTTTCCATTTTGGAATCTAAGTGCAGGTCTGCACAGTGAATAATTTTCATCCGCATTATCCCCCGTAAAAACTACGTACATTCTACCATATTTGTTACATCTTGTAACTAATAACCTCCATGTAGTGGGGCTTCTTACATTACTAATTCTGTCGGTAAGGTGTGTAGGGAGCGGACATAAAACGAAAGTATAGTGGCATGAGGATGAAGGGTGTAGGCCCTCCCCTATTTGCCTTGGAACGAGCTTAGTAAAATAAAAAGTGAGTTTCACATATATTGGCATGAACCGCTAGGATGGCGGTTCATGTGCGAAAGCAACACGATGTTGCATAGAGCACGGTGCCTATATATGAGAAACTCACTTTTTTAATTCTACTTAGCGAGTGGAGTGGCAAATAGGGGAGGGCCTACACCCTTCATCCTCATGCCTCTCAGCCTACAATTATGTCCGCTCCCTACATACATTAAGATAATCACGAATCTGCTCAAATGATATTACCATGGAGGGCTGTGCAGTAGTGGGGCCTGGGAGGGCATAAAAAATGAGGCCACCTATGCGATTCATAAGTGCCCCCACCTTTTGACTGTGAGTAAGTCTATTGACTTATTAGGTGTAATTTTAGTGTATAAATGTGTAATAATGTTGAAAATTCCACATTTATAGTATGAACAAAGCGTGTAAAATTAAGGTTTTACATGCTTAGACGTCTTCCTGCTTAAGGAAGATGTTTTCGATAGCGTTAATGATTTTGGTCTGCATTGGTGGTTTTACAAAGTATCCAGCAGGCTTTAAATCAAGAACTGCATCTACGTGCTCCTTGTCAGCGATGCCTGTAAGGAAGATAACTGGAACATCCTTGTAATCCTCTTCTGAGCGAATCATTTCCAGTGTCTGCTTGCCATCTACAACAGGCATTTCGTAGTCTAGGATAATCAAATCTGGTCTGTCCTGCCCCATTGCCTTCATGCACTGGGCTGCAGATGTTGCAAGTGTTACCCTGTATTTATCCTGAAGCATGTTGCGCATGTTTCTAAGAAGTACTGGATTGTCATCTACCACGATGATGTGGCGCTTTTCTGTTTCCACTACAGCGTTTAGGATGGCATCGGCATTCATGTTGAATTCCTTGCAAATTGTTCTGATTATGACTTCCTTTGTAGGCTGTATAATATGTTTGCACTGACCTGAATAGTAGTAGGAAATGAACATCTGCTTTTTCATCTCACGTCCGTATGTAATAACAGGGATTTCAGCGTTGTACTCCTGGATTGCCTCGTAAATTTCGGAATGAATCACTTCAAAATCATCTATGTCCATCAAAACCATTTCTGGCGCAAATAGCTTTAGCATGCTTCTAACGATTTTGGCATTGCTGGTACACAGCTGTGTGTGAAAATGCTGTGATAAAAATGTATTAACGTCTGATGGTGAATCCGAGCTAAAATCTCCCACAATAAGTATTTTTCTCATAAGTAACTCCTAACTCTGTAGCTTGTCTATATCCTCAAGAGCTTCGTCAATCTCTAAATTCATTACATGAAGATTGAGATGATTAAGCTTTGTCTGTATGTCCTCATCATAAGTATAAGACATTATTTGCTTCATGTTGTTGTCAGCGGCCTCGGAATCATTTGTCATTATTGACATCTTCAGCATTTCTAGTAGTGCAAATAAATTGTCCATGTCCTCCATCTGTGGCTTAGCCACGTCGGATGTAAGAACTGATAGCCTTGATTGCATTGAATCTAACTCCTCGATGAGGATTGGTGTCATAATTCTAACTCTTTCAATATCCCCGTCTCTTGCTGCATATTCAAGAAGCTTTGCAACACCGCCTAGGGCTGTAGCGCCTATGGTGTTGGACATGCTCTTAATTCCATGAACCTTGATTCTGTAATCCTCCAAGATGGATTCGTCTAAATTGTTGTAATATCTAAGAAGCTCATCTCTTTCAAATCCGATTGAATCATAAAAATCAATGGCTGATTGGTATACCATGTTGGAATCTGGAAAATGTAGTAAAGCGTAATCCCAGTCGATTCCCTCTATGTCTGGAAGCTCTATTTTTTTTGTGCGATTCTTTCTAGCTTCATCCTTTGCGTCTGGCTCATGATATTCAAGCAGACTCGGTGGAAGGAAATCTCTTATCATCTTTTCAAGCTGAGCTGGAACTACCGGCTTGGAAAGGAAACCGTGGAAGCCCATTGTAAGATATCTGTCCTTGGCTCCCGCTATAGCATTTGCAGTTAATGCGATTACCGGTGTGCCTAAGCATTTGTTGCCTTCCAGGGTAGCCATTGCCTTAAAGGTTTCTACGCCATCCATTCCAGGCATCATGTGGTCTAAGAATATCATGTCAAAATGCTGTTGCTTTATAAGCTGTAAGCATTCAGCACCACTAGCTGCTTCCTTTATCTTAACCTTTGAATCCTTTAATAGCGCCACAAAAACCTTACGGTTCATTGTGTTGTCATCAACAATAAGAAATGTGGCATTTGGCGCCTCAAAGCTGGTGCTGTATTCATAATTGGCTGTAAGCTGTTTTAGCTTCTGTTCAAAATCTCCTATTGGTTCGCCATTAACAACCTCTTGTGTAAGAGTGAAGTAGAATGTTGAGCCTTCGCCATAGGTACTCTCAACCTCAAGATTGCTTCGCATCATCTTAAGAAGATTCTGAGTAATGGTCATTCCAAGACCTGCGCCTTCAATATTTCGGTTTCTGTTAACCTCCAAACGCTCGAAGGATTCAAACATTCTTTTTATATCTTCTGGCTTAATTCCAATACCGGTGTCCTTAACCTTAAATGTTAAATCCACATACTGTCCGAAGCTTTTTTCACAGGTTACGGTTATTTCTATGTAGCCTTCCTGTGTGTATTTAACTGCGTTTGTAATAATGTTAGTGAGAACCTGTTTTATTCTTATATCATCGCCCAGCATGTTGCATGGGATGTTGCTTGCAATGTTCAGTTTAAGCTCCAGGTCCTTTTCTCTGGCTCTAAGTGTGATGTTGTTTAGCACGTCATGCATAAGGCTCATGAATGCATATTCGCCTTTGACGATACCCATCTTACCTGATTCGATTTTGGTTATATCTAGTATATCATTAATTAATGACAGTAGGTTTTGAGATGCTGTCTTTATATCTAAGGCATACTCTTCAACAACCTTTTCCGATGTTTCCCTAAGAATCATTTCATCCATACCCATGATGGTATTGATAGGTGTTCTGATTTCGTGGGACATGTTGGCAAGGAAATTACTCTTTGCTTCCGTAGCTGTCTGAGCCTGCTTTTCAGCCTTTTTAGCCTGCAATGTTTTCTCCAGCAAATCATCATTATTGATAGCTGCCTGTTTGTACAGCTTGTCGTAAATGTTGCGTTGGAATTTGATGATTGCTCCAATTGCAAAGGAACAAATCATCAATGACTGAACCACATCAAAGAAAACGCTTTGCCTTGATTCCAGGTTCACTACATATTCCGGATGATAATAGGAAATAGCGTAACAACCAACTACTATGGCAACATCCGTAAGAAGCATAAACACAAAATCCATGCCATCCAAAAGCATGAAAATAAAAATGATACCCATGGAAAACCAGCAGACCATACCACTGTTAATTCCGCCGGTTACAAAAAACATAACAGGGAAAAGACCTATAGCCACTGCAAAGCAAACGGCAATGGTACTGTTCTTTAAATAATTACGGAAATTGGCCATGTATATACATACACCATCGATAATAATAGATACTACAATAACGGCTGTCAGAACAGTTGACATGCCGTTTAGTATATTAAATGGAATTGTAGTTATGCCACCTACGAATCCTGTGATTGTAATGATGTTAAACAACACTAAATCAGTCGGAAGGTCTGGGCTAAAAAATATTTTATTGAATGCCTTGAGCTTCTTCAAAACTGTCACTCCAAATCTATTTTAAGTATCTGTGAAAAGCCCGATACTATAATGAACATGCGTGGTTTCCTAAAATAAATATAATAGAATAATTCTAATTCGACAAGTATTTGAAGAGCGAGAAATAGTGAAGTTTTTGTGTCCTAAATATTCTCTATTTGCCAATCAATAGGTGTTAGTCCTTTGGACTTTAAAAAATCATTAGTTTGACTGAAATGCTTGCATCCAAAAAAGCCTCTGTAGGCTGATAATGGTGATGGATGTGGTGCACGTAAAATCAAGTGATTTGGGTTGTTTAGCTTGGCGCACTTTTTGGCTGCTGGCGAACCCCATAGCAAAAATACTATTGGTCTGTCCTGCTTGTTAAGGATGTCAATTACTGCATCTGTAAACTGCTCCCAGCCCATACCTGCATGACTGGCAGCCTGATGTGCACGAACTGTAAGAACGTTGTTGAGCATTAACACACCCTGTCTTGCCCATTTTTCCAAATAACCGTTGTTTGGAATATAGCAGCCCAAATCATCGTTAAGCTCCTTGTAAATATTTACAAGAGATGGTGGTGTTTTCACCCCTGGCTTCACAGAGAAGCACAGGCCATGGGCCTGGCCTGGCTCGTGATATGGGTCCTGCCCTATAATAACAACCTTAACATCCGCAAGTGGTGTAAAATCGAAGGCATTGAAAATATCGTCTGCTGGTGGGTAGACGACATTTTCATGGTATTCCTTTTTAACATTTTCATATAGTGATCTATAGTATGGTTTCTTAAACTCTGGAGTAAGTGGCTCCAACCAATCATTAGAAATCGCTGACATTTATTCTCCTTTTACTGCAATATCCAGTCATCCAGCGGCAGCCAGAATCCTTTTTCCTTAAGCTCTTCTTCAATCACATCTAGTGTTTCCTCACTATCAGCGCTGATAACGTGATAATGATATCCACTGGTTGCGGAGCTTAACGATTTAGATTTTCCTGACTTGATAGCCTCCATAAATTCCTTGGCGGCTCTTCTGCTGCTAACATTAAGTGGAGCTTCTAATCTGTTGTAGTATCTATGATTGATGATGATGTTTTCAGCGCATCCTCCATTGTCTACAATTGCATATAATTCATCTAAAATCTCATCATCTGTATGATGGCTTTTGATGATTCGCTTGCATTTGCTTTCACCATTAATGATATAGCCTCTGTTTGTAGATGTAATATCCACTCCGTTGGCTCTGATTAATGCCATGTCGGTAACGATAACCTGACGGCTTACATCCAATTCTTTAGCAAGGGCTGTTCCGGACACAGGACTATCGCATTTACGAATTATTTCTATTATCTTTTTTCGTCTTGTTTCTCCGTCCATATGGCCTCCATTAAATTGCATGCAGATTCTTCATTGAAATATCAAGGATTGGTGCAGAATGTGTAAGCGCACCGCTTGATACATAATCAACTCCACTGTCGATAATGTTTTTGATATTTTCCTTTGTTACATTGCCTGAGCACTCTGTCTTTGCTCGGCCATTTATTATTTTAACAGCTTCCTTCATAGTTGCAACATCCATATTATCAAGCATGATAATATCTGCGCCTGCATCGGCTGCTTCCTTTACCTGATCTAAGGTTTCTGTTTCGATTTCAATCTTTCTAACAAATGGAGCATAGGCCTTTGCCATCTGAATAGCCTTTGTGATAGAGCCTGCTGCACCGATGTGATTATCCTTTAAAAGCACACCATCTGAAAGATTGTATCTGTGGTTCTGACCACCGCCGCACTTTACTGCATACTTTTCAAAAATACGCATATTTGGTGTTGTCTTTCTTGTGTCTAATAAAACTGTATTGCTGCCAGCTAAAAGCTTTGCCACTGCATTTGTGTAGGTTGCGATGCCGCTCATTCTCTGAAGATAGTTTAAAGCTACACGCTCGCCTGATAAAAGAACTCTGATATCGCCCTTTACCTTTGCCATAAGCTGCCCCTTTGTTACGGCATCACCATCTTTTACATACTTTTCCACAACTGTGCTTTCATCTAACAGCTTGAATACACGCTCATATACGTCCATTCCACAGATAATACCATCCTGCTTTGCAATAAGTTCTACCTCACCTGCTTTTGCTTCTGGCATCACTGCGTTAGTGCTTACATCCTCGCTAGATATATCTTCGCGAAGAGCCATTTTAATTAGCTCATCTGCATTAAGTCTCATTGTAATGTCGTTCATTATATTGCCTCCTTCTCGGCTCTAAGATTTGCTTCCTTTTTAATTTCCCCCACTACCATTGCGTGATAGTTTTCCATTATGGTTGGAAGGTCCTGATATCCATCCACGTTTACCATGTTTTCAAAATCAGCTGCTTTTTTGAAGCTAGACTGTGCTGCAATGTCAAACGCTGCTCGCTTTGCAAATACAAGGCTTTCAAGCAACGAATTGCTGGCAAGACGATTTCTGCCGTGTACACCATTGCAGCTGGTTTCACCTACTGCATACAGCTGGTCCATAGTTGTTCTGCTATCCTTATCAACATATATACCGCCCATGAAATAATGCTGCGCCGGAACTACTGGTACCCATGTCTTAAGAGGGTCGTAGCCTGCCTCTACACAGTGTTGATATATATTAGGGAAGTGATTTAAGATTTCTTCCTTTGGAATAGGAGAAAAATCTAACCATACATGCTCTGTGCCCTGTTCCTTCATCTTTGCAAGGATGGCATTACTTACCACATCTCTAGGCTGTAGCTCATCTGTAAAACGCTCTCCGTTTTTGTCCCTAAGCACTGCACCTTCGCCTCGCACTGATTCAGAAATAAGGAAGCTTCTACCGTTTTGTCTGGTGAAAAGTGTGGTTGGATGAATCTGTACATAATCACAATTTTCAAGCTTTACATTATGATACATGGCAAGTGCTAATGCATCTCCTGATATATGACGGAAGTTTGTGGAATGTGGGTAAACTCCTCCAAGTCCTCCGCAGGCAAGAACAGTAACATCAGCCTCGATTGCTTCAGTTTTTCCATCCATATCTGCCACTACTATTCCGTAGCAGGTATTATCGTGACATACCCAATCTACCATAGTAGTGTGAGCCTTCAGCGTTATGTTTTCGCGCTCCATTGCTCTGGCTAAAAGTTTACTTGTTATCTCTCTTCCTGTCACATCTGCATGGAATAATATTCTATTATTAGAATGTGCACCTTCCTTCGTAAATACGAATTCCCCATTCTTCTTTTCAAATTCTACTCCATAGCCTTCCAAATCTGCGATGATGGCTTGAGAGCTTCTTATCATGATTTCAACTGATTCCTTACGGTTCTCGTAATGGCCTGCTCGCATTGTATCTTCAAAATAAGAATCGTAATCATCATCGTCTCTTAACATGCAGATACCGCCCTGGGCTAAAAAGCTATCGCTGCCATCAAGAGCATCCTTTGATATACAAAGTATTTTTTTGTCCTGTGGTAGGCTGAGAGCACAGAATAAACCTGCCGCACCAGTTCCTACTATTACTACATCATATTTTTCCATTATTTTGCCAACTCCAACATTCTTTTAAGTGGTACCAGCGACTTCTCTCGCTTTTCATCACTAACTTCAACTACGCCTGTGTTATCTCTCAGGCAATCTCTCACCTTTTCTAATGTTACCTTTTTCATATTAGGGCAAATCTGAACTGAGCCTGCTGCAAAAAACTGCTTATCAGGATTATTCTTCTTAAGCTGATAAAGCACACCAAGCTCTGTAGAAATAATGAATTCCTTTTTATCTGATTTGGTAGCATAATCGATGATTCCTGATGTGCTTCCAATATAATCTGCAAGCTCAAGTACATCTAATGTACACTCTGGGTGAATAAGAACCTCAGCTTCAGGGTGAGATACCTTTGCCTTTTTAATCATGTCTGCTGTAACAGCCTTATGCACATGGCAGTAACCATCATTAAATATAAAGTTCTTTTCAGGAAGCTTGCTTGCAATATATCTTCCAAGATTTTCATCTGGGATGAAAAAGATATTCTTATTAGGAAGTGCCTTCACAATCTTCATGGCATTTGCCGATGTTACGCAGACGTCTGAATGCATCTTAAGTTCAGCTGTGGAATTGATATAGCACACAACTGCAACATCATCATATTCCTTGCGAACCTGTTCAATACGCTCCACTTCTGCCATGTGTGCCATAGGACAATCTGCCTTAGCATCAGGAAGCAATACTGTTTTGTCAGGGTTCAAAATTTTGGCTGATTCTCCCATAAAATTAACCCCTGCAAAAACTATAGTGCTTTCCTTTAAATCAACAGCTACCTTCGCCAGATAGTAGCTATCACCCACATAGTCTGCAATGGCCTGTACTTCATCATTAACATAATAATGTGCAAGCACCACCGCATTCCTTTCCTTCTTCAACTGCTCTATTTCTTCTACCAGTGTCATAACATTTCTCCTTTTACGTAACACATTAATTGTCAGCTAGTATATCACATGAATAGTCTACTGACAAGACAGTAGTTAAGGCAGTAACCTATTTACGTTTTTATTGGACTTTACAGAACAAAACTGTATAATAAAAAGGTTGTATAAAATATAAAGATAGTAAGAGGTATTTTTAATGAACAAAAACAATTCACGAGCATCTAATTTTGAATTACTGCGAATACTTGCAATGCTCATGATTATTTCATATCACATCATTATTCACTGTGTTAATGTGCAACTGGTAAATGCTGATTCCATCGAAAGATTGCAAAACGGATGGTTCAATCAACCTTTGTTTTTCAGACAGCTTTTAGGTGTGGCCCTGATGATGCCATTTGGCCTTGTTGGAAATTCATTATTCATTATGATTTCTGGATACTTTTTAGCTGAGAAGGAAATAGATATTTTTAAGACTTCTAAGAAGCTTTTGATGCAGCTGCTATTTGCTGCAATCATTCTTGTAATTGCTTCTGCGCAATTCATCAACAGTGGAAGATATTTATTGCATGAAAACACACTTTTTAGCTACATCCGTATTCAGTACTTTAACAAAATGTCATGGTTTGTTGGCTACTATTTCATAATTATTTTTATTGCTTATCTGGGCCTTAACAAATTCTTAGCTTCCCTTGATAGCAAGAAATACTTAGGCTTCATGCTTGCCATACTCACCATTTCACAGCTTGGTTGGTCAGGCTCACTTTTAGATGATTTAGCTGGAGGTCTTCGTACTGTTGTTGTTGGTATATTCTTATTTTCACTTGGTGGATACATTAGAAGATTTAATCCATTTGAGAAGATTAGAGCTTATGTGTTGTTTCTAATTATCATTCTTACAAATGTTTTGATTGGATTATCTTATTACAACACTACAAACGGAAAGATTCAGGCTTATTACTATAGCCTTACAGACACAACAATAGAACCTGTTGAATTCGTCCAGTATATGCCTAAATACGAAAACTACAGCATTGTAGTAATCATCCTTGGCATTTGCATCTTCGAGCTATTCAGAAGACTTCCTATGCCTTCTATAAAGCTTATTAACTGGATTGCAGCCCCAACTTTTATGATTTACTTACTTCATGATAATGGTTTTTCATACAGTATCTGGGAGACACAGGATTGGATAACACTCCTTTATAACGATTTCTCAGGATTTACTGTTAAGCTATTTACCTGGGCTGGTGCAGTATTTGCATTTGGATTTGTTGCTTATTATATCTATTTAATACTTGTAACACTTATTGTTAAGTGCAAATGGTTATTTGTAAAAAGTAAATAATATAGATAAGAACAAAGGGTCTTGGCGTAAATGCCAAGGCCTTTTGCATGATATTACCATTATTACTTTTTAAAAACTTAATCCTGTGTTGAATTCCATTCGTTCTTTCAGCACAACAAATTTTTGAATACATGAATCCAACTTTCTCATTTGAGATGAATATATATTCATATACTGTTCATCAACTTCCCATTCATTATGAAACGTATTATCAAACTCCAATCCACAGTTTTCATTTAACACCGGTACCTTGTCTATAAAACTAGTAAGAGCTTCCTTTATGGAGTCTGCGCATATAGATTCATACCATTCAAAATCTGCATAGTCATTCCATACTGAAGACGGTCTAGAATATTCTATATCATTAAAACTTCTAATATTAGATTTAATGCTGCTATATGTTTCTTGAGTATAATCGTATTTTTTCCCACCATAACTTTTATAGTCTAGGGATAACGGCTTCTGAAGAGTATCTAATGCAGTATATTTTTCTTTAATCTTGTCTGATAAATTATTTGATATTAGCATTGATACGAGACGCTCTATTTTTTCTTTAAGCTTCTTGTCATTACTAATCTTGCCATCTACTCCATATACAAGTAAGAAAAGAAATATAAAATCTGTTTTTAGAATCCCTAATTTTGAAATCAACGGCAAGTTAAATTTTTCAAGCTTAAGACAATCAGACACTATACTATCACCAAAAAATGTTTTTAATAAACCTATCTCATCCTTATCATAAATAGCGCAATATTTCTTAAAATATGCAGCGATTGTTGCTAGAGAATCTACGTCTGACAGAAGAATATCGACTTTATCTTTGAAAGAATACTCTCCGCCACCAAGCAACATCTCCAATACATCTCCTAAATAGTTTCCAACTTCTATCCTTTGGGCGTATGGCATTTCCAAAGCTACAAATGCTGTAAAATTATGCAAAGCTTTCATTGCATTATTTTGCCCAATTTTTGAGATGGTTGTGTGCGGAGAGTCTGCCTCATCATAATAGAAAAAACAATTTGGGCAATGATTTTCCGCGAAGCCATCAACACCATACCCCTTCAGATATATTGTTTCAACATCAGGCACAGGCAGTACTAAAATATTTACGTAATCACTCTCTAGAGCATATGGATGAAAGCCATCCTTTTTTGCAGCAATTACAGATGCCATCTCATGAAAATATTCAGTTGGAAAACCTGGCATATCCATTGAAACGCAATAATTTACCTTGTCAGATTCAAAATATACATAGGCAGCTTTATTTGCACCTTTTGAATGCCCTACAACTGTTATATTGCTATATGGTAACCCATTGATATATACCAATGCTGCTTGATTACAATCTGTACGTGCAGCGCAAATATACTCACCATTATCATTCCATTCTTTACCATTTAATGTACCTCTGAAGCATACAATTGCATCATCCTTATTTCCA
>ODAI011776264.1_pt1 | contig 15683 bp, 9 predicted proteins | sample 1539321 | NCBI WGS metagenome assembly ODAI01 (sample SAMN02144231, study PRJEB22623) | gut metagenome | biome: sheep rumen | host: Ovis aries | place: New Zealand
AAACCACAATATATAGTAGGTGAAGCAAAAATCCCCCGCCGTAAGGCGGGGGAGCTGACAGTTTAGATCTTATTCGGTTACATTGCCCTCGGCAACCTTCTGAGCTCTGGCAGCAACTTCAGCCTCCTGAACATCCGAAGGAGCCTGCTCATATCTTGCAAATTCGAAGGAATAATCGCCCATACCTGCAGTCATGGATCTGATGACAGTTCCATATCCGAAGAGTGAGCTCTCGGGAACCTCTGCCTCAATGAGAGTCTTGCCGTTTCCTGCAGGATTCATTCCAAGCACTCTTCCGCGTCTCTTGTTAAGATCGCCCATGACATCACCGGTATTTTCATCCGGAGCTACAACCTTAAGAGTCATGATGGGCTCAAGGAGAACGGGCTTAGCCTTCATGAAGCCGTCTCTGAATGCCATTGATGCCGCTGTCTTGAATGCCATTTCGGATGAGTCAACAGGGTGATATGAACCGTCTACAAGTATTGCCTTGAGTCCGACTACAGGGCAGCCTGCCAGAACGCCCTTCTTTACGGATTCCTCCAGGCCCTTCTGTACTGCCGGGAAGTAGTTCTTGGGAACTGCTCCTCCGAATACCTTCTCTTCAAATACCAGAGTATCGCTGATGCAGGGCTCGAATTCTATCCATACGTGGCCGTACTGTCCATGGCCTCCGGACTGCTTCTTGTGCTTGCCCTCTACCTTTACCTTCTTGCGGATGGTCTCCTTGTAGGCTATCTTGGGCACTGTCAGGTTCACCTCAACACCGAACTTGCTCTTGAGCTTGGCGGCTGCAACTTCGATATGCTGCTCGCCCAGTCCGCTGAGTATCTGCTCCTTGGTGTTCTCGTCCTGCTCGTATGTGAGAGTGGGGTCCTCTTCGATTATTCTCTGTAAGGATGTGGATATCTTAGCCTCGTCGCCCTGTGCCTTGGCCTTGACAGCCATTGAGTAGCAGGGATGTGGGAATTCCATAGGTGCGAACTCAACTATCCTTGAAGCATCTGTGAGGGTATCTCCTGTGCTTGCGGTTATCTTGGACGCTACGACTATATCGCCGGCATATGCACAGCTTACCTCAGTCTGCTTTTTGCCGCAGAGGGTGTAGAGCTTGCCTATCTTCTCGGTTGCGCCGGACTTTGCGTTTATAACGTCAGAGTTTGCGCTGAGCTTGCCTGACATGACCTTTATCATGGACATCTTTCCAACGAAGGGGTCAGCAATGGTCTTGAAAACGTAGGCTGACAGAGGCTCTGCTGTGTCGCATTTTATCTCTGCAACGTCCTTTGCAGGAGTGTAGGCCTCAGCGGTGTACACCTCGTTGGGTGCAGGGAGAAGGAGCTCTATTTCCTTCAGGAGCATATCTACAGCGGAGAGGTCAGCGGCTGATGTGCACACTACAGGAGTGATGATACCCTTGTTCATGCCCTCGTGGATGCCGTCTATGAGCTCCTTCTGTGTGAAGGGCTCGCCCTCGAAGAACTTCTCCATAAGCTCGTCTGAGGTCTCTGCAACAGCCTCTGAAACGGCTGCAACGAGTCCGTCGATACGGTACTCGAACTTCTCGGAAATTTCGGCTGTGGGCATATCTGTCTCGACTGCGTTGCCCTTGCCGTCGTATTTATAGGCCTTCATCTCAATGAGGTTAACGAACTCCACTATCTGGCCGTTGCTGATAACAGGAACAACAACAGGGCAAACTGTAGGTCCGAATACGGTCTTGAGCTCAGTGAGTACGTTGAAGAAATTAGCGTCCTTGTCGTCTATCTTGGTAACTACGAACATCTTGGACTTGTTCTGCTTAACAGCCTCGTCGTAGGCTTTTCTTGCGCCCACCTTAACGCCGGACTTTGCAGATACGGTTATCATAACAGTGTCTGCTGCACGTATTCCCTCTATCATCTCAGCGGCAAAGTCGAAGAGACCGGGAGTATCCAGCAGATTTACTTTATAATCATTATATTCAAAGGATGCAAGGGAAGTACTTATGGATATCTTCCTCTTTATCTCCTCCGGGTCATAGTCGCAGACAGTTGTGCCGTCGGCAGTCTTCCCCAGACGGTCCGACGCTCCTGCTTTGTAGAGCAGTGCCTCAGCGAGAGAGGTTTTACCGGAGCCGTTGTGTCCGGCAAATGCAATATTTTTTACTTTGTTGACATCGTATTCTTTCATGGTAGGTTTTCTCCTCCGGATAAATTTATGTACAGTTTATGCACTGCATACAACAATTATAAGGCAGTTTTGAATAAATTGCAATACTATTTACTAAATTTCTACATTTCATATTACACCGGCAGTTTATTTTTGGGTGATTTGTACAAATTTTGGTCTGCCACTTGGGATAATTGCTCTAATGCTTCCCAACAGCATGATAACTGCGGCATACAAACACATCCATATCACTGTGAAGGCAGCCATTGACGGCAGTCCGGAGGGCCCTGTCCCGGTGAGCCTGAACGGCAGTTCTGCCGCACACATGGTCATGAATACATAGGCCGCCGGTGCTCCGAACTGTCTGAGGGGACGGAACGACATCCCCGTCTTTCTCATCAGGAATATGTACCGGCTGATGTTCCCGGCGGCATTGCTGGCATAGTAGGACACCACGATGCCGTAAAAGCCGAGATGCGGCACAAAAATCAATACTGCCGAGATGCGGATGATGTACTCCGCAAGGTAGTTCAGGGAGGAAAATGCCTGCCTGCCGGTGCCTTTTATCAGGGATTCCAGGATTATCTCCATGTAGATGAATGGCACTACCGGCGCTATCACGGTTATAATCTTCCCGGCAAGCTCCCCTCCTCCGAGGAGCTCCCCTATCGGGCGGCCGAAGCGCATCAGCACTGCCGCTGCAAATACAGCGTACTCAAAGGTCCTGCCCGTAAGCCGCTCCGTCAGGCTCTTTATACGGCGGCTGTCACCTGCGGCGGCAGCTCTTGCGGACTCGCTGACCACTATCCCCGAAAGTGAGCAGAGTACCACCGAGGGGAAGAAGATAGTCGGTATCACTATAGCCTCGAACACCCCGAACCGGCTCAGAGCCTCCGCTGCGGAGTCCCCGTTCTGCCGGAGACATATGGGTATCAGGGCATCATTTGTACTGCTGAGGACTGCTGTGAGCACGCTTCCGCCCATTATCGGAAAGGCAAAGGCTGCATACCGCCGGAAGTTCAGCGTACAGCTCCCGGTGCCTTTGATGCGGGTCCTTGTGTATGCAATAAGGCAGAACCCCAGGGAGAAAATGTTCCCGGCAACTATGCTCCCTATCATTATGCCGCAGACCGTCCCCTCTGAGGAGGAGTCCGCTGCAAGGGTAGCCGAAACTATCACCGCCGACCTCACGATGAACTCGCAGATGTCTCCGGCGGCAGAGATGCCGGCTCTGCGGCAGGCATTGAAATATCCCTTGAAACAGGCAGAAACAGCTCCTGCTATCAGGGATAACGGCAGGACCTTTATCCACCGGGCCATTTCTCCGCCGCTGAAAAAGCGCCTGCTTATGGGTTCTGCAAAGACTATTACCGCCGCCGAGACAGCGGTGCTGAGCAGCAGGCAGAGCTTTATTCCGTGGGCAAGGACTCCTCCCGGCGACCCGGCAGGCTTTCCCAGTTCTTCGGACACCAGCCTGCTGGTGCACAGAAATGCGTTGCCGTTGGAGAGCATCCCTGCAAGTCCCAGAAAAGAGCCCGTCAGGGTGAGCACTCCCATTGCCGATGTGCCCAGACTCCGGGTTATGAAAACGTTCAGCAGCAGCGCAGACGTGTCAAGAAATAGCTGCATTGCAGTCAGCAGGACCGTGTCCCTTACAATTTTATTCTTTATCACTGTGACTTCCTCCTGTTTATCATGGTGAATTATATGAGGAAGTCCCCGGAAAAATGCAGAAGGCGGACCGGAGTCCGCCTTTGTTCGCTATTTAAGAAGTCTGTCCAGCATTACCTTCCGGCACTGGTTTTCGAGTGTGTCATCCAGCTTCTGGAGCTGTACCTTTCCGCCGGAGCTGCGGCTCAGGCAGTACTCTATCATATAGTCCGAAATTTCGGGGTTTTTTGAGAGACACGGGCCGTGGAGATATGTGGCTATGACGTTCTTCTCCGTGTATCCCTCGGCCTCGCTCTTTGAGCAGTTGCCGTTGCCGTAGAGGACCTTTCCGAAGGGAGTCTTTACCCCCTGTGTCTGGCCGCCGTGATTCTCGAATCCCACAACGTCCACCGCCTTGCCCGTGAGCTGGGTGCGGATGACGATATTGCCTATACAGCGCTTTCTGCGGCTGTTCGGAGCAACTGTGAAGTAGTCGAAAAGTCCCAGTCCTGGGATGTCGTTGCCGTCAGCGTCACGGTAGTACCTGCCCATTAGCTGGTACCCTCCGCAGATGAGGAAGAGGAAAACTCCCTCTTTATAGGCTTTTGCGATGCCCTCCCTGCATTTCAGCAGGTCTGCCGAGATGTGCTGCTGTTCAAGGTCCGCACCTCCTCCGATGTAGATGAGGTCGTAGGAGGAAAAGTCCGGCATGGGAGAGTCTATGGAGTACTTGTCGATGACGCACTCTATCCCCCTCATCCTGCACCTGTAGGACAGGACTTCCATGTTTCCGCTGTCGCCGTAGAGGTCCAGCATATCTGCATACATATGGAGTATTTTTATGGTGCTCATTCTGTCCTGCCTCCGTTCTTTGCGATATAGCGTTTGAGAGCCGCTCTTGTGGGCTGTACTGCCGTGTAGTTTGCTATGACGAACTTCCTTCCGGGAGTGCTTGCGAGCTCCTCAACTGCCTTGTCAAGGTCCGGGCGGACAACTATCTTTGACTGGTCGTAGCCGGAGCACTTTATCCTGACTGCGATGTCGTGGGCTCTTGTGCCTGCGGTGACTACCCTTGTCACTCTCTCGAAGATGCTGAAATTTATGTCCCATATCCATGAGACGTCAAGGCCGTCTGCAACGTTGTCGTTGAGTACGAAGAGAAGCTCCTTCTCCCCTTCCATTTCGTTCATCACACGGAGGGTCATATTGGCTCCCACAGGGTTCTTGGCCAGGTTGAGAGTAGTCTTTCTGTCACCCAGCATGAAGTTCTCCATCCGGCCGTTTTTCACGGTATATGCGGAGATAACGCTGTCTGTTATGTTCTGCTCTATGCCGTAGAGCTTTGCGGCAGCGGCAACGGCAGTCATGTTGTAGACGTTGTAGATGCTGTTGAGCTTCGGAGCGTAGGTGTGACCGTCTGCGGTGAACACAGGCTTGGTGAGGTCTATGCCGCTGGCTGTGATGTAGGGCTCATAGTCTCCGAATCCACACTCAGGACAGCGGAACTTTCCGATGTGGGAGTACTGGTAGTAGCTGTACTCCAGAGGCTCTCCGCAGAAGGGACAGAAACGTCCCTCCGAGGCCTCGTAGATAGTCTTTGTTGCGAAGGCATAGGGCTCCGCATGGAAGTACTTCACGTTCTTGTTTCCGGGGTTTGCCTTTCCAAGACGGGCAGTATTCGGGTCATCTCCGTTGAGTATGAGATTGCCCTTGAAGGTCTTGCAGAAGCCGTTTATCTTCTGGATAAGAGTCTCCATTTCGCCGTTTCTGTCGAGCTGGTCACGGAAGAAGTCCAGGACGATGAGGGTGTCCAGCTTGAGCTGGGAGTACACTACCGGCACATGGGACTCGTCGGTCTCCAGGATGAGGTAATCGGCCTTGACTCTGCCCTTCATGTCGCAGTGGCGGAGCAGAAGGGAGCAGATGCCGGTGTCGAGGTTGTTGCCCTCCCTGTTGGTGATTATCTTCTTTCCGCTCCGCTCAAAGAGCTGGGCGATGCAGTTGGTCACCGAGGTCTTGCCGTTGGTGCCGGTAACTGCGATTATGGGGCAGTCCACTTTGAACATGGAAACTGCCTTGTGACGGGATATGTGCCAGAGCACGATACCTGGCAGGTTGCCTGCATTCCTCTTCATGAGGTGCAGGAGCTTAACTATTATCTTTCCTATAAGTATCTGTAGTCTTTTCAATTTGTTCCTCCATGATATGCTTTACTTGCTGAAGCTGACCTTTCCGTCCTCACCGAAGGTGATGTTCCCTCTTGCCTTAGCCTGACGTATACCCAGAGCAAGGGCAGTTTCAAGGGCAGGAGTCATTCTCGTGAAGCCGAAGAGATGAGCGGTCTCCCTGAGAAGGTCCTCTCTCTGCATGGCTATCTGCCTTGACATTATGAGCTTTATGCCGTTTGCGTACTCCTCCGGCGGGATGTCGGCGGCGTCACGGCGCTCATTTTCTCCGCAGAGGGCACGGCATTTGCTGTATTCCTCCGGCACCTGGTCAGGTAACCACATAAATTCCGTCTCACCGCTCAGGGTGGACTTTGCCCCGGACCTCTCCAGTGCAGCGTCAAAGGTCTTTTTCATGGCCGCACCCGGTCTGGTGATGCCCCAGCAGGCGAATACCTTCTTTGCAAGGACTGTCCTGCTGACGGGAGCCTCCGCTTTAAGTACGCTGTCTATACACTTTGCAACAGCCGGCAGACTGCTCTCGTTGAAGGTCTCGGAGGTACCTGTTTCCCTGACCTGGAAGGTCTCGTACTTATCGCAGAGGTCGGTGAGGGTCTGCTCCTCCTCGGTCTCAAAGACCATTTCCTCCTTTGGCTTCTGAGGTGCCGGTGCGGTCTCCTCAGGACTGCGTGAAAGCTCCACTGCCCTGTCTATGGCGGACTTTAACTTTTCAAGGACTCTGTCCCTGTTATCCAGCCAGTCCAGGATGTAAACGTTCATCACGTTCCAGCCAAGTCCCTTCAGGACCGCTGGCTGTGACAGGGTCCTGTCGCTGGCTGTGCCGTTGCGGTAATGTGAGAGGCTTCCGCAGTTTATTCCCATGATGTAGGTATCCGGCTTGTCCGGGTGGCACACTGCCACGTCTATCTTGTAGTCTGAGCATCCAACGTTTGTCTTTGCGGTGTAGCCCATTCTGGTGAGCTCTGCGGCTACTGCCTGCTCGAAGCCCTTCTTTTCCGTCTGAGTACTGCTCCGGACTGCAAGAGCACTGCGGCCCTTTGCAGCAAACTCCAGGAATCCTTTCAGTCCTTCAACTCCGTCGGAGCGTGTCCTTGAAAGGTCTATCTGGTCGGGAGTGATGACGGAGAATACTATCATCTGCACCTTAGAACGTGAGATAGCAACGTTGAGTCGTCTCCAGCCGCCGTCACGGTTGAGAGGGCCGAAGTTCATTGACACCTTGCCCTCCTTGTCGGGACCGTAGCCAACTGAGAACATTATGACGTCACGCTCGTCGCCCTGTACGTTTTCAAGGTTCTTTATGAGTATCGGCTCGTACATCTCATTTGCCCACTCTTCCAGCCTGGGGTCCTGACGGAATGCGTCCATGAGCATATCGTCGATGAGGTTCTGCTGGGGCATACTGAACGTAACGACACCGATGCTGAGCTTCCTGAGCTCCGGGTCTGCAAGTCTCCGTGTGATCTCAGCAACTATGGCCTGAGCCTCCGCCTTGTTCTGCTTTGTGGAGCCCTTGTCGTAGTAGCCCTCAACGTGTACCCAGCTCACCTCGGACACCTGGTCGTCGGGTGACGGGAAGGTGAACAGCTTGTTCTCGTAGTACTTGGCATTGCTGTAGGCTATAAGGCTCTCATGCCGTGAGCGGTAGTGCCAGAGCAGATGCATCTGAGGCATGGACAGTGCCAGACAGTCGTCCAGGACGCTTTCCAGGTCCTCCTTCTCGTAGTTCTCCTCGTCCACCTGATTGGAGGTGAAGAAGCTGGTGGGAGGGAGCTGCTTCGGGTCGCCTACTACTATGACGTTCTCGCCTCGTGCTATGGCTCCGACAGCCTCGCAGGTGGGGAGCTGTGATGCCTCGTCGAAGATGACAAGGTCGAATTTCGGGTAAGAGGGGTCGATGTACTGTGCCACTGAGATAGGGCTCATGAGCATTACCGGACACATCCTCCTGAGTAGGTTGGGTATGCTGTCGAAGAGCTTTCGTATGGACATCATGCGTCCGTTGCTCTTTATTGCTTTCTGGAGTATGCCTATCTCGGAGCTGCCTGCTGCGGCTCCTGCGGCGGGTATCTTTGCGGAAAGGTCTGCAACGAGCTCCTGCATGGAGAGCTTTGTGAAGCTGTCCTGAGCCTCACCGAGCCTGCGGACGGTGTCCTCGAAGAGAGTGCCCTGGAACCCGGAGAGAACGCTGCTCCGTGAGATAACTGTCATGACCATTGCCCTGCTGATGTCGCAGTCAAAGGCCGGGATGAGCTGCTCTGTAGGCACCTCCCCTGACAGGTAGGCGTCAGCCACATTGCCGATGCCGTACTCCTTTAATTTCCCGCATATAGAGACTATTCCCGTCCATTCCTTCAGCTGCGGAAGTGCCCGGACTGCTGCCTCTGCCTTGTCTGCTGCAAAGGAGCACCAGTCCTCGCCGTACATAAGTCTCTCCGGTATCACTCCGAAGTCCTTTTCCAGAGCGGAAACTGAGCTTTCAAGAGCTGCGAAGTCCGATGTGAGCCTGTCCGAGAAGTCCTTGGAGGACAGCTTGAGGGCAGGTGTGCCGAACCTCTCTGCTGCTGCGGATGCAAGTTTCAGCTTCTGCTCGCCGCTGAGGGGAGCTGCAAATATCTTCTCCCTGAGCTGCTGTGACTTCTCCGATGCCGCAGTCAGTGCGGACCAGTCGGTCTCCTCGCCCATCCAGAGGGGACTGAACGCTGCTGTGAGCTCCTGGGGTGCCTCCTTGACTGCACGGCTGAGCTCACCGAGACGGTTGAGCTTTTCGTACCAGCCGACGATGTTTCCCTTTGTCACCGTGCCTGAGGACTTTGCGTGAGCGTTAAGCTCATTGACCAGCTTCTTGCTCTTGAAGAACTTTGAGACGAACCACTTGCTCTGAGCAGTTTTCCAGTTGACCAGAGCTCCGCTGCTGTCGAAGGCAAGAACGGAATTCTCGAACTTTTCAAGGACCTCGCTTTTGAGCTGTGCAAGCTCTGCGCCTGATGCTGCAAGCTCGCCGGCCTTTTCCCTGTGGAGGTCCCAATTGCCTCCGGTGACTATCTCCGGGAGGATGTGGCCCTCTCCTGCTGCGTCGGCAAGCACCTCCGCTGCGGCCCTGCACTGGGCATAGGTAAGGGACTGTCCTCCGCAAAGGGAGTTTATCTCAGCTCCGCACCTTCCGGCGGCGTCCAGCCTTGACCTGAACTCTGTGAGCTGCTTCCCGAAGGCTCCCCTTGTCTCAGGGGCACAGGAGTCAAGGCGGCAGATGTTCAGCGGAGTTGCAGTGACGTCACCGAACTCCCTTCCGGCGGCGGTAAGGCTCTCTAAAGTCTCCCTCCACATGGTGTAGGAGGACTCGCTCATGGAGTCGAGCTGTTCGGGAGTGAAATCGAACTTTCCGCCCTTGTCACGGTTATTTTCGTACCTTACTGCTGCGTCGTACATGGAGCATCCGAAGTTCCTCGGACGGTGTATCTCCTCCATGGTGGAGTTGAGCTCCTGACGCATTGCGTATATCTTCTCGGCCTGAGCCTTGTACTCAGCCGGATGCTTTACCTTGCCCACATTGAGGGTCTCTTCAAGCTGTTTGAGGACCGCTCTCTTCTGGGCCTTGTTGGAGTGGAGCTCCAGGCAGAAGGGGCCCAGTCCGACCTTGTTCAGACGCTTTTCAACTACGGAAAGAGCTGCCATTTTCTCGGCTACGAACAGCACAGACTTCCCCTGATAAAGGGCACTGGCTATCATGTTCGTAATGGTCTGGGACTTTCCGCTTCCGGGAGGTCCGTGGAGGACGAAGCTCTTGCCCTGAGCTGCCGCATATACTGCCGCAAGCTGTGAGGAGTCCGCACTGAGGGGCACTGTCAGGTCAGAGGGCTTGACCTTTGCGTCAAGGTCAAGGGGCGAAACATAGATGTCCTCACCCTCCCACTCGGTCTTTCCGGAAATAAGACTGGCAACTACCTTGTTCTTTGCCAGCTCGTCCGCACGGTTGCGGATGTCGTTCCACATGATGAACCGTGTGAAGGAAAACTGTCCGATGAAGGCATATTCCTCTATATCCCAGCGTTCACGGGACATGATGCCCTGCCGTATAGTGCTGAAAATGAGTTTCAGGTTCACACCGTTCTCGTCCTCCGGGACGGGGTCAAGGCCGGTGATGTCGATGCCGAAGAACTGCCTGAGCATCTCCAGCATGGTGATGTTGACCTGAGTGTCCTCGTCACGTATCTTTATGGTGTATGCCTTTTCCTGCACCTTTCTGATGATGTCCACAGGGACCAGGACCAGCGGGGCATAGCGTGGCTTTTCGCTCTTGTCGGTCTCGTACCAGCGCAGGAATCCAAGGGCAAGGTAGATAGTATTGGCACCGTTTTCCTCCATGCTGACCTTTGCCTGACGGTGGAGCTTTTTCATGAGCTTTTCAAGGTCACTTTCACTCAGGAAGGTGCGGAGCCTGCGGCTCTTGAACTCTGAGTCGGAGATGCTGGATATGAGGTCCTTTTCGTTTTCGGTCTCATATATCTTGCTGTCAGAAACGGACAGTGTCATGTCGCCGGGCACGGGCATCACCTTGAACTCCTCACCCTTGGACATCTCGTCCTCCAGGGTGTCAAGGTCGCTTATCATGAGCTGGACGCTCATGGATGTAGGGCGGAAGTTCAGCAGGCTGTTCCTCAGGCTGAGGTCAAGGAGCTTTCTCTCCCAGATGACCTGCTTTGTGACCTCACGGGGCTCGTTCTGAGGGATAAGGTCCCCTATTATCTCCAGCTCGCTGGGAGCGGAGGTTATCCCGGAGCTGTCCCTTCCGCCGTAGTCAACGGCCTTGAAAGAGCCGTTCTCGGAGACTCTTGAAGGCATGGGACGTATGCCGCTGGAACGTGTGCGGCTTATATCTATTGCGAAGCTGAACTGTGAAACGTCCTCCAGTGCGGATGCGGCGTGCTTCTCGGCAGTGTTGAAGTCCACGTTCTTTCCGGCGGTGAAGTCGGTACACTCCACCACGCTTATTGCGTCGATGCCGTGAGCTATCCGCTTTGTCAGGGCGGCACAGTCGAACTGTAAACAGTCCGGGAAGGTCTCGTTCTCCAGCCAGCAGCCTGCGAAGGCATGGCCGTTTATGAGCACAAGCAGAGGATTGAGCCCTACTGCCTCAAGGCATGAGCAGTACAGCACTGAAAGGTCGATGCAGGTGCCGGCCTTTCCCTCGGCAACAGCCTCCGGGAGCCTTATCCGCTGAGCCTCTTCAAAGCTGGCAGGCGGCATGGTATAGGCGATATTCTGCTCCTGCAACGCTGCATAAACCGCACCCATCTGCTGCTTTACGATGTTGGGATTGCGGGTCTGGTAGCCGGTGAAGGAGGGGTCACCTGTCCATTTTTGCAGGTAAAGACTTGCCGCTGAGACTATCTCCTGTACCTTAGGGTGGTTGGGAGTCACGAATGCGGCGGCCATTTCGGGCATGAAAAGAGTGCCCGTCCACTGGTCATAGGCAAGGAGCTCTGTGGGGATGTTCTTCGAGGCGAGGACCTCATCCCCTTTCATGACCTCGATAGTCATATTTCCCACCAGCTTTTCGGTCAGGCTGAACAGGAATTCCGTGTCGAGGACTATCTCCACAGGCGAGAACTCCACAGGCTGTTCCGGTCTGAGGGTAACAGGGGCGGACTCATAGGGCTTTGCAAAGGCCGGGTCGAAGGTCAGCCTCAGTCTTGCACCTGTTATTTCGGCATCTGATGTATTTGTGAGGACTACGTTCCTGCAAACCGGGACGTAATTCTGCTGCATCGCAAAATTTATCCTTGCAGTGACGTTTGCGCTGATACTTATCTGGTTTTCCATACCTATCTCCCTTCTGCTTCATAGCTGGGCATAATTTTACATATTATATGATACCACATTCCGGCATATTTTACAATATCTTTCACAAAAAAAATACGGTATCCCGCAGGATACCGCACTCATGATTCAGTTCTTCTTTACGATGGCTCCGCCTGTTTTCCAGATGCTGTCAGCAGGGACCACTCCCCTTACGCAGCTTGTGGGGTAGATATTGGAATTGCGGCCGACTATAGTGCCGGGGTTCAGTACGCTGTTGCAGCCTACCTCAACGAAGTCGCCAAGCATTGCGCCTATCTTCTTGATACCTGTCTCAATACGCTCCTCGCCGGACTTTATGACTACATTGGTCTTGTCGGACTTCACGTTTGAGGTTATGGAGCCTGCACCCATGTGGGACTTGTAGCCAAGGATGCTGTCACCTACGTAGTTATAGTGGGGAGTCTGGACGTTGTCGAAGATGATGACGTTTTTCAGCTCTGCGGAGTTTCCCACCACGCAGTTCTCGCCTACCAGAGCACTTCCTCTGATGAAGGCACAGTGACGGACCTCGGTGTTTGCTCCGATAATGCAGGGCGCTCCGATGTATGCGCTGGGGAACACCTTTGCGGACTTATGTATCCAGACGTTCTCTGAGGGGTTGTCGTACTCATCCGGGCTGAGGGTGCTGCCGAGCTCAATGATGAAACTGCTTATCCCTTTGAGAGCCTCCCAGGGGTATTCAAAGCCTTTGAGATAGTCTGCTGCGGCAGTATGTGAAAGGTCGAAAAGGTCTGTTATCCTGATATTATCCATAATTGTTACAACTCCTGAATACAATGATATACAGGCGGCTTTGGCACAGGAGCCAGCCGCTCTTTTATACTATTATACTATCCGGGACCGGAAATGTCAACAAAATTACAGCATTTGCCATAATTTTCGGTTTTTCCTTTACATTTGGCCATATTCGTGCTAAAATGAAATCTGCTAATAAATATGAAAGTGTGTAGATATGAAAGAAAAATTGCTCCGCATCCTTAAAGAACCGGTATTTATCGCCGGTGTATGCATACTGCTGTTCACGGCAGTCATGTTCTTCATCGGCAACAGAAGAGCCGGGAAAGCTCCCGAAGGCGACGTCCGGTCCATTGAGACAAGGGCCTCCGTTATCACCGGGACTATCGCTCCCATGAGCTCTGCTCCTGTGACATCCACCGCAAAGAGCACGTCACGGACTACCTCCACTGAGACAACAACAACGACTGCTTCGACCACTACAACAACTGCTTCCACCACCTCTGAGACTGCGACTGCAACAGAGGTCACCACAACTGAGCCTGTTACAGAGCAGCCTGCCGAGGCTCCTCAGGACAGCGGACCGGTCCCCGGAGACCCCCTGTCCCCTTATCTCTACGCAGGAGTTTCCCCTAACAGCTCCTTCTACCAGGAAAGACTTGCTATTGCCGGCGACTCCATTGCCTCCGGCTATCAGATATACGGCTACATCCCCTATGAGCACAACCTTGCCAAGGAGTCTGTGGGACTCTGGAACCTTGGCAGGTACACCTTCAATTTCGGCTATGGGGATATGTCCATGGTGGACGCAGTCGGCTATATGAAGCCCCGTCTGCTGATGATCTCCATTGGCATGAACGACCTTCCCATGTACGACCCAGGCTGGTTCGCCGGACTTTACTCAGACCTTGTCTCCCAGATACTCGCCGCAGACCCGGACGTCAATATCGTCTGCGCCGGCATCACTCCCGTTGCGGACTACGTTACCTACAGCACCAATGAGAACATCCGGAACTACAATGCCGCTGTTGCGGATATGGTGGCACAGATGAACTCTCCACAGGTATTCTACTTCGACGCTTACTCAGTCCTTGCAGACGGCGGCACCCTTGCACTCAGTCCTGCATACTCAGGCGGCGACGGAATACACATCACATCCGGAAGCTACAATGACCTGCTGACTGCACTGTTCAACTTCCTTGACACCACTCCGGTAATGGAGAACATCCTCAATACCGAGGGACAGTAAAAAATATGGCTGACGCTTATGGCGGGTACTCATATAGAAGTTATGCCCCTGAGCATTTCAAAGTGCTCAGGGGCATTGTGCATATTTATGTTGCTAAGCTAAATCAGAATTTATCTTTCCATTTTTACAATATACTCTGTAGTTCCTTCTTCAAACTTTTTTGTGCTTGTGAGATGAAATCCGTGTTTCTCATAGAAGCGAATGGCATCAATGTTTTTTTCTATTGACCACAGAAAAGTAATCGGATAATGTTCTTTGGCATATTCAATCAATTTTGTTCCAATGCCCTGGTCTTGGAAAAAGTAATCAACGTATAACTCGACAATTTCATTTCCCTCAATGCGAATAAGTCCTTTTACAATCCCATCATCATACACAAACATATTGTCAATGATACCAGCTTCAATGTATTTCTTTGCTACAGGAAGCACCTGTAGTTCCCCGAATGAATAGACATCATCTTGAAATATAGAGCGGTATTTCATTCGTTTCACGAAAACGAGTATTTCTGCAATTCTTGAAGCATCTGCTTCCGTTGCTTTTCTAATCATGTGTATGTCATTTACCTCCATAAATTCCGATTTACACCAGTACCTTCTTGCTCTATTTCCATTATATCACACCAAAACAGAAAAAGCAAGCATAAACCCAAAGGTTCACACTTGCTTTTTTCGATCACCAGTTCTTTGTTTCCTTCTCACTGCGATTATTCTTCTTGCGTTCCTCGACCATCTTCACGAACCACTCCACCATAGCAGGATCGTAATGCGAGAAGAACGAGCTTGTCGCAGTGTCGAGGGCGGCGATCGCTGTCATATCTTCATCGGACAGCCTAAAGTCGAAAACGTCGATATTCTGTATCATACGCTCTCTGTGCGTGGACTTCGGCAGCACCACGACACCGCGCTGGATGTTCCAGCGGAGCATGACCTGAGCAGCGGTCTTGCCATATTTTTTTCCGATATTTATGAGCGTTTCATTCTCAAACAGACCGCCTCTGCCCTCGCCGAAGGGCGCCCACGCCTCACACTGTACGCCGTACTTGTCCATATACTCCTTGGCGACCTTCTGCTGATTGAGGACGTGCGTTTCCACCTGATTTACCATTGGCACGATGTTCGCAAAGCTGGCAATGTCTACCAGTCTGTCGGGATAGAAGTTGGATACGCCGATCGCACGGAGAATGCCCTCGTTGTAAAGCTCCTCCAATGCACGGTATGCACCGTAATAATCGCTGAATGGCTGGTGCAGGAGCATCAGGTCGAGATAGTCGGTTTTCAGCTTTTCGAGGGAGGTGTAGACCGACTTCTTGCATTCCTCATAGCCGTAATGCTCCACCCATACCTTTGAGGTGAGGAAAATATCCTCACGGGGAATACCCGACTTTGCAATCGCTGCCCCGACTTCTTCCTCGTTGAAATAGCTCTGTGCGGTGTCGATCAGGCGATAGCCCACCGAAAGCGCATCGGTCACGCACCTCTCGCACTCGTCCTTTGTCACCTGATACACGCCGTAGCCGAGCATCGGCATTTTGATCCCGTTGTTAAGCTGTACATATTCCATAATTTATTCCTCCGTATTATCGCTGATATATCCCTGACCTTTCAGCCAGTTCGTTACTTCATTCAGATCAGTGTTGTTGCCGTTGAAGCCTTCTGCGACCGTTGCTCCGTCACATTCTTCTTTCAGCAGCTCATAGCCCGAATCCACGCCGCCGCCCTGATTGGTGCAGAACGGAACAATGGTCTTTCCGCTGACATCGTATAATGACAAGTATCAGGAGGACTACAAGAAGTGCTTTTAGAAGTCCCTTGACCGTCAGTTTCTTTTTTGCCTTTTCTTCCATGATA
>ODAI014760022.1_pt1 | contig 15682 bp, 18 predicted proteins | sample 1539321 | NCBI WGS metagenome assembly ODAI01 (sample SAMN02144231, study PRJEB22623) | gut metagenome | biome: sheep rumen | host: Ovis aries | place: New Zealand
ATCTGGAAAGACCTACAGTGGTAAAGGTGGAGTAAAAAGAGCCATAGAATCGGCTGCATTTAGAAGTACGGTACATACTACCATGCCTGTGGGCATAGACTGGACACCGGCAGCTTCTCAGGCAGATGCATTTGAGGATGAATATATCAGGATTCAAGAGCATGGTGGTCCAATGAGCAAGCATCCAGATCAAGTTATTAAGAATGTTCACCCTAATTATAACGTAATTCAAAGTCCTGGTGAAACCATATATTTAATACGCCATGGTACGCTTTATGATGAAAAGAATCCTAATGCAATGGAGTAATAAAAAATGAAAATGATTGATAAGGCTGGGCTAAGATGTTATTTAAACGAAGATAACAAGATGGTTGAGGTTTCAATTAATGAATATACTGATGTTGAAAGAGCCATATTGGAAGAAAATGCGAATGATATAAAAGATATTTTTTATAATTCATATTTATCTCCTGTTGATTTTTCAATGATAGCTAAAATGAATAATCTTGAAGATTTAAATATTGATGCTCGATATAAGGTATTTGATATATCGTTTGCAAATGAATTGCAGAATTTAAAAAGTCTTCAAATTGGAAAATTTACTGGAAGTCTAAATAATAACAGTCTTACCGGAGTGGCTTACAAATGGCATAAAAAAAGTGATATTTCTAAAAGCTCAAATTTAGAAAGGGTCAGTATATTTAATTGTGCAGACACCGAAGCCTTTATGAGGCAGATTAAAGAATTAAAAAAATTAAGAAAAATGATGATTTGGAAAATTTCAAGTACATCTTTCCCAAAGACTGATACAGGGACTCCTGTAACATGGCTAGAGTTTTATTACTGTCCAAGGCTTTTGGATTTAGAAAACTTCCCGTCAAATTTTCCTAATCTTACTCATTTACAATTTAATCATTGCAAAAACATTCAGGACTATTCATCTTTGGAAAGACTAAAAGATTTAGAAGAACTTATTATAATTGAATCAGCTCCAATTACAGATTTATCATTTTTAAAAGAAATGAAAAAGTTATCTTCGTTAAAAATATTCAAGACAAAAATAACTGCAAACAATATCAAAATTCTGGATGAAATTCCTACAAAGGTGGATTTGCTGTTTACTGGGATAAAATAGTTTTCTCATTATTTACAAACCAGCATCTTTCTTCTATTATATTGAAAGATTTTACAACACGCTTCCAACTGCTTCCATGAAAGTGGCGGAGGCAACCGTTCTTTGACAGGAGAGAGGCGGCTTAAAAGTTCATGGGCTTTTGAGCCGTGAAGGAAGGGCATTTATGATTACTGCCACCCAATTTTTGGGGCGTAACATCTACAGATGCCGAAACAAGTTCGGCATGACTGTTATAGAACAAGTGTCTTTCCTTTACGGAAAAGCCTTTTATGCATACAACCGGTTAGGGATTGTAGGGGCGGCGCAGCCGTTCCGAACTCGCAGCGCAGCTTCGAGCGAGGAATGGAGCGATAGCGGAACCCCGGAAAGCCCGACCTGCCGCAAGGCAGGGAACCGCCAGAAAGCTACTCCACCGACTACGGCTGGGGGCTTTTCCGCGACACAAATATTGACAATGCACCTGACATTTTTCTAAATGGTGCTGCAGACCTAAAAAAAACAATATTCAACAAGGGCAAAGAAACATCTGGATATTACAAGCTTGGTACATTGTGGGAAAAATATTTTAGAACTGCGCCATCTCAAGATTCCTTAAAAAATCGTTGCGAAAGTAAAAAGAATTTTTTCGGTAAAAACGAAAAAGTACCTACATTTATCTCTTCAAAAGAAGTACAGCAATTGTTCGGACCCAATAAGGAGGCAAATTAAATGAAAAGAGGTTTATTTATACTTTCTTGTCTTTTTGTTTTTGCCGGATGCTCTAGGATGGAAAATCTTCGGTTATCAGCAAATTGCATAGAAGCGTTTGATGGAACAAAAGCACACGAACTTTCAAAGGCTGTAATGTTTCAGAATATTAACGAAATCAAGGAGATTTGCAAAGAGAATCCGAAGCTGATGTACATTGAAGACAAGAAGTGTCATTACACATTACTGCACTATTCCGTAAAACTGAGCAAATATAAATCAGCAAAAACTCTGCTTGAATGCGGTATGTCACCAAACGTGCAGTCATCGCTTTCGGGTGAAACTCCACTTTTTTTAGCTGCAAAATATTCATATATCGACATAAAATTTATGAAGCTTCTTGCTGAACATGGAGCAGACCCGGAACTTGGTGCAAAGGCGGTAGAGAATCATCTTTTTACGGACGGGGAAACTCCACTCATGCAATTGCCTACAATGTATATACCGGAGCCGAAAACAAACCTTGAAAAAGCAAAGTTCCTTATAGAAATCTTACATGCGAATGTCAATACAAAAGATAAGGACGGAAGGACAGCTGCAATTCAGGCACTACACATTAAAGACGTTAAAATGGCTTACTATTTTATTGTTGAACTGAAAGCAGATGTTACAAAGCCGTATTTTTCTCCAGATTACGTTGTTCTTGAAGGTGACGAAAAAAAGCAATTCTTACCAGTTTCCATTTTGAAGAACTGGTGGATTTACCCGCTTGACAGCGAAGAATATAAAATCAAACTTGAAATAATCAAGGAATTTGAGAGGCAGGGAGTTGACTATAATGCTGTAGAAGCATTTTCTTCTTTTAAATCGAAAGCGGAACAGAAGCTTTTTTTCTCGACTATAACAAAACCGCCAATACTTGCTGAAAAAGCATCTGCAATGGAGAAAGAATTAGTAAAGCTACCTATGGTAAAGAGTGCAGTTGTATATGAAGCTGATGATAATGCAGCATATATTGACAACTACTTTGAGATAGAGTTGATACTAAAAAATGGCGACAGAATAGAACTCTGTGGCGTAAAAAGTGATTTGACATTTCTTGAAGATGACCGACATGCCGGAATTAGACTGATAAATGGATACCGTTTTGATTATAGCCGATTATTTGAAGGTACATGGCCTCATATTCCTTGTATGGATTTAGCAGCAGTTATTGGAAAGAAAAACTATCTGGATGTCGAATCGTTTTTAGTTGATTATGACATTATAAAAAACTTTCTTTTAAATACACCGTATGGAACGAAAAAAGGTCTCTTCTCCAAAGAATCTACTTTTTACAGGTATAAAGGAACGGATTTTATGAGAAATTGAAGCCAAAAGTTTTTGCTCCCTATGCTTTAGTTTACAAACCAACATCTTTCTTCTATAATATTGAAAGGTTTATTAACACGCATCAGGCTGCTTCCATGAAAGCGGCCGGGGGCAACCGTTCTTTGACAGGAGAGAGGCGACCAAGGAAAAACACGCCGAGAATTTTTTAAAACTCGGCGTGTTTAAAAAAATTCTCGGCGTGTTTTCGGGTAAAACTCGGCGTGTTTTTTGAAACACCGTTAGATTTTTTGAATCCGTGTGGCAATGAAAATGTCTTTGGAGACAGAAAAAGCGGGTGGTGCAGACCATGCCTGCCCGCCGTGAAGGGTCTTTATGCTACGATATCCATGCGTTCAAAAAAATCCCTTGACGTCAATAGCTTTTTGTATTATATTAATTATAGAAGGTCTCCATTAACCTGCGGTTTCAATCCGTGAAGAGATGAAGATTAAAGAAAGGCTGCTTGTTTTTTCAAGCAGCCTTAGTTTTTTTTGAGGTAAAAAATGTTCTCGCTGAAAAAGAATCTGAAATTCATCACCATTGACCAGAAATATTTGAAAACGCTACACGATTCTTGCAGTGAGGTTTATTATAAGCCATCAGGCTATGAATCAAAGCCGTATATTGGAATACTTGTTGAGGATAACGGTATTGAATATGTAATACCGCTTTCCTCCGCAAAAGAAAAACACAAGGCATGGAAAAATGTAGATACGGATCGTTTTCTGATATTCGAAAACTGTGAGAATGCGGAAAGTGGCACTAAGGATATTTATGTAAAAAATGGGGACGGAACTTTCAAACATATTCTTTCTGTCATGGACTTGAAGAAAATGATACCAATAAAGACGGGGCTTTATTCTGAGGTTGACTTGAATCCGTCAAAAAACGATTCTACGGCAGAGAAAAAATATAAAGTTCTTCTGAACATTGAATATACATTTTGCCTGAAAATCATAGATTCTGTAATTCAAAAGGCAACCAAACTTTACCAAAAACAGATTTCCACAGGAAAAGTCATAAAATTCTGCTGCGACTTTAAACTGCTCGAAGATAAATGCAGGGAATATAAGGTAAATTAGTTTTTTACGCTTCCAGCTGCTTCCATGAAAGCGGCCGGGGCAACTGTTCTTTGACAGGAGAGAGGCGGCTTAAAAGTTTATGGGCTTTTGAGCCGTGAAGGAAGGGCATTTATGATTCCCCCCTGCTTTGGGGCTTAACATCTACGGATGCCGAAACGAGTTCGGCATGACTGTTGGAGATTAAGTGTCTTTCCTTTACGGAAACGCCTTTTATGCAGACAACCGGTTAGGGATTGGAGGGGCGGCGAAGCCGTTGCGATAGCAATGGAGCGCGGTTAGCGCGGTTCTCGCAACGAAGTTTCAAGCGACCCCGGAAAGCCCGACCCGCGTAAGCGGGGAACCGCCAGATACGAAAGAAGTTTTGTAACAAAACTATCCAGATGGTACAAAATTTCATTATGAGATGACTGATTAAAAAGAGAGACTTGTATTATGAAGAACCAGACGATATGGAATAATATTTTGGATATAATTAGCCAATCAAAAAAAAGTGTGAAAATTTTTGATGGTGATATATTGAACGGAGAAAAAGAATTTAATCAATTAGGATTACAAAATCAAAAAGTATTGGAATCCATTATTAGTAATTGTTCTGGGATTTGCGTGGATAACTGGATTCGTATATATGGACAGAGTCAAAATTTTAAAATTGAACACAAAATGGCAAATGGCATGATTATTATTGGTCAGGACATTGTTGGTGGAATTTTTTCTATGAATGTCGCAGATGAAAATAAAATATACTATTTTGCTCAGGATAATCTTCAATGGGAATCAATGGATATGACATATTCTGAATTTATTGGCTGGACAATGATGGGCGATACAGATGGCTTTTACAGCACGATGCGTTGGAAAAACTGGAAAGATGATTGTAAAGAAGTTGATTTTAACAAAATGATAATGCTCTACCCGTTTCTTTGGGCAAAGGAATGCAATATTGAGACAGCCAGCAAAAAGACAGTTTCCTCAAAAGAGCTTATGGAACTTAATTTAGATACAGCATTAAAATTTGATGGAGTGTAATATCTTAGTTGAGAAAAGCAGGTGGGGAGTAAAGATGAATAAGTGTGTTTTTTTTACAGCCAAAGAAGGTCCAGAAAAAGAGTTTTTTGATTATCAGTACAATCAGTTTGCAAGGAAGGGTATTTATGATTAACGCCCCTACATTGGGGCTTAACATCTACGGATGCCGAAACAAGTTCGGCATGACTGTTGGAGAAAAATCATTATTTGTCATCATAATGGTTCTTGCACTGAATTATTTTTATTAGCCCGTCTTCTATTTTATAAACAAGACGGTTTTTCTCATCTATTGTTCGAGACCAGTGCCCGCTTAAGTTTTCTTTCAAAGGTTCAGGATGTCCGATTCCGTTATTGCCGTTTCGTTCAATATCTGCAAGAAGCTAGTTTATTTTCTTGAGAGTCTTTTTGTCCTGCATTATCCAGTATGTATAATCTGCCCAGGCATCATCTGAAAAATCCTTGTGCATTTTATACCTCAACAAGTTCATGTATTGAGTGCTGTCCGTTTTCCATCTGCATTTTTGAATGTTCCAACGCCATCATGTTTTTTTCTGAATAAAATGAACTGTCTTGAACAATCTCAAACGGAATTTTATGTTGAATCAAAGTTTGCTTCAAAAAAATACGAATTGCTGTTGTTGTATCCATTCCAATGGATTCAAAAAAAGCATCTGCATCATGTTTTAATGCTGCATCAACGCGTGTCTGAACTACTGCTGTTCCCATATGCGCCTCCATAATTTTAATATAATACAAAAGCAATGAAATTATCAACAATTATATGCTACGCAAAATAGTTATTTTTCCATTTCTTTACAAACAACATCCTTTCTTCTATTATGTTAAAGGATTTCACAATCCGCTTCCGTTTGTTTTCCATGGGGACAGACAGCGGCAACCATTTTTTTGCAGGAGAGTGGCGGCTTAAAGGTTCATGGGCTTTTGAGCCGTGAAGGAAGGGCATTTATGATTGCCCCCCTGCTTTGGGGCTTAACATCTACGGATGCCGAAACGAGTTCGGCATGACTGCTAGAGATTAAGTGTCTTTCCTTTACGAAATGCCTTTTATGCAGACAACCGGTTAGGGATTGGAGGGACGGCGAAGCCGTTGCGATAGCAATGGAGCCGAAAGGCGGAACCCCGGAAAGCCCGACCTGCCTTTGGGCAGGTAACCGCCAGAAAATGAATAAGGTTTAATTATGAAGAATAAAGTTTATTTGTGTTCTTTTGTTGTATTGCTAACTTACTGTGTGGTTATAATTTTTTTGCCAAATTTTGAATTGTACGTGGCTTTTAGGGGCTACATTTTGCCGGCGTTGCTTTCGGTGATTTTGACAGCTTTTAATTTTGGCAGTGTTAGGGGCAAGGCCGATTATACTGTTAAGCTTGTTATTTTTATTGTGCTTGGATATGCACTGAGATTGCTTGTATTTTTTGCGTGCAAGGGATATTTTGACGTGAACTTTTTGCATTTAAAGAATGACTGGTATTTGTTGTATATTATTATGCAAATTCCAAGCATCATTATTTCTTCGCTTTTTACGCTTGCTATTCTAAAGCTGATTGAAAAGCGCAAGTCTGAAAGAGAGGAATGATTATGAAGAGTGAGCAGGAAGATTTTCTTAAGGAGCTTGCAAAGATTCAAGACGAGCAGATAAATATTTTCCTTAGCAGGCTTGGCAAATTTGATGACGGGCAGCTTAGGAAAGGTCTTGAAAATTTTAGCTATGAAATAATTTTCCGCATTATGGAATTGTTGGATGGATATTATGATTCCAAGAAGAAGTATGAAGTGAAGAATGTTTTTACCAATGCAGTTCTTAACGACAAATTGGACTTTCACGATTTGTGTGAGGATTTTCTTAAGTGCCCCTAAGCCCTTCCCTATTCTCGGTTTTTTGATGATGCATTAATGCATTGCGTCTGGACAAAGATTTTTTTTTGATGTATATTCATTTTGGATTTGCAGGGGAACCTTGTGCCGCATTTTGGCATGAAGGTTGAGAAAGCGGAAGCTGACCCTTGGAACCTGATCGGATGTGCGTGTTTAGCCGAGCGTTTTTACGTGTGGCTTGATGCGTCCCCGCGTAGGGAGCAAAATAAATGCCTTTAGAAGACTTTTATGCCTGCTTTCTATGCAGGCATTTTTTGTTTTAAATTTTTATACTAAAGGAGAGCTGTATGCAGTCTGTTGAAGAGATTAAGGCAAAGGTTGCAAAGGCAGTTGAAGACGTGAGGGCTCAAAACCCCATGGCACCTTCTATTACGAATACGGTGACGATTGAATTTGTTGCAAACGCCCAGCTTGCGGTTGGTGGTTCGGCAGCTATGGTTTACCTTCCTGATGAGGGCGAGGCTATGGCGGCTGCGGGAAAGTCGCTTTACATTAACATGGGCACGCTGCTTCCAGTCTATGCGGAAACGCTTCCCCGCACCGCGCGCAGGCTTTGTGAGCTAAAGAGGCCTTGGGTTCTTGATCCTGTTGGAATTGGGATAGGCGGGCTTAGGTCTGAGCTTTTAAAAAGTTTTGCAGACAAAAGACCCGGAATTATCCGCGGCAATGCTTCTGAAATTATTGCGCTTGCTTCCCTTTGGGGAATAGGTTCCGGGCAAAAGTCTACGGTGCGCGGAGTTGACGCTACGGATTCTGTTTTGCAGGCAAAGGAAGATGCAAAGGCACTTGCAAGGCATACAGGCGGGGCGGTTGCTGTTTCCGGGCCGGAAGATTTTGTTACCGACGGAGAAACATCACTTTTGATAAGCGGCGGGTCAAAGTTCATGCCAATGATTACCGGGGCAGGATGTTCTCTTGGCGGAGTGATGGCAATTTATGCTTGCGTTGCAGATCCATTTACCGCGGCGGTAACAGGTTCCTGCATCTACAAATTTACAGGCAAGTCTGCGCATTCAAAATGCAGGGGCCCTGCTTCGTTCCGCACGGAATTTATTGACGCACTTTACAATGCCACTTCACAGGATGTTGCAAACAATCCGTTCAAGCTGGATATTTTTGGAGGAAAATAATGAACACTCTTATTGCACTTGCCATTGCACCATGCGGCACTGGGGAGGAAATGGCACCTCTTGTCTCCCAGGTGATAAAGGTTATCCGCGACTCGGGGCTTTCCAACCGCACCAATTCCATGTTCACGGAAATTGAGGGCGAATGGGATGATGTTATGAAGGTTGTAAAGGACGCTACCAAGGTTCTTGTTGACCAGGGAATAAGGACGGAAGTTGTTCTTAAGGCAGACATTAGGCCGGGCTTTACGGACATGATGCATTCAAAGACGGAAAAAGTTGACGCTATTCTTGGAAAGGATTCTGGAGGAAAGAATGTATAATAGGAAGACTCTTGATATTTCTGCCTATCTTGTTGTGGGGCCAGAAAACACTAACGGCAGGCCTGTTAAGGACATTGTTTTTGCGGCGGTAAAAAGCGGATTTACAATCGTGCAGGTAAGGTCAAAGGTTGCTTCTGCAAGGGAGATGATTGCCCTTACGCGCGATGCGGCAGATGCAATTGGGGAACTGGGGCTTTCTGAAAAATGCTCGCTTGTTGTTGATGACAGGCTTGATGTTGTGCTTGCGGCCAGGGAAGAAGGAATTAAGGTTGACGGCATTCACGTTGGTCAGTCGGACATTCCGGTTGAGATTTGCAGAAAGTATCTTGGGGAAGATTCAATTGTTGGGCTTTCCGCGCAGACAGAGGAGCTTTTTAATTACGTTAAAAAGGCAGACACTTCCTGCATTGACTATTTTGGAGCAGGCCCCCTTCACCCTACCCAGACAAAGCCTGACTGCGGTAAAGACAGCAGTGGAAAAATAATCACGCGCGACTTTGAAGAAATTGAAAAGCTTGCAAAGGTAAGCTCAATTCCCGTAGTTGTTGGAGGCGGCGTAAAGGCGGCGGACATTCCGCAGCTTGCAAAGACTGGCATTGCAGGCTTCTTTGTGGTTTCTGCGGTTGCCGGTGCGGATGACGTGGAGGCTGCTTCAAGGGAACTTTGTGAACTTTGGTTCAAGAATAAAAAATAAGACTTTTGCAATAAAGCTTTCGCATAAAAAATCCCCCTGCCCCTTTTTGGAACAGGAGGATGAGTAAAAGATGCAATGTATTCCCATGACAGGGAATGGAGTTTAGCTGCACACTTTATTTTATCCTTTTGCATTCTGCATAAAGCAGGTCTATTCTGCCTTTGCAGACATGGCTTTTTGTAACCTGCCAGCCGTGGTCTGACAAAAAGGTCTTATATTCTTCTTTAGTCCATTCATGCGCAAATTTTATGCCGACCAGGGAAAGGATTTTCTGCCAGAGATTCTTTTTTCCCTTTTCCCGCTCGATGAAATTTGGCGCTATAAGTGTGCCGTTTGCTTTTAGCACCCTGTCTATTTCTGCCAAAGCTTTTTCCGGTTCTGGAATTATGTGCAGGGCATTTGCAATCACCACAAGGTCGAAAGAATCGTTTTGGTAGCGAAGATTTGTAGCATCCGCTACTTCAAAGCTAACGTTGTCCGGGACACTGCCCTTCTTTGCAGCCTCAATCATCTTTGGGGCAAAATCAGTTGCGGTTACGCTTTTTGCAGAAGATGCAATGTGTTTTGCAATCATGCCGGGACCAGTGGCTAGTTCCAGCACATTCTTTTCGCTTGCTGCCGCAGAAATTTCTTTGTAGATGTAGTCGTAGATGGATTTTTGGCTTTTCATTGCCCGCTCATAAATTGGTGCAAAAAAGTTCCAAACACCTTCCTTCATTTTGCAACTCCTGTTACGCAAAAGAGTGTGCCTTTTTCTGAAAGGCTTATGCAGTCAAATTCTGCACTTTGCATAAGAGATTTTATTTCCTGAGCCGTGTGGCGGGTCATGCAGGGAACTTTTTTTTCCCAGTCGATTTTTGGGTCGCCGTAGTTGTTGATGACAATGAATTTTCCGCCGGCCTTGAGCGTACGCCTTACTTCGGCAAAGCAAATTTTTATGTTCTTCCAGAAAAAGACCGTCTCAAAGGCTGTAGCCATATCAAGTTCTCCGTCTGCAAAGGGAAGGCATTCCGCACTACCCTGCAAGATTTCGCAGCGGCTGTCAAGTTCAGCACGGTTGATTTTCTTTGCCTTTTTTACGCTTTCTTCGGAGATGTCTATTCCGTATACTTTTGCCCCGGCAGATTTTTCAAGAAGACGGCGCACATTGTAGCCCCCACCGCAGCCTATGTCGCATATTTTTCCGGACTGTGGGATATTCATCAAATTGAAGGCCCATTTTGCCATAGGCAGATGCTCTTTCTCCATTGTAACAAGCATGAGCTTTCCGAGTAAGCCCTTGGGATTTCCAAAATTATCGGTGAATGACATTTGCTGCTCCTTAAAAAAAGCTGCCCGAATTCCAAAAAGAACCCGGGCAGCATAAGTATAACAAGGCTTTTACTTTAGTTTTTTGTAGCCGTAAACCGCCGTGTCGCCAAGTTCTTCCTCGATGCGGATGAGCTGGTTGTACTTTGCCATGCGGTCTGTGCGGCTCATGGAACCGGTCTTTATCTGGCCAGAGTTTGTGGCAACCGCTATGTCTGCAATCGTTGTGTCTTCTGTTTCGCCTGAGCGGTGGCTTGTTACGGTTGTGTAGCCGTGGCGGTGGGCCATTTCTATTGCCTCAAGGGTTTCTGTGAGGGAGCCAATCTGGTTAACCTTGATGAGGATTGAATTTGCAACGCCTGACTTGATTCCCTTTTCCAGGAATTTTACGTTTGTTACAAAGAGGTCGTCGCCTACAAGCTGGCAGCGGTCACCGATTTTTGCGGTAAGCTTCTTCCAGCCTTCCCAGTCGTTTTCATCAAGGCCATCTTCTATGGAGTCAATCGGGTATTTTGTGATGAGCTCTTCAAGATATGCAATCTGCTCATCATCAGAAAGTTCCTTTCCGTTTGGATCCTTTGGCATGCCGTTTGAAAGCTTGCTGTAGTTGTAGAAGAACTTTCCGTCCTTTTCTACGGAGAATTCGGAGGCAGCGCAGTCCATTGCAATCTTTACGTCGTCACCGGGCTTGTAGCCTGCGTCCTTGATTGCCTGAACTATTGAATCCAGGGCATCGTTGATTCCGTTGAACTTTGGTGCAAAACCGCCCTCGTCACCAACAGCTGTTGAAAGTCCGCGGCCTTTTAAGAGCTTTGCAAGGGCATGGAAAACCTCTGCGCCCATGCGTACGGCTTCTTTTTCGCTCTTTGCTCCAACAGGACGGATCATGAATTCCTGGAATGCAATTGGTGCGTCTGAGTGTGCTCCGCCGTTTATGATGTTCATCATGGGAACAGGAAGGACGTGGGCGTTTGCTCCTCCTATGTAGCGGTAAAGTGGAATGTTGAGAGACTTAGCAGCGGCCTGGGCAGTTGCAAGAGAAACGCCGAGGATTGCGTTTGCTCCCAGCTTGCTCTTTGTTGGGGTTCCGTCAAGGGAGAGCATCTTCTGGTCTATTGCGCGCTGCTCAAATACGTTTGCGCCTTTGAGTGCGGGGGCAATGATTTTGTTTACGTTTTCCACTGCCTTGAGGACACCTTTTCCGCCAAAGCGGTTCTTGTCGCCGTCGCGGAGTTCAAGGGCTTCGTTTTCGCCGGTGCTTGCTCCGCTTGGAACTGCCGCACGGCCCAAGGTTCCGTCTTCAAGGATTACGTCAACTTCTACGGTTGGGTTTCCGCGCGAATCTATAATTTCGCGGCCAATTACATTGCTGATTGCAACTTTGTTCAACATTAAAAACCTCCAGAAATACTTCTTCCTAAAATGATTGTTTGGCTAATAATTAGTTTTTGCTAATCATAGATAACTATAACTAACTTATACTTTTGTGTCAAGCCTTCTGGCAAGGACACACGGAAATCAATTTTGTGTTTCGCTCCCAGACAAATATGTCTGAAAAAATGCATTGTAAGTTTTGCAGCTACACAAAAGAAGCCTACGCCGCCGTGGAGCCCCTTTAGTACCGGCCGCAGGACGGTATGAGGGTTACCGAAGGGCGGAAGGGCGGTAATGCAGAGAGACTGACCGGCTCCGTAGGACCGGGCACAGTAAAATGCGGCATATCGTCCAAGATGGTTGTAAAAAATTAAAAAAAATGCTACTTTATATAAGCACAAATAAACGGATTCCTTTGAAAAAATGATTGTTTGGCTGAAATTCAATTATTGCGAAGAAATTCCGCTTATGTGTATTCCCAAAACTAAGGCCTTTCGGGGTTCTTAAGGAGCATTTTAAATGAAATACACCGCAGAAGTGGAACACATGTGTCCTTTGGCTAAGGGCGCATATCACGGGCCGGCACCTATTCCTGAAGAGGGAAAATGGGTTCAGGCAAAAGAAATCAAAGACATTTCAGGCTTTACCCACGGCATTGGTTGGTGCGCACCACAGCAGGGAGCCTGCAAGCTTTCTCTTAACGTAAAAGACGGCATCATCGAGGAAGCCCTTGTAGAGACTCTCGGCTGCTCTGGTATGACACACTCAGCTGCCATGGCTTCTGAAATCCTCATCGGTAAGACACTTCTTGAAGCACTCAACACAGACCTTGTTTGCGATGCAATCAACACAGCAATGCGCGAACTTTTCCTCCAGATTGTATACGGACGCACACAGTCTGCATATTCAAAGGACGGCCTCAAGGTTGGCGCATCTTTGGAAGACCTCGGAAAGAACCTCCGCTCACAGGTTGGTACAATGTTCGCAACAAAGGCAAAGGGCCCACGCTACCTGGAAATGACAGAAGGCTACGTAGAAAACATTGCCCTTGACAAGGACAACCAGATTATTGGCTACAACTGCGTAAACCTCGGAAAGCTTATGGATGCCCTCAAGGCTGGAAAGTCTGGTCCTGATGCTCTTGCAGCTGCACGCACACACTACGGCCGCGTAACAGAAGACCAGGGCATGGTTAAGCTTATTGACCCGCGCAAGGAATAAGACATTTGGCGGAATAAGCTTTTTGCCAATTGATATTAACTTTAATGAGGAATTAATATGTCATTATTTGAAGATTATGAAGGCCGCATTCCCCAGGTGAATAAGGCTCTTAAAGAATACGGCTTTGCTGAAGGAGAAAAAGGTCTCCAGGAAGCACGCGATTTGTGCAAGTCAAAGGGATTCGACCCATACGAAATCTGCCAGTCAACACAGCAGATTTGTTTTGAGGACGCAAAATGGGCTTATGTTCTTGGTTCAGCAATTGCAATCAAGGAAGGCGAAAAGTCTGGAGACAAGACTGGTTCTACAGCAGCAGCAAACATTGGTAAGGGCTTGCAGGCATTCTGCCTCCCTGGCTCTGTTGCAGATGACCGCAAGGTTGGTCTTGGACACGGAAACCTTGGTGCCCGCCTCTTGAGCGAAGAGACACAGTGCTTTGCATTCCTTGCAGGCCACGAGTCTTTTGCAGCAGCAGAAGGTGCAATCAAGATTGCAGCAAACGCAAACAAGGTCCGCAAGAACAAGCTCCGCGTTATCCTTAACGGTCTTGGAAAGGACGCAGCCCAGATTATCTCTAGAATCAACGGCTTTACATACGTTCAGACAAAGATGGACTACTTTAACGGACAGGGTACAGACAAGGCTTTGACCGTTGTAAAGGAAATCCCATACGGAAACAATCCAGAGCGCCTTATCGTAAAGTGCTACGGTGCAGATGACGTTCGCGAAGGCGTTGCAATCATGTGGCACGAAGGTGTTGACGTTTCCATTACAGGTAACTCTACAAACCCAACACGCTTCCAGCACCCGGTTGCAGGTACATACAAGAAGGAACGCCTTGAACACGGCGAAAAATACTTCTCCGTAGCTTCTGGTGGCGGTACAGGACGCACACTCCACCCGGACAACATGGCAGCTGGTCCTGCTTCCTACGGTATGACAGATACTTTGGGCCGCATGCACTCAGACGCACAGTTTGCAGGTTCTTCATCTGTTCCTGCCCACGTAGAAATGATGGGCTTTATGGGAATGGGTAACAACCCAATGGTTGGCTGTACAGTTGCTTGTGCAGTTGCCGTTGCAGAAGGCTTCAAGAAATAAGCATAAAAGCTAATGCTGGCAGGGGTTCCACTTTTGCGGGGATCCTTGCCTGCATTCTGCCTATTGCATAAAGTCGCACAAAGTCGTATAAAGTAACACAAATAGGAGAAAAAAATGTCCAGCAAAAAACTTTACAAATCCAATTCAGACAAAAAGCTTGCCGGTGTGTGCGGCGGAATTGCAGAATATTTTGACGTTGACTCCACTATCATAAGGCTTGCATGGGTGCTATTTACTCTTGCAGGAGGAGCAGGTCTCTTGGCATACATAATTGCAGCTATCGTAATGCCCAATAGATAAGGCTGATTATTGCGGCAGTTTCTTTTGCAAGGGGCTTTCCGTACTTCGCCGTCTTACGCGGCTCATCCCGCCCTGCGGACGGGACTAAAGGTACTCCAATCCCTGCCGCGCCTGCTTTTTTAAGCCTATAAAATTATTTCTGCCAGACACTCCTCTTCCCCGCCGTTTTTTATGCTTTCCAGCAATGCTTCTTTTATCCTTACATTTACTATTGTTCCCGGAGCTGGAATTTCTTGGCCATCTTGCAAAAGGCATTTGCAGTGCAAGAAATTTGACGTAACCGCATGGACACTTCCCTGTAAAGCACGGTTGCTGAGCCCTGTCGAAGCATGGTTGCTGAGCATTGCCGAAGCAAGCCTGTCCTTGCGCGAATTTTCGCATACAGCAGGAAATATCTGGTCTTTGCAGGAATTTATGTAGGCAATCTTTCCCTGCACTGCAAGTGAGGTTAAAACTTTTACCCTCTGGTTCTTTACCGCAGGAGCAACCTGAGCCTTCATGCTAAAGGCTGGTGTTCCCGGCCGCGGAGAAAATGGAAATGCGTGAATCCATGAGAATGACACTTTTTTGCACAGTTCCGTGGTAAGAATAAAATCTTCCTCACTCTCCCCCGGAAAGCCTGCAATCATGTCGCAGCCAATGAAGGGATTGTTTTTTGCCCTGCGCAAAAGTTCAACCGCGTTTATTACATCATCCGCCCTGTAGGGTCTTGCCATTTTTTTAAGGATTTCATCACTCCCCGACTGCACGCTAAGGTGGAATGACGGCTGTATTCTTGGATCTGCCAAAAAGTTGCAGAGACGCTCCGTTATGTGCTGGGGGTAAAATGAAGAAATCCTAAATTTTATTTTGCTTGTGTTGCTAAGTAGGTATTCCAACAGCTGGGTAAAGTCAAAATTTTTTCCATCGGCATCTTGTGCAGAATACTGGCTTAGGTTAACACCGGTAAAGACAACCTCTCCTGTTCCCCTATCCTCCAGTTCCAAAACCCGGCGCAATACTTCTTCCGGCTCCAAGGAAACGGACTTTCCCCTTGCCA
>ODAI013659271.1_pt1 | contig 15680 bp, 16 predicted proteins | sample 1539321 | NCBI WGS metagenome assembly ODAI01 (sample SAMN02144231, study PRJEB22623) | gut metagenome | biome: sheep rumen | host: Ovis aries | place: New Zealand
CAAACCAAGCCTTGAAGGTCGGTGACAAGTTGACCGTGAAAATCACCTTCACCAACGAGCAGGACATGAGCTATGTCTTCGTGAAAGACCTCCGTGCCGCTGGTTTCGAGCCGATAGAGCGAATCTCGCACTACGAGTACAACGACCGCATGAGCAATTACCAGAGCAACACCGACACCGACATGGAGTTCTTCATCGAGCGTCTGCCCAAGGGCACGCACCAACTTGAATACAGCATGTTCGTCACCAAGGAAGGCCACTTGAACAACGGCTACGCTCTGATCCAGTGCCAGTATGCGCCCGAGTTCAGTGCGTATTCGGATGGAATGCGGGTGAAAGTAGGAAAATAAAAGCCATGCAAAACTTCAATCTACATACCCACAGCATTTACAGCGACGGCAAGTCGCAGCCCCGCGAAATCGTGGAAGAGGCCGTCCGCCAAGGCTTGACGACACTTGGTTTTTCGGAACACAGCCCCCTGCCTTTCGACAACAATTTTTCGGTGAAAGCCGCCGACATGCCGCGTTATGTGGCCGAAATCGCGCAATTGAAAGCAGAATTCAAGGACAGAATCGACTTGTATTGTGGTTTGGAGGCAGATTACCTAACGGGTGTTTCGGAGCCTTTTGTCACGACCAAAGAGAAGTATCACCTTGATTATCTGATTGGTGGCGTGCATCTGGTAGGGCAGTCGGCTCATCCCGACGAAATCTGGTTCATCGACGGTTCGAAGTGGGAAGTCTATGACGAAGGACTGCAAAAATTCTTCGACGGCAACATCCGTCGCGCCGTGCGCCGATTCTACGAACAAACCAACGAAATGATTGAAAACGAGATGTTTGACATCATCGCGCACTTCGACAAAATCAAGATGCACAACCGCGACCGCTATTTCCACGAAGACGAGCCGTGGTATCGCGCCTTGGCTTTCGAGACCTTAGACCTCATCCGCGAGAAGGGTTTGGTGATGGAAGTCAACGTGCGCGGCCTCTACAAGAAACGTTACAACGGCTTCTATCCCTCGCCTTGGCTGATGGAGGAAGCCTGCAAGATGAATATCCCCACCATCATCTCCGCCGACGCGCATCACTTTAGCGAAATAACCCTCGAATTTGCCGCTGCCGAGGAAACGTTAAAAAAGGCCGGATACCGTAACGTGGTGAATTTCAAGGATGGGCACTGGGTTGAAATACCGATCCTGTAAGTTTTACCAATTAGCAAATTCCATCGCAAAATGAATACCAAGCGCACTTTTTTGGCCATCCACATCCCTTCCACCGCCGACTACACAGGCCTGGTGGAGCGGCTGAAGAAAAACCTGACGCATGAAAAATACATCAATTATTGCCGCCCCGAGAACATTCACCTGACGCTGAAATTCCTTGGCAACACGCCCGTTGACGACATTCCTGCCATCATCGAAACGTGCCAAAAAGTGGCCAAGCGGCATCAGCCTTTTGCTATGGACTTTGACCGCACGGGGCTTTTCGGCAGCAACCGCGTGCCGCGCGTGCTTTGGCTCGGCATGAACGACCAACCCCAAGCCTTGTTCGACCTCGAAAACGACCTTTTGGACGCTTTCGACGACTTGGGCTACCTCCGCGACCGCCAGAACTTCGTGCCACATCTCACCGTTTGTCGCATCAAGTCATTGGTTGACAAACAGTTCTTTATGCAGATTTACAATGGCATCGAGCAAAAGACCTACCTCCACGTCGAGGTGAAGGAATTGGTGTATTACCAGAGTTTCCTGCAACCGACAGGGCCGTTTTACAAGGTTTTGAAAAAGATTCCTTTGGGGTGAAGGTTTTATTTTGTACTTTTGCCACAAAATAATGTCTTATGCCAGAAATAAGCCGTTTTTTGGGAATCATCATCACAATGAATTTTTCGGACCACAATCCGCCTCATTTTCATGTGAGATACAATGAGTATGAGGCATCTATAAGGATTAAGGACTTCGGGTTGATGATTGGTGACTTGCCGCCAAAGACTTTCGGGCTTGTTGCGGAATGGGCAAAGATGCACCAAGAGGAATTGATGCTTTGTTGGGAAGAAGCGAAGAAGGGTAATATTGTAAAAATCAAGCCATTATAAAATGAATTACGATTTGAAAAATATTGAATACCAGCACGATTACATCTACAAAGTGTCTTTTGAAGACGGAACATCAGGGCTTGTTGACTTTGACGATGTGATTCATTCCTCGAAACCTTACAACCTTTTGTTGAACATGAATTTGTTCAAGAAAGCCTACATCCATCCTGAATTGAAAACCCTCACTTGGGCTGACGATTTGGATTACGACCCGATTATCCTTTATTATAAAGCAAACAAGATTCCGTTTCCAGCCTCATGGGGAGAAGTGTCATAAATCTTGAATTATTAAATCTTTAAATATTAAATTGCAGAATTATGGAAATCAGAAAATTAGAACAAATGTTCGAGGTTTTGCGCAGCAAACCCAAGAAACGCCTCGTGGCTGCTTATGCCAACGACGACCACACCATTTGCGCCGTGAACGCCGCCGTCAAGGAAGGCCTCATCGAGGCCACCCTCATCGGCGACGAGAAAGTGATTGCCGAAGTGTGCAAGGCAGAAGGCATTGATATGGCCAACTTCAAGGTCATCAACGAGCCTGTCGACACGAAGGCTGCCACTATGGCCTGCGACCTCATCAATGCCGGCGAGGCCGACATCCTAATGAAAGGCTTGCTGCCCACCGACAAGTACATGCGCGCCATCCTCAACAAGGAACGCGGCCTCTGCCCGCCCAACGTTACGCTGGCCCACGTCGCCGTCATCGAGAACCCCAACTACCACAAGCTGATGGTCGCCTCCGACTGCGCCATCATCCCGCTGCCCGACATCAAGCAGAAGCAACAACTGCTCAAATATGTCACCAGCGTGGCCAAGAAACTCGGCGTTGAATGCCCGAAAGTCGCCTTGGTGACTGCCACCGAGCAGATGAGCGCGGGCATCCCCGCCTGCGTCGATGCTGCCATCATCGCCAAGATGGCTGAGCGCGGCCAAATCAAGGGTTGTATGGTGGAAGGCCCTATCAGCCTCGACCTCGCCTTGGATGCGGAGACCGCAGCCATCAAGGGCATGAAGAACCCCGTGGCCGGCGACGCCGACTGCCTCGTGTTCCCCAACCTCGAAGCCTCCAATGTGTTCTACAAGTGCTGCACCAAGTTCGACAAGAGCGAAGTGGGCGCCATGCTGATGGGTGCCAAGGTGCCTTGCGTGCTCTCGTCGCGCGGCGACACCTCGAAGACCAAGCTGTACTCCATCGCCTTGGCCGCAATGATGGCATAAACCTATAAACAATCAACAATATGGCATACAAGATTTTAACGATAAACCCAGGTTCCACCTCGACCAAAATCGCCGTGTTTGAGGACGAGAACCAAGTCTTCAAGAAGAACCTGAAGCATTCGACCGAGGAAGTCTCGAAATACGAGCATATCGCCGACCAGAAGCCTTTCCGCACCGAAGCCATCCTTCACGAACTGAAAGAGGCTGGCATCGACCTCAAGGAGATGGCCTGCATCGTGGGTCGCGGCGGCCTGATGCACCCGCTGACTTCCGGCGTTTATGAGGTGAACGAAAAGATGATTGGCGACCTCACCGCCGGCACCTACGGCGAACACGCCTCCAACCTTGGCGGCCTTATTGCCAACGACATAGCCAAAGGGCTTGGCGTGAAAGCCTACATCGCCGACCCCGTCGTGGTCGATGAGATGGACGAGGTGGCACGCTATTCGGGCCACCCGCTGTTCCCGCGCATCTCCATCTTCCATGCGCTGAACCAGAAGATCATCGCCCGCCAGTTGGCCAAAGACCTCGGTCGCAAGTACGAAGACATGAACATCATCGCCATCCACTTGGGCGGCGGCATCAGCGTGAGCGCGCACAAGAAAGGTCGTGTGGTGGACACCAACAACGCCCTTAATGGCGACGGCCCCTTCACGCCGGAACGTGCCGGCTCGCTGCCTGCCGGTTTCCTTGTCGATGCCTGCTTCAGCGGCAAGTACACCAAGAAGGAAATCGGCCAGATGCTGAAAGGCAAAGGCGGTTTTGTGGCCTATTTGGGCACCAACGACGCCCTTGAAGTGGAAAACGCCGTGAAGGCTGGCAACAAGGAGTGGGAGAAAGTCTACCAAGCCATGGCCTACCAAGTGGCCAAGGAAGTGGGCGGACTGGCGGCTTCGGCCTTCAGCATGGACGTGGATGGCATCTACATCACTGGCGGCATGGCCTACGACAAGGGTTTCTGCGCCCTCATCAAGGAGCATGTGGGCAAGATTGCGCCCGTGTATGTCTATCCTGGCGAAGACGAGATGAAAGCCTTGGCCCTGAACGGCTTGCGTGTTCTCAATGGCGAAGAAACGCCGAAGGTTTACGAATAGCGCCTGTTGTTGTGGAGACGGCACCAGCACCGTCTCTACCATGATGAAAAAACCACCGCTTTCGTTTGAAAGCGGTGGTTTTTTGATGATCGTTGGTCCAACCCAACTTTAGTCTTGCATTGCAGCGATGAGTTCGTCGATCTTGGCTTCAGCGGCCTTACCGCGTTCTTGCAGTTCCGCAGGAACGTTGTCGTAGTCGGCGAACAAAGCCAAACCTGCTTCGGCTAGGTCAAAGTTGTCGACCAAGCCGTTATAGGTCGCTTCGTCGACCGTTTCGTCGCTCAAAGCGGCTGCATACAAGGCTTCGACTGCTGCCTCATAGTTGGCAATGAGGGGTTCGAGGAACTCAGCGCACTTTGCGCCTTCCACCTTGTTGTAGGCCGTGGCGCGGTCGTACATGTAGCTTTGGATTTCCTCCATGTCGCTGTCGGAAATGCCCGTGATGTTGCCGTCCTTATCCGTATAAGGGCCAAACAGGTTCTCGACGAGTTTCGATTTTTGGATTTCGAAATCGGAAAAATAGTTCATGAACTCTTCGCCCGACGCGACTTTTTGGACGTTTTGTTCGGCCTGGACGAAAAACTCGTCGACAGACTTCATGATTTTCTCTTTCGGCGACGTGCTGTCGCATGAAGTCATGGCAAAGCCGATGACCAAGGCCACAATGGCTAATGTAATCCTTTTCATAATGAATGAATTTAATTGATTGAGTTTTAAATAAGTTTGATGCCGCAAAAATAGGCATTTATTGAATTGGAATGCAGAAAACACGAAAAAAACGCTCAATTTCCGGCGCAGGCTGCCGTGGCCGCGCTGATCGTAACGCCCGGAATGGCCTCCAACTGATGGGCGCAGGCTTCAAGTGTGGCGCCCGTGGTCAGCACGTCGTCAATCAACAACAGGTGCTTGTTTTCCAGTTCGTTGGCATGGCGCACCTCGAAGATGTCCTTCACATTCTTGAAGCGTTCATCGGCGGTTTTCTTGGTCTGTGTGGCAGTGTAGACGGCGCGGACAAGGAATTTATCACCAATCGGAATCCCTGTCACTTCGTGGATGCCTTGGGCTATCATCAGGCTTTGGTTGTAGCCGCGCTGCTTCTCCCTTTTGGGGTGGAGCGGCACGGGAATCAGGTAGTCGATGCCTTGGAAGAGCGGCGCTTCCTTGATGCTTTGGCCGATTTGCTGTCCGAGGAAAACACCGGCTTCCTTGTTGCCCTTGTATTTCAGTTCGTGGATAAGATGCTGCACCTTACCCGTTTTGGCGAAGAAGAAACACGCCGTCACCGCATGAAACATGACACGCCCGTAGAACATCTGCGCCATCGGGTTATCGGGATTCTTCTCGTAGCCTGTTTTCGGCATCGTGAATCGGCATTTGAGGCACACCGTTTCCTCGTCCTTGAGCAAAGGCTCGCCGCAAGCTGCGCACACACGCGGATAAAACAGGTTGAGGATGCTATCGAGCCAGTCGCGGAGAGTCATTTTCATTACGTTAGTTCCCAAAACGAATGTATTTCTTTTTAGGCACCAAGGGTTTCGCCTTCCCCACCTTGCTTGCCTCGTCGGGTTCAAATACCTTGTACTCAACAGGATAGTCAAGCGAATCGGGAAGCAGTTCGTTGTAGCGGCCTTGTTCACGCATGATGTCATTATACATGCGCCGATAGGTTTTTCTCGACTTTCCTAAGTTGTTTTCGCCAGATTCGGCCATCTCGTCAAGCTCATAAACCTTGAAATTCATGGGGAGGCTGGTCGTATCGGGCAAGAGTTCGTCGGTGCGGCCCTGTTCGCGCAACATTTCGTTGTATATCCGGCGATTCCGAAGCAGCATGCTTTGCCTTCGTGCCGACTTGTTGTACTTGTCGTAAAGGAATTGTATTGGGTTGGCCGTAACAGTCAGCATGCCGTTGCCCGCTGGTGTCCGGCTCATCCAAAGGTCTTCCAAGTCCTCATAAGTCTTTTGGATTTCGCGCGGCACCTCGATAGAAGGCATGGTGATAAGCATTTCCTTGAAAGTCTCATAATTATAGAACGGAAACACCGTCACTTCGCGCAATGTGATGGTGTCGCTGCGCAATTTGATGAAAAGCGTGTCGCGGTCAGCAGCCATGGTCGAATCGATAGGAATCAGTTGGCGCGAATAGCCCAAACAACTCACCCAAAGCGTGTCGATGCTTTTGGCAGGAATGACGAAACGGCCGTCGAGGTTAGTCACCGTTCCACAATGCGCCATCTTGCTGATGACGTGTGTGTTACGAATAGGTCGCAAACTATCGGTGGCCACCACTATCCCATAATAATTGATTCTGCCGTGCTTTGCTTTGTCGTCGCTTTGCGCAACGGCAGCAACACTGCAAGCCAAGAGTAATGCTATGACTATCAGACGCTTCATTTCTCGCTTCTTGAAACGGCCATTTGGCTGAATTTATTGTACCATTCCTCGCCGAACTTGCGAATCATCGGGCCTTTGAGGAACTTCCACAACGGGATGCCTTCCTTTTCGCCTTTGCGCTTGGCTGGCACACAAACGCTCCATTCATGGTAGAGCACATGAGTAAAACCATCCTTTTCGACCAAACGGATGGGGTAAAGATGGCACGAAATGGGCTTCCAGAAGTCGCATCTGCCTTCAAGATAGGCTTTCTCTATGGCGCAAAGGGCAGTGCCATTTTCGTGGAAATAGACAAAAGCGCACTCCTCGCCGTTCACCAAAGGCGTGACCAAGTCGCCGCTTTCATCGTAATCATACACGTCATTCGCCTCCACCACCTTGATGCCCTCAGGGCGCATATACGGCTTGATGGCTTCGAGATTGTCTTCTATGCGCTCGATTTCAGCGGGTTCGAGAGGTGCACCCGCGTCGCCGGCCACGCAACACCAACCTTTGCAGCGCGGCAGGCTACAACAGAATTGGGCGTTCAGGAACTCGTCAGTGACGATTACGTTATCCAAAATAATCATGGCGCAAAGATACGCTTTTGATGAAAATTAATGCTATTTTTGCAGGCACTTTTATCGAAATTCTTCGAGTTATGACCACCCCCTTTCACAACCGACTTTTCATCCGCAACAGGGCCAACCTTGCGACGCAACTGCCACCCAAGTCCGTGGCAGTCTTTACCGCCAACGAGCCTATGCCGCGCAACGGCGACGAGTTCTTTCCCTTCCGACAACAGTCCGACTTCTTCTACCTTACGGGCATCAACGAGGAAAACGCCTATCTCCTCATCGCGCCCGACTATCCCATCGAGGCCCTGCGCGAAATCCTTTTCATCGAGCCTTACGACGAGGTGAAGGCCACCTGGCAAGGCGAGATGCTCGACAACGCCCAAGCCGCCGAGCTGTCGGGCGTGAAGACCGTTAAGGGCAGCGACGCATTCTGGAGTTTCCTGAACGACATCGCCCTTTCTGGCTATGCCGACACGATTTTCCTGAACACCTACGAATACCCGAAATACGAGTGCGCCATCGAGACCATCCAACAGCGTTTCGTGAAGCAAGTGAAGGAACGTTACCCGATGCACAACTACGGACGCACCGCGCCGATACTCAACGCCTTGCGGATGGTGAAGTCGGAAGACGAGATTGAGGTCACCCGCCAGGCTTGCGATATTACCGCAAAAGCGTTCCGCCGTTGCTTGCAGACCGTAAGGCCAGGAATGTACGAATATGAGGTACAGGCCGAAATCGAATATGTTTTCAAGAAAAACAACGCAACGGGACACGCCTACGCGCCCATCATCGCGGGAGGCAAGAACGCCTGCTGCCTGCATTACTCGAAGAACCAAAGCCTCTTGCGCGACGGCGACCTGCTGCTTTTCGACATCGGCTGCGAACTGAACAACTATTCCTCCGACCTCAGCCGCACCATTCCCATCAACGGGAAATTCACTGAAAGACAGCGCGATTGCTACAACGCCGTGCTGCGCGTGATGAAGGAAATCACGAAACTGTACCGACCGGGCTGCACCATCAACGAAATCAACGAGGCCACACGCCGCCTGATGGAACCGGAGATGGTCAGATTGGGCCTGTTCACCGCCGAGCAACTGAGAAACCAAGACCCCGACAAGCCGCTCTACAAGAAATATTTGATGCACGGAATGTCGCATCACATCGGCCTCGACGTTCACGACAGCATCGACAAGTTCGAGCCCTTCGCTCCTGGCATGATACTTACCTGCGAGCCAGGGATTTACATCCGCGAGGAAGGCATCGGCATCCGCATCGAGAACGACTTGCTCATCACTGAAAGTGAACCCATCAATTTGTTCGAGGGACTGCCGACGGAAATAGATGAGATTGAGGCGGCAATGAAAAAATGATTATTTTTGCAAAACCATATAGAGACACAAAATTTTGCGGCTCTACAACAATTCAACGATCAACAATTAAACAACATAAACATGTTCGCAAAAGACGTATACAGTGGCCGACGCGCCACATTGAAAAGCAAAATCACGAAGGGCATCGCCTTCTTCCCGGCCAACAACGAAGCGCCCTTCAACTACCCTGACAACACCTACATCTACCGTCAGGACAGCAACTTCTCATACTATTTCGGCCTCAACCACCCCGACTTGGTCGGTGTCATCGACTTCGAAACGGGCGAGGAAATCCTCTTCGGCGTGGACGTGACCATCGACGACGTGATTTGGTGCGGCCCCCTGCCCTCGCTCAAGGAACAAGGCGACCGCATCGGCATCGCCGACTGCCGAGATTTCAACAAGTTCGGAGAATACATCCAACAAGCCATCGCCAAAGGACGCCAAATCCACATGCTGCCCACCTATCGCGGCGACACCAAAATCCAGTGCTCCGAATGGTTGGGATGCCATATTAATAAGGTGCAGGAATATGTCAGCGTGGAACTCATCAAGGCCGTCATCGCCATGCGCGAGGTGAAGAGCGAACTCGAAATCGCCGAGATGGAACGCGCCGCCAACACCGCCTATTACATGCACACCACCGCCATGAAGATGTGCAAGCCCGGCATGATCGAGCAAGAAATCGCCGGCGTGGTGGAAGGCCTTTCGCTGTCGGGCGGCGGCCCTGTGTCGTTCCCCGTCATTTTGAGTGTGGACGGCCAGACCTTGCACAACCACGGTCACCACAACGTGCTGAAGGAAGGCCGCATGATGGTGTGCGACTGCGGTGCCGAAACAGAGAACTATTACGCATCCGACTTCACCCGCACCACGCCCGTAGGCGGCAAGTTCAACACGCGCCAACGCGAAATCTATGAAATCGTGCTCGCCGCCAACCAAATCGTGGCCGACAAGACCCGCCCTGGCATTCCTTATTTAGAAATGCACACCCTCGCCTGCCGCACCTTGATTGAGGGCTTGAAAGGCGTTGGCCTGATGAAAGGCGACACCGAAGAAGCCTTGATGAACGGCGCCCACTGGCTCTTTATGCCTCATGGCCTCGGCCACATGCTCGGCATGGACGTTCACGACATGGAAGGCCTCGGCGAGACATACGTCGGCTACGACGACATCACGCCGCGTTCCACCAAGTTAGGTTTCAGCGGATTGCGCTGTGGCAAGACCCTGAAGCCAGGCTTCGTGGTCACCGACGAGCCGGGCATCTACTTCATCCCCACCCTCATCGACATGTGGAAGGCCGAAGGCAAGATGAAAGACTTCATCAACTACGACAAGTTGGAGACTTACAAGGACTTCGGCGGTATCCGCATCGAGGACGACCTGCTCATCACGCCTGACGGCAACCGCATCCTTGGCAGACCGATTCCCAAGACCGTTTCGGAAGTCGAGGAGATATGCGCCCAAGGCCGCGAATGGATTAAGATGACCGCGATGTATTGACTTGTGTCTTATCGAACTATTCCGATAGGATACACCAAATAATCCTTGTCACAGTAGGGCGATCGTTCATAGAACCAGCCTAAAACCTCGTATTGCGAGGGCTGCTTGTCTTTAGGGAAAGAGGCCATCCATTGCTGGAACTGCTCGGCCAAAAACGGGTCGGCGGCAAGCATTTCCTTGGCCATCGGCTCCATTTTATAGACCTCGAAATACTCCACGCGCTGAAGTACATGGTTGAAGAAGCCCCACTCAAACAACGAGCCGTGCATTTCAGGCTCCAAGAGGTTCATTAACAGGCGAATACCGTTCTGCGAAGTCTTCACCACCGCCGAGCCTTTGGGGAAGGTGATGTCTTTGGTGATTTCTTGTGCATCGAAATGCGCCACACGGCATCGACCTTCGGATGGTTGGGGGGCAAATGCCACGTTTTCGAAACGGTAGGTGTCAACTTTCAAGGTTTTCTCCGACTTCAGGAAGCTGATGTCGAAACCATGCGCCTTCACAATGTCAATCACCTCTTTATATTGTGCCGGAATGATGTATTCCTTGGGCACGGCAAGGGTTTTCTCTGGTCGGGTGGCACGGATACGGCGGGTGCGGCGCGTTTCGGGGCGCGTGGTGTCGTAGGCATAATACCAGCCGCCAGTGATGTCGCTGTGCACCGTGTCGAAATGATAACCCAAGAAATCCACCCAAAGCGTGTCGTTCAACTCACTCTGCATATTAATAGGCAACTCCTTGAGGTTCAAGTCGTTCTTCTTGGCCTCGACAATGACGTTTTGGAAATTAGCCTTGTCGTCGCGGATGATTTTCAACGTTTCCACAATCATGTGATACGACGACAAAACGCGGTCTTTATAGGGTTTCAGCATGTGCGTCTCAAGCAAAATGCCCGGGCAGTTTCGGGCAGTGGTGTAGGCTTCGGAGAACATGGCCGAAAAACTCTCATCATAAAGTGTCGCGGTAGGGTCGCCCCAAGGATGAAACTCGATGTATCTCGTGACGGGCATGTCAAGTGCGTTCATCGCCATCTTGATTTTCGGTTCCCAAACACGGCTCAGCCAATAGCTGATGCCGGCATCGTAATTGCCGAAATCCTCGATGGAATAGGTGGTTACATATTGGTAATCAGCACCATTGGTAGCGTGAGTGTCGAAGAAGAGGTCGGGCTGCCAGCGGTTGAACAACTCTACAAAGCCGCGAAGTTCAGGTGAGTCGAGCTTGGTAAAGTCGCGATTGAGGTTGAGCCCCTGTGCGTTCACGCGCCAGCCCATTTCCTTCGGACCGTTCTGGTTGATGCGCTTGAAAGGCGAGAAATTTGCCAATCCGTCGGGACTCAAGACGGGGATGAACAAGAACGAAAAATCCTTCAACAGGTCGCCGTTCTCCCTGCCTCTCAGCATGTTGCGAATGAGCATAAACATGGCATCCTTGCCGTTGGGTTCGCCTGGATGGATGCACGCCTCAACGAGGATGATGCTTTTGCCGCTCTTACGGATTTTCTTGGGCTTGGTGTAGCCGTTTTCATCGACAATCAGCAAAGGCACTTCTCGGCCTTGGGCAGTGGTGGCAATGGTCTGGTAATGCACCTCCTTGAACTGCTTGGCGAGTTGCCTCGCATAGGCAATAGTCCCATCGTAATCGTCTGTTTCCAAGAAGTTTGACTTCTCGAAAGTGGTGGTCAAGTCGGTGTCTTTTGGAGTGCAGGCGGCCACTAAAACCAAGGCCATTAATAGTGATAATAGTTTTTTCATGGGAAACGGATTTGAGCGACAAAAGTAGAAAATTTAGTCGTCGTTTGCCAAAAATCCGTACTTTAGCCCTTTCAAAACCTTCAAATCATGAACACTTATTCCATAGGAATCGACATTGGCGGCACCAACACCGACATCGGCTTGGTGCGCAACGACGGCCTTTGCCTGGCCAAAAAGACCCTTCCGACCGGCATGTATTTTGATGTAGAACCCTATGTGTCAGATATTTGCCATAGAATCAAAAAACTGATGTCCGAAAACGATGCTGCCGCCATCGACGGCATTGGCATTGCGGCACCGGCGGGCAACTACTACACGGGCTGCATCGAAGGAGCCACCAACCTCAACTTCAAGGGGACCGTCGACATCGCGTCAATGTTCCACAGCCTCTTGGACGTGCCTGTCGTGGTTTCCAACGACGCCAACGCCGCCGCTTATGGCGAACTCGTTTACGGCGGCGCCAAAGGCATGAAAAACTTCATCACCTTCACCCTCGGCACGGGCGTGGGAAGCGGCATCGTGGTGGATGGCAAACTGGTGCACGGCAAGACGGGCGGTGCAGGCGAATTGGGCCATGCCATCCTCATTCCCGAAGGCCGGCATTGCGGCTGCGGAAGAAACGGTTGTCTCGAAACCTACACCTCTGCAACGGGCATCCGACGAACAGCAACGGAATTAATGAAAGCCGACCCAAACTACAACGGCCCGCTGTCAAAAGTGAGACCCGACGACCTGACAAGCAAAATGGTGGGCGACGCAGCCCAAAACGGAGACCCTTTGGCCCTCAAAGTGCTTGAAATGACAGGCTATTGGCTCGGTATCGCATTGGCCAACGCCGTGGCATTCAGCGGCCCCGAAGCCATTTTCCTGATGGGAGGACCCGTGAAAGCAGGCGAGGCTCTGATGAAACCCGTGCGCGACTCGTTCCAGAAACACCTGTGTTTTGTTTACGACGGCAGTGTGGACGTGCGGGTCAGCGAACTGCCCGACAACGATGCGGCCATCCTCGGTGCGGCTGCCCTCACAAAGGCTTGACGACACTCCGCCAATCCAACCTTGAAAAGACTAAGCCTCACTTCTTCTTCAGCAGTCCCACCATCTTGAAGCCAACGTCGGTGAAGATGATTTGGGCGTTGCCGTTGCGCTCGATTTGGCGGATGGCTTCGTCGAAAAGGGCGGCGATTTCGGACAAATTGGCTGCATTGACGAAAGGCGCAAAGTTGGCGTTGAACTTCTTCTCGTCGTCGGGAAGCATCACGATTTCGGCAAGGTTGTTGTTGAAAAGCAGCGCGTTGCGTACGATGCGCAATCCGTAGTCCAACAACTCCTTTTGCTTTTCGCGACCGATGGGCTTGACCTCTTCGGAGAACTTGATGAGGTTGACGTAGTCGGCGCGGAAACAGAGGCGCATCCATTGCTGGAAAGTGGTGAAGAAAAACTTGCGCTCCTCCGATTCCTTCACCGAATGGCAGGCCGTGAGCCAGTCGCCTTCCGAAATCATGGCGGCGTTGTGGGCCTGTTGCGGGTCGCAGCCGAGACGCGTTTGCAAGGCCGATTCGATGGCCGCCGGATCGATGGCTGGAATCTTCACCAAAACCGTGCGCGACTTGATGGTAGCCAACAATTCTTCGGCATCTTCGGCGATGAGCAGGAATACGGTCTTCTCAGGCGGTTCCTCGAGCAGTTTCAGCAGCTTGTTGGCCGTGTCGACGCGCATCTTCTCCGCCATCCAGATGATGGCGATCTTGTACTCGCCCTCGTAAGATTTCATGCTCAACTTGCGCAGCAGCGAGGCCGCGTCGCGCACCGACATGTAGCCCTGCTTGTTCTCCACGTCGAGGAAGGAGTACCAACTCGAAGTGTCGACATAGCCCTGGTTTTGAATGACATACTCGCGCCATTCCTCCATGAAGAGGTCGGATTCAGGGTTGCTCTTTATCTTTTTCGTGGTGGCCGTTGGCACCACGAAATGCAGGTCAGGATGGGCTAATTTCTGCATCTTTTGGCAGGTGGGACACACGCCGCAACTGTCGGTTTCGGTGCGGTTAGGGCAGAGGATATATTGCGCGTAGGCCAAGGCCAAAGGCAGTTTTCCGCTTCCGGCTGGTCCCAAAAACAGTTGTGCGTGAGAGACGTGGTTTTCTCGCACGCTTTGGATAAGCCTTTGTTTTACGGCGGTTTGTCCTATGATGTCTTTGAACTGCATAAAGGTTGGTTTCGGAGAACAAAATTACACTTTTTCTGCAAAATGCCTACCTCAAAATCTTCTCCAATTCTTGGTTGAACGCCTCGGGAACATCCATGTTGGCGATGTGGCCGGCGCCCTTGAAAACAATGTAGGTGCTTTTCGGTTCGTGCTTGTGCCATTGCTGCGAAGCCTCCAAGCCGCCGTTCTCAAACTCGCCAACGGCGATCATCAGTGGGTAATCGCGCTTGGGCTTTTTCTGCTGGTTGACCAACTTCTCGATGTTCGCCAGATGCCGGATCTGCCTCTTCTTGAACCGCATGGCCAATTGTCCCACTTTCTTTTGGGCTTCGGGGGTCACGACGAAGGTCTTGCACATTTCGGTGAATCTCTTTTTGGAGAAAAACGCCGCCATCATGATTTTGAGGTGCTCGCCGTTGTTCTTGAGCCGAAGGTTGTGGTCGAAGTTGTTGATGTCGTAACCGCCTACGCAGCACAAAGAAGCCACCTTGTCGGGAAACTTGTTCGCAAAGTCTGCGGCCAGCACTGCACCTATGGAAACGCCTACTATATTGGCTTTCAGTGTATTCTCCTTCTCCAAAATGGCCGAAACCACATGGGAAGTCTCCGTGATGTCGCCTTTGCCAATCGAAACCCCGTGACCTATCAAGTCGAGGGCAATCACCTTGCATCGCGGCGCGAAATAGTCGATTTGCGCATCAAAACAAGTGTGGTCCATAAAGGCAGAGTGTAGGAAAACGATGCAGGTCTCGGCGTCGCTTTGGTTCGTCCAATAGTGGATGCAACTTTTGGGAAGCGTATTTTCTATTAATTGTGTTGGCATGGTGGATGGGTGTTAAATCGGGCGCAAAGTTATGGAAAAAGGAAAAAAGAACGACGAAATCCAATCCCTTTTCGTACTTTTGCACCCAAATTCAACGCATTATGTTAAGCGAACAGGAACAAATCAGAAGAAATTCGTTGGCCGAACTCTACAAGCTCGGCATCAATCCGTATCCGCAGGCCGCGTTCCCCGTGAGCGTGTTCACCACGGACATCCTCAACCAATTTGACGACAACAACCCCGACCAATTCCAAGAGGTCACCCTCGCGGGACGTATCATGAGCCGCCGCATTATGGGCGCCGCCTCGTTCTGCGAACTGCAGGACTCGAAAGGCCGCATCCAGCTGTATATCAAGCGCGACGAGATCTGCCCCGACGAGGACAAGACGATGTATAACACCGTCTTCAAGCGCCTTTTGGACATCGGCGACTTCATCGGCGTGAAAGGCTTCGCCTTCCGCACGCAGATGGGCGAAATCTCGGTGCACGTCAAGGAACTGACGGTGCTGAGCAAATCGCTCCGTCCGCTGCCCATCGTCAAGGAGAAGGACGGCGTGAAGTACGACGAATTCAACGACCCCGAACTGCGCTACCGTATGCGTTACGTCGACCTCGTGGTCAACGACAAGGTGAAGGACATCTTCATCGCCCGCACCCG
>ODAI013512642.1_pt1 | contig 15679 bp, 17 predicted proteins | sample 1539321 | NCBI WGS metagenome assembly ODAI01 (sample SAMN02144231, study PRJEB22623) | gut metagenome | biome: sheep rumen | host: Ovis aries | place: New Zealand
AGCAGCTCATCAGATAAGGTTACTGCATCAGGCGATGCGCCTACAACAGGAGTAAAGGACGTAACACTTTCTATCACACTCATCGCACTCGCAGTTCTCACAGCTTTTGCTTCACGTTCAAGAAGAAAGGACGAGGAAGAATAATTAAATAAAAACAGCCCGAAAGCATTAAGCTTTCGGGCTTGTTTTTTTATTCAGATGATGTCGATATGACACATTTTCATAGCTGAGAGAGCATTTTCATGACTTTGCGGAGTAACACCTGCACAGCATGAAGAATCAACGGTTATTTTGATTTCGGGGAGTTTAGCTTTTATCAGCATAGCATTTGATATCACACAGATATCAGTACACAGCCCCACAAGTACCACCTCATCAATTTGTGGATTTCCTGCGATAAATTCAGCGAGGTCATATGAACCAAAAGTAGGTTTGTCAATGATTGTGCAGTCTGATGTATCGAGTTTGTCGGAAATTTCCCAGCCCTTTGTATTTTTCACACAATGGACAACAGGGAGTTTTTTTCCTTCCATAGTTGAGAGATAATTTTCGTGGTGAGTATCTCTTGTAAAAACAATTTCATCTCCTGAATTTTTAAACGATTTTATTTTTTCTGCAACAGCAGGGACAATATTTTCAGCCTCTTTTGTACCGAGAGAACCGTCAATAAAATCGTTCTGCATATCTATAACAGCGAGAATTTTCATACATACCTCCTAAATTGCGGAGAGAACTTCTCCGATATTGTCATCTATAAGCAAATCCGCATTTTTATCCATCTGAGTAGGGGATTTGTTTATTATCACGATATTCTGTCCTCTGAAATACTGCACAAGTCCTGCGGCAGGGTAGACATTCAGGGAAGTACCGCCTATAATAAGGGTATCAGCGTTTGCGATAGAATTTATTGCACCTGTAACGACACGGTTATCAAGGGATTCCTCATAGAGAACAACATCGGGCTTTATAGTGCCTCCGCAGTCACATTTCGGGATTCCGTCAGAATTTGCGATATATTCGACATCATAGAATTTACCGCAGCTCATGCAGTAATTACGCAGCACACTTCCATGAAGTTCATAGACATTTTTACTGCCTGCCGCCTGATGAAGTCCGTCAATATTCTGAGTGACGACAGCAGTTAATTTTCCGTCTTTTTCGAGCTGGGCGAGTTTGATATGTGCTGGATTGGGTTTAGCGGAAAGACAGAGCATTTTCGCACGGTAAAACCTGTAAAATTCCTTTGTATTTTTTCTGAAAAACGTATTGCTTAAAATGGTTTCGGGCGGATAGCTCCATTGTTGATTGTAAAGACCGTCAACGCTTCTGAAATCGGGAATACCGCTTTCGGTCGAAACGCCTGCGCCTCCGAAAAATACTATTTTTTTGGAGGAATTGACAATTTCCCTTAATTTTTCGATTTTGTCCATAAAATCAGCCTCCTATTATTTTTACGAAAAATTTTCTGTTTCTCGGTCCGTCAAATTCGCAGAAATAGATTCCCTGCCAAGTACCGAGGAGAGGTTTTCCGCCTCTTATGATGACAGTTTCGCTTGCACCGACAGATGAAGACTTGATATGGGCATCGGAGTTGCCCTCAGCGTGTTTGAAAATTGTCAAATCAGGGAAAGAATTATTCATTCCCTCAACGAAGTCAGTTTTGACATCAGGGTCAGCGTTTTCGTTGATAGTTATTGCGGCGGTGGTATGCGGACAGAAAACAACGCATATTCCCTCATTTACACCGCTTTCACGGATAGCAGCCTTGACCTCGTTTGTGACATCGACAAGCCCCTCATCAGGGGTGCTTAAAGTAAATTCAAATAACATATAATCCTCCTTATTTTCATTATAAAAATTTTTGATTGTAAATCAAAGTTTATATTTCAAAATAAAATTTTTATAAAATATTTCTTTTTCTGTGGTAGTTGGTTCAGAATCAATAAAATTTTCAAATTCATCTTGTATTTTTTCAAATAATTCTGTGCTGTTTTTACTGAAATCGCAAGGAATCGTATGGCACATATTCTCTGTACAACATACTAAAAAACAAGAACTTCTGCATAATTTCAGTGAGATACGGCAAGTTTTATATTCTTCCTCACGACAAATAAGATTTCCATGATTATCATATGTAAGTGCTGTATCAAGCTTTTTCCAATGTAATCTTCTTCTCAGGTAAGATTTTACAAGAGTTTGAATATCTCCTTGCTGAAATAATTTTTGTGCAAGAATCCGTCCTTCGGTGTAATCTTTATCTGTTGGAAACTTATATAAATTATATAACATTTCCTTGCCACCGGGAAACAAAATCACGTCTGGCGGAAATATGCTCTTAAGTTTATCTAATATTTCTGCATCTGCGTTATCACCAATAATACGAAATGAATCTATGATTTCTACAATATAAGGATTGCGTATACATTCATATATTTCAAATTTGGCAAGCAAAGAATCAAAATATAGAATCCATAAAGAAACATAGAGTGGATTATAACACTCTTTAGGATAAAGAACATTTACCGTTTTCCATTTTTCAATTGGGTATTCATCAACTGCACCATAAAGAAGTTCAAATAAAGTATCTGCTGTTATATTTTCAGGAAGTTCTCTGCCGTCAAGCCATTTCATAAAAATTCTTTCCCCTTATAAATTCCGCATTATTTATTGTATTCTCTGCAAAAATAATTGAGTTTACACTCATTGCATTTCGGACTTCTCGCACGGCATACATCACGCCCGAACTGCACAGTCTGATGACAGAAACGGCTTGAAATCTCAGGCGGAATAAGTTCAAGCAAATCCTTTTCGACTTTCAGTGGGACGGTATTGTCAGTAAGACCGAGCCTGCCTGAAATTCTTATGCAGTGTGTATCGGTGACAATTGCAGGCTTGCCGTATACGTCACTTACTATAAGATTTGCGATTTTACGTCCCACGCCTGAAAGGGAAAGCAAGTCCTCCATATTGTCAGGGACGATACCGTTAAAATTATCAATAATCTGATTAGCCATTTCCTTGATACTTTTAGCTTTTGTATGGTAAAGTCCGCAGGGCTTAACGTCCTGTTCGAGTTCGGACAAATCCGCATCAGCAAAGGCTTGCAGAGTGGGATATTTTTTAAACAAATCCTTTGTCACTTTATTGACTCTTGCATCAGTACACTGTGCGGCAAGACGGGTTGCAATAAGGAGTTCATAAGGCTTTTCAAATTTAAGAGTACACTCTATATTCGGATAGAGTTTTTCAAGTTCTGTGCAGGAAAGTTCTGCAATTTCTTTTTTAGTCATATTATTCCCCTTTAATTACGCATTTTTTCGAGTATTCTGTCGTATATCCTGTACATTTCCTGAACGGTATTTTCAAGGAAATAGTAATGCTTTATGTAAAAGGCAAGCAATACAAGAATAATTGTCACAAGCACAAGAAGCATTATATTTTCGCTGAAAATAAAGGCACACATAAAAATGCACAATATCACGGCAAACATGAATGTAACAAGGAAATGTACTATTCTTTCATGCTGCATAAAAGCGATTTTGTCGAGATGTTCAGAGAGAATATTTTGCAGTTCGGTTTTATCGGAAGATTTTTCAAGTTTATCGGAGATATATTTCATATAGTTTGTTAAATATTCTGTCAAGGTATTCACTTCCCAAATTATTATTATGAAAATTATACACCTTTTACAATGAAATGTCAATATTTATCTCAAAATTTAATGCAAATTGCTTATAAGTCATTTTGGCAAAATATAAAAGTATCATATGTATTTATGCAGGATTACCATGTTTAAATGTTGCTTTTCAGTGAATCTAACAAAAATATAATTGTTAATAAATAATTTCTTCACTTTTTTGAACAGATATGTTATAATGTTATTGTGAGTTTTAATCAGAGGAAATTTTCGCCCTTGCTATGGGAGTGAACGAAACGAAGTGAAGTGAACGGAATAGCAAGGCATGAAAGGCGAAAATTGACGATGTTAAATGAGGTGATTATTATATCAGGTACTCTTTATATTTCAGACCTTGACGGCACACTGTTTGACCCTGAGAGCAATATAACTGATATTACTGCAAAAAAATTAAATTCTCTCATAGAAAAGGGAATGAATTTTACTGTTGCAACGGCACGTTCTGTATATTCCGTAAAACCAAAAATGTCAGCAGTCAATATAAGTGTTCCCTGCATACTTATGAACGGCGTGAATATATATGACCTGAAAAATGACAGCTTCATAAACAGTGAATTTATAGCACCTGCGGATTCCGCAAAAGTTCTGAAAGTTTTTGAAAATCACGGAAAGCATTGTTTCATGTACCGCATTGACAAAGGTATACTTACCTGTTATTATTCAGAACTCACCACAAATGTCATGAAAAGCTTTGCTGAGGTAAGAAAATATGAATACAAAAAGCCTTTTGTACAGTGTCGCCTTGCAGATTTTGCAGATGAATACACAATATATTTCACTTCAACAGGTTCTTATGACGAACTTCTCCCAATAAAACTTGAAATCGAAAAGATTGAAGGCATTGACCATGCTTTTTATCTTGATGTTTACAATGATGCGTGGTATCTTGAAATATTTTCCCACAGGGCATCAAAATCAAACGGCATAAAATTCCTGCGTGAAAAGTATGGATTTGACAAGGTAGTTGCTTTCGGTGACAATCTGAACGATTTGTCAATGTTTGCACAGGCTGATTTGAAAATTGCCGTTGGTAATGCAAGAGATGAAGTCAGGGCTGCCGCTGATATTGTCATAGGTGACAATAAAAATAACGGCGTTGCAGACTGGCTTGAAAATAATTTTTAAACAAAAGGAAAGGACATTTTAAGAAATGAAAAAACTTATGTTAGGTAATGAGGCATTCGCCAGAGGTCTTTATGAGGCGGGCTGTAAGATAGTTTCAAGCTACCCCGGTACTCCTTCAACCGAAATAACCGAAGAAGCCGCTAAATATGACGAAATATATGCAGAATGGGCTCCCAATGAAAAAGTAGCTATGGAAACTGCTCTCGGTGCATCTATCGCAGGCGCAAGGTCATTCTGCGGAATGAAACACGTCGGACTCAATGTAGCGGCTGACCCGCTCTATACAGCGGCATATACAGGCGTAAATGCAGGAATGATAATAGCTGTCGCAGACGATCAGGGTATGCATTCTTCACAGAATGAACAGGACAGCCGTCATCATGCAATTGCATCAAAAGTCCCCATGCTTGAACCGTCTGATTCGGGAGAATGTAAGGAATTTGTAAAGCAGGCATTTGAACTTTCGGAAAAATTTGACGCTCCGTTCATAATCAGAATGTCCACAAGAGTTGCACATTCACAGAGCAGTGTTGAAATGCTTGACCGTCAGGAACTTGAATTAAAAGAATATACCAAAACTCCGCAGAAATATGTCATGATGCCTGCATATGCAAAGGGCAGACACGTTTTTGTTGAGGAGAGAACAAAGAAACTCATAGAATATGCAGAAGTCTGTCCTTTTAACCGCACAGAAATTTCCGAAAATGCAGAATTTGGCGTTATCACTAACGGTGCGGCTTATCAGTATGTAAAAGAGGCTCTCGGTGACAAGGCATCTGTACTTAAACTCGGAATGGTTAATCCGCTCCCTGTAAAGCTTATTCAGGATTTTGCCGCTAAATACGAGAAAATCTATGTCATAGAAGAACTTGACGGAATTATTGAGGAGCATTGCAGAAATATAGGTGTGAACAACGTTCAGGGAAAAGAAATTTTCGGCTATATAGGAGAACTTCCGCAGTCTGTAATTGCTGAAAAGCTTCTCGGTGAAAAGAAAGAATATGTTGAACTTGCAGACAATATTCCGATTCGTCCGCCCGTAATGTGTGCAGGCTGTCCCCACAGAGGACTTTTCTACTGCCTTAAAAAGCTCGGTGTTACAGTATCAGGCGATATAGGCTGTTATACACTCGGTGCGGCTGCTCCGCTCAATGCAATAGATACAACTATCTGTATGGGTGCATCAATATCCGCCCTCCACGGATTCAACAAGGCAAGAGGTACAGAATCCGAACACAAAACCGTTGCAGTTATCGGTGATTCAACATTCATGCACAGCGGTATGACAGGTCTTGTAAACATAGCTTACAATAATTCAAATTCAACTGTTATAATCCTCGACAACTCTATCACGGGCATGACAGGTCATCAGCAGAACCCCACAACAGGCAAGAATTTAAAGGGCGACCCTGCCGCTGCCGTGAACCTCGAAGAACTCTGCAAGGCTATCGGCATAAAGAGAGTAAGAGTTACTGACCCCTATAAACTTGCTGAAACCGAACAGGCTATAAAAGAAGAACTCGCCGCAGATGAAGCATCTGTAATCATCTCACGCAGACCATGTGCCTTGCTTAAATATGTAAAACATAATCCTCCTTTCAAAGTTGATACAAATAAATGCGTGGGCTGTAAAGCCTGCATGAAACTCGGCTGTCCTGCAATTTCGATACATGACAAAAAAGCAGTCATCGACCATACTCAGTGCGTAGGCTGCGGAATATGCAAGGAACAGTGCAAATTCAGTGCGATAGAATAAGGTGATACTATGATACAGCCCGAAGTATACAATGAATTTGAAAGCTGGATAGATTACCTCCTCGAAACCAATACTATGCCCGAAGATACAAGGGCATTATGTCTCAATCTCTATGATGACGGGGATAATATCTATTCCTTGCAGATAGTTGCCGCAAACAGATACAGCGATACAGACAGTGACTGGCCCTGCGATGAAGTATGGTCATCAGGTGAGGATATTTTCAGCATAGATATATCTGACGAGGAAAACAAAGACCGTCAGCACGCATACGATATATTCAAGGAGATAGTTGCAGAATACCTCCTCGAAGGAAAATACAGCGGTCTGCTCACTTCATATCTTGTGCTTGCTATGGGATATGTTGACGGCGAACTTGAAATAATTTACAAAGTATAACAGACAGGAGATAGATATAATGGAAACTAAATCAATAATGATAGTCGGAGTAGGCGGACAGGGTTCGCTCCTTGCATCAAGACTTCTCGGAAATGTACTTCTCGCTCAGGGATATGACGTAAAGGTGAGCGAAGTACACGGTATGTCACAGAGAGGCGGAAGCGTTGTCACATATGTAAAGTATGGCGACAAGGTATATTCCCCCGTAATCGAAAAGGGCGAAGCTGATGCAGTTATATCCTTTGAACTTTTGGAGGCTGCAAGATGTCTCCCGTATCTCAAAAAGGGCGGAAAGCTTATCACTTCAACACAGCAGATAGACCCCATGCCCGTTATCACAGGTGCGGCTGAATACCCCGAAAACCTCGTTGAAAAGCTTAAAAATGCAGGCGCAGACATCACAGCCGTTGATGCTCTCTCACTCGCTGAACAGGCAGGTACTGCAAAGGCTTCAAATGTAGTTTTAATGGGAGTTCTTGCATCAAAAATGAATTACCCCGATGAACTCTGGCAGAAAGCCCTCGAACAGTGCGTTCCGCCAAAATTCCTCGAACTGAACAAAAAGGCATTTGAACTCGGTAAAAATGCCTGAATATAAACATAATTTCATATCTGCATAATATTTTATTAAAAAGGAGTATGAAAATCCAATGGAAAGGTATTGGAACGAAGAAATCGAAACTATGTCCCGTGAGGACATGAAAAAACTTCAGAATGAACGTCTTGTGAAACAGGTAAGACACGTTTATGACAATGTTAAATATTACCGTGACCTTATGGACAAAAAGGGTGTAAAGCCCGAAGATATAAAGTCAACTGATGACCTCAGCAAGCTTCCCTTTATCTCAAAGGCTGACCTGAGAGAGGCTTATCCCTACGGACTTCTTGCAAAGCCCCTCAGTGAATGTGTCAGAATCCATTCAACAAGCGGTACAACAGGCAAAAGAGTCGTTGCATTCTATACCCAGCATGACGTTGACCTCTGGAACGATTGCTGTGCAAGAGCGATAACTGCCGCAGGCGGTACAAATGAAGATGTTTGTCAGGTGTGCTACGGTTACGGACTTTTCACAGGCGGAGCAGGTCTTGATGGAGGTTCTCATAAAGTAGGCTGCCTCACTCTCCCTATGAGTTCGGGAAATACCGAAAGACAGATAACTTTCATGCGTGACCTTAACGCAACAATTCTCTGCTGTACACCTTCATATGCCGCATACATAGGCGAAACACTCCACGATATGGGACTCACTCCCGATGATATAAAGCTCAAAGCAGGTATTTTCGGAGCTGAACCGTGGACTGAGGAAATGCGCCGCTCTATCGAAAAATCCCTCGGCATAAAGGCTTATGACATATATGGACTTACCGAAACAAGCGGTCCCGGCGTTGCATTTGAATGTAGCGAACAGACAGGTATGCACATAAATGAAGATAATTTTATCCCCGAAATAATCGACCCCGATACAGGTGAAGTTCTCCCCGAAGGTCAGGTCGGTGAACTTGTATTCACAAGCATCACAAAAGAAGCTTTCCCGCTTCTCAGATACAGAACAAGAGATTTGTGCGTTCTCAGCAGAAAAAAATGCTCTTGCGGACGTACTCTCATAAAAATGGCTAAACCTATGGGCAGAAGCGATGATATGATGATTATAAGAGGAGTAAACGTATTCCCAAGCCAGATTGAAACTGTTCTCATTGAACAGGGTTACTCACCTAACTATCTCATTGAGGTTGACCGTGTGAACAATTCCGATACGCTCGATATAAGCGTCGAAATGAATACAGACCAGCTCTCAGATAAAGTCAAGGATATGCAGAAACAGGAACGTGACCTCGCTACTGCTATGCGTATGATGATAGGCATAACTCCCAAGGTTCACCTTGTAACTCCGAAGTCAATCACAAGAAGTGAGGGAAAAGCTGTAAGAGTTATCGACAGGCGCAAACTTCATGATTAAAAACAAAAGGTGATTTATTATGAAAATAAAGCTCTTTTCAAAATGAACTCAATGAAAGACAAATAATTCCCTGAAAGGCGGTATATAATGCTTGTAAAAGGTTTTGTCGGAAAAAATATAGAAAGCGTTACAAAACTTGTAAATGATTTTCTTCTCAAAGTCGGAGTTATAGATGTAGATGTAGAAAACCACCCGTATGAGTACAGATTCTTCATAAAATACGACAAGCCCAACGGAAAAAATGTAAAAATAAAATATTTTTCAGGAGATGACTACCTCACACTTGTCCGCAAAGTCGAAAAATTCGGCGAAAGCGTGAAAATCATAAATGTCAAAATGGTCAGCTATGACAGAAATGACTACGAATACTGGGAGGACGACTGCCATACAACTGAATTTCTCGTAATATATGAGGATACCAGAAAAGCCGTTGTCAAGAAAGTTCCCCGTGTCCACAGCGTTGAGGTGTTTACAGGAAAAAATCTCGCATCTCTTGAAAAGGAAATCCGTTTCTTTATGTCAAAAGTAAAGGCTACTGACGTTCAGATGCACTGCCATGACGGTATCTATACCGTCATGGTAACACATGACAGCGAAAAGGGAAGAAGAATGGATATAAAGGTGTTCGGCGGTTCTTATACCGACATAGAGCCTAAAATAAATAAATTCCTCCCCGCTGTCGGTACAGTCGGAATTTCAGCAGCAGGCTGCGGAAATTATCAGAGCTGTCTTATACTGTATAACGAACCCGACGGACGCAGAGTTAAAGTAAAATATTTCTGCGGAAACAATATCGAAGAAGTAAAAGAAAATCTTAAAGAATTTATCAAGACCGTTGAACTTATCAGCGTTAAAATGTCAGATTCCTCGGAAGGCTGTGTATTTCTCGCAGTTTATGAGGAAAAATAACATTGTTTTTATAAATAATAATAAAAGGAGGAAAAAGATATGCAGAATGTAAGACAGATTTCGGTATTTCTCGACAATAAACCGAATCAGCTCACAGGTGTTATGAAAATATTCAAGGACGCAGGTATAAATATGCGTGCTTTGAGCCTTGCCGATACAAAAGATTTCGGCATACTCAGAATTATCGTGAACGATACCGACAAAGCCCTCGAAAAACTCAAAGAAGCTTCATATGCCTGCACTGCAACCGAGATAATCGCCATAACTATCCCCGATACTGCGGGACAGTTGAGCCGTGTAATTGATATACTTGGTGCGGAAAATGTAAATATTGAGTATCTCTACGCTTTTATCGGAAAATCAGACAAGGCTGTATCCTTTGCAATTCGTGTGGACGACAATAATCATGCTTCTGATGCACTTCTCAAAGGCGGTATTATTCAGCTTACCGAAAATGACATATCGGAAATGTGAGAGTTGCACAAATATCAAGGGTTTAAATAAAATAAGTTTGAAAACACTTGACAAGCTTTTTGTTTTATTGTATAATTATTATACAGCGTTATGCGAGAAAATTTTCCAATAGGAGTGATTAAGATGAGTATTCTCGATACAATGAATAACCTGAGCAGAACTGCCTCCGATAAGGCTAAAAGCGTTTCGGAAGCCAATAACCTCAAAAGAAAAATCCTCTACGAAGAGGAAAGAATCGTTGAGATTTTTACCGATATCGGCAAAAAATATTATAAAAACCCCAACGAAGACCCCGCAAACCTCAAAGTTCTCTGCGATGATATCGACACAAGACGCAGAAGAATCAAGAAGATGAGATTTGAACTCAACGGCATAAGAGGCTATAAAATATGCCCTAAGTGCGATGCGGAAGTAAATGAGCGTTTCCAGTTCTGCGGCCGCTGCGGTGCAAGACTTCCCGATATGGAAGACGATGACTTCATGTCACTTGAACCCAACGATTACTATACAGAAAGCAGCAACAATTTCTTTAATGCGGATTCAAACAAGAACTATTAATCCAGAAGGCTGTTCTGAGCAATCGGAACAGCCTGTTTTTTAAACGGAGGTCGTGATGAAATTATTGCGCTTTGTTGAAATAATATTGTTTATATTTTCGTGCAACCTTGTCCCGATGTGGACAGAACTGAATACCCCGAACAGCCTGAAAATTTTTCTGACAATATTTCTGATAATTTTCTATTTTTATGAAATTATAAAAAATGACAGAATACAGACAGATGACAAAAGATTAAAACGACTGAACCGTGCAGGAAACCTCATATTTATCGGCGGAATCTCCGCAGTTGCCGAGATTGTCCTGTTTATTGTATATTTTATTAAATCAGACTGGAGTATAACTGCAAAAATATTATCAGTAGTAATAACTCTGCTTATGATTGGCTTTGAACTCTTTGTCGGAGTGCTGAAAGCCGCTGTAAGTTCAAAACAGATAAAAATAGCTGACCATATCCTTATGCTTTCCTTTTGGTGGCTTCCGTTTGTGAATATTTTTCTGATAAGAAAATTCTATAAAGTCTCAAAACGTGAATTTATCGTGGAAAGTGACAGGCTCGAACTCGAAAACGCAAGGGCTGAAAATCAAATCTGTAAAACTAAATACCCCGTTCTTATGGTTCACGGTATATTTTTCCGTGACTGGCAGCTTATGAATTACTGGGGGAGAGTGCCTGCATCACTTATAAGAAACGGAGCAAGCATATACTACGGAAATCAGCAGTCCGCTCAGTCCGTTGCTGACAGCGCAGAAGAACTCAAAAATACTATCCTCAAAATAATAAACGAAACAGGTGCGGAAAAAGTCAATATTATTGCCCATTCAAAGGGCGGTCTTGATTCACGCTATGCAATAAGCTGTCTCGGAATGGATAAATATGTCGCTACACTCACAACTATAAATACCCCGCATAAGGGCTGTGACATGGTGGATTATCTCCTCGAAAAACTCCCCGAAAGCGTTGTTAAATTCATTGAGAAAAAATATAACTCAATATTTTCAAAATTAGGTGATACAAAACCCGATTTTCTTGCAGGTGTACACGATTTGAGTGCGGTAAGGGCAAAGTCTTATGATGAGGAAATGCCCGACAGTCCCGATGTTTCATACAGGAGCAGTATGTCCGTCATGAGCAGCGCAGGTTCGGCAGGTATCCCCCTGAATATAGGCTATATGCTGATTAAAAAATTAAACGGTGCAAATGACGGGCTTGTATGGGAGGATTCCGCAAAACATGGAGACTTTGAACTTATTTCCAATAAACACAAAAGAGGAATAAGCCATGGTGATGTTATCGACCTTTTCCGTGAAAATATAGACGGCTATGACGTAAGGGAATATTATGTCAGCCTTGTCAGAAATCTTAAAAATCAGGGCTACTGAATTGTTTTCTTATTCCCCTGCATACATAATATGCAGGTATGCACAGGAAAAACCATGCAAACGAAAAGGGCAGGCATATCTGTCCCATGAGATTAAACGGTACATCAGAATAATCCCATACATTCCAGTGCATAATAATATTGTCAAAAATTCCCACTGTAAATTCTGTACCCGTGATGATAATTGCCCCGATAAAACAACTTTTAATAAGCGTCATGGTCTTTCGCCTGTTGATACCATAGAGTATACTCAGTATAACTCCGCCTGTCAGAGCCATAGTCCAGTGTGTATAGCCACGGTTGAGAATTTCTATCAGACTGTAAATAAAATAACCCATAAGAAAGGCAAATAGGTGCTGTGAAAATTTCATTTTGTTACCTCTTTTCCTGTTTTATGGTATTATAAGCAAAAAATAAAAAATTATACAATGAGGTGTAAAAATGCGAAAAAGCTGTATAATCATGCATATTTCAAGCCTTCCGTCAGAATACGGAATAGGCAAAATGGGAAAACACGCTTTTGAATTTGTGGATTTCCTTAAAAGTGCAGGAGTGAAGTGCTGGCAGATACTTCCTTTGTCTCCCACAAGCTACGGTGATTCCCCCTATCAGTCATTTTCAGTAAATGCAGGAAATCCCTATTTTATTGATTTTGATATACTTGAAAGTGACGGCTTGCTTGAACATCATGAATGTGCAAGCTATGACTGGGGCGGTGACCCTGATAAAGTAGATTACAGCATAATCTATGATAACTGCTTTGATGTTTTAAGACTCGCACACGCAAGATTCAAACCTTCAAAATTCCCCGACTATAAAAAATTCTGTGACGAAAATAAAAGCTGGCTCGATGAATATGCCCTCTTTATGGCTCTGAAATTCAAGTATGATGGTAAACCGTGGACTGAATGGGATAACGATGTCTCCCTCCACAAAACAAAGGCTGTAAGCGATGCGAAAAAAGAACTTAAAAAAGATATTAATTTTTATAAGTTCCTGCAATATGAATTTAACCGCCAGTGGACTGAACTGAAAAAATATGCCAACGACAGCGGTATTGAAATAGTCGGAGATATCCCGATATACTGCGCTCTTGACAGTGTTGAGGCATGGTCTGACCATAAACTTTTCTGGTTTGATAAAAAACGCCGTCCCGTATGTGTTGCAGGCTGTCCGCCCGATGAATTTTCGCCCACAGGTCAGCTCTGGGGAAATCCGCTCTATGACTGGAACTACCATAAAAAAACAGGTTATTCATGGTGGATAAACCGCATAAAATCCGCAACAAAACTCTATGACATCGTGAGAATAGACCATTTCAGAGGCTTTGAAAGCTATTATACAATTCCCTACGGCAACGAGGACGCTACTGTCGGAGAATGGAAAAAAGGTCCGAATTACGAACTTTTCAGACTCGCAGAGGAAAAACTCGGAAAACTCAACATTATTGCCGAAGATTTGGGATTTATTACCCCCGAAGTCCGTGAGATGCTTGACAAATGCGGATACCCCGGAATGAAAGTTTTGCAGTTCGGATTCAGTGACGGTACAAATGAACATCTCCCGCATAATTTTACAACTACAAACTGCTTTGCATATACAGGTACTCATGACAATGAAACACTTAACGGCTGGGTGGAAGTCATGGACAAAAAGTCCCTGAAATTTACTAAAAAATATCTCAATGTCAGGAAAAAAAGCGAAATTCCATGGGCTGTAATACGTTCAGCATGGGGAAGTGTTGCGGAAGTTGCTGCCGCACAGATGCAGGATTTCCTGAACAGTCCCAGAAGCGCAAGAATGAATACTCCTTCAACACTTGGCTGTAACTGGCAGTTCAGAACAAAAGAAAGCGATTTCACCCCTGAACTTGCAAAGAAAATTAAAAAATTAAATAAAATTTATAACAGATAACGGAGGAAAAACAATGGATAAAAATTTATTTATTGAGAAATTTACAGGGAAACTCCCCAAAGACCTGAAACAGGCATCACCTCAGCAGATTCACAATGCCCTCGGCGATACAGTCATGGAGATTTTCTCAGACCGCTGGAATAAAAGCCGTGAGGAACATTTGTCAAAACGCCGTGCAGCATACCTTTCAATGGAATTTCTCGTAGGAAGGGCTGTTTATAACAACCTTCTTGTACTTGGCATATATGATGAAGTAAATGAAATATTCAGCGAACTCGGAATAAATCTCGCAGACCTCGAAACAATAGAGGACGCAGCCCTCGGAAACGGCGGACTTGGCAGACTTGCGGCTTGTTTCCTTGACAGTGCGGCAACGCTTTCGCTCCCGCTTGACGGTTACGGAATACGCTATAAATACGGACTTTTCAAGCAGTCCATTGTTGACGGATTCCAGAAGGAGGATATTGACGACTGGACTAAATACGGTGACCCGTGGTCGAAAAGGTGCGATGAAGATACAGTCATCATAAATTATAACGGTCAGACAGTTAAGGCTGTACCATATGATATGCCGATATTTGGCTGTAAAACCGAAAATGTCGGAACTCTCAGATTATGGCAGGCTGAACCCGTGAAAGAGTTTGATTTCGATACATTTAACCGTCAGGAATATCTTGAGGCATCTAAGGAGAAAATCTATGCGGAGGATATTTCCCGTGTACTTTATCCGAATGATGATACAAATGAGGGTAAGAAATTAAGGCTTAAACAGCAGTATTTTTTCAGCAGTGCATCACTCACGGATATAATTAAAAAGCATAAGGCAAGATACGGAACACTTGACAATCTTGCGGATTATATCTCAATTCAGCTCAATGACACTCACCCTGTTATTTCGATTCCCGAACTTATCAGACAGCTTGTAGACAATGAGGGATATACTTTTGAAAAAGCCCTTGAAATGGCTAAGAAGATATTCAACTATACAAACCATACAGTAATGCAGGAGGCTCTCGAAAAATGGTGGATTGGACTTGTTGAAGAAGTTCTCCCCAGAATATATGAGATAATCATTCAGATTAATGAGGAACTCATCGCTGAAATGTATACAAAAGGCGTTGAAAAAGACAAGATTAACCGCATAAAAATTATAAAGGGCGAACTTATTCACATGGCAGATATGGCTTGCTATGCATCAAGTCATATAAATGGTGTTGCAGAAATACACACACAGATTCTCAAGGATACAGTTCTCGCAGACTGGTACAGTCTCAGTCCCGAAAAATTCAGAAACGAAACAAACGGTATCACACAGAGAAGGTGGCTCGCCCTCTGCAATAAGGAACTTTCCGCACTCATAACAGAACTTCTCGGAAATGATGACTGGATTACAGACCTTGACAAGCTTAAAGCCCTCGAAAAATATGCAGATGATGAAAATATTATCAGACGTTTCATGACTATAAAGTCTGACAAGAAAAAACAGCTTGCAGATTTCATAAAGGCTAA
>ODAI011480214.1_pt1 | contig 15678 bp, 23 predicted proteins | sample 1539321 | NCBI WGS metagenome assembly ODAI01 (sample SAMN02144231, study PRJEB22623) | gut metagenome | biome: sheep rumen | host: Ovis aries | place: New Zealand
AAAAAATATCAAGTCGCCACGAAAAAAGTTGGCTGATAAAAATTATCAACCAACTTGATATTATTAAACTATTTGATCAAGCACCCAAGCTATAGTTTCGTTTGTGATATACTCCACCTCTGTCACTTCGCCCGTGCTACTTGTAAGCCTATTTGCACCAGTTAAAGACCTGAGTTGGGTTGGCGTGAGCTGGTATTCTCGAGGGGTAGCTAATTCATAAACAAGCTGTACACCATTCATTGCAGTCTTAAATGATATTGCGTCTGTGTAATCTTTGTCATAAATATAAACTCTATAATCATTACCAGCGCCAATTATATAATCACTAATATTATTATAAACGTTTATCCATGACTCCGTTTTATATTTTTCACATAAAATATTAGACGGCGCATAGTTAGATCCTTGCTTAATGTCCGTAACTGGCGCGTTAAAATACTCGTGTCCTACTGCGGAACCACGATTCCAAGTCAAACTTCCTAAATCAACAGAGCCATGAGTAACCGTCAACAATCCAGTAGTTAGGTTTACTGAGCCTCTATATACTGTACCTACTGAGCCGAAGGAGATAGTAGCAGTGTTGGTTTCTGTTGGTGTATCCAAGTTGTCAACATCCGTCACAGTGCAATCAGTAAAGCCATATATAGGCCTTGGATTAGAAGGTGAAGGCACACCGCTTCCCGTCTGTACACACTGTATACTTGACACCACCTTCTTAAAGTAGCTGTCTATTCCATCGTCAAATCTATTGATAGCGCTCTTTTCAAGTACAGCCGGGTTATTAGGTATATACATCTCACCTGCCACTCCATCCTGTTCATAGTCAGCTATCTTCGTACCATTATTATAATACGGCGTTATACTTGTCACACCCTCTGGAGCTTCTTCAAGGTCTTTTACCTTTCCTTCCAGCTCCGCCGTCTTACTCAGCAACCAATCCGCATTAAGTTCGTGCATATCACTATAAGGATATTTATTAATCATCTATCTTCTCCTTCCTAGTATACCGGTACTGTAAGCTCTGTTATGAACACATCCGCTATACTCTTATACAAGTTCAGCCTTGCGACATCCCACTCCTGCTGAAGCATCTCCTGTGAACTGACGACACCAATATTGCCATGACGTGAGAAAGTTCTATCCTCTTCCCCCGTCTCGCTCGAAGCACTCTGACTCCCGCTTTCGCTCGACGTCGTAGCACTTCCCGAACTATCGCTCTTATCAGTGTCCGTTGAATCTGTTCCTGAGTTATAGGCCCACATACCATCCGTATTAGATCCGCTCGTTGTACTATCACCTGTGCTTGAACTTGCCATAGATGTAGCAGCTTCTCCACTTCTTGACCTATGCTCCGTCTCTGTACTGTTATAATTCTCAAGAGGATTGTACTGTATCTGCAGAGCAGCATACCACTTCTCAAACGTTTTATACCAAACCTTACTCCAATTTGTGATCTCTTCTTTCAGGAAATCAGCATCAGGGTAAAGCGCCTCAAACTCAGCCGACTGCACCAAGATTTCTCTTTTAAGTGCATCCTGATCTATGCCTGCTGGTATAGTCCAGTTAGTGAAGAGCGAATCACTCGGCGTCTGACTGTTTAGATAATTCTCTATTGCCATCACTGACAGCTTCATCTCTCTCCACCTCCCTCTTTCTTACTGTGATAGATGTACCAAAGAGCTTATTAACTCTCTCGATCGAGCGCTCTAAGCATCCAATCCAAACTTCAAGCCTTGCACTTGCATCCTGTTCCTTTGAGTCTGCCTCAGATGATACAAGGCGCTCGGCCTTCTGGTAAGGCACTGTCTTGATACCAACTTCGGCATCAAATGCATTGATTATAGTCTGGAAGTCTACCAAGAGGTCAGATGTTATATAATCATTTTTGATACTATTCCTTGTAAGAAGCTGGAATGGCGTATCTTTGTCTCTCTGGTCGTTTTCTATCCTCTGATCATATACGACAGCAGGCTCTCCTTTGTTCATCTTATCAATGACCTTCTTCAAGGCCTGTGCTGCGGCTTTTGTTTTAGCACCCACAACATATGAGACCTTGCTATTAATAATGGATACATTAATAGCATTATCAAGAGTTGCAAGCTTTTCTGCATAATATGAGACTATATCACCCAGGCCAACATAATCCGGTGTTAATCTTATCAGCTCTGTGTCTTTTCCAATTGTGAGCTGTAAGCTATTTTTAAGTGCCGGGTTAGATATGATAGCTGTTGTCGGTTGGTAGTAAAGGTTCCACCCTGTCAAAGAACACTGAGCAAATGAAAGACCAAACTCCTCAGTATTAAAGACTGCGACCTTGCCATCCGCGAACAAAAGGTAATATAGATACTCAAGTACTCCCTGTTCATTCATTGACTCAGGAAGATTATCTATAATTATATTTGATATCATACGCTGATAAAGAGACCTCAACCAATACTTGTATGCTAAAGAGTTATAAGTCTTTATCATACTAGGTTGATAGGATCCTTCTATAGCGTTGATCATATTGTAGCTATATGGAGCCATATTACCTCCTTATCTTAATAAAAGGCAAGGCATGAAGCCCTGCCTTCGTAAAGATTTATAATATAGGTGTTAAAGTATGGTACTCTTAATTATCTTCCATTACAAAGAGAACAGCGTTCTCTGTTGGATCGTTGATAAGACCCTTTGAGTAATGGTTTACGATGTTCCTATAAAGCTTTCTAGCCTCAAGAGGTGAAGTAGCAGCCATCTCCATCTGCATATCAACAGCAATAGCATCCTCATCAAAGAGGATACCAAGTACATTTGTATTTACAGTAGTACCTGCAATCTGTGGATATCCCGGAGTACTAAGATCAGGTATAGCAGGTGTGATATTGATCTGCATATCTGACTTAGCGCCAGCTCCAAAGTCCTGCCAATAATCAACTTTCTCAAAGTTATCAAGCTTCAAGTACTGATCGTTGAAGATCTCTGGAAGTACGGTAGCCTCCATATACTTCCATACAGGTCCATACATGATGAGCTTCTGCTTCTCCTTAGGTGTATGTCTAAGAAGTGTATAATTCACACCATTAACTACCTTTGTCGGAGACCAATGATAATATGATGATCTATGAGTCATATAATCAGATGCAGTCTTAACAAGAGTTATGAAGAACTGGTTGAACTCCTTTATATAAGTAGTTAAAAGGTCATTTGATGTATATGATGTGCCAAAGAAAGCATTATATGCAGCAGGTACATTGATAACTCTCTTATTAGGGTTTGCAGCATCAAGATCATAGATACAAGCCATGAAGTTAAGAAGTGCTGCATAGTTCATAGCTTCCATCTCGCTCTCAATATCATTCTGTGCTTCTACAAAATATCCATTGATAAAACGGATGAACTCTTCCTCAGATCTGAATGCCTGCTTGAGTGCCTTCTCATATACTGTAATAGTATAATCCCATACATTCATAGATGTAAAGTTCACTTCAAGAGGTACAGCTGGGTTCTGTTCCCACATAGATGGAACTGCAGAGCCTGCGCCACCGTCAAGAGTTCCCTGCGCCTGATTATCTCTGCCCATACCTAAGTTAGCACCGTTGAGCTGAGTATTAAAAGCACCAGCGCTCTTAGGATCCTTTGAGTAATAAGAAATCTTTCTAAATCTGTGAGTGAAGTCTCCAGTAGAAAGCTTATTCAATATTCTAAGACGTCTTGAATATGGCCTTGCTGCAATGTAAGACTTACCTGTGATAAGTGAAATAGTATTAAGGACGTTCTCTGTGCCATATGTAAGGATCTGCTCTCCGACTGATACAAAATCAGCTGTACTTGTTACAGTAAGAGTTGTCTGTCCTGTGATCTGGTGAGCGATACTTTCTACAAGTGCATGTGCGTCCAATGGTGTAAGTGTCTTCGCCATTTACTTACTCTCCTTTCTTTAGCCTCTCAGTGAGAAGCATAATTGCATTAGTATTATTATCAAGAGCTTCTTTAAAAGAAAGCATCTCTTCCTTATGTTGAGCATTGAGGTCTTTTATATCCTCTCGCTGTTGTGCGTTTGATTTATTAATAAACCATCCCATAAGTATGCAACATACAATCGGGAAGCCTACGGCACTAATTGCACCTATTAAAGCATTTACATCCATAAGCACTCCTTAAAAAATAGCAGCTAATATATCAATCGCTTTTTGTTCGTCGGTTCTGTTATCAGGTTCTCCGCCAACATTCTGCTTACGATTTTCAGCTTGTGTCTTAGCAAGAAGTTCCTGATACTTAGCTTTGTAATCAGTGGTATCATCCTTTGGCTTCTCAGGTTCCTTCGGAGCTTCTGGCTCCTTCGGCTTCTCAGGTTCCTTCGGAGCTTCTGGTTCCTTTGGTTCCTCCGGCTCCTTTGTCTGCATCAGCTCTCTGATATCTGCCATAGTATAACCAGCTCTTGCTAAAGCTGCAACATCTGCAATAATTCCCATACTTGTACCTCCTATAATCTTAATAAAGGGATAGCTTCACGGTGATCAACCAAACCTCTCTCCAATCGGGAGTTTTAATCATGAGGCATATGCTATCCCTAATTAAAATATATCATGTTATTATTATTTTGTCAATAAAAAATATCAGACCACCGAAAGCGCTGAAAAGTGGTCTGATACTGAATTTGAAGAGTTTTTTTCTCCGGATGCAAGCACCCATTTATTCGCATATATATTATATAATAATATGATTATGCTGTCAATAAAAAATATCAGCCCCTCTGAAATCTATAAAGAAGGGGCTGATAGTCTCGAATTACATCATATGTGGATTGGAGATCCTAACATTGAACAAGTATATTATAGCATATCTATCCAACAGTTACAAGTATAATATTCTCACTTGTGAGAGGATTACCAATTTCTCTTATATATACAAGGTCTTTCACAACCTTAGGAAGCTTCTCATCTACCTGCTGGCGGTTATACTTTGTCTGAGATCTTAAGCATAAGCAGGTAAAGGACTGAATAGCTTCTCTATATGTCATAAGTGTATCTGTTTCAAGTACTACCTGAGTTATAGAAGAGTTTACCACACTCTTTTCTGTAATATAGTACCATCTTCCAAAGTCTGGCATATAAATGTAATTAACATTAGCAAGTGAAGCATAAGAAGTCTCAAGATTGACTATAATCCTATTGACGTTCTGTGTATCTTTGAATACACCTGTAACATAATCAACATATGTTATATCTTTATATATCTCTCTAGCATCTGAGTGGTTTGTATACATATAGATGTAACCTGCACCGGATGGATCTGTAATACTTCTATAATTATTATATACACCTCTGCTAAGTCTTGAAACAATATCATCTCTTTCAGCTTCCGTCATAATAGTATCATCTACAATGACATTATCAAACTCACCATATCCAGTGAAGTCTGAGATAGTACCCTTATACATTGACTTATATCCCATGAGCTTTTCAAAGCCGTTCGTCGGAAGGTAGTTATCAAGATGTATCTTAATCATAGCCTGTCTATCTGCCATAAAACCGAGAACTCCACTGATAGATCCTGTATGTGATACTCTTACTGACGGATCAAGGAAGGTATTAGCTGCGCTTGATACTCCAGGAAGTGCTGCACCTGCACCTGTTCCGCCTGCAATATTAGCAAGCCCTCCGAGTATAGAATTAGTCATACTTCTATATCCAACATCACTCATAGTACTTTCACCACCAAGCAATCCAACTATTGAAAGAGGTGAGTATTGAGCCTGTGAAAGCATTATAGTACTCCTACAGTTACCTGTCCACTCATAAGGGATGATATTGTGGCCATCTTCATCTGTAATATCAAGCCAAGTCACAAAATCGCCTGTAATGACATTGATTCTGTACTTGATCTGGAAGGTTCTATCCATCGCTTCTTGAACATCAATATCTCTCCATCCTAAGAATGGTATATATAATGATATAGAAGCCTTAAAGTCAGGAAACAGTCCATAGTATCTATCTACGTGATATGGAGCTACTGAAAGCTCTATGAAGTCTGATGTAACAACATCCACAAGCGGTCCTCCTGCGTCAGCGTCAAACTTTGCAGGGCCTAACTGAATGTAATTCTGTCCGGATGTTGAAGGTATACCGGGTATGACATGAGCTGATACTATCATATCCATTGGATTAATTGCATTTGTTGCAAGCTTATTCATAACATCATCGGACCACATAAAGCTTGCCAACGCTGTAAGCTCTGATGAAGATACATTATATACATTGACAAAGCCAGCACTTGAGGAGTTAAGCGTTGGAAGAGCTGTGATATGATGATCATCTGATGTACTATCATAAGTACCCTCTGTATCTTCAAACTCATCGGGTGTTCTATCACCTATATATGGCTTTGGCTGTTCGATATATGTATCAAGAAGACGTATAAGCTCTGTCCAAGTAGATGTTGCACTATCATCAGCTGCTCTAAAGAAAGACTGTACGAAGCCTACACCACTATATCTGCTGGATCCGTCTGTAAATTTCTTTGTTGTACTACTTTCATTAATTACTTTAACATAATAATCCTTGAGATTTTCTCTCCAAGTTGGATTACTCATATAGCCTGGAGACATTTCTCTCAAGTAAGTGTGCACTACATTATTATTATCTGTCCACTTATGCAAAAATAATGGTCCAAATACATTTACATATGGATAGTCATTGATACTCATTTTTAGAACTGGCATGTATACAGTCTCTTTGAGATCTTCATACTCAGCTAAGGTATAATCATGGTAGAACTCAAGATCTTGTGTGAATATCTTATCACCACCAGCAGCGCTCTGAGCACTCCACGTAACATTCCATCTAATAAAGTCGCCTGTAGGTTCTCCATCATGATATACATATGATAACATATTTACTTCATCAGTTGGATCATCAGCTGGATCATCAAGCTCCAGTATAGCTGCTGATAAGATATCATATACCTGCGGGAATGATACATCATTCCATAATTTCATGATAGTCTTATAAGAGTACTTTTCAAATACTGGTGTATCAACTTCGTTAATTAAAAAAGGAACCTCATAATCACCTTGATCAAAGTTTCTATGACTATTATAAACTGTATCAGTAGTAGGGAAGAAAGATACTTTCTGATGCTGAAAAACTTCTCCTAAGTACTGGCTTCCCTGAGGTAAAGTCTGCAAGTCAACATACCAAATATTCGTATTCTTTGGTACATCTGCATGAACTGTAGTAGGAATGTATAACTTATGATTGAATATTCCATCAGTTTTAAGTGTTAAACATTCCTGTCCTGAATTATCTACTGCCATTATTCCTCCATTTCCTCAAGCTCTCCTACAATGTAATTATAGAAGTTCTCAATTGCTGTTATAGTATCCGATAGCTCTGTACTATCATCTGCCGTCAAGTGATCAGCTGGCATTACATCCATAAGCTGATAAGTGCTTCGCATTAAGTTTAGAAAACATCTCAATTCTCTTTTCCTTGTCATATTATCACCTCAATATCTCATCAACTCTATCCTGAATAACATCGTAGTACATTCCAAGCTTGCTCTTTCTCTCTTCGCCATTGCCATACTTGCCATCTATGACTTTGTAAGCCATCAGCTCGATCTGGTTAGTATATTCGATATGTAACTTATCAAGCTTCTCGAGATCTTCATCTCTTGCATATCCATCATACTGTCTCAGGTCGTAATCGTCTATTACTTCCTGAATAAGATTAAGATAGTTCGGATCCGTTGCATATCCTATCTCTGATAAGTGCTTCAAGTAGTCATCTACTGAGAATATTCTCTCTGGGTGAACTATATGGCAATAATCATTGAAGCCGTGTTCTATATCAGTGAAGCCAGAAAATTGTTCATGTACGGTCTTCCACTCTCCATCTATGTACTCTCTTGTATCATAGCTTACAGGATAATCTGCTCTATCTGTGTACTTAATTCCAAAAGGGTTATTATGCACTGTATAGAGTGAAGAAGTACCATGTGCACTTTCTATCATGGCCTGCGCCATACCTACTGACTTAATCTTGATATCATGAGCTATACAATATGCCTCATATATACCTATTAAAAACTTATCTGCATCTGACATTTGTTTTCCTCCTTAATTAAAAACAGCGGATGAGATTACCCATCCGCCGCCTATACTAAACATTCATTCTAGGGAGTTTTGATTGAACTCTAAACTAACTTTTCGAGCTGTGCAATGATATCATCCTTAAGCTCTGATGAGATAGGGAAGAAAGCTTTGTTATAATAGTTTCCATCCTTTCCCTTCTCCTGTGGAAATGAGATCATCTTGTACTCATTACCGGTCTTCTCAGATTTACCTTCGAGGTAAACCATACCATAGATTATGACTCCATTAACTTCCAAGTCAAAGGCTACTCTCTGTTCATTAAAGGCGTGTGCCCTTGTTACTTTGCACTCATACTTAACCTGTGGAGTGCTTGCTGTCGTTGCTGCTGTCTTATTTGTCTTCATATATGAAGCCCTCCTTTTATAAATCTAATTAAACTGTATCACAACTCCCTAAAATTGTCAAGTTATACTTTGTAGAAGTTCTTATAGTTGACTATAAGATCATACATTGAGTATCTCTGGAACTTCATCCGCTCTTCTATACAAGACTCTCGAAGATCTATATCCCACTCAATATAGAAGCGCTTTTGATCATTCTCTCTGTTCAGGTCAAAGAAAGGTACTTTGACGTTCGTTGCTGATGTGCACATATAGTACATAGAATCATGTGCTCTATAATATACATAATAATCATGAGTCTTGAACTTGATATGTACCTGTGGGGTCATTCCCTTCAAGCTGAGCAGCTGCACATTTGAAAAGTCATTATATGCGAACTCTCCGCCGAAAGCCATCCTACCCCATGCAGTATCACCAAGAGCTTTTACAACTGGATCATCTTTTTGCATAATCTGGAACTTTTCTTCTATAAGATGGTGTATGAAGATATTTCTATCAAAGTCATAATCCCAAGCAAGACCTTGCGCTTCCATCTCAGCCATCCTATCAGTGACTTCTAAGCTGTTTGTGATAGGTGTAGAGATACAGGAAGCATTAGCTAAGAGTATGAGCTTCAATGGTTTTCTACCTCTTTTTATTCTATCTCTTGAGAGAGTCATGTAAAGCTCCATGAGCATATCACCTTCTTTTCGGTTCAGGCGCTCTCCAATAGGTGGAATGAACTCATCAAAGATCATCCAATCAACCTCTGAAAGGTCAAAGCCTTTGAACTTATGAACTGCTGATACACTCATAAGATATGAGATAGGCTTCCCGATAGGGTTGCCATTATCATCAAAATTATCATAGAAAGCACCAAAGCCCTCTTTAATCTTGTGAGGATATATATGCCATCCAAAGTCTCGATTAAGTGGCTTATATGGTGATAAGTCTACTCCATCATCACAGGTACATATCATATCAATATCGAGATTTGTTCTCTTCATATATACGTTAGATATCTTATCATCTACTGACATTTTGAGAGTTGAATAAGTTTTACCAGGGCCTCTATGGCTGTATATGATATAGCACCATGCGTCAGGATATTTCTCAATATCTTTTCGGATGTCATAGTATTCAAGATTAGTCTTTTTTGTCATGTCCTGCAACGCCACATCTCCCCCTTAAGCTGTCTGTATCTACATATTTCCATACATCTGCTGTTATAATCCTCATACCATGTATCATATGCTTAGGTATATGTACTATAATACCATCAGTATCTTTTGCTCTTACTACACTCTCATAAAATTCAATACTTACTATATCATGATAGTATTTCTTTTGATTATCTCCCAGTTCAACTTCTAATATATAATCAACTACTGATCCAGTATTCATTCTTTATCACCTCCTTCAAGTGCTAAGCTTCCACATGCTGCAAATGCTCCTACAATATAAAAGCCTGCTATTATAAGTTCTAATGCTAATATACCTAATAATAGGTATGTATACTTACCTGATGCCATCTGTTATCACTCCTTCTGTTAAGTCGTAAGTTTGGATACCGATCTCGGCTCCCTCTTCTATCCAATTCCTAATCTCTTCAATGCCTGTCTGATCAAGTGTGTAATCACATTTCACAAGATCCACACTGTCCGCATATTCGTTGCCTCTATCATCTATGGCTATTTCATGTTGTACATATGTATGTTGCATCTTACCAGTAGTCTCACCATCGAAGATAAAACCTTGACGAAAGTTTTCTATATCATCTTTCAGACAAGCTGCTCCGGTCTTTTTCGGAACGCCTGCAACAGTGATATGAAGCTGACCATCTACTTTAAGTCTTCCACAATATCTTTTAGCTCCAAGTACTCTAAACTCTGAGTAAGCTTCGCTATCATCTCCTTCAGCTACTCCTAAGTAGTACATTCTTCCATTATGTTCTACACCTCCATAACCTCGCATCTTCATAAATTCAATACATTCTTGATTATAAGCTTCCACTTCTTCTTCATGCCATCCTTGACCATATACTGAATCAGTGTCTGAATATAACCAGAGATCACACATGGCACCAAGTCTGTGTAAAGCAGCTGTTGCATATGCTGTGCAATATATACCTATTTCATAAGGGAGTATTGTTGAATACTTTTCAAGATAAGCTTGATATGCTTCTTCTGTCCTGTTTGCTTCAATATGGAAGTCTCCTGATATGTAATCTGTGTCTCCGATCTGTTCATCTTCGTAGCACTCAAGAATATTATCTCTCAGTGCTTTCTGACAAGCTAATCCATAATTTGCATTAGTACGAGCTTTCTTGATTGAGTACTCGACAGGATCTCCGCCTTTTGCAAGTGTCTTATCTCTAAAGCAGTTGAATACATAATCAGTGTACCACTTTGGAAGGTAAGTCTTTGGAGCATATACTACATCATAACATAAGACGAACTTGAAGTCATATTGAGGGATGATATACTCAAGATCTATATCGCAAAGAGGTATTTCCACATAATCTGCGCTTAATATCCTACCATTATCTACTACCGGATTATGCATCCGATAACACTTTGAGCATTGCAGCGTAGGCATTGGTATATTATCATTTTTCAGCTCCACTCCAACAGCTCTCAGGACGAACATAAAGCCAAAGTCTTTATTTTGTCTTAAAATATCCTCGGGTAACATGTTTTTAATCGGTTTCCAACCGCCCTGAGGATAGAGCTTGAAGAGTGAAAAGGGATAGCTGCTTGCGAAGTCCTTCGGCTTTGTATCTCCATAGATCGTGATGCCTATATAGTGTCTGTTACCATGTGTATATCCTCCATGATAAGTATCTTCTTTTCTTAGATATAGCTTATATCCTCCATCACCTTCGACAAGCTTATTATGTGCTTGTATTCCTCCAAGCTTTACAAGGTCGCCTCGATTGATAGCTGTAGCTGTGAGAGGTAGATTGTAGCTGTCTCGATTAAGCTTTAGAGCAGTAGCTTCCAGACACTCAACACCTGATAATGTATCATATTCCTGATACATCCATTCATCATCTGTGATAGGTGTAGACTGATCTCTTATCTTATCATAATCCCAGTTGCCAACAGCTTTTCTATGCTCTACTTCAAGATCATTCGCCCACTTTTCGAGCTTCCTTTGAGCTAGTATCAAGCTATCTCTTATTATAAGTCCATTATCAAATTGAATTATAATTGGATAATGTGGCTTAGTATTTAGCTGATATATAGGCTGACCGAAGCTTCTAAAGAAGAAGCGTCTCAGGAAGGTCCAATCAAAAGACAGAAAGTGAATGTATATAGTGAAAAAATCACTTCTAAGATTATCTCGTATCATTTGGATGCAGTCCATAGCTTCCGAGGGCTTACGGCCGACAAGTGTCACAAGGTTATGCTGCATTATTCTCATTGATAAAGACCAAGTCACAATATGATTATCTTGAGCGATTGCCACTCTCTTTCCTTTTGGATCTGTCTCATAGACTGTCTTATGATACTTCGATGTCTCAGTATCTAACATCATATAGATGTCAGAGTAAGACTTTGCTTCTCGCATCTTCCTCTTCCTGTGAGTTGGTACTATCATCTTCAATATAGAATAATCGAACTTATTCCAATAGCATCTTTCATATGGCAAGTGTACCTTTATGTATTCCAAGGCTTGCTCTTTTAACTCCCTATTGCTTGCCATGTTTATTCCTCCTAATCAAAGATCTTGATATACTTATCAATAACCTTTTGCGTTGCATAAGCATCAAGTATATCATCTGAAGACTTCTGGTAGCGCTGATACTTTCTATTCTGGTTAATGAACTTTGATACAGCCTTCTTGTCAGGATATGATATCATATTATCAGCTTTTGCAATCTGCCCTTGAATGTCTCCAAGACTGCTCTGCATCCTTCCTATATACTTGACTGCTGTTTTAGAATCAAACTTATATTTGGCCATGATAGTCTCCATTAGACCTGACTCCCAGAGCTTCTTGTACTGCTCTTCGGTCATTGATAGACCATACTGTTGCTCAAATGTCTTACGGGCTTTATAATTAGCTTCGTTTACACCTTGAACAGATGCAGTTTTCTTTCTAAAGAACTTCTCTACATTAGTAGTGGCTTTCTTCTTTCTAGCAAGCTTCTTTGATGTATAACGCTTTCCACCTCCCATCTTCCTGATATCAGCCATCGCTTTTCGATATGCTGGAGAGTTTGTCATACCAGCTTTTTCGAGTGCTCGAAGCTGCTTATCCGCTTTTCTAGCTTCTCTCATGTAAGCTTTTTCGGATGCTGAAAGTGGCTTTGATGTTCTTTTCTTTTCGAAGCCAAAGCTCTTTTCAGTTTTTGAGATAAACTTATTCAAAGCTTTTTCGAGGTTGCTATCTGGAGCTTTTACATCAAAGCGCTTTCCTTTGCCTGCCTGCTTCAATGCCTTCATAGCTTCTCTATATGCTTTGTCGCCTGTGGCGCCTTGCTTTTCCATCTGCTTCAATCTTTTATCAGCTTTCCATGCTGTCTGTCTATAATTATCACTTGGCATATGTTATACCACCTTCCTCCTGATCATAATCAGGTAAGTTATAATCTTCTACTTGAGCACGTACAGGAAGTAGGAAGCAGTGACGTGTACCGAACATATCGCCTATAAGTATTATAGACTTTCGTCTCTTAAGAGGATCACTTTCCATATATACAACAGAGCTTTCGGTTACTGTAAAGCACTCCTTGAGAAGTCCCGGAGCGAAGAATGCACCTCTAAGCTTAATTCTTCCCATAGCTTTCAAGTCCGGAGCTTCTAATGCTTCTAAGTCTTCCTTAATACCGCTCATATACATCATATCATAATTTCTGACACTTTCATATAGACGCTCATATAATCTGGCTGCTTCTAAATCTCTTGCTGGTTCATATATCAGATCCTGTACATCCTCAAGATGAGTGGTGAAGTAGAGCCTTGCGGAACCTATTACGATATAGCCGTCTTTGTATCTTGCATATGTGCCGGCTCTAAAGCGCTTATCTTCCTTAGATATCCTAGTTAGTATTGTCTTAAACCTTGCCATTATTCATGCCTCCTTAAATTGTCAACGTATTGAGAGATTATGCAGCGAATTACAAAAGGGAGCTTGTAATCTTCGCCATAATACTCGGATGGATTATCTGATAAAAGGTTTACTGATAATCTATGTTTAGGTGTTTTGGATAGATATTCATAATCTCGCATATTTATCCTGCTTGATAAGCCTTCTCTATGGATTAAACCTAACTCTCTACGCACCAGCGCAGAGATGTTTATCTTGTGGAAGCGCAGGATGTTATAGTCGCTCTCGTTGATGCTGATTGAGACTCTTGTCATTAATGATCACCTCCTGACTGTTCTTTTCTTCTAATTGTATTAAAAATATGAGCAGCTAATAATTCAGGTGCTACATCATATAACTCTGTTGCAGTCATATGTATATCTGCGCATATAGTTGCTATTGCGTGATGTGTAGAGTGCTCTACGTCAAAGTCTATAATACGGCCCATCACACTATGCATTTCTGTCAATAAAGATTCCATGTTATGCTCTTCGTTCATGCTTCATCCTCCTTCAATAATTCAAGTATCTTGTTCATAGTTCTTATCTTTATCTGATCTTGATCATAATCACTTCGCCTATCATAGCGCTCAAGCTCGTATGTGGCAATGATAAGCTTAATGTTGATTAATCTTTGATTTTCGATGATCTTGTCATAGGTTTTCTTCATTATAAATATCTCCCTTCGTACATGTCAGCTATTGATAATGCATCATCCCAGAGGTCTTCATATTCATATAGTGATAGGCCTATAGTTGTTAATGCATAATCCTTATACTTATTATATAGATATAGCATCTCATCATCCATTTCATCTGGCAATATGATTGACTTTCTTTCCAGGTCATATGCCTTTCTAATCGCATCTGATATAGCACCTCTTAATAACAATGTTCTTATATCTTTACTCTCACACTTCATATTATTGTACCTTCTCTCATATAAACTACCGGTAGCGCCTGAAGCTCGTACTCAGTGTATACGTTTCTATTACTCTTTACTAGATCTTCAACATACTCGAGCAGCTTTGCAATCTCTTCAAGCTGTACTTGACAGATCCAGTAAGATGTTGTTGACTCAGCTGCATCCAGATCGGGCATCCTGTCTCGCAGGTACTGGATACAATCGTCAATGGTTGGTGATGGTTGGTGGGATAGCTTCATGATGGATCACCTCCGAACTTATGTTTAACGAAGATATCTGGATAGATAGAGTTTCTGTCAATGGCTATAACCTCAGATTCATGTTCTTCACGTTCTATCACGTTATTGAGTATACGTCTTATATCATCAGCTTTCAGGTATTGCTGCCCCTTGCATGCTCTTACTAAGGCAGCCAATATACACTCAGCGCCCATTACGTGATAATGTTCAATAACTGATTTGAGTTCTTTGTCTAATTGCATAATTGTCATTATATCACCTCCCTCAATTCAATTTCAATTCCATATTCTACCGCTATTGTAGTTATTGCAGCGTCGAGAAGATCAATAGCTTTCTCTTCAATATCTTCACAACACCCGGCATATATTTCATGAAATGAACTTATTTCCACTTCAAATGGATAATAGTAACTGTTATCAAATCTTATATTGATATCCATCTTACCCTTGTCAGGATCAACAGCAAGTGTTAAATAATTATGCTGATTATAGCGATTACGACGTACAGCAATAATATAATCAATCAGCTCATCCTTTACCTCTTGATAATTTGTTACAATAACTCTCTCCATGAATAATCCTCCTTATAAATGAATGTTTAGTTGTACCAGATCGGGCCGGATCGCTCGCCAGAGGTCTGTTCCCTTTCTGTAATTATATGATAACACACTGATAGCACAATGTCAACACAATTTTGGTGATTTTAGAAAAAATAAGTTGAACAGCTCTTGAACTTTAGAAAAGTAAGTGGTAAGATATAAATGTGATTAGATCACAAGAGCGGGCTTGTGATCGGTCCTCCTTCGTTATAGAGATAGCTAGATCGTATGGAGTGGTTGGCCAGTAGATCCGGCGCAGGTCGTTGCAGTTAGCTGCTCGGCCTGATAATATTTACGTAGATAGCAGCTGGATCAGTGACGATTGATCCAACTATCCATTTTATATTTTATATATTGATATTTTTTAATT
>ODAI011469845.1_pt1 | contig 15677 bp, 10 predicted proteins | sample 1539321 | NCBI WGS metagenome assembly ODAI01 (sample SAMN02144231, study PRJEB22623) | gut metagenome | biome: sheep rumen | host: Ovis aries | place: New Zealand
AGGCCTGCCACCACTGGATGAGCGTCTTCGGCATCGACCACCTCGCCGACCGCTCCTTCCTACACATGTCGAGCGGCGAGCAACGCCTGGTGCTCCTGGCCCGCGCTTTCGTCAAGGACCCCGAACTGCTCATCCTCGACGAGCCCCTTCACGGTCTTGACAACGCCAACCGCCAGCTTGTGAAGCAGGTCATCGATGATTTCTGCCAGCATCCAGACAAGACGCTCATCTTCGTAAGCCACTACCAAGACGAGCGTCCCGCCTGCATCGACCACGAGCTCACGCTCTGCCGACATTAAGCCGACCGGCCGCCAGATGTAAAGAAAAAAACAAAATCACACGCCCCGCCGCAAAATAATTGTCGGCGGGGCTTGTCATTTCCGTTTTATTTCGTACCTTTGCAACCGAAAGAAAGGAACCACACGGGTCGTACCTGATTGATCGGGATACTCTACATTAAAAAACAAAACCACGGGATGACTTCTCTTGTCAATGGCGGGCCATGTTATTACCCTGTATAGGGGAGCTTCCAAAAAAGCCGGTGGATTACAACGACGGAGAGCGCCCACATCGTGTGAAACAGGAGTTTTCACCAAATCATCGGTACGACCCCCTTTTTTTAGGGAATAGTGATAAGTGAATAGTGATAAGTAATCGAAAATCTGTAAATCGTAAATAATCACCATGTTTTCTGGAATCATCGAAGAATTTGCTACCGTGGTAGCCGTCAAGCACGACCGCGAGAATATTGACCTTACACTGACATGCTCTTTCGTAGGCGAGTTGAAAATCGACCAAAGCGTCGCCCATAATGGCGTGTGCCTCACCGTCGTCGCCATCGACGACGACCGCTACACCGTAACGGCTATGAAGGAAACCCTTGAACGATCAAACCTCGGGAGCCTCAATGTTGGCGACAAGGTTAACGTCGAGCGTTCCATGATGATGGACGGCCGACTCGACGGCCACATCGTTCAGGGCCACGTCGACCAGACGGCCGTCTGTACGGCCATGACCGACGCCGACGGCAGCACGTACTTCACCTTCGGCTACAACTACGACGCTGAGAAGGCACGCAACGGCTACTTCACCGTCGACAAAGGGTCGGTCACTGTCAACGGCGTGTCGCTCACCGTATGTAACCCCACGCGCGACTCCTTCCAGGTGGCCATCATCCCCTACACCATGGAGCACACCAACTTCCAGGACATCCGCCCTGGAACGGTTGTCAACATCGAGTTCGACATTCTCGGCAAATACATCGCCCGCCTGCAGCAGCTCTGACAGCCTCAGCGCAGAGCCTGGGCCACCTGGTCGGCAATCTGCTTCATGCCCTTCACCGAAGGATGCCCAGACATCTTGTCGATGCCGGTCAACTCGATGCACTTCACGCCGTAGTGGCTGCAGATGGTCTTCACCGACTCGTTAATCTCAGCCTTCAAGCCGTCGTTCAGCAGGAAGTAAATCTCGGTGCCGACGTAGCGCTTCGTCATCCATTCCAGCATCCTGGCCATGGCCGGCCGGAATGTCCAGAGGTCGCTCTTCGTCAGGTTCTCATACTGGTACTCCCCTATCGGAGCATTGGCCCAACTGTCGTTCGTCGCTCCGAAGATAAATATCACGTCCGGACAGCCCAGGTTTGTCATGCGCGTCAGGAACGAGCGCTTCGAGTAGTCATTACCGCTGTAGCCCGTATAGCTGATGGTGGCCCCGCTATACGAATTGTTCACGCAGAGCCGCCAACCCTGACGGGCGATGAGCTGGTGCCACCACGTCTCAGTGACGTCGGTGACGTCCGTCCGTCCGCGCTCGCCCTCGTCGTAGTACCACAGTTCATTAGTCTCCGGTGTCATGTAGCCCTCGAACGTTGAATACGAGTCGCCCAGTATCGACACCGACTTCGTCTGCGCCATGCCCATCGTGGCACAGCCCGCGGCCATTATCAGGCCAAGTAGAAAACGTTTCATATCCTTCACAGTTTATTACGGTTTGTCAATAGATTACGCCCGCAAAGGTAATCAAATCCTGCAATATCACCAAATTTTCCAGCCACAAAGATTACAAAAATAAGACTTCACTCTAAAAAAATAACAAGAAATTTTTGCAGTTCAAAAAAATGTTGTATCTTTGTAGCCGCATCTTATAATAAATAAGGTGTACTTTCTTGGCTCTGTCATCAGCGAACTTGCACCTCGGAGATTAGCGAGCCAAACAAGATCCAAACATTAGGGCGTTTGCGCAATAGTGCGCAGACGTTTCTATGGTTTGGATGGGCAGTGCAAGGCCTTGCTGATGCGTAGATTCGTTCTGCGCACTTTTTGCTATAATTGATTTATTAATAATAACTAAAAATGTAAGATTATGAAAAAGGTTCTTTTTGCTATCGCAGCACTCTTTGGCTGCATCACAGTTATCAATGCCCAAAGCACATTAGTAGCATCCCTGAGTCACGGCAGCGAAATCTCCATGTTCTATGGAACCAATGCCTTGAAAGATGCGCTCGAAAAGGCAGAGAGTGGTGACATCATCAACCTCTCTGACGGTGCTTTCAAGGCAGTGGAAATAGACAAAGCTATCACCCTTCGCGGAACTGGTATTGATAGTCCCAAGCCGACATATATATTGGATGACTTCAGCATTATTATTCCCGCAGACGATACCAACCAATTCACGATGGAAGGTATCAGATGTACAGGACTATTATATCTATATGGGAATCTTTGTGATGCCAACTTTATGAGAAGCCAATTTCATCGCATTCAAGTTGGCAACAACACCGAAGATGAAAAAAACAATATAATGTTTGCCAACTGTAGGATTACTGACAGAGCCTATATATATTACGGTTCTGCTTCATTTGTCAATAGCTACATAAAGTATTTTACAATGTATGACAATGCATCTGCTATATTATTTAATTGTATAACTCCAAGTACTTCCACATTTAAAAATTCTCATCTTTACAACACTATTATTTACAGCATTCCTCAAAAGAGCACAGAACGCATTTCTCAATCCAACCTTGTTTACAACTGTGTAGCCATAAACTTTTCCAACCCATTCGACAATTTAGTAAGCTCATCCTCCAACTCCATTTCCACTTTCGAAGAAGTTTTCAAGAACTTCACAGGTGAATACAGCGACAACCAGACCTTTGAACTAACAGATGCCGCTAAGGCAAAATTCTTGGGTACCGACGGCAAGCAGGTTGGCTTATATGGTGGCTACCTGCCATACACCACCACGCCGTCGTATCCCACATTCTCAAAGATGGACGTTTCAGGAAAGACAACATCCGACGGAAAACTTACTGTTGACATCGAGGTTAGCTCTGGCAAATAAGGCGCACCCAGCCTATGAACATGAACTCTGAATAACTTCTATTTTGAGCTTATGCGAAAACAACTTGTACTATTGACCATATTAACACATGGTCTTCTTGCTGTAAACGCCCAGACCATGCCTGACTTTGACAAGTCGAGGCTGCCACAGCCAACAGCCGCAAAGTCGGTAAGCTATTGGTTTGACGACAACACAGCTGACATGAAGAAGAGCAACACCCTTTCGGGCAGATTGACCATCGACGGGGCGGAACTGAGAGGTGGACTCCACACCTTGCACTACCTGCTGACGGATACCAACGACGCAACCTCATCAGTAGGCTCTTCACTGTTTTTCAAGATTAACGCCTACACAGAATCCTCGGCCAAGAAGACCATCCGCTATTGGTTTGATGAGAATTCGGAGGCAGTAGGCAATATGGATGTCACAGGTAATGTAGCTACCATTGATGCGGCCAGTCTCAGAGACGGCGTCCATACCTTCCACTGCCAGGTAATAGCCGCTGACACATCTTACGCCGTTAGCTCTGCCATTTTCATGAAGATAAGCAACACAGCCGAAGCCTTCAAAGCCAGCAAACTGGCCTACTGGTTCGATAGCGAGACCTCAGTAAAGAAAGCCGATATAAAATCGGGCATCCAAACGCTTGACGCCTCGGGACTTAAGGCGGGACTCCACACGCTGCACTACCAGATTGTCAACGATTTAGGACTGAATACGCCAACCGTGTCGGCACTGTTTATGAAAATTGACCGCAACTTAGACGAAGCCCTCAAGGTCAGTAAGCTCTCTTACTGGTTCGACAGCCAGACGACGGTAAAGGAGACCGCCATAACTTCGGGCATACATACCCTCGATGCCTCAGGACTTACGGCAGGACTTCACACACTGCATTACCAGATTGTCAACGGCATAGGGATGGAGACACCACCGACGTCGGCCCTTTTCATGAAACTCGACGACACAGTCTCTGAGCAGGCCACAACGGTCACCGTCTGGTTCGATGAGGACTACGCCAAAGCCAAACAACTGCCCGTAACCGGCCTGACCAAGATCGTTGATGCCAAAGACATGGCCGAAGGCCCACACACGCTGCACTACCAGTTACAGTCGGCCAACGGCAAGGTGTTCCCGATCTGTTCGGCAGCCTTCGAACGTTGTTTCTTCGATATTTACATCAAAGAGTCGACAGAGTACAATGCTGAGACCATCGCCAGCGACTCCGTTTTTGCTGATAATCCAGACTTGAAGATGCATTATTCTTCAGACAACACAGCCGTAAGAGGACGGCTCACCGTTGATGCCGGCACAACGCTCTCGCTAGGCAAGTATGTACAGACGGGCAACCTGGGCAACTATAATAATAATGTGGCAACCAAGTTCACGAAGAACGGCGACGCCTACTATCACCCCACCACGCTCATCAACGAAGGTTTTATGCGTTCTGATAGCGTAAAGGTAACAGAGAATTTCTACCATAACCGTTGGCACTTCATCTCGCTGCCGTTCAATGTCGCCGTAAGCGACATCAGCATGCCTGCCAACACCTACTGCGCATTGCGTCGCTATAACGGCGAAGCGCGTGCTACAGGAAACATGGATGCCACCTGGCAAAACATGAAAGCAGGTGACACGATGGAGGCTGGCCGAGGCTATATCCTACAGTTGACACGTGACACGAACGAGAATGTCAGCAGCCTGACTTTCAAGGCTGAGAACGATGCGCACAAGAACGACATCTTCGTAGCCGACGATGCAAAAGTTTCACTCGACGAGCATGTCTCAGAGTTTGCACATAACCACAGCTGGAACCTCGTTGGCAATCCCTACCCCTCGTTCTTCGACACACGATTCATTGAGCAGGGCGGTACCATAACCGTGTGGAATGGCAATGGCTACAGCGCCTATTCGCTGACCGACGACAGCTACGTGCTGATGCCTTTTGAAGCCTTCTTCATCCAGAAGCCTATCAATGAGTCGTCAATCACCTTTGCTGCTACCGGCCGTCAGCACACCCACGAGGTACGTGAGATTGCCGCTGCACGCTTACGCCGGGCTGAACTGCATGAGAACCGGCAGATTCTGAATATCACCGTCAGCAACGACAGCCAGACAGACCGCACACGCATCGTCGTCAACGAACGGGCTACTACTGGTTATGAGGACGACAAGGATGCCCCCAAGTTCTTCACAGACGAGAGTATGTCTCGTGCCATACAGCTCTACTCTATCGAGAACGGTGTGAAATACGCTATCAATGAGCGCCCAATGGGCAATGGCTATGCCACACTCTCACTGCTCGTACCAGACGGAGGTGACTACACCTTACAAGTAGACGGCAACGGCGAACTTATAGGAAAGATGGCCATTCTCGACACAGTGACCGGCACCACATGGAGTGCGGCCGACGGTCCGCTGACATTCTTTGCCACGGCAGGGCAGCACGACGGTCGTTTTGTGCTGGCCTTCAACGGCAAGACTACTGGCATCGGACAGCAACGCCTCTCTGACGAGGGCGAGATATGCGTAACTGACGGACAGCTGAACATCCACCTGGCACGTGAGAGTAGCGTCAGCGTGTTTGCCACAGACGGCCGTCTGGTCTATAGCATGAAGGGCACCAACGGCTCTGTGAAACTTGAAAGCGGCATCTATCTGCTCAAAGTCGATAAGAAGACCACTAAGATAATCGTAAAGTAAATAGAAATTATGAAACATATCAAATCTGAGTTATGGGCCATGCTGCTCTTAACCATAAGCCTGCTGCTACCGTCTGCCACATGGGCGGATGGCAGCCACAAGCTGACGGTGACAGCCAAACCCACAATGGCCGGAACGTTTAACACAAGCACGGCTGAACTGGTGGCTGGCGAGACCATCAATCTGCACGCCTACCCCAACGACAACTTCGACTTCATTCAATGGACGGACAACAAAGGTAATGTTGTTTCAAAGGAACTAAACTTCAACTACCTCATGCCAGACCACGACGTAACGCTCACAGCCGAATATGAGTACAATCCGGCTAACCCGACCAACCCCGCCATCAACTATTGGAACAAGGAGACCGGCGAAGTTATCGTCGATGACTTTAAGACGGGACAGCTACAAACCGCACTGAGAAACGCCATCGGCAATAGCAATTCGGGCGAGGTGACGATGATTACCGTGGCTGGCATTATGAACAACAACGACTTCGGAGTCGCTAACAACTACAACAAATGTACACTGCTTGACATAAGCCGTGTGACAGGCATCACGCAGATACCGTCCTACGCTTTTGACAACACAAGTTTAGCTTCTGTCTATCTGCCAGCCAGTATAGAATCGATAGGTGCACGGGCATTCTATCAGTGTGGTCAGCTGACGACGCTCACCATCTACGCCATGACACCGCCGACGCTCGAAGAGAAGGTGTTCAGTGGTGTACCCGATGGAATGGTGGTGTATGTTCCTGCCGCAGCCATAGCACAGTACCTCGATGCTGATATCTGGAAAGAATTCACACTACTACCAATACAGGAGGATATACGCAACATCAACGTCTCACTGCCTGCTACTGCCAAAATTGCTGATTATGAAAATCTGTGGCTGGAACTGACCAACACAAAGAATGGTCAGCGCATGCACTATGTGATGACCGACCGTCAGGCTTATACCTTCGCAAACATTATTCGTAACACCTCGTGGAATGTCGTGCTGCGCAATGAACGTGGCGACGTGTTCGGTCAGATAGACAACGTGGAGGTGAAGGACGAAGATGTATCTGTGATGTTCTCTACTCTATCGAGACCACAGAAAGTTTCGCTTGCCGTTCAAACATCCAACGGGCAAAACGTGACCTCACAGGCGCAGATTACATGGACGGATGCACAGGGCAACTATGTGGCACAGGGCGCATCACTCACAGGATTGCCTGTTGGCTATAAGGTCAACTACCGTGTTGCGCTTTCACAAGAACTGGCCATGCTGTATGATACACCGCAGGCAGTGGACTATGTGCTGAAAGACGAAGGTAACGATATTGTCTGCCAGTTGCAAGCTATCAAGCAATTGCAGATTTCCGGCAAGGTGAAGGATGCTGCCACAGGACTTCCACTAAGCGGAGCAACCGTCAGCGCATCGCAGACCTTTGGAGGAAAGTACAGCAAGACGCTGAACGCCAAGACGGACAACAAGGGTGAGTTTACGCTGACGATTGCCAACGTGCCGACATCGATAGCGTTTGCTTCTTCTGATTATGTCAGCCAGACGGTGGATTTATCGAACTACGAATTGAGCGAATTAAGCGAATTTGCTGTTCCTGACGTGTCGCTGAAGTCCATCACGGGTGCGACTATCAACATAGGCTTCACCTATACTACGGTTGAGGGTGAAACGCAGAATTGGTTTAGCGACTATCAGAACGTGAACTATGAACTGTTCAACGTGACCAAGAACCTCACCGTCAGCCAGTACAATGTGCAATATCCGCAAATCGTACTTTTGGAGGAGGTAGAGGATGGCGACGTGCTGCGTCTGCAGGCCACCAGCCGCACGAATGCCTTCATGCCAGTAGAAGCTACGGCTACCATTGCTGAACAGAAGGCTGAGGCTACATTCGGTATTGTGGAGTTGGGCCAGATTCAGTCCACGTTTACCAAGACTGGCAATGCATCGGTGGTGGGTTCGCTTTATGATGCCGATGGCAAGCTGGTGAAGACATACGATTACGCCAATGCCTTGCTGACCGTCAGTAACCTCGCCGACGGTTCCTATACACTTGTGACGATGGGCAGCAGCCGACTGTTTAACACCATCTACGACCTCTCGCAACTGCCACAGACAGGACTCGCAGAAGGTTCGGACTATGTGCTGAATACGGTAGAGGTGAAGAGCGGAGCCATCAGCCAGATAAATATTGATGAAGTTCCTACACTCGATGAAAGCAAGCTCTACTACACTGGCGACAATACATCGTTCACGGTGAACAAGCCCAGCATCGTAGCCGGTAACTACCTCACCTTGACGGGCCGCATCGACTTCAAGCCAGCCTATGCTACCAATGTCAGCAATGTGCAGATGATTGTCGACTTGCCTGAATCGTGTGAATTTGTAGAAAACAGCGTTATGGTGGGGAACTCCACCAGCAGTTACACGCTCAATGGCAATCAGATTACCATCCCGATGGCTCTCTACACCGACCGTGTACGCTTTTGCATCATCCCCACGCTTGGCGGCGACTACGCCCCCAGTGCCTTCGCCCAGTTCGACCTCAACGGTGAGACGGTGTCACAGCCGATAGGCGATGCCAACTACACTGTCCAGGACCTATTTATCTCAGTGCCCTCTACAGTAGCAAAGACCAGTGTTCTCATCAGTGGAACGGCTATTGGCCAGTCTGCCGTTGAAATATATGATGATGGTGTACTGATAGGCAATACCACTTCGTTGGCAAACGGAACATGGGAAACTACTTGTGAACTGAATGAGCCATACAATCTTTCAACACATAATATTTATGCAAAAGTAACAACGAAGGCAGGATTGGAATTGATTAGTGAGACAAAGCAAGTTGTATATGACAAGAATATGGTTGTGCCAGAAAAAGTGACGATGCTCTATTATAACCCGGAATTTGTTGGGCAGTATAATATTGTGTTTGACCTTATTAATGGAGGTGTCTCTCCTAAATCTTATTATTTCTTCCCATACAAGAGCTATCCTAACTGGTGGGGGTCTGGTACAGAACCAAAAGACTTTACTTTCATTGCCGATTTGTCGAACAATGACTCTACTGCTGTTAATGGAGTAACTATTCGTGTTTATACAGACAATGGCTATTGGCGTAATCTCGAAGCTCAATATAATACATCCATGAATAGATGGGTTGCCGTTAGTGAATTTGTGGAAGAAGAAGCACCTGTAGGTGTGGATGTTGAAATTTCTGCAAAAAGTGAACCACAAATAGACAGATCTTATTTTGATGATATTTTTGATGAACTAAGCAATAGCCAAAATGACATCAACAATAATCTGGAAGTAATTGAGTCCATAGCAAATGCGCTTGATGATGAAAATGCATCTGACGAAGAATGGATGGCTGCTTACGAACGGATTTCTGAATTATTAGGTATTCATGTAAATGTAGAAGAAGAGAACATTGAACTGACAGATGAATATCTCCAAACTCTTATTGATGAATGCGGAAGCATAATATCAGAAGCATGGTCTATTGATGGCTATTTGAATGAGACCATTTATGGCAATCTAAGCGAGTTATCTGTTGAATACAAAGACATTATCACGGTATTACCATGTGACGATTTGGTTGAATCCCAATTAGACCAAAATGAGTATCTTGAGTTCAAATTAACTGACGGTTCTTCTATTTATGTCAAGACAAGTGACAGCACTTTCGAACTTATCGATTTCCAAAAGAACATCCATTATGTGATGCATGCCAAAGAGGGGACGGAGCTTGCCAGAAGTCTGAAGAGAGCAGGAGCATTAGACAGAATTACCTCAGCCATGACTGCTGTCAAGGATTTTGGCGATAAAATAAGTGGATTGATGCGCCTTATCACAACATCAATGGATACAGCTTCGGAAACAGTGTTGGCATGGAAGGAAAATGCATCCATAGAGCATCAAAAGGTGTTCCGTGCCCTTACTCAAATGGGACGCGATGCCAAAGAGACCGGCAAAGTAAACGGAATAATGCGTACTACACTTAGGTGGCAACTGAGATCCCTGAAGTCAACGATTGCAGCCATGGAAAGTTGTGAAAAGTTGCTTTCAAAAATCAGCAAAGGTATCTCAGGGCTTAATTTATTAATCAATATAGCAAATGCATATAATGACTTAAATGGCTATGTCACATTGTATAATCACCCAAAATTAAATCATTGTCCTGATAACAGTGAAGGGGTTCAGAATATAAGGAATCATATAATTGCAGAAGGAGCTGGTACTGCTGCGTTCTATGTTTTGAACATTGGCCTTGATCTTGTGAGTTTAGAGATTATCCCGACAGGAATAGCAGGAGCACCAATATCTGCAGGCTCAACTTTAGCAGCCGTTGGAGTTGCTATAACAAAACTCGCAGCTTCCGTATTATTAGAGAAAGCTCATAGTAGTCACGTCAAGCAAGTTCAGGAGTCTATAAGTGATGATATTTTAAGATTAAAGTGTAAAGATGAGGAAAAGTGTCCAAGATGTGGAAAGAATCCTTGTGAATGTAAGGACAAATGTCCAAGATGTGGAAATAGGCCCTGCACCTGTCCTAACAAATGTACAAGATGTGGAAGGTATCCTTGTGTATGTCCTCCTCCCCCCAACACTACAGATGTACAACATGACCCCTCAGGCTACGTTTACGAGGGTGTTGCCAGCAATCGTCTGCAAGGTGTGATAGCCTCATGTTACTACAAGGAAACCGTTGAAGACATGTATGGTGACCTGCACGATAACGTGGTTCTGTGGGATGCAGAAAAGTATGCTCAAGAAAATCCACTGTTCACTGACGAGGACGGTTTCTATCGATGGGACGTTCCTAAAGGCCTCTGGCAGGTGAAGTTCGAGAAGGAAGGCTATGAGACTACTTACTCAGAGTGGTTACCAGTGCCTCCACCGCAGTTAGACATCAACATCGCCATGAAGCAGAACCGACAGCCGGAGGTGAAAGCCGCCCTTGCCTACGAGGATGCCGTTGAGGTGGAATTCGACAAGTACATGCTGCCAGAATTACTGACTACGGAGAACATCCTAGTGATGCAGAACGGAACAGCTGTTGAAGGTACTGTGGAACTGTTGAATGAAGAAGTATCATACGAGGGCAAAACGGAAACCTTCGCCTCGAAAATTCGCTTCAACGCTGCGCAGCCTTTTACTGAGCAAGAAATCACGCTCTTGGTGACCAACCGAGTAAAGAGCTATGCCGGCATCCGGATGCAGGATAACTACCAGCAGACCTTTACAGTTGAGCAAGAAATCAAGCAGATTGAGAGCGACTCATTGGCAGTTGTAGGATATGGTGACAAGTCAACCATCACTGTCAGCGTCCTACCTGTTGCAGCTTCGAAAGGAAAAGTGCTCAGCGTCAAGACCTCTTCGCCCATGATTCTCTCAGCAGAGACAGAGCATGTGGTGATAGGCTACGACGGCAAAGCCGATATTTCCATCTCCGGTGAACTGCCAGGAACAGCTGCACTGACATTCTCGGTCGAGGGCACGGACAAAGTGGGACAGACCATTGTAAACGTGCTGACAAACAAGACAGTTGCTACGCCCAGAACCAGCATTGCCTCTGGAACTACAGTTGAGAAAGGCACTACAATTACGCTGTCGTGTGCAACGGAGGGTGCTACCATCTATTACACTCTTGACGGTTCCTGCCCCTGCGACGACACAAGCTCCCGCAAAGTGTACGATGGCACGCCTATTGTCATCACCGGAAACGTAACAATTAAGGTTATGGCAACTTATCCGAATATGGACGAGAGCGAAGTGGCAGAGTTCGTCTATACTGTCAAAGGTACTGATAGTATAAAGGAAGTAACATTGGATGACCACTTACAGATTTATCCTATTCCTGTGCACGACATACTAAATATTTCTGCTGAAGGCAAAATCATTAAGAGTGTGACCATATCGTCAACGAATGGTACACTTGTAGCATCGTCGAATAAAGCTACTACAAAGGTAACTCTTGATGTGAGCTCCATACGTACAGGAATATACATCGTTACAATAATAACAGAAGACGGGACGTATAGCCGCAAGATTTCGAAACAGTAAATAGACATTAAGTGTATAACCAAGAACAGCCGCCCAAAAGGACGGCTGTTCTTCTATCTCTCAAAGAATGGATAATTTCTGATAATTTCTTTCTTAAAAGAAAATGTTACTCCAGCACAAGCTCTACGGGGCAGTGGTCGGAGCCGAGAACATCGGTGTGGATTAGAGCATCCTTGACCTGAGGCATGAGACGGTTGGAGACGACAAAATAGTCGATGCGCCAACCGGCGTTCTTCTGGCGGGCCTGGAAACGGTAGGACCACCAGGAATAGGTGACTTGCTGAGGGTAAAGGGAACGGAAGGTGTCGGTGAAACCGGCGGCAAGCCATTGGCTGAAGCACTGACGCTCCTCGTCGGTGAAGCCGGCATTGCGGCGGTTTGTACGTGGGTTCTTCAGGTCAATCTCCTCATGAGCTACGTTGAGGTCGCCACAGACGATGACGGGCTTCACTGCATCGAGACGACGAAGATAGGCCAGAAAGTCGGCTTCCCACTGCATGCGGTAGTCGAGACGACGCAGTCCGTCCTGAGAGTTGGGCACGTAGACAGTGACCAGATAGAAGTCAGGCATCTCGAGGGTGATGACGCGCCCCTCATGGTCGTGCTCGTCGATACCGATGCCGAGGGTGACGCCAAGAGGCTCGTGGCGGGTAAAGACAGCGGTGCCAGAATAGCCTTTCTTGTCGGCGTAGTTCCAGTAGGAACGGTAACCGTCGAACTGCAGGTCGAGTTGTCCCTGCTGGAGTTTAGTCTCTTGCAGACAAAAGAAATCAGCGTCCATCTTTTGAAAGATGTCGCTGAATCCCTTATCGTAACAGGCGCGAAGCCCGTTGACGTTCCATGATATGAACTTCATAAGCTTAACACAGGACGGTGTTTAGAACTTGGCCATCTTGATGGCTACGACGGCACACTCGTCGCCTTTGTTGCCGAGCCGACCACCCGCGCGGTCCTGAGCCTGCTCGAGGGTGTCGGTAGTGAGCAATCCGTAAACGACGGGAATGTTGTTGGTGGCATTGAGGCGGGCGATACCGGCGGTAACGCCCTGGCAAATGTAGTCGAAGTGAGGGGTCTCGCCACGGATGACTGAGCCAAGGATGATGACGGCATCGTAGCCGTCGTTAAGTGTCATCTGGTGGGCTCCGTAGATGAGTTCAAAGGAGCCGGGCACAGTCTTGACGTGGATATTCTCAGGCAGAGCGCCGTGCTTCTCGAGTGTGGTGACACACCCTTGAAGCAAGGCACCTGTGATGTCGGGGTTCCACTCAGCCACGACGATGCCGAAAATCATGTTAGAGGCATCAGGGACGGTGGCGCTGTTGTAGTCGGATAGATTCCTGGTAGCCATTTACTGAGCGGAAGCGCGTTCGATGTAGGCGTCAATGGTCTGGTAGGCCATCGAGTTGAAGTACTTGTCCTTGACGGTCTGATAGAGTTTGAGGGCCTCGGCCTTCTTGCCCTGGCTCTCGAGGATCTCACCAGCCTGAATGAGGAACGTGGGCGAGAGAGAGTTGTTGTCGGCCTTATCGGCAGCCTTCTTCAGCAGCTCAACAGCCTTGTCGAGCTGGTTGAGGTGTGCGTAGACATTGCCGAGGGCACCCATGGCAGCGGGAGAGATCATCTGGTCGTCACGGCCGCTGAACTTCTCGATGTAGGTGGCAGCCTCCTGCCACTTCCCGAGCTGGGCATAGGTAAGGCCAGCGTAGAGGTTAGCCAAGTTGCCGGCGTCGCCACTAAGCTCGCCTGCCAGCTTGACGAAACCGGGGAAGCCGGTGCTGTCGCCAAGCAGGGCCTGGTCGAAACGACCATTAGCGAAATACTCCTGACCCTTAGCCAGAGTGGTGCTTGCCTTGACGGCATTAGGCCCGGCCACGTAGGTCTGGTAAAGCGACCAGGCACCGATAACGACTACAAGAGCCACGACGGCTGCGATAATTTGTTTCTGATACTTGAGGAAAAATGCCTCATGCTTGTTGAGCGTCTCCTCGATAGGAGCCTGAGCGCTCGTCTGATTGTTTTGTTTTGCCATTATTTGAATATTTTTTTACTACTCGATAAAAATTGCGCGGCAAAGTTACAAAGAATTTATGAAATAATATGTAATAATTTGGTTTTTTTTCGTTTTTTACCAGTAAATTCGTAACTTTGCACCGTGATTCTCGAAAAACTGTCGATTATCAATTACAAGAACATCGCTGAGGCGACACTGACTCTGTCGCCGAAAACGAACTGCTTCATCGGGCACAACGGGGCCGGAAAGACCAATGTGCTCGATGCAGTCTACTTCCTGTCGTTCTGCCATTCGGCATCAAATCCCTCCGACGCGCAGGTGATACGCCACGGTCAGGATTTCCTGATGCTGGAGGGCAACTACGACGACGGCGAACCCGTCAGTGTGACGTGCGGCATGAAGCGAGGACAGAAGAAGCACTTCAAACGCAACAAGAAGGAGTATCGGCGGCTGTCGGAGCATATCGGACTGATCCCGATTGTGCTGGTGTCGCCCGCCGACACCTATTTAATAGATGGGGGCAGCGAGGAGCGCAGACGACTGATGGACGTCGTCATTGCACAGACTGACACGCTGTACACCGACACGCTGAACCGCTACAACAAAGCCCTGCAGCAGCGCAACACCCTGCTCAAGCAGGACGAAGAGCCCGACCCGGAGATGATGGACATCTTCGAGGAGCAGATGGCCCTGACGGGCGAGTCCATCTATCGCAGCCGGGCCGCCTTTGCCGAGGCGCTCACCCCGCTGTTCCAGCAGTACTACGAACGTATCGCCGGGGGACGCGAGCGCGTGGCCCTGAGCTACGTAAGCCACTGCCAGCGCGGACCACTGCTGGAGGTTATCAGGCGCGACCGCTGGAAGGACCGTGCCATCGGCTACTCACTGCACGGCGTTCACCGTGACGACCTTGAAATCATGCTCGACGGGCACCCGATGAAACGTGAGGGTTCGCAGGGGCAGCAGAAAACATTTGTCATCGCACTGAAACTGGCACAGTTTGAGCTAATCAGACAGACGAGGCGCACGACGCCGCTGCTGCTGCTCGACGACATCTTCGACAAACTCGACGCCCAACGCGTGGAGCAGATTGTCAACCTCGTGTCGGGCGACGACTTCGGACAGATATTCATCACCGACACCAACCGCGAGCACCTGGACCAGATACTCGCGACATCGGCCCACGACTACAAGATATTCGGCGTGGAGGGCGGCGAGGTCAGCGAAAAGGAATCACAAAACAAAAGAGCATCAACAGAAAACACGTAAATCGTAAATAGGCACAATGTTCAGACGTGACGTTAAAGAGCTGAAGGACCTCATCATGCGCAACATGCGCCAGCAAGGCCTCGAGATGCCGCTACTGCAGAAGCGGCTTGTCGAGGCATGGCCCGTCGTAGCCGGCGACGACATCGCTCGCTACACACTGAACACATACATTCTGAACCAGACGCTCTACGTACACCTGAGCATCCCGGCACTGAGAGCCGACCTCAGCCTGCGACGACAGGAATTTACAGGCCGGCTGAACGACTATGTCGGTGCC
>ODAI012126688.1_pt1 | contig 15676 bp, 10 predicted proteins | sample 1539321 | NCBI WGS metagenome assembly ODAI01 (sample SAMN02144231, study PRJEB22623) | gut metagenome | biome: sheep rumen | host: Ovis aries | place: New Zealand
ATCGAGCGGATAGCGCCGCACCTGGGCTCGCATGATTTTGGGATGGTGGGTGGGGATGGTGTTCTCCTTGGTGGCCAGCAACTCTTCGTAGAGCTTCTCGCCCGGACGGAGACCGATCTCCTTGATTTCAATATTGTGCAGACCGCTGAGCTGTATCATCTTATGGGCCATGTCGTAGATCTTGACGGGCTTGCCCATGTCGAACACAAAGATGTCGCCGCCCTCGCCCATGGCACCGGCCTCGAGCACGAGGTTGCAGGCTTCGGGGATGGTCATGAAGTAGCGGATGATATCCTTGTGGGTGACGGTGAGCGGGCCGCCGGCGGCCAGCTGCTTCTTGAACAGCGGGATGACACTGCCGTTGGAACCCAGCACATTGCCGAAGCGGGTGGTGACGAAATGGGTCGTTTCGGTAGAGCGGCTCTGGATGTAAATCTCGGCCATGCGCTTGGTGGCACCCATGACATTGGTGGGGTTGACAGCCTTGTCGGTGCTGATCATGACAAACTTGCGGGTGCCATATTTGATGGCGAGGTCGGCCACGTTACGGGTGCCGAAGACGTTGATATACACAGCCTCATAGGGGTTTTCCTCCATGAAGGGCACATGTTTGTAGGCGGCGGCATGATAGACCAATTGGGGATGGAACTGCTGGAACACCTCCTCCATACGGGCACGGTCCTTGACGTTGGCGATGACGAACTCCATGCGGTCAAGGTTGTCCTTGAAGGTGCTGCGAAGCTCATACTGCAGGTCGTACATGGGGCTTTCGGCCTGGTCGAGCATGACAACCTTCTGGGGCTGGTATTGCATGAGCTGTCGGCAAATCTCGCTGCCGATGCTTCCTGCGGCACCGGTGACAAGGACCACCTTATCGACCACCTCGCGAACGATGTTGACATTGTCCATCTTGATGGGCTCGCGACCCAACAGGTCCTCAATCTTGATGTCCTCTATCTGATTGGCTGAGAAAGTGCCGTTCATCCAGGTGCTGATGTGGGGGACGGCCTTGACGGTGAGCCCGAGGTCGAGGGCACGGTTGGTGATGGCCTGCTTGTGCATCAGACGGATGGCCGGGATGGCAATGATGAGTTGCGACACATTCTTTTGCTCGATGAACTTGGGTGTCATCACCGAACGGGCACGCATGACGGGTACACCGTTGAGTTCCTGGTTCACCTTCGACATGTCGTCGTCGATGAAGGCCACCACACGGTTTTCATGATACTGATCCTGGTGCAGGGCGTTGTAGGCGATGATGCCGGCGGCGCCGGCGCCGTAGATGATCACGTTCACCGTGGGTCGGTGGCGGCGGAAGAATTCATTATAGACACGCTGCAGCACGAGGCGGGTCATAATCATCAAGATGGCCAACAGGAGGTAGAGCATGATTGTCTCGCGGTAGGAAGGCAGATAACGGCCGGGGATGATAATCGGCGAGAACTGGTTGTTGATCAAGTTGACGATGACAAAAAGAATCGCGGGTCCGATGGTGGCGATAAGTATCTTGTAGATGTCGCTCATGCCGGCATGGCGGATGATACTGCGGAAGGAGCCCGAGAAAAAGAAAAAGAGCAACGTCGCCACAAGGGTTACAATGAGCTTGATGCCGATGGCGCGCAGGCTGATGTCCTGGATGCCACCGTAACGGAACGCCTCGATGACAAAGAATGAAAAGACGAACAACGCCACGTCGATCATGAAGATGACCCACTGCGAGACGGTGGAGTGACGATACTTCTTCACAAAGAAGAAGGACAATTTCTTAAGCAACTTGATCATGCTCTATTGATTTGATATTGGCCAGGCAGCGGACAAGGCTGTCGGTCCAATGTGGTATGTCTTGATGGAATGTTTGTTTGAATTTGGTCTTGTCGAGCACCGAATAGGCAGGACGATGGACCGGAGAGGGGTATTCGTCGCTATGGCAGGGCAACACCCGGCAATCTGTATGGCCACACTGACCGGCGATGGCATGCGCAAAGTCGTACCAACTGCACACCCCTTCGTTGGCGAAGTTGAAGATGCCTTCGTGTTCGAGGTATTCTCCACTCTCGACAATCCGGAAGACTGCTTTCGCAAGGTCGCCGGCATAGGTGGGAGTGCCCGCCTGGTCGAACACCACGCGCACTTCAGGTTTTTCGGCGGTCAGGCGACGCATGGTGAGAAGGAAATTCTTGCCATATTCGCTATACAGCCACGAGGTGCGGAAAACCAGACTTTTGCAATGCGCAGCCGCCTGCTCACCGGCCAGCTTTGTACGGCCATAGGCACCTGTGGGGTTGACCGTCTCAAGCTCGGTGCAAGGCGTATTGTTACGGTTGCCGCCGAACACATAATCAGTAGAAAAGTGGATCAGCCGCCCATCCACACGGGCCATGGCACCGGCCAGATGCTTCACGGCTTCGGCATTGATGCGGAGTGCTGTCGCCTCGTCGCTCTCTGCCTTATCCACATTCGTGTAGGCAGCGCAGTTGATGACAAGTTTTATATTATTTGTCTTCACAAACGACTCCACCGCCCCACAATTGGTGATATCCAACTCTTCCACATCGGTAAAAAACCAGGCGTGGACCGACTGGGGAGCAAGCAAACGGAAATGCCTGCCCAACTGACCATTGGCTCCTGTGACGAGGATATTCATTTGAAGGGAGTGATAAAATCTTTGAAAAGGGGATGGAGTCTGTCCTTATCGGAGAGGATAATCTTGTCGGCAGGCAAATGCCAATCGATGGCCAATGTGTCATCATCCCATGCGATGCCGCCTTCCGATTCTGGATGGTACAGGTTGTCGCACTTGTATTGGAACACCGCCGTCTCGCTGAGCACAGCAAATCCGTGGGCCATGCCGCGTGGGAGGAAGAGCTGGCGATGGTCGTCGCCCGAGAGCTCGACTGCCACATGACGGCCATAAGTAGGGCTGCCTTGCCGTATATCCACCGCCACATCAAGCACACGGCCTTCCACCACACGCACCAGTTTTGCCTGGGCATACGGGGGCTTTTGGAAATGCAATCCGCGTACCACTCCATAGCAGGAACGCGACTCGTTGTCCTGGACGAACGACACTTCGCCGATGGCCTCGCCAAAGTCATGGGCATTATAACTCTCGAAGAAATAGCCCCGCGCGTCACCAAACACCCGCGGCTCAATTATCATCAAGCCCTCTATGGCTGTCTTAATTACGTTCATCTCCGTTCCTCACTCTTTTTCCTTGCTTGCCTCACTTTCGTCACCATAGCCGTAGCCATAGCCATAGCCGTAACCGTAACCGTAACCATAGCCATAACCGTAGCCATAGCCGTAACCGTAGCCATAGCCGCCATAGCGCTTCTTGATGAGGGGCACGTCGGTGAGCACCACAGCCATGTTCTTGAAGCGTCCTTTCTCATTCATTTCCTGGATGAACGGCAGCGATCCTTTGTTGAGCTTGCCGATACGCATGATGTAGGCCGTCAGGTCGGTGATGCGGTTGATGATGGCGGCATCGGCCACAATCTGGGCAGGCGTGGAATCGAAGATGATATAGTCGTAATGCTCGCGGAGGTAGGCAACCAGTTTGTCCAGTTTGTCTCCCATCAGCAGTTGGGTGGCGTTGGGTGGGGTCTTCTCGCAGACAATATAGTCGAGATGGTCGCTCGAGTCGCTATGCGAAATGTACTTCTCGAATTCATCCTCGGGGTCGAGCAGATAGTGGATCAGGCCCATGCGGTTGTGACGGTCGATGGTCTTCGAGAGGCTGCGTTTACGCAGGTCGAAGTCGGCCAGCAGGGTACGCTTGCCGGTATAGGCCAGCGACAGAGCCAAGTTGATGGCCGTGTAAGACTTACCTTCGCCAGGCGTGGTCGATACCGTCTGGATAACCTTCTGTCCATCCTTGAGGAAGAACGGAATATTGGAATGCAGCAAACGGAATGCTTCTGTCACCACATCCGTGCCGTTGGCCGTAACGATAATTTCATCGTTCTTGCGGTTCTCCGGCTTGGAAGGAATCTCTCCCAACACAGGCAACGAAGTCATCTTCTCCACATCCTGTTTCGTACGCAACTTGGTGTCGAAGAAGCTGATGAGGAACATCACGGCAGCGGGGATGGCCAAGCCGAGCACAATAGCAATCAGGCCGAACATCATCAGACGAGGACCCGACAAGCGGGTTACGGCAGGCTCCACCACCTTGGCGTTGGCCATCGTGATGGCCAGGTTCATGGCCGTCTCTTCACGCTTGCTGAGCAAATAGAGATAGAGTTCCTCCTTGATTTTCTGCTGACGTCCCACCTCGGTCACAGCCTTGGTTTGGGTCGGGATGGCCGCAATCTGGCCACGGGCCTTTGCCTCTTGGGCCCGGGCCTCGCGCAAACGCAGTTCGTTGGCTCGAAGGATATTGTCGATCGAGGTATTGATGGCCTGCATCTGTGCCTCCATAGTCGCCACCAGATTGCGTACCGTCGGGTTGTTCTTGCCGCCGGTGGTCTTCACCCTGTCATACTGGTTCACATTGGCATTGTAGGCGGCAATCATCTGCTGGGTACCCGGGTCGCTGATGGCCACGTTGGCCGGTATCAGCTTCTCGTGGTTGTCGGGATCCGACACAAAGTTCTTCATGTATTCAATGAGACGATGCTCTGCTTCCAGCTGCACCACCTGCTCCGAATACTTGGTACCCGTCTGCAACAGGGTGCTAGTCGTTCCCTCAAAGTCAGGCACATTGGCTTCCTTCTTCAACTGGGCGACTTCGGCGTCCACATCGCCCAACTCTCCCGAGATAAGGATGATGCGCTCGGCAATGAACTCCTCTGTCTTCTGGGCGACCTTGTTCTTATCCTCCACAGCGTCATCGTTATACACCACAATCAAGGTATCGACAATCTCATTGGCCCGCAACGGGTTGCTGTCTTGGTAGGTGATATTGAGGATGGAGGCCATCTTGTCGGCACGTGCAACGGTCAGGTTCTTAATCATCCGGCGCGCCAGCGGCATCACCGGATACACGCCCGTCGTGAGGCTCACACCTTCAAAGCTGTCGTTGTAGCGGGAGGTCTTCTCCACGACGAACGATACGGTGTCGTCCAAAGCCACCGACTCGTTGAAATAGGCCTCTCCCTTCACCTTCTTGTTTTTCCAGATGGTGGTATAGGCGAACTTGTTGTTCGACTTGATGTCGATCTTAAGACCCACACCCGCCTGGCGATCCTCTTTCAGATCCGTCACCTCCACATTGACAGGAGCGTCTTTGTAATAGGTGATTTTCCTGAACAAGTCGTTGCGCTGACAATAGTGGTTGATGTTCAAACGCTCCACCACTTGGGCCATCAGCCACGACGAACGCAGGAGATAGATCTCGTTTTCAATGGCGAGGCCGCCCGACTGCATGCCCATGCTGTTGAGCATGGCGTCCATGTTGCGGTTGCTGTAGCCGCCTTTTTTGTCGTTGTCACGCACCAGGATCGTGCCGGTGGCGGTATAGGTCTTGGGCTGGGCCTTGTAGATGAAGCCGGCAGCCACCAAACAAACCAGCACCGATATGACAAACCAATACCAATTGTTCAACACCAAAAAGACAATGTCACGGATGGAGATACTGCGCTCATTGCTCTCCGTGCTGGTGTTTTGTCCCTGAACGATATTATTTTCCATTTGTTGAAGTTTTTCTGTTTAATTGATGCGGCTATTGTAGTACTGCGAAAGGATGTAGTAATAGAAGATGGTACTCAACGTCGATACCACCGAGAGGCCGGCCGAGATATAGGTCATGATCATGGGGTCGCGGGCGGCGGTCTTCTTCTTCTTCATGTTGGGTTCCACATAAACCACATCATTCTGGTGCAGATAGTAGTAGGGCGACTTGAACACCTCCTCCGAACTGAGATCCAGTTCGCCGATGGTACGCACCCCGTTCTCTTCACGCAGCACCGTCACATTGCGACGCTGGCCGAAAATGGTCAAGTCGCCCACCATCGACAGCGCCTCGAAAATGGTCAGACGCTCTCCCGTGGCCATAATCTGGCCGGGCCTGGTCACATCACCCAACACACTCACCTTGAAGTTCATCAACTTCACCGTCACAACAGCATCATTGACGAGACCTTGTTCCCGCAAGCGCCGCTGCAGCTCGGCCGCCAGTTCGGCATGCGTCATGCCCAACACATTGATTTCGCCCAGCACAGGGAAGATGATGCTGCCGTTGTTGCTCACCAGATAGCCGCTCACAGCCGAAGCGCCAGGATTCATCACCGTGCCATCCGACACCGCTATCTTGTTGGTCTCCTGGTTGAACGGGATAGTCGCCAGAGGCGTCTCGCTCTCCACATAGATGTTCAGCAGGTCATTGGCCTGGATGCCGTTGGTGAAACGGCTGTTGATGGCCATCGCGCTGTCGCGGGCGGCATCGCTGAAATAGGCGATTTCCTCGGTCGAACCGCACGACACCATCAGCATCGACATAGTCACCGACGCGAGCAAAAGCAGGTTGAATCCTCTCTTTTTCATATATCTGAGCTTTATTTATTATCCTATTACAAATTCATCCACAGCGTGTTATGCCGAAAATAGCATAACATCGCGAATTGCAAATATAAGTATTATCTGTAAAATGTGCAATTTTTTTTGCTTTTCAGGTGGCTTTTATCCATTTCTCCTCTTCACATATCCCCTTGATTCACTTCAACACCCACACCTTTCCTCCTACCAGATTCCACTCAAACCATGCTCACCTTTTGCATGACTTAAGGATGACCTAAGGATGACCTAGGGATGACTTAAGGATGACCTAAGGATGACCTAGGGATGACCTAGGGATGACCTAGGGATGACCTAGGGATGACTTAAGTATAACCCAAGCCCGACACACAACCATCTTCTGCCTTTCCACTTTCACACTCTTTCACAGTCCCTTAGGCTCACATGAATTTATTTCTCGTGATGTGAAAAAAAATTCGTATCTTTGCAGTTCAAATATGCCCTTTGTACCCGACATATTGCAACACCGAAGCCTGGCCATCGTGGGCTTGGAGAAGAACACCGGGAAAACGGTGTGCTTGAACTATATACTCCATAGACTCAATGACCTGGGCGCATCGGTTGGGGTTACATCCATCGGTGTCGATGGAGAACAGGTGGATTCGGTTTTCGCCACCGCAAAACCCGAAATCACCCTCTATCCCGGCACCCTTTTCATCACCTCGGAGCAACATTACCTGAAACGCCAGGTGGTGAGCCGCCTCGAAGCGGTCGATAGCCATCGCACAGCCCTCGGCCCGCTGGTCACCGCCCGTGTGCTCATCGGCGGCAAGGTGCTGCTCTCGGGCGCCGCCACCACAGGAATCCTGCGGCAACAGATACAACAGCTTGATTCCATGGGTACTGACATCGTCATTGTCGATGGTGCATTGTCACGTTTGAGCTTGGCCTCTCCCACCGTTACCGAAGCCATGATTTTGGCTACCGGAGCCGCTGTGTCCGCCAACATCAAACAACTGGTTGCCAAAACCAAATTTCTTCATACGCTGATTTGCCTCGACGAAATCGCCCCCCACCTACGGGAGCGGCTTAACCCCATAGAATCAGGCCTCTGGGCAATCGACAATGACGATCAGCCCCGCGACCTCGGAATCGCCTCGGTGTTCCTCATCGACCACGCCGCGACCGACCTGCTGCATTATGGACGTCGCCTGTTTGCCGCCGGAGCCGTAAGCGACCGTTTATTGAAAACACTATCCTCCAAGGGGAAAGATATCACATTGATAGCAAGAGACTTCACCAAGTTCTTTATCACTCCCGAGACCTACACCGAATTCATCCGTCGCGGCAACCGCCTGCAGGTACTCCAGCGCAGCAAACTCATCGCCATCACCCTCAACCCCACTTCTCCACAAGGCTATCTTCTTGATTCCAAGAGCACATGCGACGCCCTGAGCAAAGCTATGCAAGTCCCCGTTTATGACGTAATGAAGATTTGACACATGAAGATAAAAGAACTGATAAAACAAGATGCAGGATTCCAGCATATTATTGACAGCATGGAGATTATGTCGTCTGCCGGCCGTCGATGGATGCTGAACACGGAGTTCTGCACCGACGAAGAACAACTGGGCAAGGAGTGGCAACGGCTCGACCTCGCCGTCCAAGCCACCCGGGAACACAAATACAAGAAGCCCTACATCGACTTGCGCCATTGCCTGATGTGCCTGCACGACCTGCAGGGCACCCTTGCCTCGCTGGCCAACCACACCCCGCTGAACGAGGTGGAGCTCTTTGAAATCAAGAACTTGTCTCAACTGTCGCAAGTGGCAAGAGGTGCCATCGCAGGACTTGGACTTTCGGACGTCCTGCCTCTACCCGACACCACGGAGGTATTCACCCTGCTCGACCCCGACCATACCGGTATAGCGAACTTTTATATTTATGATAGTTACGACATCCGTCTGACTCCGCTGAGACGCGAACTGCAGGCCCTGCAGGCCTCGGAGGGCGACCCCGTGCGCATCAGCGAATTGCTGGCCATGCAAAATGAGATTCAGAACGAGGTGTGCCTTCGCCTTTCCGACCAACTCACACGGTGGACGGACACCCTCGCAACCACTTTGAATCAAATGGCTTATGCCGACTTCCTCCTCGCCAAAGCCGAACTCTCTGTCCGATGGAATCTCACCCGTCCCGAAATCGGAGACCATATTGAATACACAGCTCTTGTCAACCCACGGCTGAAAGAACACAACGAAAAAACAAACCTGCGCTACCAGCCGGTTGACATTACGCTAAACGCTGGCGTATGTCTCATTACCGGCGCCAACATGGCCGGCAAGACGGTCCTGCTGAAGAGCGTAGGGACGGCCCAGATGATGGCGCAATGTGGGATGTACATTCCTGCAAGCAAGGCTGTTATAAAAATTACGGAAGGTGTATTGTCGTCGATAGGCGACGATCAGGACGAGATGAACGGACTCTCCTCCTATGCTGCGGAAATCACCAAAATCAGCGACATTCTGAAAATCTGTCGCGACAAAGAGATGTTGGTACTCATCGACGAGCCCGCCCGCACCACCAACCCCGTAGAAGGAAAAGCCTTGGTTCAATCCATCATCAAGATTCTCAGCAACAAAGAATCCATCACCCTTATCACCACCCATTACAGCGGCCTCGGAAGAGCCCTTACATCGAAGGAGCATTTCCGTCGTCTGAGAGTGAAGGGCTTTGTTGAAGATATGGCCGACGTACCCATCAACCCACGCAATATCAACCTTTTCATCGACTATTCTCTTCAGGAGGACACCTCCGACGATGTACCCCACGAGGCACTCCGCATCGCTTCCATCCTGGGTTGTGACGAGGAACTTATCCAATTGGCGCAAGAAAACATAAACCAATAAAAATCAATCATTATGTCCAGTTTCATCGTTACATTCATTGTAGTGGCAGTAATTGTACTGTTCATCATTCTTATCAGTTACATCAAGGCACCGCCCTCGGTAGCCTACATCGTTTCCGGCCTGAATCGCAAGCCCCGTATCTATATTGGTAAAGGCGGCCTGCGTGTTCCGCTACTGGAACGCCTCGACAAGGTGTTTCTCGGCCAAGTGACAGCCGATATCAAGACAAGCCGCAGCGTGCCCACCAACGATTTCATCAATGTGAATGTCGATGCTGTGGCCAAGATCCAGGTCATTCCCGACATCGAAGGGGTGCGCCTCGCCGCCAAGAACTTCCTCAACATGAACGGCATCGACATCTCGAAACAGGTTCAGGATTCGCTCGAGGGCAACATGCGTGAAGTCATCGGCAGCCTCTCGCTGCGTGACATCAACATCAACCGCGACAAGTTCTCGGACGAGATCATGAACAAGGCCCAGAAGGATATGGAAGCGCTTGGATTGCGCATCATCTCATGCAATATCCAGAACGTCACCGACGAGAAAAACCTTATCGAAGACCTTGGTGCCGACAACACCTGGACCATCCGCAAACAGGCCAAGATCAACAAGGCCATCGCCGAACGCGATATCGCTATGGCCGAAGCTCAGGCCTTGAAGGAAGCCAATGATGCACAAGTCGATAGCCAAACTCAGATCGCCATCCGCCAGAACGAGCTGTCGGTCAAAAAGAGCGAGCTGACCATCATCTCGCAAACCAAACAGGCCGACGCCGACGCTGCCTACGAAATCCAACGCCAGGAGCAGCAGAAAACCATCAACACCAAGACCGTCGATGCCAAAATCGAGCAAACCATGCGCGAGCAAGTGCTCACCGCCGAAAAAGTCAAGATCCGTGAGAACGAACTGGCCGCCGAGGTGATGAAGAAGTCCGACGCCGACAAATACCAGATTGAGCTGAAAGCCGCCGCCGACCTCGAACAGAGCAAGCGCGAAGCCGAGGCCGAAGCCTACCGTGCCAAACAGGAGGCCGCCGCCCAGATAGCCCTGGCAGAGGCCAAGAAGCAGGCCATGGTACTCGAAGCCGAAGGTATCAAGGCCAACGGTGAAGCAGAAGCCTACAAAATACAATGCGCCGGTGAAGCCGAAGCCATCGCCATCCAGAAGAAAGGTTTGGCCGAAGCCGAGGCCATGCAGAAGAAAGCAGAAGCCTACGAACGTTACGGACAAGCCGCCATTCTCGACATGATGGTGAAGATCATCCCCGAGGTGGCACAGCATGTTTCGGAACCCATCGCCGCCATCAAGAACATGAACGTCTATGGCACCAGCGGAGCCGATGCCGCCGGCATCAGCGGGGCCGTTCCCGCCGTCATCAAGCAGAGTTTCGATGTCATCGAAAGCGCCACAGGTGTGAACATGACCGATATCGTGCGCGCCAACACCATCGAGGCCAAGGTGACCCGCAACGTCAATCTTGACACCGACAACCAAGTGGAGATCAAGGGGAAATAAACCTCCGACAAATCATCCGAAAAGAGAAGGGGTTCCGGCATTCAGAACTCCTTCTTTTACATTCTTTCAATCCCTCCCCCCCCTTTCTCACCCCATCATGACCATTTACCCTGCATATAGTCATGATGAAGTCAGCATGTAACCACCATGAGGTCGTCAATGCTTAATCCATAGATTCGCAGCTAAATATGTGCGGATTATAAACAAAGAAACATCGCAGGCAACAAGTAATCAGTCACATGCGATGTTATCATTCAAGCGGAAAGGAGGGGATTCGAACCCCTGAAGCGCTTTTAACGCTTACTCGCTTTCCAGGCGGGCCTCTTCAACCACTCGAGCACCTTTCCGTAGGGGTTAAAAACGGCGGCAAAAGTACAACTTTTTCCCAATATGGCAAAAAAAATGTACATTTGCAAAACCGACAGAACGAAGAAAAACCTTAAAACATATTCATAATGAAAAAATTAACAGTATTAGCCATGGCTCTTTCCATGTTAGCCGCCGTGGGCTGCACTTGCAAGAAAACCGTCACGGATTGCGAACCGAATCCTGAAATTCAGCAGAAAGTGGATGAGTATGCCGAATTCGCATTGACTTCCGACCTTATCAACACCCTCTCCCCCAACGAGAAAGAACTCGTGAAGATATTCATCGAAATCGGTCAGGTGATGGATGAGATTTACTGGGACCAATATTTCGGCTACGCCAACCGCGATGCCATCGACACCCTCTGCGATCCCGCCATGCGTGCCTTCGCCCGCATCCAATATGGTGCCTGGGACCGTCTCGACAGCGAGAAGCCCTTCCTTCCCGGCTTCGGCGAGCGTCCTCTCGGAGCCAACTTCTACCCGCAGGACATGACCGCCGAGGAATTCGAAGCCTTGGAGGACACGCTCAAAAACGACCAGTACAGCGTCATCCGCCGCGACAAGGAGGGCAAGCTTTATGTCCTACCCTACCACCAGGCCTATGCCAAAGAGCTGAAGAAAGTCGATAAACTGCTGGCCAAAGCCATCAAACTGGCCGACAATCCCGGCCTGAAGAAGTACCTCGAAGCCCGTCGCGAAGCCTTCAAGACCGACGACTACTTCGAGAGTGACATGGTCTGGATGGATATGAAAGACAGCAAACTGGACTTTGTGGTCGGCCCCATCGAGAACTATGACGACGCCCTGCATGGCCTGAAATGCTCGCACGAGGCCTTTGTTCTGGTGAAAGACGAGCAATGGAGCAACGACTTGACCAAGTTCGCCGCCCTGCTGCCCGAGATGCAGAAACTCCTGCCCTGCGACGAGAAATACAAGCAGGAAGTGCCCGGCACCGACTGCGACATCAATGTCTATGACGTGGTCTATTATGCCGGCGACTGCAACGCGGGCTCCAAGACCATTGCCATCAACCTGCCCAACGACGAGCGCGTCCAACTGGCCAAAGGCAGCCGCCGCCTGCAGCTCAAGAACGCCATGCGCGCCAAATTCGACAACATCATGGTGCCCATCGCCGGCCTGATGGTCTGCCCCGAGCAGGTGGATAGCGTGACCTTCAATGCCTTTTTCGGCAACACCTGCTATCATGAGGTGGCTCACGGCCTGGGTATCAAGAACACCGTCACCAGCGGCATCCCTTGCCGCCAGGCCCTCGGTGCCCAGTACAGCGCCTGGGAAGAAGCCAAAGCCGACGTCTGCGGCCTCTTCCTCACCGAACAGCTCATCGAGCGTGGTGAGATTACCAACACCACGGTCAATCAAAACTACATCACTTTCATTGCCGGTATCCTGCGCTCCGTCCGCTTTGGTGCCACCGAGGCCCACGGTGTGGCCAACATCATGTGCTACAACTACTTCAAAGAGCACGGTGCCTTCAGCCGCAACGAGGACGGGAAGTATGTAATTGACGTCGAGAAAGCCCGCGAAGCCGCCCGTGGCTGGGCCGCCATCATCATCGCCATGGAAGGCGAGGGCGACATGGCCGCAGCCAAGGCCTATAGCGACCGCAACGGCAAAATCAGCGCAGACCTACAGGCCGATCTTGATGCCATCCGCGATGCCAACATCCCGCGCGACATCATTTACAAGCAAGGTGCTGCCGTGTTGGGTCTCTGACGTTTAGAACATCAGAAAAAAAAACTCTTGCCAGTATGCCTGCAGATGATTGTCTGCAGGCATACTGCTTTTACCGGCAGCCTGCGGCAAGGCGTCATTGATTCCGCATCAACTCTGCGAAAGGTGGAGATGAAACGGAAGTGGAAAAGATGGAAATAAATACATTCTACGCGATATAAATAAAAAAAAATTGTATATTTGCAGTTGGTGACATGCACTCCAGAACGCCGTTGAAGTGTTGTTACACAACGGGTTGCGGCAATACCCCTGCGATAGGGACATCCGTAAGTCGGAACAATTCCCCGCCGGCGAACCCCGAAGGACCTTATGCCACCTGCGTAAGGGAGGGGAAGGAATATGCCCATGGAAAGCCACTGGTACGCCCTGAAAGTCTATTACAACCGAGTGCAACCGCTGATAGCCGAATGTCGGGAGGCCGGATGGGAGTTTTTCGCACCGACAAGCATCATCGGGGGGTTGCTGTTCATGCGGTGTACGGAAGACGAGGCGGCCCGTTTTGCTGCCGAACGGTGGCAGCAGGTGTGGCTCTACCGTATGACTGACAGCCGCCGGCCAGCAGCTATCCCTGACCACGAGATGGAGGTGTTCCGCTTCGTGGTCAGTGCCGGACACGACGGGCTGGAACTGCTAGGCGATGACCGGCCCGAATACCACGAGGGCGATCGCGTGGTGGTCACCGGAGGCCCATTCAAAGGGGCCGAGGGGCATATCAAACGCATCAAGCGCGACCGACGTCTGGTGATAACCATCCGTGGCGTAGTAGCCGTGGCGACAACATACATACATCCAAGCCTGATCCGCAAGGTAGCAGAGTGACAAATATCGCTCCAAAGCGATGAAAAAGGGATTGTTCCAACTACAATATGAACCAGCCGGTGCACCACGATACACCGAAGCCGGAAGTGACCGCGGTGCAAAACTTGCAATGAACGAGGTGTCGGACCAAGAGGTGCGGCAATTGCTCGTTGAAACTGCCGAGCTGGGCTACAAAGACTTGTTGAAGTACCTCAAAGACAAGCAAAACAAGGAGAACGGGAAGACCGTCATCATACCCATCACCACCCGAACCCCTGAAGCTCTTGCCTACCGTCTCGAAGGGCAACAGCCCAAACTAGTGTTCATGCAACGGCCGCTGCACACCATCAATCTGCTGAACGAGCAACTATATACCGCCAGTTGGATGATGCCGGAAGGCGCCTATCTTTGCGCCCACTCCATGACGGCGAGACTCAAACGCAAACTGACGATGAAATCGTATCCATGGGGCATCAATTACCTCATGGTAGCTGGCGACTACTTGTGGCACCGTGTATGCCCGAAGCTGAAACTTACACGGAGACTCTACTTTGCCCTCACAGGAGGGAAAAGCCGCACCATGAGCCGAGTGGAAATCATCGGACGCTTCTACCGTGCCGGCTTCGAGGTGGTGGATGAGCGGTTCCGCGAAGGAGAGTTTTTCATTACCGGCCGCAAGGTGGCGGAGCCCATTGACGACAAGGCGCCCACAGGTTCTCCCATCATCCACCTGCGGCGTGTCGGCGTGGGTGGCAAAGAGATTGTCGTGCACAAATTCCGCACGATGTATGTTTATTCGGAATATGTACAGCCCTATATCTATCACTACCAGAGCTTGGAACGGGGAGGGAAGTTCAAAGAAGACTATCGCGTCAATTTCTGGGGACGCCTGTTGCGACGCTTCTGGCTCGACGAGTTGCCCATGATATGGAACCTACTGCGAGGCGACCTCAAACTGGTAGGCGTAAGGCCGCTAAGCCACCAATATTTCAGCCTTTACCGTCCTGAGCTGCAAGAGTTGCGCATACGCTCCAAACCAGGACTGCTGCCCCCGTTCTATTACGAGGCGCATACACCTGAGACCCTCGACGAGGTGCAGGCCAGCGAACAGCGCTACCTGGAAGCCTACCTCAAAAAGCCTTTCGCCACCGACTGGCGCTACTTCTGGGGCATCGTTGCAAATATCCTCTTCCACAAAAAACATTCTGCATGAAAGAGCAAGACCAAGAATGGACTACTGTCATTAAACCAAAAGAACGACTCCTGCAGGTTGATTTCGGCGAGTTGTGGCGCTACCGTGACTTGTGTATGCTGTTCGTCCGGCGCAACATCACCACGCAATTCAAACAAACCATACTGGGGCCGCTTTGGTACCTGATACAACCCACCATGACGGTCATCATGTACATGGTGGTGTTCGGCGGCATTGCCAAGATACCGACCGACGGACTGCCCCAGCCGCTGTTCTACCTGAGCGGCATCTGCCTGTGGCAGTACTTCAACGACTGCCTCACCAAGACCTCCTCGACCTTCACCGCCAACGCAGGTATATTTGGCAAAGTGTATTTCCCCCGACTAGTAGTGCCCTTATCGACCGTCATCTCCAACCTACTACGCTTCGGCATCCAGCTGGGTCTGTTTCTGGCGGTCTATGCCGTCTATCAAATATGGGTAATCCCTGGACAAATACACACCAACTGGTATGCCCTGCTGTTGCCTGTGCTTGTGGTGATGCTGGCGGGACTGGCGCTGGGTTTCGGCATCCTCTTCTCGAGCATGACCACCAAATACCGCGACATGACACTGCTGCTGGACTATTTCGTGCGGCTGTGGATGTACGCCACCCCGGTCATCTACCCCTTGAGCACCATCACCAAC
>ODAI014746784.1_pt1 | contig 15676 bp, 12 predicted proteins | sample 1539321 | NCBI WGS metagenome assembly ODAI01 (sample SAMN02144231, study PRJEB22623) | gut metagenome | biome: sheep rumen | host: Ovis aries | place: New Zealand
ATCAACGGCATCTTGAGGATAGTATCCATACTCAAATACTTCTACACCTTTTTTATTGGTGCCCCTTGCTCCGCTCGGGGGGATTTCCAAGATTGATGAGTACGGTAAAGCTGGGCGGGCTGCGTTATTACGACCGCTAACGTCGTTAAAGCTACTATCACCATAATTGCTAACGAGGTGCGCGGCATAATCTCCACTTTCATAAGGTGTCTTTGTCCAGTACCATCCAGTTCGACCTTTCAGTGTACTATCATCATCTAATGTATAACTATTAATTACATAAGCACCTGTTAAGATGGCATAATCAGTAACGGCGGCTTTAGTTCCCATTTTCTTTATTACATCTAATTTGTTATCTCCAAATAATTGATCGTTTTCTAATAATGTTATTTTATTCATCTTTGTAAACCTCCATATTGTATATACTTTAATATTTTTTCTTAAAAGGATAAGTATCTTTTTTAAATTTTATACTTTCATTTGTATCTTTAATATGATTATAAAAAGAATTTTTTCGTTGATATACATATTCATCATCAACTATCTTTTTGTCATATAGTTTATTTATGGTTTTCAAATGTCTTTTCATCCTTTGTTTCGAGGAATGCCTTAATTTGACTATAATCTTACCCGTAATAGTTAATATATGTCTATATCCTAAAAAATCTATTCCATTTTTAACCATACCTATCATCGTCTTATCATTTAATTCTATTTTTAATAAATTAAAGCAATATTTTTCAATTATTTCTTTACATTCTATTAAATAATTCTTATCTCTATGTATAAGTATCATATCATCCATATATCTTATATATCCTTTTATTCTTAACTTTTCTTTAATATAATGATCTAATTTATTTAAATATAAAAGGGCAAACCACTGACTTGACCAATTACCAAGAGGAAGACCTTTTTCTATTTTATTTGACTTTCCATTAACTATTTTATTAATAAACCACATTTCATCTTCGGAAAAATTTATTTCATCTAGTAGTTTTAGTAATATTTCATGATCAATATTTGGAAAGTACTTACGAACATCACATTTTAAAAAATATATATTATTATCATTTTGTTTCATATACTCTATTCTTAGAAATCTATGTAATCTATTAATAGCAAAGATAGTCCCTTTGTTTTTTCTACATGCACAGTTATCATATATTAATTTTGATTCTATTTTATTCTTTAACACTATATCGCAAAAGCATCTAACAACTACTCTATCTTTAAAGGATAGTGCTTCTATTAACCTTTCTTTTGGTTCATATATTTTAAATCTTTTATATTTACCAAAGATATATTTTTTACTTAAAAGTTCTTTATTTAAAGAATGAAGATTAACTGATAGATTTGTTTCAAACCTTATCACTTCTCCTTTATGTTGTTTAGATTTCCTACAATTTTTATATGCACTATATAAATTTTCAAAAGAAAATATTTCTTCCAATTTCATAGTTATCTCCAAATTGAACACCCCTTATAACGTGCAAAGAGTTATATACTCGTTGTTTGTGTGAGTGTTTCATATTTTCCCATCGCTCTAAGGCTCATCTTTTAGCGGTTAGAAAAGAAGAAAATTCCTTCACTTTACAATACTGATATATTTTACTTAAAATATATTTCTCTCTCGTGTTTTTTGAATTAATATATAATTCCTTCAAAAGTGAATCTGGGCGGGCTGCGTTATTACGATTGTTAACGTTGTTAAAGTTACTATTACCATTATTGTTAACGAGGCGCGCGGTCACTGGAGTAGACCAGTAAAAGCTTACGCAACTAAAATAAATTTTCTCCTTAATTAAAGGTCTTTCAACCAATAATCCTATTTATTATTATATCTTTTATCATCGCTTTTCTTCCAAGCAACTATTAAGTTAATGGTTTCTGATAATTGAATGGATATTTGTTTATATTGTTTCTTTAAAATACAACCACAGCTTTCAGCAACCATTGCTATATATCCTAACAACTTTAACTTTATTATTGCCTCTTTTTGATAGTATTCTCTTTTTTCTTTATTACCAGAGGTATCCATTCTTATAAAATTAGCTTCTAATAAGTATTCTATTGTATCTAGAGAGTAGTTTTGCATACGGCTCACAAATACTCCTCTAAATCTTTTAGGTGATTTTTCTGTTATTGTTATTACATAAGCGCATAATTTTTTAGCAGTAGTAATAACTACTAAATCATTTGAATTATATGATATTTTTTCAATTAGTTTTATATCTTCATCCTCAACCAGTATCTTTTCTTTTATCTTGTCATCATTAAATTTCTTGTTCTCAGCCATAGAGATTCCTTTCTTAATAGCTATTGTATCATTAATACTATTTGCATGTTTCTCTACTATTTTTATCTTTTTTGGTATTTTTAAATTAGATGATCTACTAATTTGTAACATATATAGAATCAATTATTTTCACTATTTCTTTTCTTATATATAACAAATGATATTATTATTAGTATAATTAATAAAATAACTGTTGCTATTTGATATGGAGTTAAAATACTCTTCTCTTTAGTAGGAGTAATAGCCTCAATATTTTTATTAACGATGGCTTTAATATCTATATTTTTATCTTTGTTAATAATCCAAGTATATTTGTTACCACTAACTTTATCTGCATTATTATCTGTGACTGCATAATTACTAGTTAAGTTTATTTCTACTTCATCTGATAAAAGGCAATAAAACTCACCATAAAGATGAAATGTATATGTGTTGTCTGTTTCTGAATATTCTATATTTTCAAAACATTTATTAAGTACATTGGCTTTGGAATAATTATTTTTATATGTATATGTATATACAAAATCCTTTACTTTTTCGTTATCTTTGATTTCTTTATTATATTCTCCTTGTTCTTCAATTAATGGTGTAGCAAGATCTAATGCATATAAATATGTATTTAAATCACTTCTATCTTTATTATCTAATTCTTCTAAACTAACTGTACCTGATATTTTTTCAGTTATAGTGTTGTCTCTATTAATAGTTAAATCATATTTAGTAGTGCACCCAGATAATAAAAGAATTGACAGACAAATTAATAATATTTTATTATATTTCATCAGTTTTCACCTCTCATAATATAGTACTTTATTTACTTGTATTTTTTATGAATACCAAGATCCATAACCAACGAGACTACTACTATCAAGGGAATAAGCATTTCTTTTCACTTGATTATTGGAGTTGCCTTCAATAGTATGTACTCTGCCATCTTTGGTATATTCAACTATTCCAATATGACTAATCCAAGTTCCCCCTGGGCCACAGCGATTAGAGATTATGCCATCCCAATTGCCTGTCCAATCAAAGTATATAATGTCTCCACCTTTTGGAGTATACCGTGTACCATTTCCATATTTATTTGTATAGTAATTAGAATAATAGAAGTTTAGATTAGAGCTGTTTTTAAAACTATTAATTGTGCAAGATGCTCCAGCCCTATTTGGGTCTGGTATTTCTTTTTGAATAATATCTTTATATAAATTAACTCCATTTACTACTGTTTTATTTAAAACCCATGTTGTAAATAATGCGCACCAAGCTTGTCCACTACCGCCATATTTCCCACTATTGATATTTCCAACTTCAGCTGCAGCTATCTGTAATATTTCTTTCGCCATTGTATTAGCTACAGTTCCACTAACTTCTTCACTAGAACTACTATCTGGGCTTTTATTTACCGAATCAATAAGTCTTTCTTCTTCAATTTTTTCTTCAGCTTCAAGTAATTTATCATAATATTCAAAGTTACCTTCAGCATTCTTAGCATTATTTATGCATGTAGTATAATCTAATGCTACACTAAGTTTAAGTGAAGATAATGTCTTCATTAATGCCGTAACTATCCAAGGTATTGCAAAAACGATTATTGCGTACATGATTCTTTTGGGTATTAGTTTAACCGCCTTTTGTTGTTCATCTTCTTTGGAAGCTATTACGGCTTTGGAAAAGTCTATTAAAGTCATTAATATTATCCCAATGGGAATTATTGTAAATATTATATCTTTAATTATTATTCCAAAATAAATTGTTCTTAGTACATGTGGATTCTCACAGACATTTAATAAAAAATACATAATATCACCTTAAGTTTATTATACAAAAAATTATTATTTCTTTCAATAAAAAAGAGAAACATTTTTAACGTTTCTCAACATGAATTAAACCATCATATACTTCTTCTAGGGCTCTTCCGATATTTTTTTCACTCTTATATTCACTTATTGGTTTTTGATAATATCCTGTTTTAGTCATTTGTTTGCTTCTTTCTGATGCAATATATACTAGTGCATATTTTGAGTCTACTATATTTAGGATTTTATCGATTGATGGATAAATCATTGTATCACACTCCCTTATGTTATAAGCATATTACAAATTTATAATTTATACAAGAGTGTTTACACTAATTTGACATTATTTTATGTTTTAACCGCTTCGCTACCCGAATTAGCAGGGCTAATTCTCCACTTCCTAGTAATAGATTATTGCTATATAAGAAAAGATGCGCTTTTATAGAGTGCATCTTTATTTATTTACTACTTCTAAAATAAATCCTACTTCGTAATCATTTATATTTACTTTATCAGGAATATTATCTTTATCGAAGACATTAATTGTTAGTGTTTCTTCTTTAATCATATCTAGATAGTCTTTAATATTGTCTTTATATTCTTCTGAAGCATCAATATACATATTTATTCTATCAGTTATATTAAAGTCTAGATTCTTTCTTAGTTGTTGAACTTTAGATATTGTTTCTCTAGCTAGTCCTTCATTTAATAATTCTTTAGTAAGAGTGGTATTTAAGATAACAAATTTATTTCCATCCATACCTGTTGCGAATCCTTCTTTAGATGATATTCTGATATCGACCATATTTAGATCTACTTCATAATTTGTATTATCGATAGTCATATTGATCGTTTTTCCTTCTTCTAGAAGAGAGATATCTTCATTAGTTAGTTCTAATAATTTAAGAGAGAATTCTTTAATATTTTTACCGAATATTTTACCTACTTCTTTGAAATTTGGTTTAACAGTGAAGTTCATATATTCAGATAAGTTACTTGCAAAGACTACTTCTTTTACATTTAATTCTTCTTTGATTAGATCTGTTAAGTTATCGATTACTTTTTCATTTCTTTTATCTAGAAGTATTTCACTAATTGGTTGTCTAACCTTTATCTTATTTTCTTCTCTGACATTTCTTCCGATACTTATTAAGTCTCTTACTAGGTCCATTTTTTCTTCGATTTTTTTATCGATTAAGTCATTATTGCATATTGGGAAGTCTGCTAGATGAACGGATTCTTTACCGGTTAATTTGGTATAGATTTCTTCGGCAGTAAAGCTTGCTATTGGGGCGATTATTTTAGATAATCCTTCTAATACTTCGTATGTGGTTATATAGACACTTTTTTTAGAAGTAGTCATTTCACTTTCCCAGAATCTTTTTCTATTTCTTCTTATATACCAATTAGATAAGTCTTCACTTACAAACTCAGTAACTAGTTTTACGACTTTATTTAGATCGTATTCTTCATAGCCTTCAGTTGCATTTTTTACTAAATTATTATATTTTGAAAGAAGCCATTTATCTATTTCTTCTCTATCTTTATAATCTACTTTGCATGTATTTATATCGTTTATATTATCGGCATTAGCATATATTGCAAAGAAATTATAACTATTCTTTAATGGATTAAAGAATTTTGAATGTACTTCTTTTAGTCCTTCTTCATCGAACTTAATAGGAGTCCAAGTAGGAGATACATATGGTAAGTACCATCTTACGGTATCTGCACCATACTCTTTCATGATACTAAATGGTTCGATAGCATTTCCTCTTGATTTATGCATTTTTTGACCATTTTTATCTAATAGTAATTCATTTACTAATACTCTTTTATAAGGAGATTTTCCTGTTACAAATACTCCTAGTACTAGTAAGGAATAGAACCATCCTCTTGTTTGGTCAATTCCTTCAGCGATAAAGTCAGCAGGATATTGGCTTTCCCATAAATCTTTATTTTCAAATGGATAATGATATTGTGCAAATGGCATAGCTCCTGAATCGAACCAACAGTCAATTACGTCTGGTGTTCTATTCATTGTTTTACCGCATTTTGGACATTTAATATGAACATCATCAACGTATGGTTTATGTAAATCAATAGTGGTATCGATTTTTTCAATAGCCTTCTCAACTAATTCTTCTCTTGATCCAATCATTATTTGATGACCACACTCACAAGTCCATAGTGGTAGTGGGGTTCCCCAATATCTTTTTCGACTTATTGCCCAGTCGTTTAAGTTTTCTAGCCAGTTACCAAATCTTTTTTCTCCGACAAAAGTTGGATACCACTGTACTTTGTTATTTTCTTCAATTAATTTATCTTTTAGTTTGGTTACTTCTAGATAATAACTTGGTTTTGCATAATATAATAGAGGTGTATGGCATCTCCAACAATGTGGATAGTTATGATTCATTTTTTGCTTTTTGAATAATTTATCATTTTCTTTTAGATATTTGATTACTTCTTTATCTGCATCAAAGACATACATCCCTTTCCATAATCCTTCTTTGTAGCAACCATCTTCTCCTACTGGATTTAGGTATGGTAAGTTATATTTCTTTCCAACATTATAGTCGTCTTGTCCAAAGGCAGGAGCGATATGTACGATACCGGTTCCGTCTTCCATTGTTACATAGGTATCACAGGTTACGTAGAAGCCTTTTTTATCTACTTCTAAACTTGGTATTAATTGTTCATATTCTATGTATTCTAAGTCTTTTCCTTTATATTCTTCAAGTACTTTGTAGTCATCTCCTAGTACTTTTGAAGCTAGAGCTTTAGCTAAGATAAATTTATATCCCATACTTTCTACTTTGACATAGTCTTCATTTGGATTAACACATAAAGCGACATTTGATATAAGTGTCCAAGGGGTAGTAGTCCATACTAAAAAGTATTCATCTTTTCCTTTTACTTTAAATGGTACGATTACGGTATCTACAGATATTTCTTCATATCCTTGAGCTACTTCATGACTTGATAAGCCTGTTCCACATCTTGTACAAAATGGTAATATTTTATGTCCTTCATAGAATAATCCTTCATCAAAGAATTTTTTTAGTATCCACCACTCTGTCTCAATATAGTTATTATCATATGTTATATATCTATTTTTTAGATCGATAAATTGGCCCATTTCATTAGTAAGATTAGAAAAGGCTTCTTCATTTTTCCATACGGCTTCTCGACATTTTTGATTGAACTCTTTGATACCATATTTTTCGATATCGTTTTTATCTGTGAAACCTAGTTCTTTTTCGACTTGTACTTCTACTGGTAAGCCATGGGTATCCCATCCTACTTTTCTTAGTACTTTATACCCTTTCATCGTCTTATACTTACAGAAGGCATCTTTAATAAATTTACCTACCATATGATGTAGTCCTGGCATACCATTAGCGGTAGCAGGCCCGTCATAGAAGACAAAGTTTTCACTATTTTTTCTATTATCAATTGTTTTATTTAGTATATCTTCTTCAAGCCATTTATCTAGTATTTTTCTTTCTACCTCACTTACTTTTTCTTTTGAAAGTTCTTCAAATTTTTCCATTATTTTTTCCTCCTTCTTCTAAATAAAAAGCACCTATGTATTAGGGGCGACAATAGCCGTGGTACCACCCTATTTCACATAAGTGCGCTTTATTTGATAACGGGTTATTCCCGATTTTTCCTAATATTATTTTTTAGAAAAACACATCAAGAGTGATCTATATATTACTTCTTTATCTATTTACACCAACCATAGACTCTCTATAAAATATATAATATACCGTCTCTTTCGTTTGTTTTAAACTAAACATATTATATGCTATTTTTTTATCGTTGTCAATCATTTTTTACCACCTTTGGTGGCTCTTCAAAAGAATTACTTTTGAAGAAGTCAATTACTTAGTAAAATATTTACTTAAGTTAAGAATGGATATTTGGATTATTTATTATCATTTGTATTTAGAATTCTTTTTAATACTTTTACAAGTCTCATATTTAATATATCTCTTTCGATGGTAGGATTATCCTTAAGAGATGATGATATTAATGACTCAGTATTGTTTTCCAAATATATACATGCGCCCAAACGAAATAAGAATCTTTTTATAGTATCTCCTCCTATTTCTTCGCTAGTATGATGCATTTTCCAATTAACAGATGCATCTTTAATCTTATCGATATCTATTTCAGGTATCATTCCTATATAGTATTCTATTCTTCTCGTATTATAAAGTGCTCTTATAAAAGTACTCATGTCGATAGATGTATTAAATAGTTTATCAACTAATTTTTTATACTCTTTTTCTAATTTTACTTTTTCTTGATGACTTAAAAGATCATAGACTAAAATATTACTAGCAAGTTCTTCACAATTATCATTTCCACTCATTCTAAATAGTTCCTCAATTGCATTTATATACATTAACTTATCATCGCTATCAAAAAATTTTATTTTTTTTGAAAGTTCACCCAATGGAACATTAATTTCTCGTAATTCTTCAATTGATATTTTTTTAAGAGTATTGCTTACATTTTCACCAAAACAATTATAATTATTTAGATAATCATTATCGTCCTCATTTTCTCGACTATCGTTAGTGGCATCAAAAGTAAGAAAGCCATCAATGTTATATTTTTCATCTTTTACATAAATTAGATTTATTGCATGATTATCTTTTTCTGAGCAAATCATTGTACTATCAATATTATGAAAACTACTTTGAACATTCATTCTTCTAGCATATCCCATACATACTATATAGTCGCCAAGTAAAACATCATCAATGTCTCTACATACACACGAATTTTCCCTGTCTTTTTTATATATTTTTTCTTTTACAATGTCATAAATATATATTATTTTTTCTAAATTTGATAAATTCATTCCATCTATTTTTTCTGCTATTGCATTAGTAATTGACACTATATTATATAATCTTGATAATGTCATTGGTTTAGAACTTTCTACTATTTTGATTTTAACTCCTAAATCATCATATTTTTTTAGGTCGATTCCAGTTAGTAAATGATAAAAATCTTTAAATGTAATATCACTATTTTCTAATATTATGTTTTTTATATTTAAATTTAATGATAAAATCTTTAGCAGATTTTGTTTATTACATACTATTATTATTTTGGTAATTGTCTCACTACTTAAACTATTATACTTTTTTGAGTAATTATTTATTCTATTTAGTAGCATAGTATAGTTAATAGTGTTAATACTGCATAGTCTGTTTTTTAATATATTGAACGATATTTTATTTGTTACATATAAATATATCACATTCAGTTCTTCTTTAGAGAATCCATATAATGATGAAAATATTGTATCATTGTAAATCAACCATTCAAACATTTTTTCTTTGGTATTGATGCTTTTTAAATATTCATACTTGGTAATATTAAAATAAATGTCTTTATTTATTGATAATCCAATATTTTGGCTCTCTTTAATTATTAATTCCATAATACCCCTCCATACAAGTGTACTATTTTATCAAAAAAATAGATGACTGTCAAATGTCTATCTATTCTTTTTACATAAACTATATAATATTTTTACTTCTTTTATGGATAGCTCTCGGTATTCTCCTGGCATAAGGCCCTTTAAATTAAGAAAAGCATATTCTTCTCTTCTTAATTTTACCACTTTATATCCTAAACTTTCAAACATCTTCTTTACTTGATGATTCTTCCCTTCATGAATAGTTATCTCGACAATAGAAGTTTCTTTCTTTTTATCGATTGACTTTAATTTTACTTTTGCTCTTTTTGTTAATAAGCCATCGATTAAGACTCCTTTTCTTAATTTTTGAATATCACTAATTGTTACCATTCCTTTTACTTTTACGATGTATTTTTTATCTACTTCAGACTTTGGATTCATAAGTAAATTAGCAAGTTCTCCATCATTAGTAAGTATTAATGCGCCAGTAGTATCATAGTCTAATCTTCCAACAGGATATATTCTTGAATCAGTTTCAATTAGATCAATAACAGTATTCCTTCCTTTTTCATCACTAGTAGTAGTTACATAGCCTTTTGGTTTATTTAGTAGATAATACTCATATGCTTTGCTGTTATCTAGGATATTTCCTTCGACGGATATTACATCACCCGGTTTAACAGTGGTACCTAGTTTTGTTACTACTTCGCCGTTTACTTCGACTAATCCTTTAGTTATTAGTTCTTCGGCTTTTCTTCTCGAACAGTAGCCGACGCTTGCTATTCTTTTTTGTAATCTTTCCATAAAACACCTCTATTTATCATTTTTTTTATTTTTTATCATAAATTATATTGAATAATTATTTTTATTTTGGTATAATTTAATACGTACCTGGACTCATAGCCAAGTGGTAAGGCACGGGACTGCAACTCCCTGATCGTTGGTTCAAATCCGACTGGGTCCTCCATATTTAAAGGCAAAACTTACTTTATAAAGTAAGTTTTTTTGTTGCCCCAGTCGGATTTGGACTCAATACTTGGGTAACACTATCTCACGATAATGTGCTTTCTGCTTAAAGTGCCTTACAATTGGCTCTTCGTACAGACATAAATTCCGACAGTCGCTGCCGTACTGATAGTAGATTTTTATCTACTATTTATTCTCTTCATATGAAGTTTCAAACCTTCAAACATTATATTTACACTTGCATTATAATCTCTATCAAGATTGTTTCCACATTTTGGACACAAGTATTCTCTTTCCTTTAAATCTTTATATTTTCTTTGTCTGTTACCACACACACTACATATTTGGCTTGATGGATAATATGTATCTATTTGATAGAAATATTTTCCTTTTTCTTCTGCTTTACTTTCAATTCTCTTCAATATTTCGGTAAATGATGCATCTAATATTTGCTTAGAAAGATTTCCATTAGATATCATATTTTTTGTAGTTAACTTTTCACAGACAATAATATCATATTTTTCGACTATTTCTCTTACTATTTTATCTATATAAAACTTTCTTGACCTGGCAATTTTATTATAAATAATATTGATTTTCTTCTTATATTTTTTATAATTATTACTACCTTTTATTTTCTTTGATAGTACTTTTTGCATTTGAGATATTTTTTTCTCATATTTTTCTAAGTATCTATTATTTTCATAAATTGTTCCATCAGAGAGTGTTATTAGGTTTTTTATTCCTATATCAATACCAACTATACTAGTAGCATTAACTCTTTTTTTGTCAGGGATTTTATATAGAAAATTAGCATAATATTTTCCAGTGTTTTCTCTTGTAATTGTTACATTAATTATATTGTCATCAATCTTAACTATATTTTTATAGCCTCGAAATTTAATTTCCCCTAGAAAAGGTAACTCTAATCTATTTTTTTCTAAGTCAAATATAATGTTTGAATAAGAATTACTTAAAATAAATTTATCCTTACTATTTTTGCCTCTATATTTTGGATGATCATTACTTTTCTTAATATCATCATCTAATATAAACAATGTTTTTCGAATAAATAATCCATCAACTTCACTTAGAAATGGATAATTTTTTTTCAAATTAATATTAAAGTCTTTAATATTATCCCTAGATGAAATATATCCATTATCTTTAATTTTACTTAGATAATAATTATATACAAACCTTTGACAACCATATATTTTATTTATTTGTTTTTCTTGAATATCATCTGGATATATTCGATATTTATATGTTCTGTACAAAATAAATCCCACCGCCATTCTTAAGATTACATCTTATTATAATGATTATGATTTATTCTGTCAAGATGTATTTACTATTTTGGTATTTATTTTTCTTTTCTTCGTACATATGTCTGCCAAGCGGTTTATATGTAAAGGCAACCTTTTATTATTTTATTAGACGCTAGTAGATAAAAAAAGGCTAAATAGCATTAACCTTTTTAGTACTTAATTGGTTGCCCTGGTTAGATTCGAACTAACGAATGTCAGAGTCAGAGTCTGATGCCTTACCGCTTGGCTACAGGGCAATTACAAAAAAATTATAACAAAAAATAGACTTGAAATCAAGTCTATTTTATAACAATATTAACAATTCTTCCAGGAATAACAATTGTTTTAACTATTTCTTTTCCTTCAATCCATTTTTTTATTATATCTGAATTAAAGGCAGCGTGTTCTAACTCTTCTTTAGATATTTCTTTGGATACTTTAATGGTATTTCTTACTTTTCCATTTACTTGAATAGCTATTTCAATAGTATCTTCTTTTGTTTTTTCTTCATCATACTTAGGCCATGGTTCGTATGCAATGGTATTTTTATTACCAAGCATTTCCCATAATTCTTCTCCAAGATGAGGACATAATGGAGAAAGTACTTTAACAAAACCTTGAGCATATTTTTTTGGAAGATATCCCTCTTTATAGACAGCATTGATAAAGATCATCATTTGACTAATAGCGGTATTAAAATTCAAACTTTCATAATCCTCAGTTACTTTCTTTATGGTTTGATGATATACTTTTTCAAGATTAATGCTTTCTTTATCTACTACTTTACCCTCTTCAAATAATCTATATATTCTATCAATAAATTTCTTTGAAGCATCTATTCCAGCATTACTCCATGGTTTATCGGCTTCGATTGGTCCCATAAACATTTCGTATAGGCGAAGGGCATCTGCTCCATGGGATTTGACAATGTCACTAGGATTTACAACAAATTCAGGATATCTTTTACCCATTTTGATATTGTTTTCTCCTAGTATCATTCCTTGATGGACTAATTTTTTAAATGGTTCTTCTACTGGTGATATTCCTTTATCATATAGATAGTTACACCACATTCTTGAATATAGTAAGTGTCCAACAGCATGCTCTGGTCCTCCGACATAAAGGTCTACTGGCATCCAGTGTTTTAATAATTCTTTATCGCATAATTCTTTATCATTATGAGGATCAATATATCTCATATAATACCATGATGATCCTGCTGAGCCTGGCATAGTAGAAGTTTCTCTTACTCCTTTTTGGCCGTCTACTACTACATTTTTCCATTCTATAGCATTTTCTAGTGGGGCTTTACCATTTTTTCCTTTATAGTCATCCATAACTGGAAGAGTTACTGGTAAATCAGAATCATCTACTAACTTAATGGTACCATCTTCCATATGGATAACTGGTACTGGTTCTCCCCAATATCTTTGTCTTGCAAATATCCATGGTCTAATTTTATAATTTATTTCTTTTTTACCTAGTGATTTTTCTTCTAAGTATTCAATCATTTTATTTATAGCATCTATTTTATTTAAACCGTTAAGAAAGCCTGAATTGATATGTAATCCATCACCAGTATAAGCCTCTTTTGATATATCACCACCGTCAATTACTGGAATAATTTCAATATTAAATTTCTTTGCAAATTCATAGTCCCTTTCATCATGAGCAGGTACTGCCATAATAGCTCCAGTACCATATGATGCTAGTACATAGTCACTTATCCATATTGGTATTCTTTTATCATTAACGGGGTTAATAGCGTATGCTCCGATAAATACTCCTGTTTTTTCTTTACTTAGATTTGTTCTTTCTAGTTCTGATTTTGATGATGATACTCTGATGTATTCTAATACTTCTTCTTTTTTATCATTACTCATTATTTCTTTTACTAAACTATGTTCTGGAGATAGTACGCAGTAAGTTGCTCCAAATAAGGTATCACATCTAGTTGTAAAGACAGTAAATTCTTTATCAGTACCATCTACTTTAAATTTTACATTGGCACCAATACTTTTACCTATCCAATTTCTTTGAATTTCTTTAGTTGATTCGGGCCAATTTAAATTATCTAGATTAGTAAGAAGTCTATCAGCATATTTTGGAATATCGATAGCCCACTGTTTCATATTCTTTCTAATTACAGGATATCCTCCTCTTTCACTCTTACCATCGATTACTTCATCATTAGATAAAACTGTACCTAATTCTTCACACCAATTTACTGGCATATCAATATATTTAGCATAACCATCAGTATATAGTCTTTTAAATATCCACTGAGTCCATTTATAATAAGAAGGATCTGCAGTTGATATTTCTTTCGACCAATCATAGGAAAAGCCTAATTCTTTTAATTGTTTTTTAAATACTTTGATATTGTCTTCTGTAAAGCCGCTTGGATGATTACCAGTAGTAACAGCATATTGTTCTGCAGGTAAACCAAAAGCATCCCATCCCATTGGATGTAGAACATTATATCCTTGCATTCTCTTCATTCTTGATACTACGTCAGTAGCGGTATATCCTTCTGGATGACCTACATGTAATCCTACGCCACTTGGATATGGAAACATATCTAAAGCATAAAATTTAGGTTTAGAATAGTCTCTTACATCTGTTTTAAAGGTTTCATTCTTTTCCCAATATTCTTGCCATTTTAATTCTGTTTTTCTAAAGTTATACATTCTTCTTCATTCCCTTCTTTTGATATATTCTACCAAGTATTCCATAACATATTATTATTAATAACACAATTATTACTATTCCTATTAGTAATTGTAAAATCCAATTATTTAATAATTTAGATATTATCATATATGTAGATACAATTATAAATGTATTTATTAAGGCACTTATATAAATAAATTTCTTATAATTAATTTTCTTTTGATCTAATCCATATAAACTTACTAAGTAATAGAATTCTACTGGTACTCTATTTTTATTATATTTTGTTTTCTTTCTTACAAATAATAACCAGTATAATATAAATACTAATACATAAGCTATAATAAATTCTAATAATATATTTAATACTTCTTTCATAATTTCCTCTTTTCCCTTTTCTCTTCTATTATAACACATATTATTTATTTTTCTATCAATTATTTGACAGATTATTAATTATGAAGTAAAATAACTAATACGAGGAGGGAGTATGGAAGAAAAAATATACGATAGTGGCCGCACTAGTATTGCCTATAATGAAAGATTTGAGGAAAGAATATATAAAATAATAGTTATTACCGTAAAAACTACAAATAAAAATAGTTTTACTATGAAACTTCAATTCGAATATGGTAAAAACTCATCCGATATTGATATTGAATATTACTATAATAGTGCAAAAGTAAAGGAAAATATTCTAATTTCTAAATTTAGCTGGGATTCCTATATAAATAGTTTACCAAATGATGGTGGTTTGTGGGAAAAGAATAAAGATTTGGATTCAAATTTTGAATCAATATATAACGAGATAATAATTAATTTGTATGATTATGCTATTCCTCATAATGCAAAAAGTAAAGAATAAACTGAAGAAATAAAAGAATTACTTGAAAATGCCATGAATATAATAACAGAAAGACTAAAAACATTTATTAACGATTTCATTAACTACGACTTTACAGAAGAAAAACAAAATAATATAGCTAGAACTTTGAAGCCTAAGAAATAAAACTCCTATTTAAGTAGGAGTTTTTTATATTTTTTGCCCTTTATATAAGTTATTATTCTACAGAAATTAAGAGTAAATTTAATTAATTAGTTAAAAATAGATAAAATTTGATTATATTCATATTTATCTATTTTTTTCTTCTCATTTAATAACACGACAAAAAGACCATTTTACAGG
>ODAI010478245.1_pt1 | contig 15675 bp, 13 predicted proteins | sample 1539321 | NCBI WGS metagenome assembly ODAI01 (sample SAMN02144231, study PRJEB22623) | gut metagenome | biome: sheep rumen | host: Ovis aries | place: New Zealand
CCTCCCATGAGATTCAAGCCTGTATCTTCTTTACTCATATAACGCTTTTGTCCCTTCACAAGATGGAAGCCACCCCATATCAGAAGGTCAAGGTCGAAATAGCGCTTACCGAATATCATATCCCCACGGTATTGTCCGTAGTTTCCTATTCCAGCGCGTATCTTGATGCCATCAACGTCTATACCCTGTTTGGTGATCAGGTTGACAACAGCAGTCAGGGCCACACCACCATAGAGTGATGACGCAGGTCCGCGAAGCACCTCAATCTGTTTCAACTTGTCCAATCCAATGCTGAAGTCTGGAGCCGCTGTGTTCGTACAATAGCTGTTCAGTCGGTGTCCGTTCAACATGATGAGAATCTTCTCCTGTCCGTTGCTGTAGATTCCTCGCATGGCGATGTTGATGTCATCGTTACAGTCTATGATGTTCATGCTTGGAACATAGGCGGCCAGCAGCTCCTGCAGGTTTCTGGCTCCCGAGTTTTGAATCATTTCCTCTGTTATCAGCGTGATGGGCACAGGCACCTCACTCAGGTTCTCCGCCTGACTGGATGCAGTGGTGATGGTTGCCGTCATGCCACTCTTTAGGTTGTCCACCATGTCGATAAAACGTTGTGGGTCGCTAAGTGTTGTGCTGTAGTAGGGATTGTCGTCTAGCAACATCTTTACATAATATTGTGCCTCGTTGATGCGGTCTGAGCTCAGACAACACATAGAAAGCAACCGGTAGGCACTTGGGCGAAGGCTTAGCGGGAAGCTCTTCAAGTTCTGCTTCAGCAGACTCTCTGCCTGTTCTATTCGTCCAATCTTATAATCACGTTCAGCCGTATCATATATCTTTCGATAATGATCTTCAGTATTCTGTGCCAAGCCTGTCAGCACCAATATACATAATAATATAATAAGGTATATACGTCTGCTCATGATTTCTTAACGGGGATTACAAATGTAAAACATGTTCCTTTGCCAACCTCTGAGGTAAAGCTGAGTTTGCCTTGATGTTTGACTTCTACAATATCACGGATAATACCCATTCCCAATCCGGTTCCTTGTCCTATAGGTTTGGTGGTGAAGAAGTTTTCAAAAAGACGATCTTTCACTTCATCGGTCATACCTTCTCCATTGTCTTGGATGGATACTTCCAGCATACCGTCAGCATTCAATGCCGTCCTGATGTCAATAGTTGGCGCATAGGCTTCTCCTTCCTTCTGGGAACGGTTCCATACTGTAAAACAGGCATTATTCATCAGGTTCAATACGGCACGGCTTAAATCCTGTGGAATAACCATGATGCGTGGGAGTCCTTCTTGGTAACTTTCATGAATTGTGATGTTAAAGCCCTTGTGGTTGGCACGTAGGGCATGATAGGCTAGCCATACATATTCCTTCACAAGGTGGTTGATGTCTGTGGGGAGATACTCGTTTTCTTTACCCCTTGACACAAGCAGGATGCCTTGTATGATACTGATGGCTCTTTCGCCATGCTCCACAATCTTAGCCATGTTCTCTTTCAGGTCGGCAACAATATCTTCCACCTCCTCACGGTCTTCCTGGGAGATTTTATCCTCGTTGTCTTCCACTATCTCAGTTAAATCTTTGAGTAATTTGTCTGACATTTTGCTGAAGTTGATGACGAAGTTCAGCGGGTTTTGTATCTCGTGTGCTATTCCAGCACTCAACATACCTAATGAGGCCAATTTCTCCTGTTGTTTCAGCTGTTGCTGCAAAGTCTCAATCTGTTTCTCCATAACCTTCAGTATTAAAGGGTTGGTATATGAATGGTGAATGCTGTGTATTCGTCTTTTTTCGAAACAACAGAGATGTCTCCACCATGGTTTTGTGCTATTTCTTTACTTAAGTACAATCCCACACCAGAAGCTTCAGCGGTAGTCTTCGTGGTAAAGAAGGGATCGAAAATCTTGTTGATAATGCCCTCGCTGATACCTGTTCCATTGTCATGTATCTTAATTGTTGCCAGATTGTCCTGCTTGCTCAAGGTCAGAATAATCTCGGGGGTATATCCTGCAATCATCTTCGTCACCTTCTTGATGACGGCATAGACAGCATTGCCCAATAGGCTCATCACAGTCTTGCTCAATTGTTCTGCGTTACCATTAATCATAAGTGGTTCTTCTGGCAGGTTGAACTGTACATGGATATGATGTTCTGCAATGTTTTTTTCATAATATGTCATCAGCATTTCCCGGTCCTGCTTGAGAAGAGCGTTGAGGTCCATCTTCACCATACCGCCGGAACGGTCTTTCAGCATTTCCTCCATCGCTTTCAAGGTACGTGTCGTGTTGGCACCATGTTCACTGACTTTTTCCAGGTTGCCTTTCAACATGTCCAAAACATCTATCGTATCCTCATAATTCTCTGGATCCATGTGGTCTTTCTCGTCTTCGATATTGGCCGTAACGTCCTTCACCAACCCTTCTGATAACTTGGTGAAGTTGTTGATGTAGTTCAGAGGGTTCAGAATACGGTCTATGAGGCCTTGTGTCAACTTACCTGCTGTAGCCATCTTCTCCTGTCGAATCAGTTCTTTCTGGGTCTGTGCCAGTTCATCGAGGGCAGATTGTAGTTTTACTGATTTCTCTTCAATTTCGTCTTTCTGTTTGATAACCTCTACGGTACGTTCCTGTACCAGGTTCTCCAGTCTCATCTTGTCTTTTTCCAACCGCCTCAGTCTGAGTTGTACAAGCTGATAGATGCCGAATACCAACAGGATGATATATAGTACAATCATGTACCACCGCAAATATAGTGGATAGTCATAGATGAAGGTAAATTTGTTGATGTCTGTAAGACGTCCCCATGCATCACGGCCTTGAACTTCAAATAAGTTCTTACCATAAGGCTGGTTAAATAATTCTACCGACATGTCATTTTCCCATGAACTCCATTTTCCTCCGTTGATACGATAGCGGAAATACACCTTTCCTATAAGGGTAGGGAAGTTCATCGAATAGTTGACAACCAGATGTCTCTCGTTGCTAGGCAAATTGGAAAGGGTAGTAGGCTGATTACCATAACCTCCGTATATGATGCTGTCACCATAGTGCTGAATAGAACGGATAAGAACGCGAGGCTTTGTCTTCATCAGAATGGGATTTTCCGATAGGTTTACTACGGCAATGCCTTGTTCTCCTCCCATCCATATCATTCCATTGTCCTCCATCATGGATCTGATGGAGTAGTTCCTGAATGGCTCAATAATCATAGACAAACGGTCGTCCACTTTCCCATCCTTGAAGGCATACAGGTCTCTTCCCTTATTGTCCGTCAGCCAAATCATGTTGCTTCGGTCTGTAAATGAGAACTGAGGGAAGGGGAATGGCTTAACGGTATTAGCCAGGATAGGCTTCACATTCCCATGGTCAACCACCAGGGTTGCCACTTCTTGAATGTCCTTTTCCGAGGTAAAGGCTATGAATGAATTCTTGCTATTGCTCTTCCATATCTTGCCATAGATGGTCTGCAACCAGATGTTGCCAGTCTTGTCTTGGAGTATTTTTACCACCTTTTCGGTGTCATTTATCTTTTGGCGTACTCCGTCCTTGGGGTTGTAGTACAATCCGTCCATTTCACCACTGTAGAAGCCTTTTTCATCTACCATTAACGAGAGTACGCTAGCGGTGGTCAACTGTTTTATTGTACCATTGGCTTCCACACGGAAGATACCATCCATGGAAGCTACTAGCAGATGGTTGTCCTGTTGGGCAATATCCCAACAGGTATGACCAATTTCCTTAACGCTTTGGAAGTTTCTACCAACCATCTTATAAAGACCACTAAGAGTACCTGCATACACATCCTTTCCTAATTTATGGATAGCTAGGACCTCACCACGTAGCCCTTCGTTATGGGTAAAACGTGAATAAATAGAAGGTATGGAAATGGCAAAAACACCATTGTCTGTGGCACCCCATAGTTGTCCTAATTTATTATAAGTAATATGTGCTACATTGTTGGAGCATAGACCATTATCTTCGTTAATGCTAAATAGTTTGTTGTCGTCTTTGTCAATAAATATCACACCTTCTCCTGTTGTGGATAATGCCCGAAGACCATTCTCCAGTTCTTGCACTTGGGTGATGTGCGACTTGGTGCTCAGTGTAGAGAATCCGGAGGTTGGCAATTTGGCGTCAGGAGCTAACTCGATGGTGTCGTCAACCACTCTGAAAATCTTATGATGACTGGTCAGGAAATGAACCGTCCCCTCTGTTTCCCATATCCATTGTACCTCTCCTTGAATGGTGGAGTTCTTCAGACTATGCAACTGTAATTGCCCTTTGCGGTCAGTTACCAGATGGCCTATGTAGTTATAACCACCCGTCCATATAATATTCTTGGAATCCCTGAAAACAGCAGTGATACGTGTGATGCCCGGTGTGTGAATCATGCGCCAGCTGCAATTGTCGTAATAGAGCAGTCCTTCAAAATTGGCTACATATATCGTACCGTCATCGCCGGAAATAATGTCAAAATTCTGGTTAGGGGCATCGTATTCCGTAGATGGGAAGTTGCGAAAGAAAGGAATACCCATTGTCTGTGCATATCCCATTCCTGCAATCATCAGGATGAGGCTTACTAGAACATTTCTCATTGGTGTGCCTCCTTTCCAATAAAGGTTTCGTATGGAATATTCTGACCGATGTAGTAGTTCCATTCCTCTCTGGTGAGATTACGCTTTAGCATGCTCTTCAACTTTATCACCATCATGGGCACAGAGATAAATGATTCTGTCAATGATCCGTCTTGGTCAGCTGTCCAAATGTTGTATTTCGGTTTGTCAAAGGTGAAATTCAGAATCCAACTGTTTGTAGAGAATAGCTCAATAGGTTCTATTTTCGGCTTGTTGGCCATATAAAGCTGTATTGTACCGTCAAGACTTGACGAAAATAGCTGCCATCCGTTAATCTTGATTTTGGTTACCTTGGAACGATGCCCTGTCAATTTGGTAATTTTTCCCTTACCATCTTCGAAAAAAAGGCTGCCATCCATCATGCCATAAGCTTTAGTGTGTGTGTTCTTCGAACTGGCAAATGCAGTCACCTGTCCAGGCATGTGCAGTCTTGTGGTTTCTAATTTATCCATTGTTCTCACAAGGTGCATCCTTCCCTGGTTGTCAAAAAGGATTGGTGAATTGTCATAGCGGCTATAGAACACAACCTTGAAGGGTAGTTCCTTGAATTTTCCAACCTTGTTCGACTTGGTGTCAAATAGGAGTATACCTTTTTCTCCAACTAATAACATCAAATCGTTGCCCATCTGTGTGATTCCCAAGGGATGCTCTAACAGGTCTAACTGTATGGTCTGGATTCCCTGATTGTCTTTGATGACGAGGTGGCCGCTTCTGCTTACTGCATAAATGGTGTTTCCCTTAATTAGAATGTCACGGAAGTCAAATTTGTTGTTGCTGAAAAGAGTTTTGGAATTCAGCTTTTCATTCTTGATGTGATGTTCCATGATTTCTCCGTAGGTGCTGGCACTCACAAGATGATCTGCAGAGAAGAAATCAATGTTCATGACACTTCCCTTGTGTCTGGCCCAAGTGTGAAGGCTCTGACTCAAATTTGTTAAGGCTTGATAGACAGTGGGGTTATAAATGTCACCTTTATAACGGTCAGTGAAAAGATAGGATGCATAGCCCAGGAGAGTTGCTAATTCAAGGTTGCCAGTTCCCTGTTGCTTCATGGCTATGCCGGCTAGCGTACGTCCTAAGTTGATGTAGCTCAGCGTGTCTGTTACTCGTTTGGAATATTCAGCCTGACTACGCTCTTTCTCTGCTATGCTACGCTGACTTTCAGCCACTTTCGAGGCTTCTAAGGCACGATGCTCTGCTTCCAAGGCGTTCTGTCGCTCAATTTCAGCTTGTTTCCGTTGCTCAGTGGCTACCTGTGTCTGCTCTTCAGCCTGTTGGCGCTGTTCATCGCTGATTTTCCATTGCTGATTGGCTATTTCTTCCATCTGCGCATTAATACTCTGCATAACAGCAGTACGCTTCTCTCTGGCAGTGAGCATAGACAATTCTGTCTCCAGCTCAATGTTCTTTTGTTGCTCTTCGTCGTATTTGATATACAGACTAACGCTGACAATAGTCAGTAGCAACAATATCAGGGCCAAACCAATCCTTATGATTATCTTCATGCTTTTCGCTTGAGAGCCATCAGTGTGATGTCATCGCTTTGTGGAGCATTGCCGGCAAAGACTTTGACGTCCTCCAGTTGTCCTTCAATGATTTCCTGGCAACTCTTACCGTTCAGCTTCTCCAAGATGTTTTGCATTCGCTGGTCGCCATACTCCTCCCATTGCTCGTTGAAAGCTTCGTTTACTCCGTCCGTGTACATCAGGAGCGTGTCGCCAACTTCCAGTTGAGTCTTATAGTTGTGGTATTCTATGCCTTCAATGCCTCCTACCATGCAGTCTGTACTGGTGGGCATCATTTCTACTTGTCCGTTGGCTTTCAGAATATAGGGGGAATTATGTCCGCCATTGCTATAGTCCAGTTCGCCAGTCTTCGTGTTGTAGATGCCATAGAATACCGTGACGAACATGCAATCTACCGATTCCTTGCTCAGCAGGTCGTTCGATTTGGTCAGGCAACTACCTGGTGTCCCACCTTGTAGTCCCACTGTTCTGATGAGCGTTCTGCTTACAGCCATGAAGATGGCAGCTGGGATGCCTTTTCCACTAACATCAGCCATCACCATACCGATATGGTCATCATCGATACGGAAGAAATCGTAGAAGTCACCACCAACATCTTTGGCAGGGCGCATGAGGGCTGCCAGGTCCATTTCTCGCTCGTTCTCAGGGAATGGAGGGAAGATTCGCGGAAGGATGGCCTGCTGAATCTCTGCAGCTACGGCTAGGTCGGTCTTGAGCGACTCCAGTTGTGAGTGCTCTTCTTGGGCTTGCTTAATATAGTCAATCTGCTCAATGGCCTTTTCGATGGTAACGCTCAGGTCATCCAGGTCGATGGGTTTGGTGGCAAAGTCAAATGCTCCGTTGTTCATGGCCGAACGGATATTGCCCATGTCTCCATATGCACTTACCATGATACATTTAAGGGCAGGGTTCTGCATCTCGTTTATCTTGGTGAGCAGAGTCAAACCGTCCATTTCGGGCATATTGATGTCCGATAGGATGATGTCTATATCTTTCTGTTGGAGCAGAACGGTGAGGGCCTCTAGTCCATTGTGTGCAAAAAAGAATTCGTATTCGCCCTTGCGGATTTTCCTTCTGAAATATTGGGTTAACAGGAGTTCAAGGTCCATTTCGTCGTCAACACTCAGAATCTTAACTGGTAATTTCATTGTATCGTGGTTTTTTAATATATTTGTACGGGTACATTAAATTATTTGTTGCAAAAGTAACGATAATTTATTAATTATGCAAATAAATGGCGGAAAATTGCTTTTTTTATTGTAACTTTGCAACAGATTATGACAACTTTACACGTTTTCAACCCAGAACACGATATTGCCTTGGCTTCCAATCTGGCAAATTTCACAGCTCCTCATGCCGGTAGGCAGTTGAGGGCCGATATGGGATTTCTCCCTTCTATATGGGCAAAAGAGGACGATTTCGTACTGGTTGACAATGTCGAACATGCAGAGAAGGCATGCAAAAGGTTCCGTTATCGCAGCTGTCATAGGCTGGTCGAAGTCCTTCCGGACAGCAATATCGAGCGTATCAGCGTTTGGGGGTGGGACAAAGCCCTGAAAGCGACATTGAAGCGAAAGGGTGTTTCAGAGTCGTTGCTCCCTACGGACGAACAGTTGGAGCATATCCGCCAGCTGTCTCATCGTCGTACGTCAGCCCGTCTGTTACCGCTTTTACAGATGAAGGGCACTGTAGGCGAATCATTCGAGTGTACGAAGTCGGAAGAGGTGGAAATGCTCTTGCAAAAATACGGACAAATTGTGTTGAAGGCTCCTTGGTCGTCAAGCGGACGAGGACTCCGTTTTCTGGATGCTGAGCGCACTCCTTTTGCCCAACAGTCTGGTTGGTTTCATAACCTTGTTGAGCGTCAGGGCTCAGTAATGGTTGAGCCTTACTATGCCAAGGAGAAGGACTTCGGTATGGAGTTTTCTGCTGATGGACAAGGACACATTCACTATGAAGGACTTTCTCTTTTCCATACCGTTAATGGGGCTTATGTGGGTAATGTCTTGGCTACGGAACGTGCTAAGCAAGAAATGTTAAGCCGTTATATACCAGGCGATTTCGTTGTATGCATTCGAGAAAAGATTATGTCATGTCTTGACTTGGGCGATTATGCAGGTCCCTTCGGCATTGACATGATGATTGTCAAGTCTGCCGATGGTTTCATGCTGCATCCTTGTGTGGAAATCAATCTACGAAGGACAATGGGACATGTCGCTCTTTCTTTGACACCTGATGACGACGAGATGGTCAGGGTAATGCGCATAGAGTTGAATGATTATTACAAACTCAAAATAAACAAACTATGAGAAAAACTTTTTTTACAATTCTTGCAATGTCTGCGCTCACTATGAGTGCCCAGTACAAGTCGCAGGTTTGGTCGCCCGACAATGGAGACGGTACCTATACCAATCCTGTTATTAATGCCGACTACTCTGACCCCGATGTCTGCGTAGGTGCCTCGGGTGAAGACTACTACATGACGGCTTCTTCTTTCCAATGTACTCCTGGTCTGCCCATCCTTCATTCCAAGGACCTGGTGAACTGGGAGATTGTCGGTTATGCTCTGAAAAATCTTTATGAGGGCGACGACCAGTTGCTCAGCCATTTCAGCACGCCGCAGCATGGTGCTGGCGTGTGGGCTCCCAGCATTCGCTTTCATCAAGGTTGGTACTACATCTATTGGGGCGATCCGGATTATGGAGTATATATGGTGAAAACGCAGCATCCTGAAGGTGAATGGGAAAAGCCTGTCTGCGTCATCAAGGGTAAGGGATATATTGACACCACACCTCTTTGGGACGAGGACGGACGTTGTTATCTGGTGAACGGATGGGCTAATTCCCGCTCTAAGTTTGCCTCAGTGCTTACCGTTCGCGAGATGTCTGCTGATGGTACAAAGGCTATTGGTCAGCCTGTCATCGTGTTTGACGGAAATGGTACGGAGAACCGCACTTGCGAAGGTCCTAAGTTCTATAAGCGTGACGGTTGGTATTGGATTATGTGCCCTGCTGGTGGCGTTCCCGACGGCTTCCAGTTGGCTATGCGCTCCAAGTCTCCTTATGGTCCTTATGAGCATAAGATAGTATTGGCACAGGGGAAGTCTAACATCAACGGCCCTCACCAGGGTGGTTGGGTGCATACCAAATACGGAGAAGACTGGTTTGTACACTTCCAGGACAAGGAGGCTTACGGTCGTGTGGTTCACCTGAATCCAGTCGATTGGTCAACAGGGTGGCCTGTGATGGGTAAGAAGGGTGAGCCGGTTTCTACTTATAAGAAACCCAAGTCATCTTCCAATGTGATCGTGAACCCAGTGGAGAACGACGAGTTTAACGCGCCAGTCATCGGCAAGCAATGGGAATGGCACGCCAATTACGACGAGAAGTTTGGTGTACCAACAGCCTTCGGTACCATGCGTATCTATACTTATAAGTTGTCAACGAATTGGAAGAACCTGTGGGAAGTTCCTAATCTGTTCCTGCAAAAGACACCTGCTGACGAGTTCACCGTTACCACTAAGCTTCGTTTCACCTCGAAGGCCGACGGTCAGATGGGTGGCCTCATCATGATGGGACATAACTATCAGGCGTTGGTGGTGAAACGAGTGGGGAAGGAGTTCCAGCTGCTTGTGCTCTCCTGCGAGGATGCCGATCGTGGTAAGGCTCAGAAGGAAGAACTCATTGCCACGTTGAAGCCTACTGCTGAAGATAAAATTGACTACAAGCCTGGCATTCACGAAGACATCTACCTGCGCCTCAAGGTCAGCAACGCTGAAGCAGGAGCTGCTCATGGTGGCAGTCCAAAGGTTACCTTTGCCTGGAGTCAGAACGGCAAGAAGTTCAAGGAGTGTGACGGTTCCTACACCATGAAACAGGGCAAGTGGATAGGTGCTAAGTTCGGTTTTGTGTCCGTCGATACCAATCCCAAGACCGATCGCGGTTGGTTGGATGCCGACTGGATTCGCATTACGAAATAGTCAATATGATGACGATAAAAAGAAAAGCGGGATTGTTAAAGTCCCGCTTTCTTTAGTTCTATATCCATTTGTTGTTGTAACTCCTGGGCTTTCTGAGCTGCCACTTCTGCAAAATCTTCACTATTGGAAGCGTAGATGATGCCTCGTGAGGAATTGACAAGCAGTCCGCAATCCTTGTTTATGCCGTATTTGCAGACTTCTTCAAGACTACCGCCTTGTGCTCCGACGCCGGGAACCAACAGGAAGTGGTTGGGTACAATTTTGCGGATGTCCTCGAACATCCGGCCTTGGGTGGCTCCAACAACATACATCATGTTGTCAGTATTGCCCCATTGCTGACTATTTTTCAATACCTTCTCGAAAAGGCGCTCGCCTTGTGCATCCTCCGTCAGTTGGAAGTCGTGAGAGCCTTTGTTCGAGGTGAGTGCCAACAGGATGACCCACTTGTCATCATAGCCTAAGAAGGGCGTAACGCTGTCTTCACCCATGTAGGGTGCAACGGTCAGTGCATCGACATCATATTCCTCAAAGAATGTCTTGGCATACATCTTCGACGTATTGCCAATATCGCCACGCTTGGCATCAGCAATGATGAAGTGGTTGGGGTATTCTTCTTTCAGGTAGTCGATGGTAGCCTCGAAGGCAAGGATGCCGTCTACACCGTATGCCTCATAGAAAGCCAGATTGGGCTTGTAGGCTACGCAGTAGGGAGCTGTGGCATCGATAATCAGGGCATTAAACTCGCAAAGTGAGCGGAAGATGTAGTCGTCGCCATCCTTTTCCTTTGCCTCGTTGATGATGCACTGCGGTATCTTGTTGATGTCAGTATCGAGACCGACACAAAGAAACGAGCGTTTCTCACGAATCTGTTCTATTAATTCTGTTCTTGTCATGAAATGCTTTTCTTTATTAATAATAGGATAAATCTTGATAGGAAGAAGACGATTAACCATACCAGCCAATAAAACCAAAAGCCATCTTCCCGGAACTCTCCGGCGATTGCTGCGGCAATGAATATTGCCAGGAAGTCAGGCCATTGCTTCTTGATGCTAGACCATGTCCATTCTTTTTTAACATCTTTCCAAAATCCCATAATTCAATTATAATTCTGATTCTTTCATACGTTCTGCATTCTCTGCCACGGTCAGCGCATCAATCATGGGCTGAATGTCGCCTCCGAGGAAGCCCTGCAGGTCGTGAGTGGTATAGCCAATACGATGGTCGGTCACGCGGCCCTGTGGGAAGTTGTAGGTACGGATCTTGGCTGAACGGTCACCTGTAGAGACAAGGCTCTTACGACGAGAGGCAATATCGTCCATATACTTCTGGTGCTCCTTGTCATATATAAAGGTATAGAGTCGCGAGAGGGCGCGCTCCTTGTTCTTGGGCTGGTCGCGCGTCTCAGTACATTCAATAAGGATTTCCTCGGTTTCACCCGTATTGGGGTTCTTCCACATATAGCGCAGGCGAACACCCGATTCCACCTTGTTCACGTTCTGACCACCGGCACCCGAACTGCGGAAGGTATCCCACTTGATCTCGCCTTCATTTACATGTACCTCAAACTTGTCAGCCTCAGGCAGTACGGCAACGGTAGCAGCAGAGGTGTGCATACGTCCCTGTGTCTCGGTGGCAGGCACGCGCTGAACGCGGTGAACGCCCGACTCATATTTCAGCGTGCCATAGACATCAGCACCTGAGACGGCGAAGTCTATCTCCTTGTAGCCACCCACAGCACCCTCACTGACGCTGGTGATGGAGAGTTGCCAACCCTTCGAGTCGCAGAAGCTCTTGTACATCTTGAACAAATCACCGGCAAAGAGGCAAGCCTCGTCGCCACCCGTACCGGCACGGATTTCCATCTGTACGTTCTTGGCATCCTCAGGATCCTTAGGAATAAGGGCAATTTTGATTTCCTCCTCCAGTTTGGGTTGCAAAGCCTCGTTCTCAGCCAATTCCTCACGAGCCATTTCCTTCATTTCGGGGTCCGTCTCGTTGGCGAGGATGTCTTTAGCCTCCTTGATGCTGTTCAGACAGGCGATGTATCGCTTGCGGGCATCCATGATGTCGCCCAAGTCCTTATACTCCTTGGTCAGTTTCACAAATCGGTTCTGGTCGCCAATCACCTCAGGGTCGGTAATCAGCGTGGAAACCTCCTCAAAGCGAGCTTCCAGTCCGTCCAGTTTCTGCAAAATACTATTATTCTCCATATCGGGTACAAAGGTACGAATAAGTGAGTGAAAATGCAAATTTATTTGCAATTTTCCGAACGAGAGTACCTTCGCCACGAAGTGGCAATCCCCTCATTTGTTACTATTAATGGTAGCAATTGTAAGTATTAATCTCCGCAATTGTAAGTATTAATAGTTGCAAATGTAAGTATTTGGAGTTGTAATTGCAAATCCATTCAGACGAATGACAGTATCCAGGAACCTATTACACTTAAAACGAGATTACGGCTCACCCTTGACGAGGTTACTCTGGCTTCTATCGAATGATTGAACGCATGGTGTTATAATTGGTTAAAAGAGCCCCCTAGTAGTTAATATATTAAAAATCCTGTATAGATTTCGTCCAAAACTTACGATTATATATTGTGTAATCAACTTAGTATATATATGGAAGAAGTAAAATTGTCTGTGCAGCAGAAACACTATCTCGTCTCAGAACTTAAAGACGTGGTGGATAACTTTGAGGCATACGAATTGGATTCGATAGAAGACTACGGAGCTGTATTATCGCTCTTGACAGGGATATTTAATGTGGATTGGCAGACAAATTTGTCTGAGGCGGTCATTGATGACTATTTGACAGAATATTTCAAACAAGAATTGTCTGCATGAGAAAGATTTTATTCTTGGACATAGATGGGGTGCTCAATACGGAACGTCAGCATTGGCATTGCCAAATGAATGGTATTGCGCCAATTGACAGGTTCGGATATGCCTTCGATCCTGAGGCTGTTGCAAATTTAACCACTATCTTAACAGAGACAGAAGCCGAGATTGTTATCTCTTCGTCATGGAAAAGCATAGGTCTGGCAAATTTGTTGGATTTGTGGGAATCCAGAAAGCTTCCAGGAAAGATAATCGACACAACTCCTAACACTATCAGCGATGAGTTCCTGCTCAATGCCAATCTTGATGATATGGAACTACTGCCAATCAAAGGCATGGAAATCAAGGAGTGGCTTACAAATCATGGAAAACAGGTAAGTCATTATGTCATCATTGATGATGAAAGCGGAATGCTGCCTGAGCAGCAACAACACTTTGTGCAGACTAATCCGCAGTTTGGGATAACGAAGAGAGACGTAGAAAGAACTATAACTATTTTACAATAAATATATGAAGGAGAGAGATTCGTTTAGAGGTACGTCAATAGACGATACTTTTGCTGATTCGTTTAAAAAGAGCAGATTTTATAAAGACATCTATTTTAAGCATAAGGAGGAGGTCTTAATAGGAGTGCGTGACGGCTTTATAAACATGTATTATAATTTGGATAACATAGCAAAGATTGAGGTTAGTAATCCCAATATCTGCAAAATAGACCGATATTATACAGATGGAGAGAAATGCCGTTTGAAAGAAGATGAGATAGTACGCTATTTTGACAAGATAAAGGAAAAAAGCTGTGCAAGGAATAAACAGGAAAAACAAGCTCAGCAAAGACTTTTCATTGACAACAACAATAATTCTTCCTCTAAATGGTTTTGCGTAGACGTGGAATATACGAAGTCGTTTAAAGGTAGAGAACATGCTGAAGATTGGCGGTTCGATATTATTGCAATTAGCAAGATAAAACCATTCCGAGTTGCACTTATAGAATTAAAATATGGTAGTCATGCTATTGGTGGTAATAGCGGTATCACAGAACATATTAAAGACTATTATAAATTCCATAAGGATAACTCGTTTGAAATTCTCAAACCAGAATTGATAAGTATACTAAATGCTCTGGTTAAACTTGGAGTTGAGGTTCCCGAATCTTTACATAACGTAGAAATAGGCGATTTCGCAAAGATTCCAGAATACTACTTTGTCACTTTGAACAATAACAAGGAAGCGGGTCGAGACACATTACCGATGGAGACTATGGCGGGATACCTGTTTACAAAACCAAATGGTGATTGGAAAGCATCCAAATACTCGAAAAAAGCAGCTGAAAAAGGATATTATACTATTGTCGGAGATGACAAGTCATTCAAGCCCGTGTTTCTCTTTTCAGAAGCAACATTGCCAAAACTGGGCATATCTGATATCCTTGATGAATCAAACTACGTTAAAAAAATAATTGAATAGACAAATGAAGAATACAACCTATAAGAAGAAGCAAGGAGAAAGACAGGTTCAGTTAATAGAACAGGGGGCAGAAATCTTCTCTGGTGCAATGAATAGAGGCCTTGCGTCCTGGAAAGAAATTGATGGTCGTATAAAGCAAGCAGGGAGCCGAGTGGTATTGAGAGGCGAAGATAGGGAGAAAAACTTGTATGGACCTATTCGTGAAGATGTTATTCAATATGTAAACAAAACGCATATTAGTTGGTGGCACATGGCAGGTGAGAGTAATAAAGAAGTTTCCGCGCATACCCTGTCCTCACAAGTGTGCTGCTTTAATCATTTATTTATGATAAGAAACGATGAAGAGGCCATTAAAGCTATCCTTAGAAATGCTACGGGTATCACCTTCGACGAGATTCTTCCTTCATTTATTGAAGACAATACCTTAATATCGTTTGAGTTCGTGTTTGATAACAAGCGGCTATTAAATGAAAGACATGAAACACGTGGCGAGAAATGCACTTCTGTCGATGCCCTTGTTTATGCACAAAAAGATTCTGAAAAATGGCTAGTTCCTATTGAATGGAAATACACAGAGGCCTACGAAAAAAAAGACGCTCCGAGCTATCACCGATATGAAAATCTGGTCTCAGTAGATTCACGTCTTCCTTTATGGCTGTCCCTCTACCATCAGGATCCATATTATGAGTTAGCCCGACAGACACTTCTCATGGAAAAAATTATCGAGAAACATCCCGATATTGCAAATAAATTCTGTCATATCGTTATCGTCCCTAAAGAAAATACGGAGATGAAAGTTGATGCAGAAAAGTTTGGCTTTTCCCTGAAGCAAGAATTCATCAACGGCTATAAGATAATAGATCCTTCAGATTTTCTACTGCCTGTAAAGGACTTGTATCCTGAGCTTATTGAGTATCTTGAATCCCGTTATTGGTAACTTCCGCATTTGTTCCCATTAGGGATTGCAAAGGTACCTATTTACCTAAATAGGGACAAAGCGTGAAATGACTCGGGTAAAAAAGGAGAGTGTGTTGAGTCAATAGGGGAAAGGAACTGGGTGAAAAGGGATAAGGCCTCGCGGATGGTTGGACGACTTGGGGCAGACGGACAGACGGCTCGGGGCATCCAACCATTTGCTCAAGGACAAAGGAAATCTCGTACACTCCAGACATAGGTCTGTCAACAATTTCCTGATGAACCTTATCGCTGCACTTGGAGC
>ODAI014397738.1_pt1 | contig 15675 bp, 14 predicted proteins | sample 1539321 | NCBI WGS metagenome assembly ODAI01 (sample SAMN02144231, study PRJEB22623) | gut metagenome | biome: sheep rumen | host: Ovis aries | place: New Zealand
CAATTCGCTGCCCTCGCTCATAAAGATTCGGGAAGGTTTCTGATTCGGATTACATCCGTACTTCAGCTGTAATTCTTTCATCGTGATATAAAAGGATAAGTCTTTGCGTTGCAAAGGTACAAAATAAATCTCAGTTCGCACCATTTTTTACTAAAAACAAAAAGGTATTGCCAAAATAGCAATACCTTTTTATGTTTCATCTCAGAGGATTTTATTCAGCGGCAATGTTACCAGAACGCTTCTCCTTGATGCGGGCAGCCTTACCAGTGAGCTTACGCAGATAGTAGAGCTTAGCGCGGCGAACCTTACCAACTTTGTTCACCTCGATGCTGTCAATATTGGGCGACTCCAAGGGGAAGATACGCTCTACACCCACAGTACCCGACATCTTACGAACGGTGAAACGCTTTTTCTCCTCGTGACCAGAAATCTTGATCACCACGCCACGGTAGAGCTGGATACGCTCCTTAGAACCCTCGATAATTTTGTAAGCGACAGTCACAGTGTCGCCAGCCTTGAAGCTGGGGTGCTGCTTGCCGGTTGCAAATGCTTCTTCAGCAACTTTGATTAAATCCATTGTTTTTAAATCTTTAATTGTTATTTTTGCTGTATCGTTCCGGACGCAACATAGACGGGCAACACGTTTCTTCCCTCCATCGGTTACGCGGAAAGCGGGTGCAAAGGTACTACTTTTTATTCATATTCAGTGCAATGGCCATTGGCGCAAGGCAGAACTTTAACATAATTTATGAATACGAATAACTTTCTGCACGATTTCTTTCCTTGAAATTTTGCCTTGTCGAAATTATTCCGTAATTTTGCGGGTTGGAAAGCCATGATGAATGCCATTATCCTTGCCACTGATGAAACACTGCTTCGTACATATCACCATAGCCCTCCTGTTGCTCTGCCCCACGGTCTCGGCGCAGCAGCAACGGAACGACTCGCTGGAGTTTGCCAAGCTCCGGAAGGAGATGTACAACCACTACAGCAAGCGGAACACCGACGACTTCTTCAGCGTGACGGACAAGATGAAGCAGCTGGCGCAGAAGACGGGCAACGAGAAGGAGTTCTACAAGGCATGGGCCAATCAGGCCATCTACACCTCTACGAACATCAACAAAGGAAAGGGCATCGACATTGCCAAGGAGATACTGCGCTATGCCAACCAGCAGGCCAGCCAGTACGGGCTATATAGTGCCAACTATGTGATGGGCACCGTCTATTCGTCGCTGTCTTTCTTCCCCGAGGCGTCGTCTCACTATCAGGAGGCGCTGGACATTCTGCGCAGCGACTACCCCGAGGAGAGCCGGTCGGCCCTCAACCTGGCCATGTGCAAGGTGGCACGGGCACTGAAGCAGTACGACAAGGTGGACGGATACGTCAGCTATGTACTCAACGACCCGAAGGCCACCATGCACCACAAGCTGACCGCCCTGTCGTATAAGTACTTCGTGCAGAGAGACCGGAAAGCACCGTTGGCAGAAATTGACAAGGCGTATGCCGAGCGCGAGCAGCTGAAGCAGCGCTACGGACAGGACGACAACTTCGGGCCGCACATCGATTTCGAGCATGCCCTGCTGCACGACGATTTCGAGAAGGCACGGCAGGTGGCCGAAGGCATTCCCAGCAAGAACAAGATGACGCAGCTGCAGTACCTCTCGCGGCTCGGCGTGGCACAGCAGGACTATAAGAAGGCCTACGAATACTATGTGCAATACAAGCGGCTCAACGACTCGGTCAACAACGACAACGTGCGCAAGAACTCGCTCGACCTGGGGGCCATGCTCGACAAGGCCAATGCCGAGAACGAGCTGAAGGACCTGCGGCTGCAGAACCAGGAGCTGGAGATGAAGCGCATAGCCAGCGAGCTGAACCAAAAGAACATGGCCGAGGAAGCCCTGAGCATGTCGCTGGCCTACCAGGAGTCGCGGCTGCGCGAAATGGAAGCCCTCCGCGAGAACGACAGTCTGATGGCCAACAACAAGGAGCACGAGCTGAGCGAGTACCGCTCGCAGATGCATGCCTTCGAGACGGCCGAGCGTAACCGGCGGCTGAAATGGATTGCCGCCCTGGTGTTCACGGCCATGGGTTTCGCCTTCGTCGTCATCTATGCCCTGAACCGCCGCAAGCAGCTGCGCCAGCTGAAGAATGCCTACGACCGACTGGAAGAGACCACCGCCGCCAAGGAGCGCATAGAGAGCGAGCTGCGCACTGCCCGCGAGATACCGCTGGCCGTGGTGCCGCACGACTTCCCGCAGACGCAGGGGCTGGACATCCACGCCTCGATGCCCCCCGCCAAGGAGGTGGGTGGCGACCTGTACGACTTCGTGGCCATCGATGACAAGCTATACTTCTGCTTAGGCGACGTCAGCGGCAAGGGGGTGCCCGCCGCCCTCTTCATGGCCATGGCGGCCCGCCTGTTCCGCACGCTGTGCAAGTACCGCCTGTCGCCGGCCCTCATCGCCACCTCCATGAACAACGAGCTGGCACTGAACAACGAGAACGGCATGTTCGTCACCATGTTCATCGGACTGCTCGACCTGAACAGCGGCCATCTGGACTTCTGCAATGCCGGCCACAACCCGCCCGTGCTCGACGGCGAGTTCATCGAGATGGAGGCCAATGCGCCCCTCGGCCTGTGGGAGGGACTGGACTATGAGGGGCAGTCGCTCGACAGCATCAAGGGCAAGCAGCTCTTCGTCTATAGCGACGGACTGAACGAGGCGGAAAACGACACGCACGACCAGTATGGCGACGACCGCCTGCTGGAATTCATCCGCAGCCACCACCAGATGGAGGCGCGCCCCATGATAGAGCAGCTGATGCAGGATGTGAAGTCGCACGTCAACGGTGCCGACCCCAGCGACGACCTCACGATGCTGTGCCTGCGCAAAAAATGAATGCCGGATTTTTTTGCTTGTTTCATTTTTTTGTATTACCTTTGCAACATCTTTGACACAAGTAACCGTTACTCATTTATTATAAAAATATGATGAAACATCCACTTTATCATCTGCTGTTGCTGTCGGCCATCATGCTGACGGCGATGTCATGCAAGCAGAAAACCGGTGGCGAGGAGGCTGCCGCCGAGAAGAAGACCACCGTTACCGTAAGCCTCGACGAGTTTGAGAAGGCCATAGCCGACACCGCCAAGACGGTGGTGCTCGACGTGCGCTCGAAGGAGGAATACGCCGAGAGCCACCTGAAGCGAGCCATCTATATCGACATCTCCGACAAGAACTTCCGCGAAGAGTGCCTGCAGCTGCTGCCGAAGGGAAAGACCGTCTGCGTCTATTGCCGCACGGCATTCCGCAGCAAGACGGCTGCCGACATCCTCAACGAGGCAGGCTACGACGTGATACACATGAAGGGAGGCTTCGTGGCATGGACCGAAGCCGGCAAGGAAACCGTAAAATAATCAAGAAGCTATGAATAAGAATATATGTTTTCTCTGTGCCGTGCTGCTGGCCATGATGGTCAGCTCGTGCCGTTCGCACTACGAGGTGGCGTCCGTTCAGCGCACGCGCATCATCGTGGACAGCCGTTACGACGCACAGCCCGACGGGGCTTCTGCCGACTTCCTGAAACCCTATAAGCACAAGGTCGATTCGGCCATGGGCCCCGTGGTGGGCCGTTCGGCCAAGTATATGACGGCCACGCGGCCCGAAGGCACGCTGTCGAACCTGTTGGCCGACATCATGGTGTGGGCTGCCAAGGACTATGGCGAGCAGGCCGACCTGGGTGTCTATAACATGGGTGGCGTGCGTGCCGACCTGCCCAAGGGCGATGTAACCTACGGCGACGTGCTCGACATTGCACCGTTCGAGAACAAGATAGCCTTCACCACGCTGAGCGGCAGCGACCTCATGGCGCTGTTCCGCCAGATGGCTGCTGTGGGCGGCGAAGGGGTGAGCCACTCGGTGCGCCTCGTGATTACTGCCGACGGACAACTGGTGTCGGCTGCTGTAGGTGGCCAACCTGTCGATCCGGCCCGCGACTACCGCATCGTCACCATCGACTATCTCTTAGGCGGCAACGACAAGCTGGATGCCTTCAAACAGGGACGCAACGTGAACTCGCCCCAGGAGGAGAGCAACAACTCGCGCTACGTCATCATGAACTTTTTCCGCGAGATGAGCAAGCAGGGCCGCTTGGTGGATGCCGAGATAGAGGGACGAATCACAGTGAAGAAGTAAGAAATTCATTCTTAAATACACGATGACTATGAATACAGTAAACCATATATATAATAAGGTGGCAGGCATGGCGGTGCTCTGCTTGACTTTCTGCCTGTTGGCCTTCTCGCCTGTTGACGCTTCCGCCAAGAAGCACAAGCAGCTGGTCGTTCTGCATACGAACGACACCCACTCGACCATCCTTCCGCTCAGCACGCAGCTGCCCGACACCATGAAGGCGGGCAGGGGCGGATTCCTCCGCCGCATCGCCATGCTCAAGGAAGAGCGCGCGAAGCACCCCGACCTGCTCTACTTCGACAGTGGCGACTTCTTCCAAGGCTCGGCCTACTTCACCATGTTCAAAGGCGACGTGGAGGTGGGGCTGATGAACATGATGGGCATCGATGCCGCCACCATCGGCAACCATGAGTTCGACTTCGGACTGGACAACATGGCACGCGTGTTCCGGCAGGCCAACTTCCCCATCGTCTGCGCCAACTACGACTTCACCGGCACGGTCTGCGAGGGACTGGTGAAGCCCTACGTCGTCATCAAGCGGAACGGGGTGAAGATAGGTGTCTTCGGAGTGGCTCCCAAGCTGCAGGGCCTGGTGAGCGACAAGAACTGCCAGGGCGTGAAGTATTCCGACCCCGCCGAGACGGCCCTTGCGACGGCCACCAAGCTGAAGAAGGAGCTGAAGTGCGACGTGGTGATATGTATCTCGCATTTGGGATGGGAGAGCAACCGTGGCGAGGACGACCTCTACATGATCAAGCATTCGCGATACATCGACCTTGTGCTGGGCGGCCATACCCATACCTACTTCCAGCAGCTGGAGTATGAAACGAACATGGACGGCAAGGCCGTACCCGTCGATCAGAACGGCAAGCATGCCATCTATGTCGGCAAGCTGCTCCTCGACTTGAAATAACCGCTCATCATGAGCGTCATGGCGATTGTCTTATTCAAAGTAGAACGTCAGGACAATCATCTTCGATTGCGCGCTGCTCACGCTGCCGGCATACGCCCGCAGGTTGGCATCGCGCAATTCATTGATATGGTCGGTGTCGAGCACGTTGCCCAGTCCGAAGCAGAACTTCAGCTCGGGAATCAGCTTGAAGAACGGCAGGTAGAAGTCGCAGCCCACACCCACCTCCAGCATGGTGTTGAATCGCTTCAGGCGTATCATGTCCTCGTCGCCGCCCGTCAGGTTGAACGTGGGGTTGATGCCGGCCATGATGTACGGGCGGTAGTTGTTCCAGCGCGGGGCGGCAAACTTGATGTCGATGGGCATCGACACGTAGGTGTTCTTCAGGTCCTGCGTCTCCTGCAGCGGCTGGCCCTTCGTGTCCTTCTCATACATGTTGAGGAACGTCAGGTGCTTGGCACCGAAGTGCATCGTCGGCGTGACGCGCAGCGTGAAATGCTCGTGCAGCCGCAGCTCGGCCAGCACGCCCACGGAAAAGCCGGGGTTCCATTTGTCGGCATCGCACAGGATATACCGTGGCTGCATCACGCCATTCTCGTCGGGCACCAGGTGCGGGCCGACGTTCTCGAACTCGATGTCCTGCATGTGCAGGCCTACCAGAATGCCGAAGTGCAACGTGCGCAAGTCGGCATACGGTCTGTTCTGCACCTTGCGGTCTGTCTGTGCCTGTGCGGTGAGTGCCAGCACACCTATAAGGGATAGAAAGAGGATTCGTTTCATACATTATTATAACGCTGTCACCCCCCCGTTTATTATTTCGACTACGTATAAATTGCGGTTCAAACGAAAAAAACACTACCTAAAATGAGGTATATATCAAAATTTTTCCATACCTTTGCATCACAAATAATAAGTATTTTAATCATTTAACTAAACAAATAAGAATTATGGCATACGTAATTGGTGACGACTGCATCGCATGTGGAACATGTATCGATGAGTGCCCCGCAGGAGCTATCTCTGAGGGCGACAAGTATTCTATCAACCCCGATGTCTGCACAGAGTGCGGCACATGCGCTGACGTTTGTCCGTCAGAGGCTATCAGCCTTCCCTAAGGAACAAGCTGAATTTATGTGGTTAAACAAAGGAAGAGGGTATGCCGGCGACGGTGTACCCTCTGACTGTGTACAGGCCCGTTGCATATCTGCCCGGCGTGTTCCGTACGGATGGCCTATTCCCTGTTTGTTCGGCCTATTTCACGATTATAACTATTAAAAATGGTAAAATAGCCGAATAAACGAAAGTTTATGTTTACCTTTGCACCGTTGTATCATACACGACGATGAGTTTAACAGGAATAGTAAGACATATTTTCGTGCCCCGCATGCGTGAGCTGGAGCACTACGAGACGCAGGGCGAGCAGTTGCAGCGCCAGGTGCTGCACCACCTGCTGTCGTCGGCCCGCGACACCCATTACGGTCGCGAGCATGGTTTTGCCACCATCAAAGGCTACGACGACTATATCAAGTATGTACCCGTGAATACCTACGAGGAGCTGAAGGGCAGCATCGACCGCATGCGCCACGGCGAGCGCGACGTGCTGTGGCCGGGCCGCGTGAAGTGGTATGCCAAGTCGAGCGGTACTACGAACGACAAGTCGAAGTTCATCCCCGTCAGCGGCGAGGGCTTGCAGAAGATTCACTATGCCGGCGGCTACGACTCGGTGGCCCTCTATCTGCGCAACAATCCCAAGAGCCGCCTCTTCGACGGCCGTGCGCTGATACTCGGCGGCAGCCATGCCCCCAACTACAACCTGCCCGGTTCGCTGGTCGGCGACCTGTCGGCCATCCTCATAGAGAACATCAACCCGATAGCCAACCTGGTGCGTGTTCCCAAGAAGCAGACGGCCCTGCTGTCCGATTTCGAGGTGAAGCGCGACCGCATCGCCCGCGAGGCCATGACGAAGAACGTGACCAACATCTCCGGTGTGCCGTCGTGGATGCTGTCGGTGCTGAACCGTATGATGGAGATAACGGGCAAGACGCACTTGGAAGAGGTGTGGCCCAACCTGGAGGTGTTCTTCCACGGCGGTGTGGCCTTCACGCCCTACCGCAGCCGGTACGAACAGCTCATCACGTCGCCCAACATGCACTATATGGAGACGTATAATGCCAGCGAGGGATTCTTCGGGCTGCAGGACGACCCTGCCGACAAGGCCATGCTGCTGATGCTCGACTACGGCGTGTTCTACGAGTTTGAAGACCTTTCCGGCCAGACCGGCGACAGCGCACAGTCCGGGCCGATTGTCCCCCTGTGGGCTGTCGAGAAAGACAAGAACTACGCCATGCTCATCAGCACCTCGTGCGGGCTGTGGCGCTACAAGATTGGCGACACCGTGCGCTTCACCTCTACCAATCCCTACAAGTTCGTCATCAGCGGGCGCACCAAGAGCTTCATCAATGCCTTCGGCGAAGAGCTCATTGTCGATAATGCCGAGCAGGGGCTGGCCTATGCCTGCCAGCAGACCGGTGCCGAAGTGCTGGAATATACGGCAGCACCGGTGTTCATGGACGAGCGCGCCAAATGCCGCCACCAGTGGCTCATCGAGTTTTCCAAGCAGCCAAACGACTTGGCACAGTTTGCCGACCTCCTGGACAGCCGCCTGCAACAGCTGAACAGCGACTACGAAGCCAAGCGCTACAAGGACATCACCCTGCAGCACCTGGAGATTATACCCGCCCGCCAGGGACTCTTCAACGACTGGATGAAGCAGCGCGGCAAGCTGGGCGGACAGAACAAGGTGCCCCGGCTGAGCAATGGCCGCGAGCATATAGAACAACTTCTCAAACTAAATGAGAAATGAGTAATGAGAAATAAGAAATTAAAATGAGGAGTGAGAAATTGACAAGCCAGGGAAAGAGGTTGAAGACAATGAGACCATTAATGAAAATGCTGAGTATTGCATTTCTCATTTCTCATTTCTCATTTCTCATTTCAAGCTGTGCCCGCATGGGCAATCCCGACGGCGGATGGTACGATGAAGACCCGCCGCGCATTGTGCGCAGCACGCCCGCCGAGCAGAGCACGAATGTGACCGACCGCAAAATCACCCTCTACTTCGACGAGTTCATCAAGCTTGCCGACCCTACGCAGAGTGTCATCGTGTCGCCGCCGCAGCTGGAGATGCCCGAAATCAAGGCCACCGGCAAGCGCATCGTCGTAGAGCTGAAGGACACGCTGAAGGCCAATACCACCTATACGATAGACTTCAGCGACGCCATCAGCGACAACAACGAAGACAACCCGATGGGCAACTATACCTACACGTTCTCTACCGGCGAGCGCATCGACACCTTCGAGGTGGCGGGCTACGTGCTCGACGCGTCGAACCTCGAACCCATCAAGGGCATCAGCGTCGGACTGTATGACGACCTGGCCGACTCGGCATTCCGCACCAAGCCGCTGCAGCGCATCTCGCGTACCGACGGCTCGGGCCGCTTCGTCATCAAAGGCGTGGCGCCCGGCGAATACCGCGTCTATGCCCTGCAGGATGCCGACGGCGACTTCCAGTTCAAGCAGAAGAGCGAGATGCTGGCCTACTCGCACCAGACATACACCCCCTCGGCCAAGCCCGACATCCGCCAAGACACCCTCTGGCGCGACTCGCTGCACATCGACAGCATCGCCCGCGTTACCTATACCCATTTCTATCCCGACGACGTGACGCTACTGGCGTTCAGCGAGGTGATGACCGACCGCTACCTGGTGAAGACGGAGCGCAAGGATGCCGACCGCATCGGTGTGTTCTTCAGCTATGGCAACCGGCAGCTGCCCGTCATCAGGGGGCTGGACTTCAATGCCGACTCGGCCTTTGTCGTCGAAACCAATGCCCGTCAGGACAGCATCACCTACTGGCTGCGCGACACGCTGCTGGTGAACCGCGACACGCTGACCTTCGAGATGGAGTATCTGAAGACCGACAGCCTGGGCCAGCTGGTCAGCCAGACGGACACCATCGAGGCCGTGGCCAAGATGCCCTACGCCAAGCGACTGAAAGCCTGGCAGAAGGAGTACGACGAGTGGGCCAAGGAGCAGGAGAAGAAAAAGAAGCGCGAAGAGCCCTACGACAGCATCTACCCGCCCAAGCCCTTGGAGCCGCGCTACGAGGTGCCGTCGTCCATGGACCCGGGCCGTAGCGCCTTCGTGGAGCTACCCACCCCGCTGGCCCGCGTGGACACGGCGGCCATCCACCTCTATTCCAAGATTGACACGCTGTGGTACCGGGCACCCTTCGAGTTCCACCAATGCGACAGCATGTTGCGGCGCTTCGAGCTGATAGCCGAGTGGCGGCCCGACACGGAGTATAGCTTCGAGGTCGATTCGGCAGCCTTTACCGACATCTACGGACTGGCGTCGAAGGCCTTCAAGCAGGGCATCAAGGTCAAGTCGCTCGACGAGTATGCCACCCTGCTGCTAACGCTCAGCGGTCTGCGCGACACCAATGTGGTGGTACAGCTGCTCGACAAGAGCGACAACGTGGTGATGAACACCCGCATGGAGAGCGACGGCACGGCACAGTTCTTCTATGTCAACCCCGGCACCTACTACGTCAGGGCTTTCGTAGATAGCAACGGCAACGGCCGCTGGGACACCGGCAACTACGATGCCGACGTGCAACCCGAGGCGGTCTATTATTACCACCGTGAGCTGGAGGCCAAGGCCAAATGGGACATCACCAGCCAGTGGGACGTCACGGAGCGGCCCCGCTACCGCCAGAAGCCTTCCGCGCTCATCAAGACGAAAGACGAGAAGCGCAAGAAGATGGTGCAGAACCGTAACATCGAGCGCGCCAGACAGTTAGGAATCATCTACGTAAAAAAGTAGCAAGTAGCAACCGACAAGTGGAAAAGTAGCAACTGACAAGTGGAAAAGTAGCAACCGACAATCGAAAACAAATGCAAGACAAAATGAAAAAACTCATCGTCATCATGATATGTTTGCTGGCCTGGGGCGCACAGCAGCCCGCAGCAGCCCAGTGTGGCATAGAGAACACCGCCTTCAAGGGTGGCGAATTCCTGAGCTACGACCTTTACTTCAACTGGAAATTCGTATGGTGGAAGGTCGGCACGGCCTCGATGTCAACGGTCAAGTCGCACCGCGACGGAGCGCCAGCCTACCGCAGCAGTCTGATAACCCGTGGCAACAACAAGCTGGACAACATGTTCGTCATGCGCGACACCCTGCTCTGCTATACCAACGACGACCTGGCGCCGCTCTACTTCCGCAAGGGAGCCCGCGAGGGCAAGCGCTACTATGTCGATGAGGTGTGGTACACCTACCCTAACAGCAACTGCCACATGCTGATGCACGAGATTACCAGCAGCGGCGACCACCTGTGGAAAGAGGCCGAGTATAAGGACTGCATCTACGACATGATGAGCATCTACCTGCGTGCGCGCAATTTCGACAGCTCCAACCTGAGGACCGGCGAAAAGATTCCCCTGCCCATCGTCGATGGCATGAAGGTGGCCAACGCCTGGCTGACCTACAACGGCAAGACCACCATCAAGATGAAGAACAATGACCACAAGTACCGCTGCCTGATATTCTCGTTCATGCAGCGCGAGGACGGCAATACAAAGGAGCTGATACGCTTCTACATCACCGACGACAAGAACCATGTGCCCGTGCGCCTGGACATGTTCCTCTCGTTCGGTTCGGCCAAGGCCTATCTGACGGGCTTCAAGGGCTTGCGCAACCCCATGGCGTCGCGCGAAGAATAACCCCGATTAGTAGTCAAAACGGATTCAGAAGCTGCGGAGCCATGCCTTCAGCGCGAGCATCATCTCGAAGTGGTAGGCAAACGACTGCCGTATGCCGAAGCCGTGCCCGCCAGTGGGATAGATGTGCATCGACGCCGGAATCTGGTTGATGTACAGCTCCTCGTAGTAGCGGATGCTGTTCAGCGGCGGCACGGAGCGGTCGTCGTTGGCCAGCGCGATGAAGGCCCGTGGCGTCTGCTTCTTCACGTGCTGCTCGTTTGAATATTCGTTCACCAGCTTCCGCTTGGCATTTTTTCCTAATAGGTTGTCGCGCGAACCGATGTGCGTGACACCCTGCTCCATCGTGATGACGGGATAGAAGAGTATCTGGAAGTTCGGGGCGGCATCGCCCGTGGAGTGGGTGGCAATGGTCGATGCCAGGTGCCCGCCGGCCGAGAAGCCCATGATGCCCACGTCGGCAGGGTTGATGTGCCACTCGGCAGCATTTCGGCGCACCATCCGGATGGCCTCCTCGGCATCCTCGGCCGGCACGGTATAGTGGCCGTGGGGCATGCGGTACTTCAGCACGATGAGGGCGATGCCCTGGCTGTTGAAGAACGGTGCCCAGTCGGTACCCTCGTGCTGCATGGCCAGATGGCCGTAGCCGCCGCCGGGGCAGCAGACGATGGCGCGCCCCGTAGCTTGTTTCTCGTTGGGCAGGAATACTGTCACCTTGGCCTGGTCGCTGGGGTCGCCGTTGCTGGTTCTTGGGCCGTCGGGCCATAGTGCCATCTCGTTGCCTTTCTGTGCGGCGGCCATCGTAGTGCATAAAATCATCGTTAAAATCAGCAGTTGTTTCATAATTCTTGGTTTTATTGCTTGCAAAGATAGCAATTTTTTTCTATCTTTGCAGCAAAATTGAGTGATAAAATGCTAACCTATGAATAAACAAGTATGTTTTTTCGCCTTTTTCATGGCTCTTGCCTGTAATATGCAGGCCAAGGTGAGGCTGCACCATCTGGTCAGCGACAACATGGTGATTCAGCAGCAGACCGACGTGCGCCTGTGGGGATGGGCCAAGCCCGGCCGCCGCGTGGTGGCCACTACGTCGTGGTCGGACCAGCGCGCTGAGGCCAAGGCCGACCGCCAGGGCCGCTGGCTGCTCACCGTGCAGTCGCCCCGGGCGAGCTATACGCCGCTGTCTGTCACCTTCGACGACGGTGACGGTGCCGTCACCATCCGCAACGTGCTCGCCGGCGAGGTGTGGGTGTGTGCCGGCCAGTCGAACATGGAGATGCCGGTGAAGGGCTTCGGCAACTGCCCGGTGCAGAACTACAACCAGGAGGTCATCCATGCCGCCGGAGCCCGCCAGGTGCGGTCGGCCAAGATTCCCAGCATCATGCGTATGACGCCGCAGGAGGATGCCGACACCCATTGGCGCGAGTGCTCGCCGCAGACCGTCGGCGACTTCTCGGCTACGGGCTATTTCTTCGCCAAGCTGGTGAACCGGGCGCTGGACATCCCCGTAGGGCTGATAGAGGCTAACAAAGGCGGTACGCGCGTGGAGAGCTGGCTGACCAAGGAGAACCTGGAGCGCTATACCCAGGAGCCTACCGACTCGATGGGCATCGTGAACCATAAGAAGGAGTGGGACTACCACCGCGCCATGCTGTGGGGCAACGGCACGTTCAGCCCTATTGTGAACTATACCGTCAGGGGCATCCTGTTCTATCAGGGCTGCTCGAACGTGGGCGACCCCGGCGACCAGTATTCCGAACGGCTGAAGCTGTTGGTGGACCAGTGGCGCAGCCAGTTCCGCCTGGGCGACATACCGTTCTACTTCGTGCAGATAGCACCTTTCGTCAGCGGCAATGCCGACGGCACGTGGAACGCCGAATTGCAGGAGCAGCAGTACAAGGCGTCGAAAGCCATCGCCAACAGCGGACTGGTGTGTACCAACGACTGCGTGCTACCCTACGAGGGCGAGCAGATTCACCCCTCGCAGAAGCAGAAGGTGGGCGAGCGGCTGGCCTATCTGGCGCTGAACAAGACCTACGGCATGAAGACGGTCGTCTGCGACAGCCCGTCGTTCCGCGACATGCTGGTGAAGAGCGATACCGTCATGATTCATTTAGACAACGAGTGTGGCGCCATCAGTCGCTTCAGCGACATGGTGGGCTTCGAGGTGGCCGGTGCCGACCGTGTGTTCCACCCCGCCCGGGCCAAGCACTTCTGGCAGCCCGGCGGCGGCTACTGGGACGAGTGCATCGTCGTCACCTCGGATGCCGTGAAGCAGCCGGTAGCCGTGCGCTACTGTTTCCGTAACTGGCTCCTGGGCAATGTCGCCAATGCCGGCGGGCTGCCGCTCTTCCCCTTCCGGTCGGACAACTGGTAGCAGCCGCGGTATCATAAACATACCATAGTATTGTGTAGCAATCATGGAACATCCCTTAGAGAAATTCCGGTTCTGCCCGGTGTGTGGCAGCAGCCGTTTCGTCGAGAACAACTTCAAGAGCAAGCGGTGCGGCGAGTGCGGCTTCGTCTATTATGCCAACCCCTGTTCGGCCACAGCCGCCTTCATCGTCAACGACCGGCACGAGCTGCTGGTGGTGCGCCGCGCCAAGGAGCCCGCCAAGGGCACCCTCGACCTGCCGGGCGGCTTCTGCGACATGGGCGAGACGGTAGAAGAGGGCATGCGCCGCGAAATCAAGGAGGAGACGGGCCTGGAGGTGACCGACATCCGCTACCTCTTCTCGTCGCCCAACGTATATATGTATAGCGGTATGGGGGTGCATACCCTCGACATGGACTTCCTCGTGCCTGTACATGGCCCTCTGCCCGCTGTCAAGGCCGACGACGATGCCGCCGAGGCCCGCTGGATTCCCGTCAGCGAGGTGAATCCTGCCGACTTCGGCCTGACGAGCATCCGCAATGCCGTAGTCCGCTTTCTGGCCATGCGTCAAGCATGCAAGCAAGATGAATAGGTAGCATAAATGTTTTTTTGCCTATTTTGCTGCCACTCTGCCACCAATGCCACGCAAGCCGCTGTGCATTAAGAACATAGCGGTGGTGGCAGATGGGTGGCAGGTGGCAGCAAGCCCAAGGATAATAATATCGTTTTCTCTATAAGAAAACACCGTTTTCTGCGCAAGAAAACGGTGTTTTCCGTGTTGTGAGCAGGTTTAGGTTACGGTGAGCTATGGACAGTTTGCGATGTGCTATGGAAAGGTTTCGGGGTGCTATAATCAGTTTGCGGTGTGCTGACTTTTGCTGCCACCTGCCACCCATCTGCCACCACCATCTATATACTTAACACACAGCGGCTTGCGTGACATTGGTGGCAGAGTGGCAGCAAAACTTCAAAAAAAAATTTTTCTCACCACTTTTGACCCGATTTTCAGTAGATGGTATTTCTTGACTTCTGCTTTTGACATACGATACTTTTATAATTTAAAACAGGTCTCAGCCATTGCTTTGAGTTGCCCGGCAGTTAGATTGGCTATGCCTGTCTTTTCTATTATTGCATATTCTTCCTTATTCTTACCTATGACATACTTGCGCTCTTTGCCGTCAATCGTAGCAATGAGGTGGAAGTTACCTTTGTAGGATTGCTCAATACGGATGTTGGAAACCAGATGGCCGTTGATGGTCCATTCTTGCGCATTGACTTCTTGCCACTCACCCCATGCCTTCAGATGATTGATGATGGTAGTCTCCACCCTACCCGTCCATTCTTCTGACACACCGTGTTTAGTAGCAATAGTACGGAACTGCTTGAGCGATGCCACCACATCACGGATAATAGCATCAGGTCTGCGAATGCCGTTGTCACGGGCAAACTGAATGGCATCGTCACGGGTAATGCCCTGCAACTTTCCTCCAATCATCAAACAATGCTCCTTATTGGGCAGATAGCCACCTGTATCAAAAATATAAGTTATATCGTAGGCTGGTGACAGCCGCCATTTACCCTGGCGATTCATTACAAACGTGAAGTTCTTGTGATGGTCGTCGGTATTGTTGGCAAGGATATTGAACACCATACGACGATAGAGTTCTTGGCAATCCACTTCGGGCAAGTGCAACTTACGGCATACAGCAAAGAGTTTTTCGTAGGTGTCAGCCTCTGGATCCATTGCAGCCAATGTCTGAGTATGCAACTTGCCAGTTTCATTACGATCGAAACGCTTGGTGAGGAAATGGTTTACCCCATCCACTTCAAGCAGACGAGACTCCATCATATTGATACCAGCCGTCAATGCCATTTCATAATAGGTCTGTTCCAATTCGGCTGAAGACCGAGATTTATCGCCAAACTTCAAGATGTAATAGTCTAAGTTTGGCTCCACCTCAATCTGGCCACTACGGATTTCACCAGTTTCTCTATCGATAGCAATGATTCCTTTGGGTTGACGACCACCAGCGGAGGTGCCAACGGCAATCAACGACTGTAAGGTCAACGACTCATCAGGCAGAATCCTTACGTTCTCACGCTCTATGGCAATCTTCTCTGCCAAGTCTGCAAGAGCCTTGATGTCTATCTTCCCAGTAATCGCACCTCGTTCAATCTCAGGAATAAATTCCAAGGCACCCATACCTCGCTTACCGATGAATGCTAACTTTTCTAAGGAGGTCACGCTTCTTTCCGTGAGTTTGTTGTCTTTCCTCCACTGTTCGAAGAGTTGGTTTCCCCATGCATCGGGTAAAGAGTCAGCAATGAACGACGGCAGTTTCTGATAGATACGTTCTGCCTCACCAAAGATGGCACGAGTACTGAGCGGATTGTGGATGGATGCAGCCAACGGTG
>ODAI011802956.1_pt1 | contig 15674 bp, 10 predicted proteins | sample 1539321 | NCBI WGS metagenome assembly ODAI01 (sample SAMN02144231, study PRJEB22623) | gut metagenome | biome: sheep rumen | host: Ovis aries | place: New Zealand
CACTTTCACTCACAAAAAGAAGCGGCGACGCATACCTTGTTATCACGAGCCCTGACGGAGAATATATGTACCCGCTGGGCACGGATGCCGAATACTCGGTAGCCGGCCGCATAGGTGCGTCGCGCATAGCGGTCAAGGACGGAAAGGCATTCTTTGTGGATTCCCCGTGCCCCAACAAGACCTGCGTGCAGTCCGCGCCGCTTTCTACCAACGGTGCATGGGCGGCATGCCTGCCGAACGATATATTTATACGCATAGAGGGCGGTGGCTCCGAAACGGATGCAGTCGCATACTAAAGAGCCTTTGCAAAAATCAGATGCGGCAGCATCAATAAAGAAGAGAGTTCCGGAACTGCCGCGCAGACAAAAAAACTGTGCGGTCTACAACTGAGCCCGGAAAAGGAGTGCTTACATGGCAAGGAAGAAGGGTTCCATCGTCTACAAATGCTCGAACTGCTCGTACACGCAGCCCGGCTGGCTGGGGCGCTGCCCCCCGTGCGGGGAATGGAACACGCTGGAAGAATGCATTATAGACCCCAACGCGGCGGGTCCCTCGCTCAAAGCTGATGGCAGCGCCGTAAAAGCGCGGCCTGTACCGATGGGTACGATAAGTGTACAGGGAGAAAACAGGCTTTCCACCGGGAACGAGGAATTTGACCGGGTACTTGGCGGCGGCGCCACAAAACGGAGCGCAATCCTTATCGGCGGCGAGCCGGGCATAGGAAAATCGACGCTGCTTATACAGACCGCGGCGTCGCTCCTGCGCCGGAAAAACAGCGGAAGAATCCTCTACGTTTCCGGGGAAGAGTCCGCGTCGCAGATAAAAGGCCGCGCAGTCAGGCTCAATCTTGCGGTGGACGCAGTGGAAATCCTCTGTACGCTGCGGCTGGAGGACATCCTTGATGCGCTGGACAGCCTTTCTCCGGAGGCCGTCATCGTAGATTCCATTCAGACGGTGTACTCCGTGCAGGCAGGCATAGTGCCCGGAACGGTGAACCAGCTGAAATACTGCGCGAACGAGCTTATCAGCTGGGTAAAAGAACGCGACAGCGTGCTTTTTATGACAGCCCACGTAACGAAGGACGGCATGATTGCCGGCCCCAAAAGCCTTGAGCACATGGTAGACACCGTGATTTCTTTTGAGAGGAACACAGAGGACGAAGTCCGCTTCCTGCGGGCAATGAAAAACCGCTTTGGCTCCGTGGACGAGCTGGGGATTTTCCAGATGGAGCAGGACGGGCTCAAAGCGGTGGAAGACCCGAGCGCCCTGTTCCTGACGCGGCGGAAGGGTGGCACTCCTGCGGGCACGGCATGCGTGCCGGTATTTGAGGGCAGCAGGGTATTCGTCGTAGAGGTGCAGGCGCTCACGGTGCCGGCAAAGGCGGCGGTAAACCGCGTATACAGCGACCGTGTGGACAGCGCGAGGGTCAGCCGGGTAGCAGCGGTGCTGGAAAAGCGCGCCGGCATCAAGTTCAGCGACCAGGACATATACATCAACGTTGCGGGAGGCGTCCGGCTGACGGAAAGCGCCATAGACGCGGCGGTGGCAGCGGCGCTCTATTCCGCCCGGACGGACATTCCCCTGCCGGAGGAGACGGTTGTAGTAGGAGAGATAAGCCTTGCCGGGGAAATCCGCCCGGTGACAAAAATCAAGCAGCGGGTCAAAACCGCGCGGGAGCTCGGATTCTCCAGGATTATCGCCCCTGAAAAATCCGCCGATACGACGGAAATCTCCGACATAAAATCCCTTGTACGGGCGCTGTTCAAGCAGTAAGCGGATGCATGCGCCGGGGTGCCCAAAAGCACGCGCATGAGCGCCCGCGTATAATCCGGGAACAGCTCCGCGCCCGCTCAGCGTCTGAACAGCGCCACCACTTTGTTAAAGAATGAGGCTATCACCGTCACAAAGCGCGCGCCCGCAACAAAAGTCCCGACGCTGCTTCCCAACGAAGACAGGAAGAACACAAGCAGCGTGCGCAGTATCCGGTTGCGGTAAAAGCCCCGCAGGGAAGCCGCGTCCTCCTGCAGCGTCTCCATATCCGCGACCTTGGGCTTGCAGACAATGGCCTGCACGATTCCCGACACGACGCCTATGCCGATAAACGGGCACAGCGATGTAAACGGCGCCCCCGCAAAGGAGACCAGCACCGCAAGGGGATGCCCGCCGGCCAAAAGCGCGCCGACAGCGGCAAGCAGGCCGTTCGAGAAGACCCATGCCCCCAGCATGTTCCAGCCGCGCTGTGCCCCGCCGATGACAAAGCCAGCCACAATCAGCGCGACGATGAGCGCCGGAATAATCCAGCCCGCAAGCCTCGCGGGCACCGTCTTGTCAGGTACGCTCTCTATGTCGGAGCAGTCAGTTCCTTCGGAGCCAGCAGCGATTTTTTCAAGGTGCTCCTTTACGCCCGGCAGATGCCCGGCACCCAGCACGGCCAGCACCTTTGAGCCGGGGCACGCCCAGATGCGGGCGGCAAGATAGCGGTTGCGCTCGTCTATAAGCACTTCCTTTATAGCAGGGAGCGTATCGGAAAGCTCCGCCATCAGGCTGTCCATCTCGCTGCCATGCTTGAGCTGCTCTATCTGTTCAGGGGAAACCTCCTCGTGCGAGAAGGCGCTGGCAAGCAGCACCGCAAGAAGGCTGCACTTGCCCATAAAAGAGCTTTTCATCCAGGCGCGGCGCAAGGTCACGGAAATAGGACGATCTACCATCTCGCAGCGGATTCCCCGGCTCCGGGCAGCATTGAGCGCGGCGAGCATCTCGTCGCCGGGCTTTACCCCCATCGGGGCGCCCATACGCTTCTGGAAGGAAGACAAGACGACGTTTGCCAGCATAAGGAAGCCGTTCTTTTCCCGCAGCACCTTGACGATGTCCATCTCTCGCCATGCATCGGGATTCTCCAGATTCGCAAGCCGCTTGTCATCAAGTTCCAGCGCAACCGTATCAGGCCGCATGGTCTCCACGGCTTCGGATACTTCCTGTACGCTCAGCTCCGATACGTGGGCAGTCCCCACGAGCACAAGCTCACGCTCCCCGAAATTCAGTGAAATTTCAGTTTGTTTTGCTTGCGTCGGCATCCGCTTCCATCCTCCATTCCGCAAGACGATACTCAAAGAACATGGGGCTCTTCATATCCACAACTTTCGTATAAAACTGCTTTGCGGCCTCTATGCCCCCGAACATATCGTAATACAGCCCAAGATAGAAATACATCTTTCCTTTCTTGTTGCCATTGTCTATCGCGTTTATTTTCTGGGGGAGCGGCATTTCCCCTGCCTCGTCGTGGAAAACCCGAAGCATCGCATAATCGATGGAATTGCGGTCAAGCTTGCGCAGCACTTTGTCGCTGAATTTCTTTGCCTCAAGCTTGTTGTTTTCCATATAATAGCAGTATGTCACCATGAGCGGGTAGGAGATATTGCCGGTCTTGTCCATCTCCATGCACTTCTCAAAGGCCTGCCGCGCCCGCTGCCACTGCTTCTGGTGAATGGCAAGCACGCCGATGCTCTCATAGGCAAAATAGTACTGCGGGTTGTATTTCAGCACATTCTCGTAGTCCAGAAGCGCCTGCTCATACTTGTCCTGCTCGTCGTACAGCCCTGCGCGATACGCGTAGGCAAGGAAGTAATCGGGCTGAATCGAAATGGCTTTTGTCCACGCCTGCTCCGCAGCGTCAAAATTGCCGAGGTAGCGCTCGTAGGTTCCGCAATCCATAAAATAATCATAATTAGTCGGATCGATTGCTATCGCCTGCTTTATCTGCTCGCTCGCAAGCCGGTACTCGTTGTTGGCAGAGGCTATCTTGCCCAGATACGAATAGGCGGGGGCATAGGACGGGTCTTTCTCCAGTATTTTCTTGAATGTGGCCTCGGCCTCCTTGTCCTTGCTGGCGTCCTTTGCGCCAAGGAAATAATCGGACTGGCCGAGCCCGAACAGCGCATCCTCGTTGTCCGGCTCACGCACGAGCGCCTTCTTGTAGTACAGGCGGGCCTGCGCATAGTTCTTGCCGTCAAAATAGTCCCGCGCAAGCTCCATGTTCGCGGCAGGATTATACGCGTCCTTGGCGAGCAGCAGCTTTATCTGCTTGTTGCGCTCGGCGGTATTGCCCTGAAGCTTTGCGATGTAGGCAAGCATCTCTATCGCGTCCGTATTGGAAGCATCTTTCGCGTTCAGCGCCGAACAAATCTGCTTGGCGTCGTCAAAGCGGCTGTCGCTTATGAGCAGGGAGGCTTTGAGCAGCAGGAGGTCGGTGTCCTCCGCATAATCGGCGGGAATGGGGCCCTAGAGGCTCAGTGCATCGCTGATGGTACCAGTACGGAGCGCCTCCTGCAGGCTGCCCACAAAATCGTTCTTGGAGAAAGACGGCTCTTCCGCCGCCACGTCCTCAACGGTGTTCAGAGGAAGGATGGCCGTTCCGGCCGCAAACCCGGCAGGAAGCATCATAAACGCGGCGGACAGGCAGCAGAACACGCGGATAAGTCCCCCGGAGCATTTCTGTAGTTTCTTCATAAATCCCCACTAAATTCCTTTCTATAAAAGAGGCTGCATCAAAAATCAGACGAATTCTGAGACAGCTTCCAAATTCACCTTAAAAACCGCAATGCACGGTATTGCAGGCAAAGCTCAACGCGGTTTTTACAGGCACGTTCCAAAAGTAAGCGACTTTTGAAACTGGCTCTATTGAAGCAGTTTGAAAACTTCAGTTTTCGAACTGCAACCTTGCAGAATCGCATTTTTGCAAGGCTTCAGCCTGAAAAAACGCAAGACCTGAGAGGGAACCTAAAGGTTTCCGAACAGGTCTATTGCATTTTGTACTTTTACTAGCTAAAATATACAAAATATGCGTAAACATCCTGTTGTAAAGTTCCTTGGGCTCACAGTCCTCTACGCCGCTCTCATTGTCGGCATTTTCATACTCCAATTTAAGACAGAAAGCGTCATATCCAGAACAATCGGCGATATGCACATAACGCTTGCCCAAACTGAAGACAAGAATAACCAAGTTTCACTAAAAAATCAATTTCAAGTGAACTTCAGGGGAATCTCTTTCCGCACAGCGGAAAATTCCCCTGCCCTCGCCCAGAATTCCCAGAGCGGCGAACAGGAAGCGCTGGTTCTGGACGGCTGGGAGCAGAAAGACACGCTTTCCGTCGAATTCAGCTTTACGGACGGGGCAAAGCTGACGTTCAGCGTATCCGACGAGAGCCCGGAGGCTTTCCTAAATATAACAGCGCAGCTGCCAAAAGATTACGACACAATCACGCTGCCTTACAGCGCGCTCAACGGCACCACCATCCAGAACAGGCAGCCGGGGAGTTTCCTGGCCACCCTGAAGGACAAGACATACCTGTTTTCCGCCCCGCTCATAGAAGAGACAAGCATCGCGCTCTCCGCAGAGACGCCCTTCGCATCCTACATGAGCTACGTACCGTCCACGACATTCAAATTTGCGGACACAGCCGGGCTCAAGGGCGCAGACAGCGAGGCCTACAAAGAGAGCATCACGCAGCTGCGGAATTCGGTAATATCGCAGTTTACGCAGCAGGCCACGTCCGCCCGCTCGAACTCGCTTACGGAACTTGAGGTTGTGGCATACGTGGCGGAGATGACCAGCCGCAACAGGTTCCCCGCTGCGCTTGAAGCCGTTCCCGCCGCATTCAAGCGGAACAAGAGCACGTATATCTCTTCCCCCTACTTTGCGGTTCTCGCACGGCACAACACGGAAATCGGCGTGCAGTCGGAGAAATACGCCTCTATGGTCAAGACGGCCACTGCATCGGGAAACCTTGATATTTTTACCGTGGACGGCATCGCGGACTATATCCTGCGGGAAAAAAAGACGGCAGCCATCCAGACGCTGCTCGCATTCCCTGCCAAGCAGGAGGAATTTGCGCCGAGCATCGTGCAGGCAGGCGGCATTCTCTCAGTCTACGCAAAGCTCGCGCGGCAGGACGCAAACCTTGCCGCTGCCCTTGACGTCCCCGTGCAGCAGTGCCTTGATATACTGGAGGCAGCGCTCTCCATCGACGACGAGGCGCTGGTCTTTGCGGAAGAGGATTTGTCTGCCGAGGAAAAAATCCGCGTGGGGCAGGCGCTCATAGACTACGCGAACATGACGGGCAGGAACGAATGCGGCGATGCAGGCAGGCTCCTCGTCACGGAGAGCAATCCGGCAGGCCTTGATTTTCCGACCATCGCGGCGCTGTACCCGGTACTGGTGCAGGACAACCACTTCTACCCGCATACCGAGGTGCTGGGCTACTACGGTACGCGCCCGGTCTGGGCATGGACATGCGCGTCCTCCATCAGCTACAAGATTGCGGCAAACAACGTGGTCAACATCTCCATAGACTTTCCGCTCGGTTACTCGCACTACGTGCTGTTCAGCGGCATCCCCACGTTCCACGACCGGATCAGAATACAGAACCTCGATTTCCACACCGACCCGCGCTACGAGACCTACAATTCCTCCGGCTTTATCTACAACAAAGATGACAAGACGCTGGATTTGAAGAGCCGCCACAAGTCGCAGATAGAGCTCGTGGAGCTTTTCTGCGACCCGGCACCAAATTTCACCAAGAACTAAAAGAACTGAGGGAACGGAGCCGGGCTTCCCTGCATGTCAGCTTTCATGCAGGGGATACGGCGCCCGCTTTTTGTACATGGCGAGCAAAATACGAGCCCTGATGGAAGCGCGTCAAGCCCTGTACCCCCAAAACGCCCCTTTTTTACAAAAATATTGCTGAAATTATACCGTTTTTTTAAATTTCATGATATAATGGAGCTGAATAAGGGCACTTTTTACAAAAAAGTCACGGTCGAGCCAGTTCCGGCACAGTGTGCGGCTGGAATTTGCCCGTTTTATTGCAGGAGCACTTGTGAACAAGCATGACTTTCCCAAAATCCATTTTTACGATCAGGATTTTGTAGATATCTATAACAAAACATGGAACTGGCTGGCCGATTACTGGATAAGCCCGAGCACGGGCGAGGTAAGCCCCGACGGATATTTCATCTACCCCGTCGACGGGAAATATATCCTTGACCAGTCGGAATCTATCTTCTCTTCGTTCTTCCTCGTGTATTCGAACCGCAATTATCCGGCAAACAAAAACCTTGACTATTTCTACGCACAACAGGAAGAGAACGGCGCAATCCGCTGGAAATACGACACTGCCACCGACAAAGCGCTCGTGGACAGCCAGAACCCCGAAGGCATCGGGCTGCCCCTGTTTGCATGGGCAGAATACAACCTGTACCACAAAAGCGCCAACAAGCGCCGCGTCAAGGAGGTCATGCCCATACTGTGCAAGTACATGGAATGGATTGACCACACCTTTAAGCAGGAGAACGGTCTGTACTCCGTGCCCCCGGAATGCTCCACGATGTTCAATGCACCGCGGCACGAGGCATTCTATCCGGTGGACTTCAACAGCTGTATGGCCATCAACGCCGCCCACATGTCCGCGCTGGGGGATATCCTGAACGACAAGGATTTGAGCTTCCAGTACAAAAAGCTGTATTTCAGCCTCAAAACAAGAATCAACGGGCTCATGTGGAATTCCGAGACGGGCTTCTACCACGATCTCAAAAAGGACGAGCAGCAGCTGCCGCAAAAAACCATCGCGGGCTTCTGGCCGCTGCTTGCGGAGCTGCCCAACGCAGACCGCGCGGCGATACTGATACAGCACCTGAGCAAGCCCGAAACATTCGGTACTGACCACCCCTTCCCCACGCTCAGCGTGGACGACCCGCAGTTCAGCGAGAACGGGGAAGGTTTCAGAGGCTCCGTATTCCCCACGTTCAACTTTATGGTCATAAAGGGGCTGGAGAAATACCAGTGCTACGACCTTGCCCGCGAGTGCACAATCCGCCATCTGTACTACATACTCGAAGGCCTTAGCCCCGTCGATACGTCAAAGAAAGGCGACCTGTACGAAGCCTACCTGCCCACAAAGGAGGGACCCGCAATCCTGAGCGACACACCGCAGTTCCCGCGGCGGAGGTTCCTCCACTTCCTTGGCCTCTCAACCATCGCGCTGATGATAGAGAACGTCATCGGGCTGAACATCAGCCTGCCCCGCAAGACCGTGGACTGGGTTATCCCCAATCTGGAGATTATGGGCATAGAAAAGCTCTCGCTCAAGCGGAACCTCATCACCATCCTCAGCAACAAGAGCAACCGCGGCTGGGAAATCCAGATGGAGAGCGAAAAGCTGTACTATTTTACCATCAATATCCTCAACCAGAAGAAAAAAACGCTGCCTATTCCTTCCGGCAGATGTTCTATGCTCATAGACAAGCTGTAGCAGCAAGGAATCGATGCAGTGCAAGCCCCGCAGGCCGTCATCGAAATCGGTTCCACCGGCATACGCCTTCTGGTTGCCGAGATTACGGAAGACAAGAAAAGGAATATCCTCGACCGCAGCGAAGTGCCCGTAAACATCGGGCGGGATGTCTTTACCGGCGGTTCCATCAGCCGGGAGACACTGCTCCTGACGCTCCAGATACTGAACCGCTTTGCCGAGCAGCTTTCCGGATGGGGGATTGAGCGCCGGGAGACCATCGTGCTGGGCACGAGCGCCGTACGTGAGGCGGCAAACCGCGACCCCTTTGTAGACAGAATCAAGGTCAAGACGGGCTTTACCGTCCGCGTCATAGACGGCATCGAAGAGAACCGCCTGATGTACATAGCGGTCAGCGACACCCTCAAGGACGAAAGCGTAAGCGTGCGGCAGAGCAACTCCATTATCCTTGAGATTGCCGGCGGAGCGACGGAGATGATGCTGATGGAGCACGGCAGGATGGCGGGCGCCCACAGCATGCGGCTCGGAACCGTCATCATAGAGCAGCAGACAAGAGCCATCCAGGGCAACATAGACGACGCGCACCGGTTTATAGAGGAATTCATCCTGAACACAAAGAGCACGCTCAACACCGAGCTGAATCTGGGCAAGGTGCAGCAGTTCATAGCCGTCGGCAGCGACATGAAAATCGTGGCGCTCTTCAGCGGCAAGGCAATCTCCACATTCCTCTGGGAAATCCGGCGGGAAGACTTTGACCGCACGGTGGATGAAATCCTGCACTACACGCAGGAAGAATGCATCGCAAAATTTAAGCTCAGCTACAGCGAGGCGAGCACCTTCCAGATTTCGCTGATGGCGTACAAGCATTTTATCAGCCTGACGGATGTGGAGAAAATCATCGTGCCGGAAACCTCCATCCGAGAGGGAATGCTCATCAGCAGGATGACGGAACCGGGCTCCGGGCTGCAGGACGAATTTGCCGGGCAGATTACCGCAAGCGCCCGGACGCTGCTCAAAAAGTATCAGGGGGACGAGAAACACGCCGAATATGTCCGCGAGCTGAGCCTCCGCCTGTACGACGCGCTGGAGCAGGAGCTGGGGCTTGACGCGCGGGCACGCATACTGCTGGAGGCGAGCGCCATACTGCATGACATCGGCATGTTCATCCGGGCGGACGACCACAACCTGCACTCAAAATACATCGTCATGCACAGCGAGATTTTCGGCCTGAACCGGGAGGAGCTATCGCTGATCGCAGAAATAGTGGGCTTCCACAAGGGCTCCAAAATGCCCCAGAACGACCCCGACATCAGGCTCCTGCCGCGCTCAAACCGCCTTGTCATTCTTAAACTGAGCGCCATACTGCGCGTTGCCGACGCGCTGGACCGGAGCCACCAGCAGAAGCTCAAGGACTTCAGCATTTCTCTCGCAAAAGACACGATCACATTCCGTGTCAAAGGGCACAGCAACCTGAATCTGGAAAAACTGGCACTCGCGGAAAAAGGCGACTTGTTCGAGAACGTGTTCGGCTATACCGTCGTGCTCGTGTAGCATCCAGAGCAGCAAGGCTGTCCGGCAACGGAAGTTTCCGAATCAGCACGCTTAAAAACGCCTTTTTACAAGGCTTCAGCCTGAAAAAATGCAAGACCTGGAAGGAAGGCCAAAGCTTTCCGAACGAATCCAGGCCTGAGAGGTATGAGATATGGCAGAAAAAAAACTGATAAACAGGGAGCTCAGCTGGATAGAATTCAACGCGCGCGTGCTGCACGAGGCGTGCCGCAAGGAGCTGCCGCTTATGGAGCGCCTGCGCTTTCTTGGCATCGTAACCAGCAACTTCCACGAATTCTTTCAGGTACGGGTAGCATCTTTAAAACGGGCTGAAAAATTAACGCCCCATGCCACGGACGCAAACGGCCAGACAGCGGCCGCCCTGCTCCGGGAAATCGCCGCCCGCTGCCACCAGATTACGCACCTGCAGTATGAGACTCTCATGGACGACGTTCTGCCGGCGCTCGCCCGCGAAGGCATCGCGTATGTCAACGCACGGGACTATTCCTCCGCACAAAAATCCTACACAGAAAGCCTCTTCCGCCACGAGATATTCCCTGTGCTCACGCCCCTGCGCACTGACGGCCCAGAAATCCCGCAGATTGGCAACATGCGCCTGCACGCGGCATTCCTGCTGGAGCCTATAGAAGGGCTCCATGCGGAGCAAAGCGTATTTTCGGCAAAAAAGAGCACGGATATCGTGGCTATCGTCCCTATCCCGGAGAGCATCCCGCGCATCGTCTGGCTCCCCGGCAGCGAGCAGGCGCGGCAGTTCACCGTGCTTGACGACATCATCGCGCAATACGGCACGGAGCTCTTCCCCGGTTACAACGTAAAGGAGACGCTTTTGTTCCAGATAGCAAGAGACGCCGACTTCTCCGTGGATGAGGACGCGGGCAACAATTTCATACAGGCAATGGAGGAAGTGCTCGTAAAACGCCAGTCATCCTTTGCCGTACGGATGGTCTGCAACGCCACAAGCCAGAAGCTGCGCTCCATCATACAGGAAAAGCTCTCGCTCGCGGATGACGACGTGTATCAGGTGAACGGGCTCATCGACCCCAGCACCCTCATGGATCTCGCCTCGCTGGACGAAGCCGGGCGCTTTCTGTACCCGGACTGGGAGGCATTCTATCCCGCCGGGCTGCAGGAAGGGGAGACGCTCTGGAACACGCTCCGCCAGCACGACATCCTGCTCAACGTGCCATACGAAAGTTACGAGCCGGTCGTCAGCTTTATCAGGGACGCCGCGCATGACGAGAACGTGCTGGCAATCAAGATGACGCTGTACCGCACCGGCAGCAACAGCCCCATCGTCCAGGCGCTCAAGGAGGCGGCCCAGAGCGGCAAGACCGTCACCGCTTTCGTGGAGCTGAAAGCCCGCTTTGACGAGAAACGCAATATCTCGTGGGCATCGGAGCTGGAGAAGGCCGGGGTCATCGTCATTTACGGCGTGGTGAACCTGAAGGTGCATGCTAAGATATGCCTCGTCGTCCGCAGGGAAAGTGACGGCATCCGGCGCTATGTGCATCTCAGCACCGGCAACTACAACCCAAAGACCGCGCGCCTTTACCAGGACTTCTCCATATTCACCGCGAATCAGGACATCGCGGGCGACGCGACGCTCTTTTTCAACGTCATATCCGGCTACAGCGCGCTCCAGCCCATGCACCACCTGTACATGGCGCCGGTCACCCTCAAGACACGCCTGCTGGATATGATAGAGCGCGAAATCCGCCAGAGCAGCCCGGAGCACCCCGGCCTCATCATCGCCAAGATGAACAGCCTGTGCCATGCCGAAATCCGGGAAGCGCTGTACCGGGCATCCTGCGCCGGGGTCAGGGTCAGGCTCAATATCCGGGGTATCTGCACGCTCGTGCCCGGAGTCCCCGGCCAGAGCGAGAACATATCGGTCGTCAGCATCATAGACCGCTACCTGGAGCACAGCCGCATCATCTACTTCCAGAACGGAGGCGCGGAAGAGCTGTACCTGAGCAGCGCGGACTGGATGGACAGGAACCTTGACCGCCGCATAGAGCTCATGTTCCCCGTAACCGACCCGGCCGTGTTCAAGACCGTAAAAGAGACGCTCCTGCTCTACTTTCAGGACAACACGCACAGCCATGAGCTTCAGGCGGACGGCACATGGAAGGCCAAGTCCCCAGAGGAAGGAAACGCTGCGCTGCGCGTCCAGGAAGTCCTCTACAAAAAGTACAAAAAACTCGACGAGATGAAAAAAAGCGCCCCAAAGCAGGAATTCGTCATCAGGCGGAAAAACTGAGGTGCGGCGCACAAAAGAAATCGTTTGAGAAAAACAGCAGGATGCCGTATAATAGAACAGGGCAAGGCTCAAAAGCCATTACTTCTGAAACCTGCCCCATTGTTCGGAAACCTCAGTTTCCGAAGCAACAAGCTCAAAAAAACTGCATTTTTACAAGACCAGGAAAGCCATAGCTTTCCGAACAGGTCTCATACTTGGACAGCCTTAAACCATTCTTTTAGGACTGCCGTGATTGTGCTTAATCTGGAGGTGCTGGGATGAGCGTAACGTGCTATTCTTTGGGAGCCGCCCAAGAGGTGACGGGCAGCAAGCATATACTGGAAGTTGACGGGCGCAGCTTCATGATTGACTGCGGAGCTTTCCAAGGCAAGCGCAGCCTCGCGGACAAAAAGAACCGCGAATTCAACTTTGCGGCGGATAAAATAGAAAGCGTCATCCTGACACACGCGCATTACGACCACTGCGGTCTGCTTCCCGTCCTCGCAAAGAACGGCTACGGCGGCAACATCTACGCCACTCCCGCCACGCGCGACCTTGCGAACATAGTCATGATGGACAGCGCACGCATTCAGGCCCGCGACGCCGAATTCCTGCGCAAACAGGCCGCAAAAAAAGGCGAGAAATTCACGTGGAGGCCGCTCTTTACCGAAGACGACGTGGTCAAGGCCGCAAACCAGATTGTCTCACTCAGCTACAACCGCAAGATGTACATCGCCCCCGACGTGCAGCTCGAATTCTTCGATGCCGGGCATATCCTCGGCAGCGCCTTTGCCTACCTTACCGTCACCGGGCAGCGGGTCAATTCCGTATCCGGCAAAAAATCCGGCGGCTCAGGAATCGGTTCCCGGCGCCTGTGGCACAGGCTGTTCGGGGGTGGAGCGACGGCGGCCGGCGTCAAAAAGGGCAGCGTCTCCAGCGGCGAGGCAGCGCTGAGCGGCGCCCCCTCGGATGAAATCCGCATACTGTTCACCGGCGACCTCGGCCGCAAGGAAAAACCCATCGTCCGCGCGCCGTCAACGGACTCGCTCCCCGCGCCGGACTACATCTTTATGGAGAGCACCTATGGCAACCGCCTGCACGAAAAGCAGACCGTCGCCATGGAAGACCTTGTGAGCGTCGTCCGCCGGGCGGTAGACCGCAAGGGAAAAATCATCATTCCCTCATTTGCCATCGAACGCGCCCAGGAGCTGGTCTACTACCTGCACCTGCTCGTAGACCAGAAAAAAATTCCGCAGATTCCCATCTATGTGGACAGCCCCATGGCGGCAAACGCGACGGGAATATTCCAGCTGCACCCCGAATGCTATGACGAAGAGGTGACGGAAGCCTTCCTCCGGCACCACAAAAACCCCTTCGGCTTCGGCTCGCTCACGACAATCACAAGCGTAGACGAATCAAAAGACCTGAACAAGAAGCCGGGTCCGATGATTATCATCAGCGCGGACGGCATGTGCGAGGCCGGGCGCATCCTCTATCATCTGGCAAACAACATCAGCGACCCCAAGAACACCATCCTGCTCGTCGGCTATATGGCGGAAAACACGCTCGGCAGAAAAATCCTTGAGGGCGAGAAAGAAGTGCGCATACTCGGCGACATCTACAAGGTGAACGCCAGCGTGGAGACAATCAACGCCTTCAGCGCCCACGCGGATTATCAGGAAAGCCTTGAGTGGCTCACGAGCATTGACACGAGCCGCCTCAAGAAAATATTCCTCGTGCACGGGGAGCAGGACGCGCAGAAATTCCTGCAGAGCTACCTGAACGACAACGGCTTCGCCAACGTAGAGATTGTCAAGTACGGCGAAAGCTACACGCTGGAGTAGCCCGATGGATCAGGAAACGGAATCCCGCCTTGTCTCGCTGGAGACAAAGCTCTCGTACCTTGAGGATTTTGTGAGCCAGCTCCAGCAGGTCTCCGTGGAGCACACGGAGACCATCGAACGGCTCCGGGAGGAGAACCGCCGCATGGCGCAGAAAATCCGGGAGATGAGCGACCTGCTTGAAGGCGACATCCCCAACCGGAAGCCTCCACACTACTAAAAAAAAGCGGCTCCGTCCCAAGCGGAGCCGCCTTTTTTATCCGCAAAGCATAGCGCCTAGAGCCTGCGGGCCATAAAATAGACCGAGACCAGCACAAAGACCAGCATATACAGCACACAGGCCGCAAAGAGCGCGCCCGATCCAAGCGCACCCACCAGTACATAATTCAGCATGCTGAACAGATAGGAGCATATCTCCATAAACAGGAACATCACAAAACCAAAGAGGAATATGAGCAGCAGCCACGTCGTCCTGAACTGCACGTTTTCCCCTTCGACTCGGTAGTTCCAGCCAAAAGAAGCCACCACGATGAACAGAATGAGCAGGAAGAGCGGGTACGTACAGCGGCTTACCATGCTCTTCGCAAAAACCTCGGAAGAAAAACCGTATTCGGTGGCGCGGCGGATAAAATGCCGCAGGGACAATATCGTCATTCTGTCCACATCCGATGACGCGCCGTCGATAACAGCAAAGTCCTTATACGGCATGGGCAGAATCATCGTGTTTCCCCAGCCGTTCACCACGCTGCCACCGGACACACCTTCCGCCGCCACCACAGGGGGAGCAACGGTGCCGTCAGGACTGCCCAGCCCGGCACGATTCCGTATCTCCTCAGGCAGGCCGGTCTCCTTGTAGGAGAATACGGGCTTGCTTACCAGCCCCTTTGTCGTGCGGTCAACAGCAAGCAGCATGACCTCCGGCACCGCATCCCACGTTTTGTCCAAGCCAAGCGAGCGGCAGGCAGCGTCGTCAAACATAGACATGGGCAGGCTCACAACCTTTGCAATCGGAACCGTCATCAGCTTGAGGAAATTGCCGTCACCCGAATACGTCGCGACGGACAAGCCCTGCAGATAGCGGACAGTCCTGCCGTCCTCCTTGGAATTCATGGCGTTCTTGATGAAGAACACATTTTTTGTTCCGTCCGCGTTGTGCAGGGAAAAATAGACATTGTGGCTGCGGGCAAGCAGGGCGATATTCTGCGTCTCGTCTATGAAAAAATACTGGTTGCAGAGCATCTCCTGCGCAAGGTTCAGGAAACGCTCCACATCAGGATCCGAGACGACGCGGGAATTCTTCAGCTCAAGGAATATATAGTAAGCCTCAACGCAGTCGCCCTTTGTCAGCGCCGCATAACCTTCCTTCTTACGCTCAAAATACGCGCGGACATCATCATTGTCAAAGCCGCCGGGAACCTTAAGGTGGTTCCATGAATCCTGCGCGATGGTCTGCGCGTCCGGAAGGTTCGTGTCCGTCCCGTTGCAGGCCTCTATCGCAAGCGTCGCCCAATAATGCGCGCTGAACCATTCCCCGTTATCAAACGCGGTCTGTGCAAAATCCATTATCTCCCTTACGGAATGCTGGCGGTCTTCCTCGTGCAGGGGCAGATTCGTCTGCTCAAAAGTTTTGAAGCCGCTCTGGTGGTGCAGCTCCCCGGCATACAATTCCAGCTTGTCCTTTGCCTGCTTGAACGTCGCGCTCGCCTCGTCGTCCTTGGGCGC
>ODAI011445077.1_pt1 | contig 15670 bp, 12 predicted proteins | sample 1539321 | NCBI WGS metagenome assembly ODAI01 (sample SAMN02144231, study PRJEB22623) | gut metagenome | biome: sheep rumen | host: Ovis aries | place: New Zealand
CCGAAACGGAGAGGCGAGCATTATTTTCGAGAAATTTTAAAGTCTTCGTTTTCATATTTCACCTTACTTTTTTAGTATTATATCATAAATTTCAGCCCGTGTCTATTATTCGAGAGCATATGATAAATAATAATTGACAAACCGCACAGAATAGTATATAATATCATATGTCGATGATATAATACGGCGCTCGAAAACCCTTGCAAGTAAGTTTTCTCGCTTATATTAGTGGAATTATGGAAGAATTATTTAACGATAGCGAAAACGCTATGAATGAAACTAAAACTTTAAACGGCGAAACAAACGAACAGAAACCGCCGTTGAATAAAGCCGCTTTGATCGCCGCAATACTTAACCTCGTAGGCGGAATACTGTATATTGCCTTTACAGTTCTCTTTTTTGCGGGAATGACGAATGTCAATTCCGAAACAATGTCCGACGACCAAAAGGTAGGAATTATATTCTTTATAATATTGATTTTCCCGATATTGTTTATCACGGTTACCCCCTCGGGAATTGCGGGCGGAATATGGGGAATAGCGCGCTCAGTAATAAATTTTTTACAACTTCGCGGAGAGCATAAAAGCCGACTTTGGGTGTTGGTGGTCGGAATCGTGTTTAAAATACTCGTGGGCGTTATCGCCGGTTTCGGACTGATAATGTTTGCGTCTATGGATAAATCCATAAACCCGACTCTGTTTTACTCGGGCGCGATAGTCGGGGCGCTCGCCTTGATTTTGTCGTTTGCGGTAATCCCGTTTGAGTTTAAAGCGATAAAATAATCATAAGCGTATATCCGAGCGCGGCTCGAACGTTTCGTTCGAGCCGCGCTTTTTAAGTGTTTTAAATCAAGTGAAATTTTTAATCGCGTTTTATCAGAATTGGCGCTCGTTAGGCGAGGCGCGCGACAGTTTTCAAAAGGGAGCGTACTACTTGTACGCGGGAATTTTGAAATCCGAGCGGAACAAAGCGTAACGAGACGAATATTATATCCGCGTTTTAAAGGAATAGACGCTCGTTAGGCGAGGCGCGCGACAGTTTTCAAAAGGGAGCGTACTTTTGTACGCAGGAATTTTGAAAACCGAGCGGAACAAAGCATAACGAGATGTATATTCCTTTAAAATTTAAGTTTTCGAGCCATCAACACGCCCATAACCGACGCCATCATAAGTCCCCTCGTCCAGCCGGAGGAATCGCCCAAACAATGCAAATTCGCTATGTTGGTGTTGAAATCGTCGTCCATCTTTATCTTGTTTGAGTAAAACTTCAGTTCGGGCGAATATAACAGCGTTTCAGGACTTGCAAATCCGGGAACGACCATGTCGAGTTGCTTTATAAAATTCAATATGTTGGTAAGCGTTCTGTATGGGAGAGCGGCGGTTATATCACCCGCGACGGCGTCTGTAAGCGTCGGCTTGACGTTGGACTGCTCCAACTCTTTCTGCCAGGTACGCTTGCCCTCTAATATATCGCCGTAGCGCTGAACGAGGATATGCCCGTCGCCGAGCATGTTCGTAAGTTCGCCTATCTTTTTTGCGTATTCTATAGGCTGATTGAAAGGGTATGTGAAGTTATGCGAGCAGAGTATGGAAAGGTTGGTGTTGTCAGACTTCTTGTCCTTGAACGAATGCCCGTTGACTACGGCGAGATTGTCGTCGTAGTTCTCCTGCGCGACGTAACCGCCGGGGTTTTGACAAAACGTCCTTACCTTGTTTTTAAAAGGCGCCGGATAGCCGATGAGTTTGGATTCGTATAAAACTCTGTTTACCTCTTCCATTATCTCGTTTCTGACTTCAACTCTCACGCCGATGTCGACGGTGGATGGCTGATGTTCTATACCGTGCTGACTGCACATCGTTTCGAGCCATTCCGCGCCGCGTCTGCCCGTCGCCACGATTATCTTCTCCGCGTAGACGTCCTCTTCCTTTCCGCCTACGGATATCTTAGCGCCTTTACAGACGTTGCCTTCGATTATTACGTTTCTGCAGTCGGTATTGAACAGCATTTTCACGCCGTTTTGCAAAAGGTACTGCTCGATTGCATAGTAAATGCTCTGAGCCTTTTCCGTGCCTAAGTGCCTTATAGGACAGTCTACGAGTTTAAGCCCCGCGCCTATCGCCTTTTTGCGGATTTCTTTTATCTCTTCGGGGTGGTCTACGCCCTCGATATGCGTATCCGCGCCGAATTCGAGATATATCCCGTCCACATACGATATAGTCTGCTGAACGAGATCGTGTCCGATATGGTCGGGAAGAGCGCCGCCGACGTAACTCGACAACGAAAGTTTTCCGTCCGAAAACGCGCCCGCGCCCGAAAACCCGGTGGTTATAGCGCAGTTTTTACAGTTTATGCAATGCCCTATTTTTTGTTTGGGACACACGCGCTTTTCTATTGCCGAGCCTTTCTCGATTATCGTTATTTCTTTCTTTACGCCTTTTTTAACCAGTTCGAGCGCGGTAAATATCCCCGCGGGGCCCGCGCCTATTATAAGTATATCAGTATTCATTTCTATTCACCTTTTTCTTCGTTTTTTATGTGTACGTCGAGTTGATTGAACGGTATGCTTATTCCCGCCTCGTCAAACGCGGATTTCACGCCCTCGAACATCGAAAAATACACTTCCCAATAATCTTCGGTACGCGTCCAGCCCTTAAACGATAATACGACGCTGCTTTCGCCGTGTCCGCTTACCCTGCAAATCGGAGCGGGATCTTTAAGTACCTTTTCGTTTTTCGCCGCAACCGACAAAACTACGGATTGCGCCGCTTTGAAATCGTCCGTATACGAAATGCCGAAGTCTATATCCACGCGTCTCGTGGTCTTTGCGGTATAATTGATTATCGTGCCGTTTGCAAGCGTTCCGTTCGGAAGAGATATGACCTTATTGTCAAGCGTTCTTACCTTCGTGTATAAAAGCCTTATGTCCTCGACCGTGCCGCTAACGCCTTGCGCCTCGATATAGTCGTCTAAAGCGAACGGTCTCGCAACGATAATGAGTATTCCGCCCGCAACGTTCGACAGAGCGCCCTGAAGCGCAAGCCCGAGCGTTACGCCGAGCGAAGTTATAAGCGCGGTAACGCCGGAAGTTTCCACGCCGAGATATGCAAGCAGCGCCACCACTATTAGCGTCTTTAACGCGTAGGATATCGTTTTTTGCAAAGTTTTGGCAATGGTCTTATCGAAACCGCGTCTGTCGTTGATTTTCTTTATCCAACCGACGATCACGTTTACGAGCGCAAAGCCGACTATGAGCATCACGATTGCCATAACTATCTTCACGCCGGCTGTTGAACACCAATCCCAGATATAGTCGAGAAGTTCCTCCGCTGAATTTATCGCAAGTAAGTTATTCATTTACACCTCGCCGATACAGATATCTTCTTTCAAAAAACAGCGCGAACGTCGTGAGCGACAGCGCTAAAAGCAGCACCGCCAAAGATTTAGTCGTCTTTTGTCTGCCGTCGGCGTACAGGTTGCCCTTGCTCGTAAACCACGTTCCGCCGTCGTATTCGACCTTGACGACGTCGCCGTCTATCGATAACACCTTAACTTTCGTCTTATCGCTTAAAAGAACGCTTTCGCCGCTTAAATCCGCGTTTTCCCGGACGGCCGCGCCGCCTTTTAAGTAGATATACGCGGATCGTATTTCCTCTTCGGACTTTTCTTTAGCCAAATGCGAAAGCAAAAATTGCTTACGGATATAGCCGTTGCCGTTTTCGGTCTTTACGGCGTAATAATCGTTGCCGTTAAATGTAACCTCGCCTGAAACGAGCAGTTTTGCATGCGCTTTGGCAGAGGCGGATTTATAGCATAATTCTTCTACGGGAACAGAATACGCGTTGAAGTCCACCGCGGCGAACATGTACAGTTCTTCGTCGCACGGCGAAAGTTTAAACGCGGTTTCGCCGTCTATATCCGAGTTTCTCGCTATCGCCCGCGCCCCGCCGCTTATTACGAGCGAATACTTATCGTTTATTTCAAATACCGCGTAGTCTTTCGGCTTGGAAACGGACATTTCGGTATAATCGAAGTATTTTTCGTATTTATCCGTTACCGAAAAGGTCTTGGAATTATCTTTCAGCCTTGCAAAAACCGTATTTTCGTCGTAACCGACGGAAAATCCGTCCGGAACCGAGATGCTGCCCGGAGTTGAAATCCGCATATCCTCCGCTTTGGAAGATTTAAGTATCAAGCCTTTAAACAGGAAGTACGCCGTTTCGGAATTGTACGAAAGACACATCGAAACGCTGTCCTCCGTCATGCCAGACAGGTTGTCGGAGAGTTTCAATGTCTTTGAAAAAATCTCTTCGCCGCCCGCATAGCACTCTATTTTATTCCCCGAATACTCGGCGTAAAGTTTTCCGTCCATATCTGTCTGGAGTTTACAAAGCGTTTCGCCGTTTTTGCCGCGGATATACAGCGGCTCGGCAACGCCGAGTTCGTAAAACTTAAACTCCTCCCCGTCCTCGACGGCGTAGTAGACGTTTCCGAACACGTCCGCCGTGATTTTAAGCGCGTGCGACAGCGAAACGTCCGGCTTATAGTCCACTACCTTATAGTCGCTCGTTTTCGCGTCGATTTTTTTAATGATAGGATAAATCTCGCCGTCGTTCAGTTCCTCGATCAAAACGAAAAACTCTCCGTCCGAATAAGATATCGCTTTCACGTTTGAACAGTCTATATTTTTTTTATTCTCGATTCCGAGAATTTCGCCATAGCCGACGATCTCGTCGAGATACAGCGTACCCGAACGATAGTACAGAATTTTCCCGCCGCCCACGGCAAAGACGTCCGTTACGGCGCTAAGATAAATCGCGTTATAGGTGTTTACGCCGTTTATATCGTTTATCACGACTATTCTGTCGCCGTCGAGCGCGTAGATTTTGTCCCCGTCCACGCACAAGTCTTTAACGCCCGCCGAAAGACGGTTTATCGCTTTAGAGTTAGTCGTTATAGCGAACTTGGTAAACGAATTGTCCGTAAGGTCGATTTCCTGCACGGCGTTTATCGCGCCGTCTACCACCCAAAGCCCCTTGCCCGTCACGCAAACGCCCTTCGGGTCGTAAACGCCGCCGAGGTCCTGTTCTTCGTCGGCGGAAATGTCCGCTATTTGCCGAACGGATTTCTCGGTTACGCTTAAAGCGTATATGCCGCTGTTGCACGAATAGTATATTTCGCCGTCGCCACTTTCCGCGATAGAACGTATTCCGGTTACGTTCCGCCAAAGCACTTCCGACTTTTTTTCGGTCGTATCGTAGCGGTAAATATCGCCTATATCCGTAGTGTAGTAGACGTTTCCGTCGGCGGAATACAGTAAATTGACCGTATTGATTTGGTCTATGGCGTTATATTCTTCCGCCTTTAAACGGAAAGTTTCGGCGCTTTCGTCTATCTCGTTAAAACGCACGCCGTTATTGTCGTTGGTAAGCAAGACGTTCCCCGAAACGGAAAAGCCCAGACTGCTGTATATGCCCGTATAAACCGGAACGTTTGCCCAGGTAGGTTCGGAAAAACCAGTAATGTCTATCGAATAAATCCTGGACGCATAGAGAAACAGTATATAATTTTTATACTTATCCACCACCGTAACGGGTTTACCGTCGGTAATTGCGCTTACGTCTATTTTGGAAAACTTCTCGTTGCGGTATATTATTATCTCGTTTTCGTGCGAGATCGCAACCACTTCCGCGCCCTCTTCGTCAGAGTATCGGCAAATGGCGTAGGGGTTATCGAGTTTGTAGTATTGAAGATAACTCGTCGGCAAAAATATACCCGTTTCTATTCCGCTCTCTTCGCTTTCTACGGCAAAAGCCGCCGTAGCCTTTATAGGCAGCAGCGAAAGCGCGGTTATTAACGACAAAATTACGAGTATATATCTTTTCATACATATAGTATAACACCAACGCGCACGAAAAAGCAAGTTTTTTTCCGGAAATGGAAAAATATTTATTTACTCCCCGCGTGAGATTGATTTTTTGGATAAAATATAGTAAAATAGCATTGATGTTAAAGGTAAAAAGCGTTAAAAAAGGCGGCGTCGGCTACGAAATAGGCATTCGCGGCGGCGACGAAATACTCGCGTTCGACAACTTCCCCGTCGTGGATATTTTAGACTATCTCTATTACGACGACAAAGAACGTTTTACGATAACCGTCAGACAATCGAACGGCGACGTTTCGACCTGCGAGATAGAAAAGGACGACGACGAAACTCTCGACCTTACGTTTGTAAGCGATAATCTTGAAATAAGGACTTGCCGCAACAACTGCGTATTCTGTTTCGTCGATCAGATGCCCGTCGGCATGCGAGAGTCGCTTTACCTTAAAGACGACGACTATCGCCAAAGTTTCCTCTGCGGAAACTTCGTAACGCTTACAAATATAACCGAAGAGGACGCGGAGAGAATAATTCGGCTGAATTTAAGTCCGCTGTATATCTCTATCCACACGATGAACGGCGAACTGAGAAAACAAATGCTCAGAAACCGCTTTGCGGACAAGACTATCGAATACGTCAAACGCTTTGCAAAAAGCGGAATTACGATGAACACGCAGATCGTTCTCGTGCCGGACTACAACGACGGAAAGGAACTCGAATACTCCGCTAAAGAACTGTTTGCGCTCTACCCCGCCGTGCAGACCATGGCGGTAGTACCCGTCGGGCTTACTAAGTACAGAGACGGGCTTACTCCGCTTAAAAATCTCGATAAAAACTACGCTATAAGCGTTTTAACGCAGATTTCCGCACTTAATAAAGAGTTTAAAACAAACTTCATCCAGCCCGCCGACGAGTTCTATTTCAAGGCGGAACTCCCCGTCGAGCCGTATGCGTTTTACGGGAGTTTCCCGCAGATAGAAAACGGCGTGGGCATGACCGCGAAATTCTTAAAGGAACTCAAATCTGCCGTTAAACCCGCCGTATTCAATAAAAGACTTCTGCTCGTTTGCGGGACTTCGGCGGAAAGGTTTATCGAAAGCATGACGAAACTTGCCGCAAGTTATATCGAGGGGCTTACCGCGCGCGTTATGGCGGTTGAAAACGAATTTTTCGGGAAAACGGTAAACTGTACGGGGCTTTTAACCGGCGGGGACATAGCCGCCGCGGCGATTAAATACGCCGAAAAACACGGATATGACTACGATTATCTCGTCTTGCCCGCGAACACTTTAAGGCAAGGCACGGAAATATTTTTGGACGATATGACTGTTTCGCAGTTGTCCGAGAAAATAGGAAAAGAAGTATTGATAACCGACGGAACGGGTAAAGGCTTTTACGACGTTTTAGCCGGTAAAGGAGTAAAAAATGGCTAAACCACTGGTCGCGATAGTAGGTAGACCGAGCGTCGGCAAGTCCACGTTTTTCAACAAGGTTTCGGGCAAAAAGATTTCTATCGTAGAGGATACGCCGGGCGTTACCCGCGACAGGCTTTACGCCGACGCGGAATGGTGCGGCAAGGCGTTTACGCTGATCGATACCGGCGGAATAGAACTTAAATCTTCGGACGAGATGTGGCAACACATCAAAAAGCAGGCGGACATCGCAATCGATACCGCAGACGTCATCATATTCTTCTGCGACGCGAAAACCGGGCTTACCGCCGCCGATTACGACGTGGCAACCATGCTCCGCCGCTCCGGAAAACCCATCGTTCTCGCCGTAAACAAACTCGACAACTACCGCGAGGACGTCTTGTTCGATTTTTACGAACTCGGACTCGGGCAGCCGATAGGTATCTCCGCCGAGCAATCTAAGGGTATAGGCGATTTATTGGACGAAGTGTGCGCGGATTTCGACAAAGTCGACATAGAAGAGGAAGAGGGGCTTAAAATCGCGATAGTCGGTAAACCCAACGCGGGGAAATCGAGGCTAACAAACCAACTTTTAGGCTACGACAGGACTATCGTTTCAGACGTTGCGGGAACGACGCGCGACGCCGTGGATACGCCCATCGAAGTTGACGGCAAAAAATACGTTCTTATAGACACCGCGGGGATAAGGAAGAAAAAGGCGGTCGACGAGGATATAGAATATTACAGCGTGCTACGCTCGCTCGCCGCGATACGCCGCGCGGACGTTTGCCTTATAGTTATCGACGCGGCGGAGGGAATAACCGAACAAGACGTAAAGATAGCGGGATACGTTCACGAACAAGGCAAGCCGTCTATAATAGTTATGAATAAGTGGGATAAGGTCGATAAAGACACCTATACTGTGAACAAATTCGAGGAAAAATTGAAAAACGAACTCGCGTTTATGAGTTACTATAAATCGGTGTACGTCTCGGCGAAATTCGGACAGAGAGTAAACAAGATATTAACGCTCGCGGAAGAAGTGTACTTAAATGCCTCGAAACGAATAACCACGGGAACTTTGAACGACGTTTTAGGCGACGCGATCCGCGCGACAGAGCCGCCGACGAAAAACGGCAGGCGGTTAAAAATATACTATATGACTCAAGACGGAGTAACGCCGCCGACGTTTATCGTGTTCGTAAACGACGGAGAACTTATGCATTTTTCATACAGACGGTTTTTGGAAAACACTTTGCGTAAGGCTTTCGGTTTTGAAGGCACTCCGATACGGATATTCGTACACGAGAAAAACGAAGATTAAACTCATTATAAAAAACGCGCCGTCCGCAAAATTGCGGACGGCGCGTTTTTTTCAGGCATATATAATTTTTATTCGTTCTCACCCTTGTTTTCACCTTTCGGGTCGCAATGGCAGCAATGCGAACACGTTCCGTTAGACGGACACGACGAGCAGCCTTTGCCGGACTTTTTGTCCTTGACGAGTTTTATTATTATAAGCGTTACTATCGCTATAAGCGCGATAACTATGATTATATTGCCTATATTTGCCTTTATCCAATCTAACATAATTCTTACTTCAATTTCTGAGATTCTTGATATTTTTTGATGAACAACATATAGATTATAAATCCGAGCAGGGCGAGCGCAACTATAAATCCGAAGATATTGAAGTTGCCGTTAAATACGCCGCCGAACTGATTTATCATAAGCGCTATCGAGTATGCGAACAACGTCTGATAGCCTATCGCGAACCACGTCCACTTTGCGCTGTTCATTTCGCGCTTTATCGCGCCGATTGCCGCAAAGCAGGGTGCGCAGAGCAGGTTGAACACCAAGAACGCATATCCGCTTACTCCGCTGAACGCCTGTGAAAGCGCACCGTATACCGTGCTTTCGCCGCTGCCGTAAAGTATACCCATAGTTCCGACGATGTTCTCTTTCGCAACGAGTCCCGTAACAGACGCAACGGTCGCTTGCCACGTTCCGAATCCGAGCGGAGCGAATATCCAGGCTATTGCCCTTCCTATCGCTGCGAGAATCGAAGAATCGAGTTGGTCCTCGGTAAGGTATCCGAATTTGCCGTCGACTACTCCGAAGAAGGACAAGAACCATACTACGATACTCGATAAAAGTATGATTGTTCCCGCCTTTTTGATGAACGCCCAGCCGCGTTCCCACATCGAACGGAGAAGGTTTTTAACCGTCGGCAAGTGATATGCGGGAAGTTCCATAACAAACGGCGCGGGGTCGCCCGCGAACATCTTCGTCTTTTTAAGCATGATACCCGAAATAATTACCGCCGCCATACCGATAAAGTACGCCGAGGTCGCAACGAGTGCCGAGCCGCCGAAGAGCGCGCCCGCTATCATCGCGATGAACGGAAGTTTCGCGCCGCACGGAATAAACGTGGTGGTCATTACGGTCATGCGTCTGTCGCGCTCGTTTTCTATCGTTCTGGACGCCATTATTCCCGGAACTCCGCAGCCCGTAGATATGAGCATGGGTATGAAAGATTTACCGGAAAGACCGAATTTTCTGAATATTCTATCGAGTACGAACGCAATTCTCGCCATGTACCCGCAAGCCTCTAAGAACGCAAGGAGTAAGAACAAAACGAGCATTTGCGGAACGAATCCGAGTACCGCGCCGACGCCTGCGATTATGCCGTCTAATATAAGACCTTTAAGCCAGTCGGCGGCGTTTACCGCGTCGAGGAGTTTTTCTACAAGTACCGGTATTCCGGGTACCCATACTCCGTATTCTTCCGGAGTCGGAGCGCCGTAGTTTTCTTTATACTCTTTATCGAGATAATTCGCTATAGCCTCTTTTAAGTCGTCTTTATTCGCCTCGTGTTCCGTCGTTTCGAGCGTTTCTTCGTCCTCGGTAACGTAAGTTACTTTCGCGTCGGCGGGAGTAGCAAGCAAAACACTTTCAAGCGCCTCTTTAGCGCCCGCCTCGTCGAATTCTTCGGATTCGGTATCGATTGCGTCCGCCGTTTCTTCGGTGCCGTATTTTTCGATAAACGCGGCGATTATCTCGTCGGCGTCGCCGTAATTTTCGGCTGCCTCTTCGTATTTCGCGTCGCCTATTCCGATCAAGTGATAGCCGTCGCCGAACAATCCGTCGTTAGCCCAATCCGTAGCCGCTTGACCTACCGTTACCATCGATAAAAAGTAAACGAGGAACATTATCGCCGCAAATATCGGCAAAGCCGCCCAGCGGTTCGTCACTACCTTGTCTATTTTATCCGATACGGAAAGTTGACCCGCTTTATGCTTTTTATAGCAGTTTTTCAAAAGTTCGGCGATATAGACGTATCTCTCGTTGGTTATAATGCTCTCTGCGTCGTCGTCGAGTTCTTTTTCGGCGTTTACTATATCGTTTTCGATATGGTCAAGTACGGATTTATCCACGCCGAGTTTTTCTATCGCCTTTTCGTCGCGCTCGAATATCTTTATCGCGTACCAGCGCTGTTGCTCTTCGGGAAGATTATGTACCGCCGCCTCTTCGATATGCGCTATAGCATGCTCTACCGCGCCCGAAAACGTGTGCATCGGAACGGTCTTGCCGTTTTTCGCCGCTTCTACCGCCGCATCCGCCGCCTTTTGTATGCCGGTCTCTTTAAGCGCGGATATCTCGACTATCTTACAACCCAAACGTCTGGATAATTCTTCCACGTTTATCTTGTCGCCGTTCTTTTTGATGACGTCCATCATATTAAGCGCGATAACTACCGGTATTCCGAGTTCGGTAAGTTGCGTCGTCAGATAGAGGTTACGCTCTAAGTTCGTCGCGTCGATAATGTTGAGTATCGCGTCCGGGCGTTCGCCCACTAAGTAATTTCTCGCGACTACTTCTTCCAAAGTATACGGCGAAAGCGAATATATTCCCGGTAAGTCTACTATCGTTACGCCTTCAGCCCTTTTGAGTTTACCCTCTTTTTTCTCGACCGTAACCCCCGGCCAGTTTCCTACAAATTGATTAGACCCCGTCAACGCGTTAAAAAGCGTCGTTTTACCGCAGTTCGGGTTTCCCGCAAGTGCAATTCTTATCTCAGACATCTTCCACCTCTATAAGTTCGCAGTCCGCTTTGCGGAGCGAAAGTTCATATCCTCTTACCGTAACTTCCATGGGATCGCCGAGCGGCGCGACTTTTCTTACCGTTATAGTCGTACCCTTGGTTATTCCCATATCCATTATCCTGCGCTTTAACGCGCCTTCGCCGCCGAGTTTTACAACCCTTGCGGTCTTGCCGATCGCTACGTCTCTTAATGTCATACGTTACTCCTTATATCATTATTTTCATCGCCATCTCTTTACTTATGGCAACTCTCGTTTCCTTTACGTTTATTATCACGTTACCGCCTTGCGACGTGATCACGCTTATCTCCGCCCCCGCTACGAACCCCATATCCTCGAGGTGTTTCTTCGTTTCGGGCGTTCCGCCCACCTTCTTGATTATGTTCTTTTCGCCTACGTCCGCGAAAGTCAATGGCATCATAACACTGTTCTCCGTTGTTAGTCTTAATTAACATTTGGTTTAAAAAAACAAAGTTTTCCGAAACCTTTCGCATAGAGTTTACCATAACTAACGGCGTTTGTCAAGTGTTAGTTGTAACTAATTTTAATTTTTTTAAAATTTTTTTTAATTTGAAACAGGTTGCCAAAACGCTTGAAAACATTTATTTATATTGTTATAATGTTAATAGATATGCGAAATTTAAGAAAAATATTATCCATATATAAAAAAGAAATTATTCTCGCGCCCCTGTTTAAGTTGGCGGAAGCGGCGCTCGAACTCGTAATTCCGATAATTGTGGCGGATATTATAGACCGCGGAGTAAACGGTAAAGACGTTTCGGCGGTTTACGGCGAAGTTTCGCTTATGCTCGTTCTCGCCGCCGTCGGGCTTGGGTTTTCGATAGCGGGTCAATACTTTTCCGCCCGCGCCGCCACGGGCTTTTCACACGACGTGAGAAGTCGGCTTTATTCTTCGTTTTTATCGCGTTCGGCGGCGTATACGGATAAAATCGGCGTTTCGGCTATGGTAACGCGCATGACGAGCGATCTCGATCGCATGCAAAGCGGCGTAAATTTAACTCTGCGACTGCTGCTCAGGTCGCCGCTCGTGGTTTTCGGAGCGTTTATCGCCGCGGCGATAATAAATTTAAGAATTTCGCTCGTAGTACTCTCGGCTATTATAGTTCTGTTCGTCGTCGTCGGGATAATTATGCGGGCGTCGGCAAAGCGGTATTATTCCGCTCAGCAAAAACTCGACGACGCCTCGCTTATAGCGCGCGAAAATCTTACCGGCGTAAGGGTTATACGCGCTTTCGGCGCGGAAAAGGACGAAACCGAAAAATTCAACGCTTTTACCGCTATGCACGAAAAACTCTTAAACGCCGCGGCAAAAATTTCGCTCGCTTTAAACCCGCTGACTTTCGCAATAGTAAATCTCGCGGTGATAGCGATATTTTTTGCGGGCGGCAAGGCGGTGGATAACGGCGTTATATCGCAAGGAAAGGTCGTGGCGCTATACGACTATATGTCGCAGATACTCGTCGAACTCGTAAAACTCGCGTCGCTTACCGTAACGGTTTCCCGCGCGCTCGCCTCCGCTCGAAGAATAGAAAGTATACTCTCTTTCAAAGAGGAAAAGCCGACCGCAACCGAAGCGACTTCAAACGCGTATATCGAATACAGATCGGTTTCGGTAAACTATGGAACGGTGCGGGCGCTTTGCGACGTTTCCTTTACGGTAAATAAAGGCGAAACGATAGGCGTAATCGGCGGCACGGGCAGCGGCAAATCTACGCTCGTGAATTTATTGCCGAGGATATACGATTGTTCGGACGGCGAAGTTATCTTCCAAGGCAAAGACGTCAAGTCCTACGACGAAAAATATCTCAGAAATATAATCGGCATAGCCTTGCAAAAGCCCGCCTTGATGAAAGGCACTATCCGCTCTAATATTTTAATGGGAAATCCCGAGGCGACCGACGAGGATGTCGCGCGGGCGCTCAACTTGGCGCAATGCGACGATATTATAGCCGCCAAATCGAACGGCATAGACGAAGAAGTCGAACAAGGCGGAAGAAATTTCTCCGGCGGACAGCGCCAACGCCTTGCACTTGCAAGAGCGATAGTAAAAAATCCGGAGATTTTGATACTGGACGACACTTCCTCCGCCCTCGATTATCTTACCGACCTGAAACTCCGCCGAGCGCTCAAAACTCTTGAAAACACCACTACGTTTATCGTTTCGCAAAGGACTTCCACGGTAAAGGGCGCGGACAAAATTATCGTTTTAAGCGAGGGCAAAATCGTCGGAGAAGGCACTCACGCCGAACTTATGGATAACTGCCCGCTATACAGAGAGATAGCGCTTTCGCAAACAAAGGAGGCGTTATGAAAAAATTCTCGGCAAGACTTTGGCAGGAACTGAAAAATTACAAATCCGCACTCGTTTTCTCGCTTACCTTTTCCGTATTCAGCGTTTTGGGAACGCTCGTCCTGCCCGTTTTTTACGGCAAGATTACCGACGCGATAGTAAGCGAAGGAAACGTAGACTTTAAGGCGATGCTCATCTTCGCCGCGTTTGCGCTCGGCACTATTTTACTCGTCGCCGTCTGCGAACGCATAACCGACGTTTTGGGCAATAAAATGGCTAACGGCGTTACTAAAAACGTGAGAAACGCCGCGTTCAAGGCTTTACAAAACGCTCCGCTCAAAAACTTGGACAGGCGTTCGGTCGGCGACGTTTTAAGCGTGGAGATCGGCGACGCCGACAAGATGGCGGACGGGCTTTTACTCGGCTTTTCTAAGTTTTTCACGGGTATTCTTACGATTATCGGAACGCTTATATGTCTGTTTTCGATAAACTATCTCGTTGCGCTCGTGGTCGCGGTCATAACCCCCGTATCAGTTCTTACGGCGAAATTCATAACCGAGAGAACTTACAAACACTTCACGGCGCAATCTAAAGCCGCGGGCAAACAGTCCGCGCTTATTGAAGAGAGTTTTTCCAATCTCAACACGCTGAAAGCGAATAATTGCGAACGCGAATTTGAAAACAAATTTGCCAAAGCGAACTCCGAATTAAGGGGCGCGGCGTTTAATGCGGTATTCTATTCGTCGCTGACTAATCCTACGACGCGGTTTATAAACGCCGCGGTGTATCTTGCGGTTACCTTTGTCAGCGCTTTATTGGCGATAAAGACCTCTGATTCAGCTATTACCGCGGGCGTTATTCTGTCGCTGCTGAGTTACGTCAACAGATATACCAAGCCGTTTAACGAGATAACTTCGGTTCTGACCGAGATAACCGCGGCAAAGGCGAGCGCGGAAAGGCTGTTTGCGATAATCGACGGCGAAACCGAAACCGACGGCGAAATAGAAAGCGAAATCACGGGAAACGTCGAGATGGACCGCGTAAGTTTTTCATACGATAAAAGTCGGGAACTTATAAAAGATTTGTCTTTAAAAGTCGAACGCGGAACGAAAGTGGCGATCGTCGGACCTACCGGCGCGGGGAAATCCACTCTTATCAACTTATTGATGCGGTTTTACGACGTAGACGGCGGGAAAATCACGGTCGACGGCATAGACGAACGAAATTATCGGCGCGTGTTTTTAAGAAGGAATTTCGGTATGGTCTTGCAGGAGACCTGGATAAGAAAAGGCACTATACGGGAGAATTTAACGCTCGGCAATAAAGACGCGTCCGAAGACGAGATACTTTCGGCTTGCAAAGCGGCGAGCCTCGACGGGTTTATTTCTCGGCTCAGTCTCGGTCTGGATACGGTTATCGACGAGGATGGATTATCACAAGGTCAGAAACAACTTATCTGTATTGCGCGGGTTATGCTCGTATCTCCGCCTGTACTTATCCTCGACGAGGCTACGTCGAATATCGATACCATGACGGAGATGCGTATTCAGTCCGCGTTTTACGCGCTCACGAAGGGCAAAACGTCGTTCATCGTAGCGCACAGGCTATCGACTATCCGCTCAGCGGACGTCATACTCGTAATGGATAAAGGCAACGTCGTAGAGCAGGGAACTCACGCGCAACTGCTTGAAAAAGGCGGATTGTACAAGGAAATTTACGACAGTCAATTCGAGGGAGAAACTTGAATAAAAAATCGTTAAAAATATAGAAAAAACGCTTGACAAAAATTTTAGCATATGGTATCATATACGAGCATTGAGAGAAAAAACGGGGTGTAGCGCAGTTGGTAGCGCACGTGGTTTGGGACCATGGGGTCGGGAGTTCGAGTCTCTTCACCCCGACCAAGCAAAACCGTTTACAAAGCGGACCTTTAGCTCAGTTGGTTAGAGCAACCGGCTCATAACC
>ODAI013562057.1_pt1 | contig 15669 bp, 11 predicted proteins | sample 1539321 | NCBI WGS metagenome assembly ODAI01 (sample SAMN02144231, study PRJEB22623) | gut metagenome | biome: sheep rumen | host: Ovis aries | place: New Zealand
AGACCTATGACTATGAAGGCATCAAGATTCACAATTTATCAGACTGGCTGCTGAAGATTGAATAAAGGCAGCAAGAGAGTGATGGGATTAAGCAAATCGGAATTTGTGAGGATAGCGATGATAAATGAAAGAATACAGAAATATATAGAGGATCATTCCTTCTGCTAGGAATATCTTTTCAAAGACTGGGAAGCATTCCTGGATTATCTCTATGAAGAAGGTGGTCGCGTTTCGTCCATCCTTTGGTGGGATCACTGCAGGAAGAATATGAATCATGTATCCTGTGGAAGCGGTGGATACACCGATCCTGATGATCAGGAATGGATGTATGCCTCGTGACAATTTGTTCAGCATATTCTCAAATCATAATATAACATGAAGGTGTGAGGATGGACGGAAAAGAAGCATTAAAACAATATTTTGGGTATGACGATTTTAAGATCGGGCAGGAAGAGATCATTCAGGCGATCCTTGATGGGAAGGATGTTCTTGCTGTTATGCCGACAGGGTCAGGCAAGTCCATCTGCTATCAGGTGCCGGCGCTGCTGCTTCCCGGGATCACGATCGTCATCTCTCCTCTGATCTCCCTGATGCAGGATCAGGTAAAGGCATTGAATGCGGCAGGAATCCATGCCGGATATATTAATTCTTCATTGACAGAAGCACAGATCGCGAAGGTTTACGTCAATGCTTCCCGGGGAATATATAAAATCCTGTACGTAGCGCCGGAACGGCTCGAAAGCTATGGGTTTATGGAGTTTGCGGGGCAGGCGGATATCTCGATGGTAACGGTGGATGAGGCGCATTGCATCTCTCAGTGGGGACAGGATTTCAGGCCAAGCTACCTTAAAATTGTGGATTTCATAGCAAGCCTGCGTGTCAGGCCGGTCATCAGCGCGTTTACAGCGACGGCAACAGAGGAAGTGAAGACGGACATTGCATGCGTGCTGAGACTGCGGGATCCGAAGGTTGTCGTGACAGGATTTGACCGTGAGAATCTGTATTTTGAAGTAGAGACAACGAAGAGAAAAGATGACTATGTGCTGGAGTACGTCAGGAAGCACCCGGATGAAAGCGGGATCATTTACTGCACAACAAGGAAAAATGTGGATTCGCTCTTTGCATTGCTTTCCGGTGCAGGGATTTCAGCGGCAAGATACCATGCCGGTATGAGCAATGAAGACAGAAGGAACAGCCAGAATGACTTTATCTATGACAGAGCTTTGGTCATTGTTGCGACCAATGCGTTCGGGATGGGGATCGATAAATCCAATGTGAGGTTTGTGATCCATTACAATATGCCTCAGAGCATGGAGAATTACTATCAGGAAGCAGGGCGCGCGGGGCGGGACGGCGAGCCGTCCAGGTGCATTCTGCTGTTCTCGGTGCAGGATATTATGATCAACAAGTTCCTGCTCGAGCATAAGGATTTTACCGACATTCCAGAGGAAGATATTGAACCGATCAGGCAGCGCGACGCGAAAAGGCTTTACGTGATGGAAGGCTATTGTCGGACGACGGGGTGCCTGCGCAACTATATCCTGGCCTATTTCGGCGAGAAGCGGGATGTGCCCTGTGACAATTGCGGGAATTGCCACAGGGCGTTTACCGAAACTGACATGACGGCGGATGCGAAACAGGTCATTAACTGTGTGTGGGAGACAAAAGGGCGGTATGGGCTGAACGTTGTCCTGGGCACGCTTCTTGGCGCGAACAGGGCCAGGCTGAAGGAGCTTGGGACAGTACATTACAGGACTTATGGTGCATTGAAGAACCGGTCTGAGCAGGAGGTGAGGCTTCTGGTCAGCCAGATGCTTCTGGACGGATATCTGTATCAGACTACAGATCAATACAGTGTGATCCGCATGGGTGACATAGGACCGCTGAAGAATCCGGATACCCATGTCCTGGTACGGATGTATCAGGCAAGGGAACCGGAACCCCAGCCGAAGATCCAGGGCAGGAAGAGAACGGATTCTCTTACAAAGGCAGGATATGAATTGTTTGAGTGTCTCAGAAAGCTCAGGCTGATGATCGCCAGGGAGGAAGGGCTGCCTCCGTATATCGTCTTCAGCGACAAAACACTGATCGATATGTGCGTCAAGACCCCGTCAGACCGGAAGGAGATGCTGAACGTGTCGGGAGTAGGAGCGGCGAAATATGAGAAATATGGCGAGAGATTCATAGAGGCAGTGGCTGCCTTTCTGGAGGAACACCCGGGCACAGCTACGAGCATGAAAGATGAGGAACACTATGATATTGGCAGAGTAAAATATCAGGTGCGGGGGAAGAAAAATAAGGATCCATTTTACCTCAATCCGGAGGATGCGGAACTGTTTGAGTATCATGATCTGTACTTTGTGACCGAGATCAAAGAGGAACTGAACCGGATCACCTCCGCAGAAAATGTGAAGCACATTTATGGAACAGATATTTTCAGGCTGCTTGCGGAGAAGGGATACGTTGAACAGCAGCAGGTTGACGGCCGGGAGGTCCAGGCTCCAACGGATTTGGGCGTAGCCAGAGGGATTGAAACCGCAGAAAGGGTCAGTAAGGCAGGGAACACATACACAGTTCTGAAGTATCCGCCTGAAATCCAGAAGGAGATTGTGGAAGCGTATGTGAAGAACAGGTGATTCCAGGATCATTATAACAAGTCCCGCTGGCAGGGGGGACTTGTTACAGATCATCGGTATGCAGGAAGTGACCTGTAACGACCACTGGACATCAGGAATTGAATCATGCTAATCTAATTTCGGTGAAATAAGGAACTGCTCAGGATTTCTCTGTTATGATTGAGCAGATCCAAAGCAGTTTTGATATTGACGGAGGTATGTTTGATGTCATGGTATAACGAAGCGGTTTTTTATCATATCTACCCGCTGGGGCTGTGCGGTGCCCCGAAGAAGAATGACTACAGTGAGCCGGTTCACAGGCTGAATACTTTGATTCCCTGGATCGATCACATCAGGAAGCTCGGGTTTACTGCCCTGTATATCGGCCCTTTGTTTCAGTCTGTAGGACACGGATATGAGACGACTGACTACAAGCTTCTGGACAGCCGGCTGGGGACGAATGAAGACCTGAAGGAATTTGTGGCTGCCTGCCATAAGGCAGGGATCCGGGTGATTTTTGACGGTGTGTTCAACCATACAGGCCGTGATTTCTTTGCGTTCAAGGATATTCAGGCAAACCGGGAGAATTCCGCTTATAAAGACTGGTACTGTAATGTGAACTTCTGGGGAGATACAGAGTACCATGATGGATTTTCGTATGACAACTGGGGCGGCTTTAATCTGCTGGTGAAGCTGAATCAGAGGAATCCGGCAGTCCGGGATTACATCTGTGATGTCATCCGCTTCTGGGTGAGTGAGTTTGATGTGGACGGGATACGGCTGGATGCTGCGGATGTTCTGGATTTTGAGTTCATGAAGGCGCTGCGCCGGACGGCGGATGAGGTGAAGGACGACTTCTGGCTGATGGGCGAGGTCATCCATGGGGACTATTCCCGCTGGGCGAATGAGAACACGCTTCACAGTGTGACGAATTACGCGCTCCATAAGGCGTTGTACTCCGGGCATAATGACCACAACTATTTTGAGATTGCCCATACGGTGAACCGTACCAGGGATATGGTTCCGGATCACATCAGGCTGTATAATTTCGTGGATAATCACGATGTGGAGCGGATTTATACCAAGCTGATGAACAAGGCGCATTATACGCCGGTTCATATCCTGCTCTATACACTTCCCGGTATCCCGTCGGTGTACTATGGCAGCGAGTTTGGGATCGAGGGCAGGAAGGAGCAGTATTCCGATGATTCCCTGCGTCCTTTTATTGATCTGAAGGATCATGCGGATGCTGCTGAAAAGAATCCCTGCACCGGGCTCATTGCGTCCCTGGGAAGTATCCATGATCAATGGAAGCAGGAGCTGGTGTATGGCGATTACAGGCAGCTGTGCCTGACGAACCAGCAGTTTGCTTTTGGCCGTGGCAGCCTGATTGTGGCGGTCAATAACAGTGACGGGGAAGCATGGATCAATGTGGAGGCCGGAAGAGAGGGCGGCTATGTGGGACTGCTCAGCGGAAGGCGGCTGGAGTGTACCGGGGGAAGGCTGAATTTCTCCCTTCAGGGCTGCAGCGGAGATGTCTTCGTCCCGGAGGCGGAGCTGGCCGGACGGGAAGGTACGCAGGTGAAGGATGCAGATATCCTGCAGCAGGAGAGGTTGGCAGAGGGAACGTGTGCGGCAGAAGGAGAGGCTGTGGAGAAAGCGGCATCGGTGAAGGATGCGAATGAAGGCGCCGCTGCGCAGAAAAACCCAGATTCATCGAATGTGGCTGCATCGTCCGAAAAGGTTCAGGCAGGAGCAGGTGAGGTGTCCGGCAAGGTTCAGACAGAAGCAGATGAGGCGTCCGGCAAGGTTCAGGCAGAAGCAGGTGAGGCGTCCGGCAATGCTCAGACAGAAGCCGCAGAGCCGTCCGGTGAGGCTTCTGCTCAGGCAGAGACGCTGGCCGGGCAGGCAGTGCCCGAAACGGAGATTCCCGATATCCCGTATGATCTGATGACGGTCAGCCAGCTTCAGGCAGTGATTCTGTCCAAGCTTGCCAAAAACGGCCCGGTGACAGACCAGATGCGCCGGGATGTAGCGGAAAATGTATGGCATAATTCTCTGGTGAACTGGGCGAACAGCTTCTGACGGCCGCAGGCCGCATCCTGTGCATCGTGGCGTATGCGTAAGGATGCAAAGAACCAGAAAAAGTAACTGTTCAGAACGGGTTCTGAACAGTTACCAGAAAAAGAGGTTTATGATGAAATTTGAAACGATATTGAGCATGGCAAGGGAGATGGCTGCAAAGGCGGATATTTCCGGGATTGATTTTATGGCTGTACAGATTGATATCGGGGGAGAGCAGCCGGGCGTGTTCTATGTGGAAGTCAAGGACGGCAGGATCAGTGTGGAGCCTTATGAGTATTACGACAGGCAGTGCCGGATCCAGATCAGCGGCGAGGATTTTGACCTGCTTCTTCAGGGGAACCTGGATCCGGTAAAGGCTTTTGAGGCGGGCAGGCTGAAGGTGGAAGGAGACCTGGACAAGGCACTGGTATTTGCTGACCTGGTGCAGAATCGTGTGAAAGGGTAATCCTGAAAGTGTAATTGTGAAAGGGTAATTGTAAAAAGGTAATCATTAAAATGAAAAAAGAAACAGTGATCAAGATTGCGGCCGGGGCGGCAGCCAGTGCTGCAGGAGTGGCAACGGGGATCGGCTCAGCGATGCTGTTTAACAGGACGCTTCCAAGGCCGGCGGGAACCAGCGAGGATATTATCAAAGAGTTTGCGGATCCTGCGAAGATGGCGGAGTATAGACTCTCCACGGCTCCTGTGGGGGAATGGATGGAAAAGCAGAATCTGGAGGATGTCTTCATCCATTCCGGTGACGGACTTGTGCTGCATGCGTATTATCTGCCGGCCGAAACGCCTTCGGGACGGCTGGTCATGCTGCACCATGGCTTTACCAGCAATGCCATGGATAATTCCACCCATGCCATGTTCTTCCACAGCCAGGGCTATGAGGTATTGCTGCTGGATGCGAGGGCGCACGGGAAGAGCGAAGGGCAGTATGTAGGCTTTGGCATATTAGACCGGTTCGATACGCTGGACTGGGTCAGGTATTGCCGTGAGCGGTTTGGCAATGATATCCGGATTGTGCTTCACGGGACTTCTATGGGCGGTGCCACGGTGCTGATGGCGTTGGGGCTTCCTGAGATTCAGGAGACGGTATCTGCAGTCATTGCGGACTGCGCCTACACCTCACCCTATGATATTTTCGCCTATGTGATCCAGAAGGATTACCACCTGCCCGCTGCCCCCATTTTGAAAGCCACCGAGATCCGCTCGAAAGCGGTTGCCGGATATGGCTTCAGTGACTGCTCTACCCTGGATGCATTGAAGGACAACCAGGTTCCGGTCCTGCTGATCCATGGAAAGGAGGATCGATTTGTTCCGACATGGATGAGTGAGAAGAACTATGAAGTGTGCCCATCCAAAAAACGGCTTCTCCTTGTGGAGAATGCGGGGCACGGCTCCAGCGTATTTGAAAACCGTGAGCTGTATGAACAGACCGAAAAGGAATTTCTGGAAGATGTTTTCGCTCAGGAGAAGGAGAAGGATGAAGTGAAGGCTGCAGAAAATGCTGAAGAGAAAACGGAAGTTGATGATTAAATAGCCAGACAGATTGCATCCGGAAGTCAGATATAGACGCAGAAAAAACATGAGTCTATAGAGAAGAGCCTAAGGTTCTGTCCGGGAAATACTTCTCAGGATTCGGACAGATTTCAAATCCCTGAAACAGGCAACAGGTGGAGACGAAGAAGCAGGGATAGCAGCAAAAAACAACAGGGTACCGGTTGGAGGAAAGGGGGTCATGGGCTGGTATCAAGCAAGGAAATATCGGGTTCACAGGGAGAAAGAAGCAATGAAGGAATTGAATCTGAATGGTGCCGTTGTGCAGGCTTACCCGCTGACTGCGGCACAGCGTATTCATTATTACACAGTCTCTGCCTGCCACAGAGAAGAGCTGCTGAACATTGCCACCGGTTTTTACATCCAGTATGATGCCATCGATTTTGAGACGCTCAGGGAATGCATCTATGATGGGTATCAGAAATTTGAGTCCATGCGTCTGAGGCTTTGCCCGGATGAAGAAGGGAACCTGTACCAGTATCTGGTTCCGACAGAGGACAGGGAGATCCGCATCGTGGATTTTTCCCATTGGCGTGAGGAGGATGCCCATGAGGAGATGAAGCGGTGGAGCCGTATCCCTCTGCATATGGATGGAGGCCCCATGAACGAGATCGTTATGGTGAAGCTGCCGGATTATTATAATGGGATTTATATGAAGGTCCATCACATGACCATGGATTCTTCCGCCATCATCAGTTTCTACAGCTATGTCCTCAACCTCTATTGCTACAAAAAGTTTGAAAATGTCCAGCCGCCAAGGCTTCCGAAGAGCTACCTGGATCAGCTGAAGCTGGATCTGGCCTATGACCAGGACAGCCCTGCCAAGAAGCGTGACCGGGAATTCTGGATGGAGAAGCTGGAGGCTCCGGAACCGATCTATACCCCGTTCAGTTCCCGGAACCGTCTGCTGGAGCTGAGAGAGCAGATGCACGATCCGAATCTTCGCGCCTGCTACGCCACAGGAGACATCGAGGCTGATATCAAGGTCTATGAACTGGAGGAGGAACCGTCCAGGGCCTTGCTTGCATTCAGCCAGGAGTATAAGGTTCCGGTCGCTGTGATCCTCCTGCTGGGACTGCGCACGACGTTTTCCCATTTTGCGGGAGGAGAAAAGGACGTGAGCGTGAAGAATGCCGTAGCCAGGCGGGGAACGCTCCTCGAGAGCCAGTCGGGTGGCACCCGGATCCACTTCTGGCCGCTGCGCACCGTCATTGAACCGGAAACAACCTTCCTGGATGCCCTGACGATCATCCGGCAGAAGGAAAATGCACTTTTGCGCCATGCAAACTATGATTCCGTGCGGTATATGGGAGAGACAGCGGATGCCTACGGGATCCCGCAGGGAACCGGCTATGAATGCACCACGCTGACTTACCAGCCTCTGTCATTTGCATCCCTGAAGGGTCAGAAGATCCCTGACATGAACTTTAAGAGCAAGTGGTATTCCAACGGAGTGGCGATGCAGCATATCTATATCACCGTCATGCACAGGCCCACGGACAATGGCTTCAGCTTTCACTTTGAATACGAGAAAAACTCCGTCTCCCTGCATGAGATCGAAGAACTGTACTACTATCTGTGCCGGGCCATTTTCCGGGGGATCGAAGATCCCACGAGGACCATCGGCGAGATCCTGGACTGGATGTAGCCGATGAGACTGCATCTGTAAGTCAGATATATCTGTAAGTCGGATATGTGCTTATAAAGGAGATATGCGCTTATAGAGGGTCGAATATGCGCTTATAGAGAAGTAGTATTTGCGCTTATAGAGAAGTAATATTTGCGCTTATAGAGAAATGAAATATGCGCTTTATGGAGGAGACGAAGGAGGAAATACGATGCTGGATAAGATCAGGGAGATTATGACCCGTTATGTGGAACTGGATCCGGAACAGATACAGGAGGATTCACGGCTGGCTGAGGATCTGGCGCTCACATCCTTTGCTGTCATGAGCATGATGGGGGATTTTGAGGAAGAATTTGGCATTACCGTTGATGAGAGCGAGCTGACCGACATCTATACGGTGAAGGATATTATGGACTATCTGGAAAAGAAGCAGGCCTGAATGAAACAGATGTGCCGCCAGGCCGGCTGCTGTATGTGCCGCCTGCCCGGCGGTGTGGATGGATTGAATAAAGAATGAGTGAAATACGATGAAAACGAATGAATTAAAGACGATCCAGGACCTGATCGTGCTGGCCGCCAGGGAGCGTCCCGACAAGGCATGGCTCAGGGAGAAAGCGGGAAAGGAAATCGCGGAAAAGACATTTGGGCAGCTTCTGGAGGATACGCTCAGGATCAGCGCATGGCTGCAGGACCAGGGGGATGGCGTGATCCACGCAGGGCTTCTGGGGACATCGAGTATTGCTTATATTACGGCACTTCTGGGATGTGTGATCAATGGAAATGTGGCGGTGCCCATCGACCCGCAGCTTTCCCCGGAGGAGATCAGGGATAATCTGAACCGGGCGGATGTCACGGTATTGTTTTATGACAGGCGCTTTCAGCCGCTGGTGGAATCCATGAGGAGCACCTGTCCCTGGATCAAGTCATATGTCCTGCTGACAACGGAGGCGGGAACGGGCTCCCTGGGTGAGATCCTTGAGAAAAATGCCCCTGCGAAGAAAGCCTCGGTAGGCCCCAGGCAGTGTGCATGCATTCTCTACACCTCCGGCACGACCGGAAAGAGCAAGGGGGTCATGCTGTCCCATGCGAACCTGATCGATAACGCGACCTGCTGTGACAATGAGGGAAGCGAGAACGATATCCTGCTGACCGTCCTGCCGATCCATCATGCTTACTGCCTCACCTGTGATGTGCTGCTTTCCCTGAGATACGGGGCGACCTTATGCATCAATGACTCCCTGATCCGGCTGACCCAGAATATCCAGCTTTTCAAACCGACCAAGATGCTCCTGGTACCACTGATGGTGGAGACCATTTACCGCCGGATCATGGTGGAGAAGAAAAAGAATCCGCTGATTCCCATGAAGGTGATCGGCCGGAAGGTATTCGGGAAAGACCTGGGGGTCATTTTCTGCGGAGGCGCCTACCTGAGCCCGGAGCTGACCAAAGCCTACGAAAAGATGGGAATCCCCCTCCTGCAGGGGTATGGCATGACAGAATGCTCCCCGAGGATCGCGTCCTCCAGCCAGGCTGACCCCTCTACCGGAGAGGATGTGGGCAGAGTCGTGAAGAACTGCCGGGTGAAGATCGTGGATGGCGAGATCCTGGTGAAAAGCCCGTCAGTCATGCTGGGATATTACAAAAATGAAGCTGCGACCAGAGAGATGTTTACGGAGGATGGCTGGCTGAAGACAGGTGACCTGGGGTATGAGAAGGATCAGAGGATCTATATTACCGGCCGCCGGAAGAATCTGATCATCCTGAGCAACGGAGAAAACATTTCGCCGGAGGAGCTGGAGAACCGGTTCGCGGGCAGTGAGTGGATGGCTGAGATTATGGTCTATTCGGAGAACGGGCAGATCACTGCGGAGGCCTATCCCTTCCCGGAATATGCCGCCAAGGCGGAGACTCTGTTCCGCAGGAAGGTGGAGGAGATCAATAAGTCGGTCACCCCCGCAAAAAGAATCCTGCGGATGCGCCTTCGGGATACGGAGTTTGAGAAGACCACATCCCGGAAGGTGAAACGCAGCCAGAGCGGCGGGAAAGGCCGCCTTCTGTGACGCAGCGTCATCCGGTTTTATGGTTCAGGAAAGGTAACTGTCCGGAATGGGTTCCGGACAGTTACCTGGAGGTGGGCTTGGCATTATGATGAACAGATTGGAAGAAGCCATTATCTATGCAACGATCATGCATCAGGGAAAGCTTCGCAAATTCAGGAATAACCCTTTTATTCTGCATCCGCTGGAGGTGGCGCAGATTCTGTCCACCATGACGGACGATGATGAGGTGATCACAGCAGGGATTCTGCATGATATTGTGGAGGAGACTGACGGCACTCTGGAGGAGATCGAAAAGCGGTTTGGGAAACGGGTAGCGGATCTGGTATCATCGGAGTCAGAGGTCAGTTTCCCGGACGAGAACCCGAAAACAACGTGGAAACGCCGGAAAGAAATGTCTTTACGCGTACTGCGAAACAGTACGGATATCGGGGTGAAGATGCTCTGGCTGGCGGACAAGCTTGCGAATATGCGGTCTTTGGCGGCAATGTATTCCGAGCGCGGGGAGAGTCTGTGGGATGCGCTGCATCAGAACGATCCCGCTATGCAGCTATGGTATTACAGGAGCATTGCCGAGGCTGTGGAGCTCTCCCTGAATAAGACAGGGGCATTCAAGGAGCTCATCAAGCATATTAACTTCATATGGCCGGGAACCTTTGATTCGGAGAAAAGCCGGTACCGGAAATACCGGGAGGTTTCCGTGGAGGGCTGCAAACGGATCGGGCGGGGCGCCAAGGGAGACGTGTACCGCTATGATGATGAGCTGATCATCAAGGTGTTCAACCAGAAAAACACCTATCACGATGTGGAGCAGGAAATCGCACTGAGCAGAAGGGCTTTTATTCTTGGGGTTCCCACGGTGATTTCTTTCGGGATCGTATCTGTGGGGAAACGGTATGGCGCCATGTATGAACTGGTGGAGTCAGATACCCTCTCAAGGATGATCGCAAGGGCTCCAAGCCAGGTTGACTATATTGCCCAGGTCATGGCGAGCCTGGCGCAAACAGTTCATAATGTAGATGCTTCAGGAGAGAGCGCGTTTCCGGAGGCATCCGAAAGGCTGCTGGAGTACATTGACGGCGGAGCCGGATATGAAGATGAGATCCTTGGCGGAAAGTGCAGAAAGCTAGTGGATGCGATTCCTGCATCCACGCATCTGATCCATGGAGATTTCCACACGAACAATGTATTCCTGCAGAAAGGGGAGCCGCTCCTGATCGACATGGACAGGGTGGCAAAGGGACACCCGATCGCAGAACTCAGCGACCTTTATTACTTTTATGTGGTTCTGGGGGAGGATGATCCGAAGGTCGTAGAGGATTTTATGGGGTTTTCCTATGATACGGCCAAAGAGTTTTTCCATTCGTTCCTGGTTCATTATCTCAGAACCCAGGAGGAGGACAGAATCAGGGAAGTGACCGAAAAAGCGTCCTTGATCAGCTATTCCCGGGTCATACGCATGATCCGCAAGAAGACATCGATCAGTGACCGGGATAGTGAGCGGATCGAGATGTACCTGGAACGAGTCAGAGGGCTGGCGGACAGGCTGGATACGCTGGCTTTTTGAAAAAATGAGTGCAAGCCACACCCACAGGCCTCCCCGCTGGCAGAGGTGTGGCATGATACAAAAAAGGAATGGCCGGGAGGAATGGATATGATCATCACCAATGCGAACCTGTTCCAGGGGCGGAAAGGCTTTGTTACGGGGAGCATGTGTGTTCAGGGCGGCAGGATCAGGAGGATCCTGCCGCCTGGCAGCGTTATGCCGGACACGGATCCGGAGGAATGGATTGATGCGGGCGGGGCATATGTCATTCCGGGTCTGATCGATGTGCATACGCACGGGAACATGGGATATGATTTTTCGGATGGAGAGGCAGACGGCCTGGCAAAGATGGGGAGGTATCTGGCGGCGCATGGCATTACCTCTTTTGCCCCGGCGTCCATGACGCTGCCCTATGACCGGCTGGAGAGAGCATTTTCCGCGGCAGCGGACTATTGCCGTACCCGGCCGCGGGACGGCGCGCATCTTGCGGGAATCCATATGGAGGGGCCTTTTCTATCGGAGGCGAAAAAGGGAGCACAGAACGGCGCATATCTGAGAGAACCGGACAACGAAGCCTTCTTTCGGCTGCAGAAGGCGGCCGGAGGGCTTATCCGTATTGTGGATATCGCTCCCGAGCTTACCGGAGCCACAGAGTTTATCCGTGCCGTATCCGGGCATTGCAGGGTTTCCGTGGCGCATACGCAGGCAACCTATGAGGAAACGGTCCGGGCCTTCGACGCGGGAGCTGCCCATGTCACCCATCTGTTTAACGCAATGCCCCCGCTTCACCACCGCAGGCCGGGGGTGATCGGCGCCGCCTTTGAGCGAAAGGATGTCACGATCGAGCTGATTTGCGACGGAAAGCATATCCATCCGGCTGTTGTGAAGATGGCATTTTCTCTGTTCCCGGGGCGGATCTGCCTGATCTCCGACTCTCTGCGCTGTCTGGGCATGCCGGAGGGAACCTATGAACTGGGCGGGCAGGAGGTCATTCTGAAGGATGGGCAGGCACTGCTTCCGGACGGTACGCTGGCCGGCGCGGCATCCAATCTGTTTGATGATATGGTCAATGTGATACGCTGGGGCATCCCGCCGGAAGACGCAATTCTGGCCGCCACCCAGACCCCGGCCCGCGTGCTCGGAAGGCAGGAACAGACAGGAAGCCTGGAAGAAGGAAAGATGGCCGATTTCCTGATCTGTGACAGGGACTGGGGCCTGAAGGCCGTGTATCTGGGGGGCATACGTTTGTGAGAGTTAACAATTATAGTGATCGATTGCAGGACACCGTGTTATAATGAGTCAGGAGTTGTAAACAAATCAGATCCTGACTGTTCGAAACAGGTTCTGGACAGAAACAAACGATTCAGAAAAAGGAGGATCAGACCATGGCGATGCAGATGGGCTTTCGCTGGTATGGTGAAGGCAATGACAGGATCAGTCTCAGCGATATCCGGCAGATCCCCGGTGTCAGCACGATCGTATGGGCTCTGCATGACAAGATGCCCGGAGAGATATGGCAGCCGGAGGAGATTGAAAGGGTCGTCACACAGATCAAAGAGGCGGGCTTCAATGCCGATGTGGTAGAGTCGGTCAACGTCCATGATGACATCAAGATCGGCCTGCCGAGCAGGGATGGGTATATTGAGGCTTACAAACAGACGATCCGTAACCTGGCACCCTTTGGCGTCAAGGTGATCTGCTATAATTTCATGCCGGTATTCGACTGGACGCGCACGAACCTTTTCCATCCGGTGGGAGACGGTTCTACTTCACTGTATTATGAGGCAGGCATGATCCAGGACGATCCCAAGGCGATGGCGGATTATGTGATGGGCTTCACCGAGAAGTACCATATGACCTTCCCCGGCTGGGAACCGGAACGTATGGCAAGGCTGGATGAGCTGTTTGAGGCATACAAGGATGTGACCCGGGAGAAGCTCTGGGAGAACTTCAGGTACTTCCTGGAAGCCATCCTTCCTACCTGCCACGAATGCGATATCCGGATGGCAGTCCATATGGATGATCCGCCATGGGACATTTTCGGGCTGCCCAGGCTGTTCCAGGATGAGGAAAGCATTGATTATTTCCTCAGGCTGGTGGACGATCCGTACAACTGCCTGACGCTGTGCTCCGGGTCGCTCAACGCAAACCCGAAAAACAATGTGGCGGACATTGTGCGCCGGCACTGCGATCGTATCGCATTTGCCCATATCCGCAATGTGAAGCACTTCCCGAACGGCGACTTCTCCGAGGCAAGCCACAGGGACTGCGATGGGGACACTGGGATCCTGGACATTCTTCGTGCCTACCATGACTGCGGGTTCGATGGCTATATCCGGCCTGACCACGGAAGGCATCTTTGGGATGAGAAGCCGGGCACGGTGCGCCCGGGCTATGGGCTGTATGACCGTGCCCTCGGAATCATGTATATGCTGGGTGCCTGGGATCTGATGGAGAAGGAGGGCAAGAGGAAATGATTCTTACCAACAAAGGACTGTCAGACCGTGGAGCATGGGAAGGGAGGGGTTACCGCCTTCCCGCGTATGACCGTGCGGCCATGATCCAGAGGACGGTGGCTCAGCCAACGTGGATCCACTTCGGCGCCGGGAATATCTTCAAAGCCTTTCAGGCGGATGCCTGCCAGAGGCTGCTGGACGCGGGGCTGACAGAGACCGGCATCATCGCTGCGGACCGGCGGAAGAAAAAGGAAGAGGTCAATGATAATCTGGTCGTGAAGGTTACGCTGAAGGCGGATGGAAATGTGGAGAAGGCTGTGATCGGCTCTGTCGCTGAGATGGTTTATGTCTATGGCGATGAAGCGCGGCTGAGGGAGATCTTCGAAGCTCCCAGCCTCCAGATGGTATCCTTCACCATCACGGAGAAGGGCTATGCGCTCCATGACGCGGCGGGCGCTCTTCTGCGGGAGGTGGCCGAAGATCTTGCGAAGACGCCGGAGGAAGCCTCCACCTATATGGGAAAGCTGACTGCGCTGCTGCTTGCGCGCTACCGGAAGAACGCTGCCCCGCTGGCAATGGTCAGCATGGACAACTGTTCCCACAACGGGGACAGGCTCCGGGAAACGGTTCTGTGCTTTGCGAAGGCATGGGGGGATGAAGGCTTTGAAAGCTGGCTGGAGGAAAAGGTCAGCTTCCCGTGGTCGATGATTGATAAGATCACGCCGGGGCCGGACGCTGCCGTGGCGAACATGCTGGAAAAGGATCAGCTTCCCCAGGGAACGCCCTTTGTGAACGCGGAGGAGAGCGAGTACCTGGTGATCGAGGATGATTTTCCGAATGGCCGCCCGGCGCTGGAGAAGGATGGGATCTATTTTACGGACAAAGAGACGGTGGATAAGGTGGAGCGCATGAAGGTCTGCACCTGCCTCAACCCCCTGCACACGGCGCTTGCCGTATACGGCTGCCTTCTGGGATTTGCCCATGTCTGGCAGGAGATGAAGGACGAGGATCTGAGGAGGATGGTGGAGATCATCGGCTACAAGGAAGGGCTGCCTGTTGTGGCTGACCCCGGCATCATCCGGCCTAAGGATTTTATCGATACTGTGGTAAATGAACGTATCCCGAATCCGTTCCTGCCTGATACGCCGCAGCGGATCGCCACCGATACATCCCAGAAGCTGCCGATCCGCTTCGGCCAGACGATCAAGGCCTATCTTGCGTCGGATGTGTTGGATGTGCAGGATCTGAAGCTGATCCCCCTGGTGCACGCAGGCTGGCTCCGCTATCTGATGGGGGTGGATGACGAGGGCAATGCTTTTGTGCCGTCTCCCGACCCGCTGCTGGAAACGGCCAGGGCTTATGTTTCGGATCTTCGCCTGGGTGATCGGCCGGATGCCAGGAAGCTTGAACCGCTGCTTCGCAATACGACGATCTTCGGAGTGGACCTGGTGGAGGCTGGCCTTGCGGACCGGGTGATCGGTTACTTCGGGGAACTGCTGGAAGGAACAGGCGCTGTACGACGGACGCTGCATAAGTATACGTCACAGGCAGAGGTCTGAGATTGGATGGTGGCTTGTTTCTTTCACAACGATAGGAAAAAAATTCGTAACTGTTCAGAACAGCCCGAAGCACTTGCTGCTGAGGGCGTATGAAAGTGTAAATGAAGTGGCATCGGGCGATTCAGGATGCGAAGCATCGCCCGATGCGTAACTGTTCAGAACAGGTTCTGAACAGTTAC
>ODAI011570467.1_pt1 | contig 15668 bp, 15 predicted proteins | sample 1539321 | NCBI WGS metagenome assembly ODAI01 (sample SAMN02144231, study PRJEB22623) | gut metagenome | biome: sheep rumen | host: Ovis aries | place: New Zealand
GGAACTAAAAGAGCGCGGTTTCATCTTCGAAGATCACAGCTGAGACTTTGGGGCAGGTATTGACAAAATACCTGCTTTCATTAATAATACACACGATGTTGCAAGACACCTGTCAACCTGTATATTTACAGGTGATGAGACAGAAAGGAAAAAGTGAATATGAATGTAAAGGAATTTCTTAAGAGAAAGAACATTGTAGTGTCAGCTAAGCGTTACGGCATCGATGCTCTCGGAGCCATGGCTCAGGGTCTCTTCGCTTCTCTTTTGATCGGAACGATCCTCAATACGCTGGGAACCCAGTTGGGAATCCCCGCGCTCTCCGCCTGCGGCGGCTACGCCTCCGCCATGAGCGGCCCCGCAATGGCGATCGCCATCGGCTATGCGCTTCAGGCACCGCCTCTGGTCCTGTTCTCCCTCGCCACAGTCGGATCTGCGGCTAACGCGCTGGGAAGCACAACCCTGAGCGGCGGCAGCGGCGCCGGCGGTCCTCTGGCCGTACTGTTCATCGCTGTCATCGCGGCGGAATGCGGCAAGGCTATATCAAAGGAAACGAAGGTGGACATTCTCGTCACGCCTCTGGTCACGATCCTGGTCGGCGTCGGGCTCTCCGCCCTGATCGCTCCCGCGATCGGTACCGCCGCATCGAGCATAGGCTCCGTCATCATGTGGGCGACTGACCTTCAGCCTTTCCTGATGGGTATCGTTGTCTCCGTCGTGATCGGCATAGCGCTGACCCTTCCCATCTCCTCCGCGGCGATCTGCGCGGCACTGGGCCTTACGGGACTTGCGGGAGGCGCTGCAGTCGCAGGATGCTGCGCCCAGATGGTCGGATTTGCCGTCATGTCCTTTAAGGAAAACAAATGGGGCGGCCTGGTCTCCCAGGGAATCGGAACCTCCATGCTTCAGATGGGCAATATTGTAAAGAACCCCCGGATCTGGATCCCTCCGATCTTGACTTCCGCCATCACAGGTCCCATAGCGACCTGCATCTTCCGCCTGCAGATGAACGATCCCGCCAGCGCGGTAGCTTCCGGAATGGGCACCTGCGGCCTGGTCGGACAGATCGGTATCTATGCCGGCTGGGTCTCAGATGTAGCGGCAGGAACCAAAGCCGCCATCACCGCAATGGACTGGATCGGCCTGATCCTGATTTCCTTTGTTCTTCCCGCCGTTCTCACTCCCCTGATCGCAATGCCTCTCCGCAAGGCCGGCTGGATCAAGGACGGCGACATGAAACTTCAGTAATGAGCTTTCCCTGAGAATACGGATACTGCAGCAAAAGACAATAAAAAGCTGCGGGGATGACCACTTCCGGTCGTCTCCCGCAGCTTTTCTCTTTCTAAATCAATATCCCCTGTGTGCCTTACTGCAGCTGATATATCACTCGTCCTGGTGAGGGCTTCCGATCCCAACTACTGCAGATATCCCCGCTACGATCCCCATAAGGACCGCGAGAAGCGCGGCGAGTCCGAGTCCCGACAGTGCAACGATCACTCCGATATCCATTCCGATTACCTCCTCAAATAAAAGCTTCTATACACGATCCGGACTCAGGCTTCAGGCGCCTGTTCCTGTCCTGCGGCCTTCTCTCCGCTCTGCGGCGCTTCCGCTTCGGGAACCGTCTGCTCCTTCACGGGAGCAGCTGTATCATCCTGCTCAGATGCGGGCTTCATGATCCTGGCGCCGCATTCAGGGCAGAAAACCATTCCCTTTATGATCCGGCTTCCGCAGTTCGGGCATTTCATGTCAGATCTCAGCTCGCTGATCCTGGATTCATTGAGGGCGATCACTTCCTCTTCCGACCTTACGTATCTTACCTTGGAATAGAACTCCTTCCAGTTCCCGAGTACGATCCTGCGGGAAGCCTCATCCCCGTTTTCCTCTTCCAGGGCGATCCTGAGCTGTTCCGAAGTCATGCCGGCAAACGCTTCTTTGACCAGGAGTTCTCCGAGTTCCTCATAGAGTTCCCTGATCTTTCTCCTGGAGTCGGAGATCTCGGCGTTCATCGTCACCACATCCGTGATCTCCCGGGTCTTCTGCAGAGCTTCCTGGCTCCCCTGTGTCAATTTATCTCTTAATTCATCCCAAAAAGCCATTTCAATCCCCTCTGTTTATCCTTCCGTTTTCCGTCTCAGAACTGGCTTACGCATATTTCTGGACAACAGCGGTGAGTCTGGGAAGGATCTGAGATTTTCTGGAAAGCACCCCGGTCTGAAGAGTCCTTGTCTCGCCTTCTTTGTTCGGGAAAGCCTCCATCGCCCAGGCGCTCTTCTCGCCGGCTGCAAAGACCACGGAGCCGTTCTCTAAAATACTGGTAAATACCATGAGGCACAGATCCAGCTCTTTCTTCTTCACAAACCTTTCCAGCAGTTCCTCTACCTGGGCATCCATCTCCCTCGCGATGTCTCCGGAAGTGACAATGACCTGGGAAATCATCGTCTTGCAGCCCTCGATATTGAAGAATTTGATATCCTGATTGAGCAGCTCGTTCAGCGTCTTGCCCTTGATATTGGCACTGACAGAGAACATATCCATAGCGAACTCATCGATATCCAGCCCTGCGATCCCCGCCAGGAATTGCGCCGTAGCAATATCCTTGGAAGTAGTCGTGGGCGACTGGAATTTCAGCGTATCCGACAGGATCGCGCCGAGGATCAGGCCCGCCAGGTTCTTGGGGAGCGGGATCTGGTTCTCGCGGAAGATCGTTGCGACAATGGTCGCTGAGCTTCCGATGATCTCATTTCTGAAAGCCACAGGCTGATTTGTTGAGAAATCATTGATCCTGTGGTGGTCGATCACCTCCAGGACCTCTGCCTTATCAATTCCCTTAACTGACTGGGAAAATTCGTTGTGGTCCACAAGGATGATCTTCTTGCTTCCCGTATTCATGACATGATAGCGGGACACATAACCCAGAAGTCTCTCTTCGTCATCGATGACCGGATAGGCGTGGTAACGGCTGCGCAGCATCTTGCGCCCCGCGTCCTCCACGAGTTCCGACGCATAGAATTTGACGGGATTTGTCGTCATGATCTGGGATACTCTCGGAGCAAAATATACATATCTCGAAGTATTCATTGTCCCGTGCCCGGAAATGACCACTGAGCAGTGGCACTCCTTTGCCACTTCCAGGACTTCAGGCGCCACATCGTCCGCGCGCACTACGATCAGCGTCGCGGCTCCCAGACGGATCAGGGCCGTCTGGGCCTTGGCATCGCTTCCCGTGATGATGATCCTGTCCTTGACGTCGAATCTCGACAGATCCTCGCTGGTGATGGCAATGACGCCCACCTTTCCGTTCGTTCTGGTTTCCGGATCCTTGTAGATGATCCTGCCGTTGATCGCCGTGCAGATACACTCGAGCGGAGTATCCTTGAGGAGCCTGGACGTGCTGTCCGTATCTCCCATCGCGATGTCCGCGGCATCGCTTCGCGTAACGATGCCAAGGAGCCTGCCCTTTTCATCGACGACACTGCAGATCTGCCTGTTGTTCTTGGCGAGGATCCTGATCGCCTCAAACAGAGTCTTATCCGGTGCGATTGAGACGGGCTCGTCGAGATTTATCTCGCCGAGTTTGAATCTTGCGTCCTCAAGAAGCATGGGCTGATCAAAGCCAAAACGATTGAGCAGATATTTGGTCTCGGCGCTCAGCTTGCCGAGACGGCAGGGAACCGCCTTGATCCCGTTTGCCCTTTTATAAAATGCGTAACCTATCGCCGCAGCAATCGAATCCGTATCCGGATGTCTGTGGCCCGTAACGTATACACGGTTTTGCTCCATATGCGTTACCCTCCTTATTAACAAATGTAACACATCCCGGGCGAAAAATCATCCGGATTACTCATCGGATTCCTCTTCAGGTTCCTCTTCGATTTCTTCATAGGTTTCTTCGTCGGATCCCTCTTCGTACTCCCCGCCGGATTCTTCCTCCTGCCCGTATTCACCCGGCCACTCATACTCGGAATCCGCGTCGACGACTCCCAGATATTCCTCCAGACACAGGCCGTTGGCCATGATATATTCGGCTGCTTCTCTGCCCACGTACCGATAATGCCAGGGCTCATAGGTGATCCCCGTGATCTCCTGCTTATCTTTGGGATAGCGGAGTATAAAGCCGTATTCCCAGCAGTGCTCCATGAGCCACTGCTGCGTCTCGTTATCCTCCTGGCTCTCGTCCAGGATCTGCCTTCCGGAATAGACTATATCCGCCGCAAGCCCGGCTTCATGCTCGCTTGACCCGGGAACTGCCACGTTCCTGGCTGTCTCCTCGATCGCCTCTTCCTCCGACATACCGCTGTACATGAATCTTCTTACATCATTGTTAAACAGCCGCTCCTGCTTGCTCCTCTCTCTGTAAGAGCTGCAGATCAGCGGAGAATATCCTTCGTCCCTGCAGTCCGAGAGCATTTCGCTGAGGTGATCCGCAGCGCACGCGTCCATCCGGTGTCCGTACTCCACATGCTCAAGGTCCGCCTCGTAGTCCTCCGGGAGCAGGTGCCAGGGATTGACGAGGATCATTTCTTTTCCCCAATACTTGCTGTCTGTAAAGGACAGCACAGTCTCTGTGGCGTTTACCCCGTCCTCCTGTACCTTGGCGTAAGCCGCGGACCGGCTTCCGTCACTTTCTGCCGGCTCTGCTTCGGCTGCGATCTCAGTGGAGATCTCCGCCGCTGTCTCCTTTGTGGCACCGACCTCGGCTGCCTCTACTCTGAGTCCTCCGCCTTGTCCTGATTCTGTGAACCAGCCTGTCACTGCGTTCTGTGAATATGCTCCGATCAGTATCGCGGCGGCTGCGAGCAGTGCCTCACCCGCCACGAACTGTTTGTATCCGATCTTTTTCTTCCTGCGGTCGATCATTAACACTTACCTTTCAGTCTGTTTCTTCAAGTCTCACTCAAATACCGAGGCGCAGTCCTGCAGCCTCTCGATGATGTTGATCCTCTGCGGGCATGCGCCCTCGCACTGACCGCATGCAATGCAGTCTGATGCCTTTCCTTTTCCTTCCGTTGACCTGTCGTACTCCGCCTGCCCTCTCTCGATCATGCCAAAGACCATCTGCTTGTTGCGCGCGGAGAAGATGTCCGGGATCGGGATGTTCATAGGACATCCCGGGGCACAGTAATTGCAGCCCGTGCACGGGATGGACGGGATCGCCGCCAGCGCTTCCTGGGCCTTCGCGATCACTTTCTGCTCCTCCTCGCTGAGGGGTTTGAAAGCGGAGGGCTTCATATAGGACAGGTTGTCCTTCATCTGCTCGATATTGGACATTCCGCTCAGTACGGTCAGGATCCCGGGCAGGGACGCCACATAGCGGATCGCCCAGGAGGGAAGGGAAGCGTCGGGATTCGCGGCTTTCAGGATCTCCTGCACGCTCTCAGGCGGATTTGCCAGGGTTCCTCCCTTTACAGGCTCCATGACGACGATCGGGACACCGTGCTTTCTGGCGACTTCATAGTTAGCTCTTGAAGTGACACTCGGGTTCTCCCAGTCCGCGTAATTGATCTGAAGCTGTATAAAGTCAACATCGGGATGTTCTGTCAGTATTTTGTCCAGAAGTTCAGGAGTCGCGTGGAAGGAAAAGCCGTAGTTCTTTACAAGGCCTTCCTCCTTGAGTCCCTTCACATAATCCCAGATACCATACTCGTCATATTTTTTATAATTATTGGTCTGGATCGCGTGCAGCAGATAGAAGTCAAAATATCCCGCGCCGGTCCTCTCCAGGCTGATCCGGAACTGCTTCTTGCATTCCTCTTCATTTGCAGCCATGAGAAATGCGTTGATCTTGGTAGCCAGCGTGAAGCTGTCTCTGGGATAGCGGTCCACCAGAGCCTCTTTGGCTGCTTTCTCGGAGGCGCCGTCCTTTCCGTAAACAAAGGCTGTGTCAAAATAAGTCAGTCCGGCTTCCATGAACATATCGACCATAGTCTTGGTCTGTTCAATATCGATCCTGTCCGGCTCGCCGGGCATAGTGGGAAGGCGCATCAGGCCAAATCCCAGTTTGGGGGTGTCCAGTAAACTCATTGTACTCCTCCTTGTACCTTAATCACGATGAAATGTTTCTATCGGGTCATTCCATAAGATGTCAACTTTTTTGTCCTGCAGTCCTTCAGATCTGCATGGGAACGCCGTTGAGGGCCGCGCTCACAAGCCCGCTGCTGCCGTCATAAACAAGCTTGAGGGAGAAGAAGGGCTCCTCTGAAGCCAAGAGGCGAAAGAATATTTTGTCTCCCTCCCATATATTGAGGTCCTCGATCCTTTCCCTGGGGACCCACTCCAGAACGCCTTCGTCACACTCCTGAGGCGTTCCCGTAAATCCGTCCGCCGTAAACAGATGCATATACTCAGTGACGCCGTCTCCGGAGACAAATGTGACGATCCCCCTGAATCTGTAGGAAGTCAGCGTATAGCCGGTCTCTTCCCGCACTTCCCTGAGAAGACACTCTTCGGGGCTCTCGTCCTGCTCAAAATGGCCGCCCACGCCGATCCACTTGTCCTTATTGACATCATTCTTCTTCACTATGCGGTGAAGCATGAGGTACTCATTCTCCCGCTCCAGATAACATAGCGTGCTCAGCTGTGCCTTCATGGCCGTCTCCTTTATGTTTTAGTATCCGCGGACGCTGAAACCGCGCTCCCCGACAACGACGGGGCATTCCTCCACGTCCATATCGTCAATGCGGATCCAGTGCCCGCTGCGAAGATGCGTCAGCACCCGGCCGATGGCGGCGGGGGTTCCCTGCACTTCCATCTCCACCGAACCGTCCGGCAGGTTCTCTACCCATCCGGTCAGTCCATAAGTTCTCGAGGCATACATGGCCTGGTATCGAAATCCGACACCCTGTACCCGTCCGCGGAATATGATGTGTTCCCGTATGTGGTCTCTCTCCGGGTCAAAATCAGCCATCTGCGCTCCTTTCTGCCTCATGAGCAGCGCCATGAAATCCTCGTCCGCCGTCACTGTTTCCGGTTCGGGTTCCTGTGTCTGTCCGCTCTGGGAAAAATGTCTCTCCAGGCCTTTTAGCGGATTGAATTTCCCGTTCTCGTCCAGGCAGATCTCCCGGATCAGCTCCCGGTTCTTCCAGATCAGCCAGGCGGCGGCCGCGATCACCATTGCCCACAGAAGGATATTTCCTATGAGGGAACGCATCGTTTGATCCATAAAAAACCTCTCAGTTCCTGTTCGCAAACCTCAGGAGCATATTCGCAATGCTGCCGAATTCTACATATTCCAGATCCTTGATCCGGAGTTTTACCTGCGGAAGGTCCTCAGCCGTCTCCGGGTCCACACAGTCGAGAAGGACTCTTCCCTTCTCGATCCCGCGCACATAGCCGCAGAGCAGTTCATCCTCACCGATCCTGCACACGGTGACCAGGGCGTCCTCTCTCTCTGCAGTCCGAAGGACCTGGCTCAGGACCGGTCCTTCCGGATCCAGCGTCAGCTCCGGGAGCGTAAACCATGCGCTGTAAGGATGTACAGCCGCATACCGCATATACTTGCGGATCTTCTGAAGATAGGGGGTGTCAGAGATCATTTCCTTTACTGTCTTGAGAGGCATGGCGTAATAAGCGCTGCTCTTGCCCTCCTCATCGATCCCCATAAATACAATGTCGTCATTATTGCGGGCAACGACCTTTCCCACTGTAAAAGCGCCCGAATCATCTGTATAGATCTCGTAAATCTTATCTTCCATCTTCCTGCTCCTGCCGCCTGACCCTGTTCCGGCGATGATCCTCTTTTTTAGTATATCAGTATATATACCATGGTTTGCCGCAACATGCAAAAAACTGCAGGAATATTTTATTCCTGCAGTGATATAGTCCGTCGTGAGTACTTGCGAAAGAGCGGAAGCTGTCTTTGATGTACTACTTATCTGCCGCTATTCCCGCAGCCTCTCTTGCCTTCGCGGCATACTCCTCACGGACTCCTTGCGGCGATATGATCCTCATCTTCGGGCTGTATCTGAATACCCAGCCGTAAAAGGAGGGACTCGCGGTGACCGATACTTTGACATAAAACCTGTCCTGCGCGCTTCTGCGGATTTCCACATTCTCCCCGAATCTCTCCCGGATCATATCTGTGAGTTCATCCGCGCACTCAAGCGTCACTTCCTTCTGCGCGCCGGTATCCATGTCAAACATACCGTTTAAAAAGCGGGAGAGCGCCGGTCCTGATATGTGCGGATCTCCCTTGAGCGGGAGCACTCTGGTCCGGGTTATATGATCCAGACGGTACGCCTCAAACCGCTTGCCTCCGGTGCCGAATCCGCATACATAATACAGATCGTGATTACTTCTGATAATCACCGGCGTCATGACGATCCGCACGCCTGCATTTGTGTCGGACGCAGCTCCGCCGCGTGCAGATCCGTGATACATGAACTCGATCTTTCTGCCTTCATGGATCGCTTCCGTGATCCTGTCGACACTGTAGTAGATCTGTTCGCTCATCGTACCGCAATTGTTCCCAATATAAAGGTTCTTCCTGATCTTCTCCGCCTGATATACGCTGAGCAGGGAAAGAAGTTTGCCGATCAGTTTCCCCTTCTTCTCCTTCGAGATCGACTTGTTGGGAGCAATGCCGTCCACCAGGAGTTTGATCTCAGGAACCTCAAATGTGCGGCTTCCCACAAAATAGGAGTTATAAAAACTCTTGGAGACAACGATGTCGACTCCTTCCTCCATGAGGACCTCAATGTCGTCCTTCACCGTCTTGCGGCTGGCGTTCGCGTCTTCCCGCGTCAAAAAATCCACCAGATCGTTCGTAGTCGCCTGGTGGTCTTCATCCGTATGATCCATTAAATAACGGTACAGATGAATAAGCCTCTGCTTGTTGCGGATCGCGCTCATTCAGCCCTCCCCCTGTCAAAATATCGCTCGTTAGAGTTTATTATACATTTCAGAGACACTTCCGTCAACAAATGTTCCAAACATGTTCCAACTCTTGAAACATTTGTCTCATGCGTTGTATAGTATTTATAGGGCTAAAACCCGCTCCCGATTCCCATTGGGAACGCCGGCATGTTATAATATACAGACTGTTATTTACTCTTAAGTGATATAGATTTTACAAGACTGCTGTTTTTTGATATTTCAGAGAGCTGTGATTAATATGGAAGATCTTTTGTTTTTTTTGACCGGCAACATAAAGAAAAGCGGACTCACCGTCAATGAATTCTGTTCTCAGGTCGGGATCTCCCGGCAGAAATTCTACCGCTTTGTCAAAGAACCTTTCAGGTTTACCAACGAGAACATTAAAAAGATCAAGGAAGTTTTGCGTATGAATGAGGCGGATGCTTCCTTTTTTGATTCCCGGCTTGGCGGCGGAACGCCGGCTGCTTCTCATACGGATCCGTCCGACTATAACCGCCTGATCTTCGACCTGCTCAGCCGCAGTCCAAGCGTGGAACTTTCAATAAACAAAGACAATATCGAATACCTGAACACGTCGGGCTCCGCCGCAAGGCTGTCCGCTGAGTCTTTTGCCCGCGTGATCGCCGGAGCAGGCCTTCACGGGATCAGCGTTAACACTGTTTTTTCCCGGGAGCATGAATACGCCTTTACGATCTATAACTGCACTCTGGAAGCAGAAAACTGCACTTCTCATGAATATGTGCCATCAAGCAGTATCCTCACGATCACCCATATGATCAGGCGCCTTGAGGACATCCTGAGCTCCTCCCGAGGCGTCAGGATCCGTGTGCGTCATTATTTATCCGCGCGCAGGGCCGAACTGATGTCGAACCATGATATAGGGAACAGCGAGGCAATGTGTTTTAATCTCAGGCTCCTGACGGATGTCCTGCCTCTTCTCTCCTACGTGGAGGATTACCGCATAGATACTGCAGGACTCACGCATCGCTTTTGGACAGAACACAGCAGCCTGTGTCTGATCGAACACAGATGGAACGATGAGAGTGAAGTAAACGGCAGCCACACAGAATATTTTGCTCTTGTGTTCTCACATAACGGAGAATGCAGCGCCTGCAGACTCGGCTCAGCAGATGTGTCCGGTATCTTCCGGTTTCTGTCCATCGACACCTGGGACAAAGCCCGTATGCCTTCCGAAGAGAGAGCTCCGGCAAATCCCAACCAGGCTTACTACGAGATGGACAAGAATTATAAGTCAGTCCTGCTCCATCCGGATCTGTGTTTTGACGATATTCCTAAAGACATGTGGCTGGCTCTTTACGAAGCAGTCAGGTCCCGGGAAGACCGCGAGATCTTTGAGAACATGTTCCGGAAGCTCATGGACCCCTATGACCAGTACGCTTTTCTGGATTTTGACGCTCTCGTCCATCTGGCTGTCACTATACTTGACCAGCGGACACAGGAAGGCAGCCGTATGGGAAAGATCATAATCTGCCATCCGGAGGGACTCCGGAATTTTGCAAAGACCGGCATAATCACGGACCTGATCTCCGAAGATGTAGATTACTCGGGAAAAAAACTGGTACAGGCCCCGATCCGTTTTCCCGCCTCTATGGTCGCGAATCTTTTGCGGCTGGTACGTGAGAGCGTCATAAGACGTATGAGCTCACCGTCCGGAAATCCGGTGCTGGCGGATGCTGCCAATTACTACATTCTTAAGCCTCAGTCTCCTTACCCGGAAATATCCTATGTCATCAACAAAGAGTACGGCGTCTTTCCGATCTACAATAAAGGCCGTCACAAGAACACGCTCACAAACGTCTATCAGAATCCGGCAGTAGGTAATTTGATGTACGACTATGTCGTCAACAGGATCATCGGCAGGGGAGGGACGGAACTGGACAGCGTCATTCTGAGCGATGAGCATTCCGTTGCTTTTCTTGACGATCTGATCGCGAAAGCGGAGAAAGTGCATTCATGAGGATCATTCATTGCAGCGATCTGCATCTGGACGCAGATCTTAAGTCAAAATATGACGCGGCCTCGGCTGCGGAGAGAAGGGCAGAGCTGCTGGATACATTCCGGCGGCTCTGCCGCTATGCGCGGGAAAAAGACGTGAGCGCGATCCTGATTTGCGGAGATCTCTTTGACACCGCATCGCCCTCTCCCTCCGCTGTGAGGACTGTAGAGGACCTGATCCTGGGAAACAGCGAGATCCTCTTCTTCTATCTTCGGGGCAACCACGACGAGAGGCCTATGCTGTTCAGAACCCGCCCAAGACCGGATAATCTGTACCTGTTCAGTGATGACTGGACGAGCTGGGAGCTGTCTGACGGCCGGGAGTATGGGCGCCGCGTATGCATAGCAGGCAGAGAACCTTCAAATGCAGTATTTACTTCCCCTGAATTTGATCCCTCCTGCATCAACATCGTGATGCTTCACGGACAGGTCCGGGAGGGCTATACAGCTCCCGATCCTGAATCTGTTCCCCTGGGCGCCCTGCGCGGACGCGGCATCGATTACCTGGCCCTGGGCCATTTCCATCACTACCGGTCCTTCGCGCTGGATGAGCGGGGAAGCGCCGCCTACTGCGGCTGCCTGGAAGGGAGAGGTTTCGATGAGTGCGGCCGGTGCGGTTTTATCCTGATCGAGACGGATGAGAGCGCGCATCCTCTGAGGACACGCTTTGTTCCCTTCGCTTCCAGAAGTCTCTACTGCATCGACTGCCCGGTCACAGGCTGCTGTTCCGACACGGAAGTCTACGAGAGGATCTCCCGGGTCCTTAAGGCATCGCCGGCTTCTGATGAGGATCTCGTGCGCCTTACGCTGACAGGAGAGATGGAATACACCTGCAGCCCTGATGCATCTTTTATCTCGAAGGAATGGGAGGGGCGCTATCACTATTTCGAACTTAAAGACAGCACCGAACCGGTGATCCACAGCGAGGACTTTCTCTGTGACGCGACTCTCAAGGGAGAGTTCGTGCGCGTTGTAAATGCCGCGGGCGGCCTGAAAGACCGGGAGCGGACAAGGATCTTGCGCTGCGGCCTGAGGGCCCTTTTGGGGGAATCACTGTTTTGACAGACAATTAAGGAGCATCTGCCGATGAGATTAATTTCCTGCCATATAGAAAATTTCGGCAAACTCAAAGATTTCACATATTATTTCGAGGACGGACTCAGCGTCCTGTTCGCCGAAAACGGCTGGGGGAAATCGACTTTCGCCGCTTTCCTCAAGGTAATGTTCTATGGATTTGACGGCGACAACCGCAGAAGTGAAGGCGGCAGCGAGCGCCTGCGCTACCGTCCCTGGAGCGGCGGCGTCTACGGGGGCTCTGTGACCTGGTCCCGGGGTGAGAAGACATACCGCATGCTAAGGACTTTCGGAGCCCGGCGGAAGGAGGACACTTTTGCCCTCTACGATGAAGAGACAGGGCTTCCCAGCGGCGACTTCAGCGAGAATACGGGAGAAGAGCTCTTCGGGATAGACCGGGATTCTTTCCGGCGCACGGTTTTCTGGTCCCAGGGCGACCACGATACCTTCGCGACTACATCGATCCAGGCCAAGATCGGAGGGCTCCCGGCGCAGCAGGACGACTTTCCCGCATACGACGACGCCGTAAAGCGGCTCCGCCGGGAAATGGAACGCCTGCGCCCTGACCGCGCCAGCGGGCTGATCAGGAAGAAAGAGGACAGACTCTCTGTCCTTGAGGCAGATGAATCAAGGCTTCCCCTTCTGGAGAAAAAGCTGGAGGAATGTAATACAAACGAGCAGGCTCTGGCCGCCGAACTCGAAGGTATCCGCTCGCGAAGGCAGAGGTACGCTCTCTCCGCCTCTGCTGCTCCCGCAGTTCAGCCGTCAACCGACCATGAAGGACAGGGGGTTTTGGAAGAAGCTGAGAGAAAACTCGCCATGCTCCTGGAGACGGACCGCAGCATACGGCGCCGCGGACAGAAAGAGCGGCAGGAATATTTCCGGGTCAAAGAAGAGCTGCGCAGAGAAATTCTCGACGAGCAGGAGGGGCAGGAAAAAATGGCTTCTGCTTTGCGGACAGGCTCAGTACTGTCTTTCGCACTGGCTGTCATTTTCCTGATTCTGTGCCTTTCCGGCATTCTTTCATCATCTATGTATGTACTTTCTGTTCTTCTTATGGCGGCCGGCGGCTCGCTGATTTGGCTGAGCAGGAAGATCCGCAGGTTGGAACCGGAGTCAGAAGAGATCCTTAGCCTTCGCGGCGAGAAAGATTGGTACAACAACTCTCTCCGCAGGCTGAGCCGGAAGCTGGAGAAGAACAGGGAACTTCTGCGGGAACAGAGAGCTGTATGTGAAGCCCTCAGACGCAGGCTTGACAAGACTGCGGCTGTTCAGGGAGCGGCAGTCTCCTCAGAAGTGCCGGGACAGATCTCACCTGAGGTCTCCGGAATTCTCTCGAAATATGACAGGCAGGAGGAGGATTGCCGCCTCCGTCTGCAGGAAGTACGCTCGCAGTCCGCGGAACTTGGCGATATGATCAGGGACTGCCGGTCATCCGCATCCCTCATCCCGGGTCTGAGGGATGAGATCGACACCCTTCGGGAGCAGTATGACACATGCGTTGTGACCCTCTCCTATCTGGAAGAGGCTAGAAACAGCTTCACTTCCCGTTATATGAATCCCTTCCTCCGCTCATTCAGCCGCTACTACAGCATGCTCACAGGGGAATCCGCGGACGCAGCGAGAACCGACGCGGACTTCTCCATCGCCATCATGGAAGAAGGCCTTCCCAGGGATCCCTCCCTCATGAGCGAGGGCACCCGGGACCTGATCAGTCTGTGCCGGCGCATGGCCATGATCGACGCTATGTATCCGGAAGAAAAGCCCTTTCTGGTCCTCGATGATCCCTTCTCCAACCTCGACGATGAGCGCGTAAAAGGAGGCCTGCGCTTCCTGCACAGTGCCTCCCTCGAATATCAGATCCTATATCTCACCTGCCATAAAAGCAGGTTCTGAAGCCGGCGTCTGCTGTCACTCCCCGCGGTCTGACAGCACCGCCAGGTAAGCCAGGATCCCCGCCACTGTCTTGGCGTCCCGGATCTCCCCGGCAAATATTCTTCTCTTAAGTTCCTCCACGGGGATCGCCTCAAGGCCGATCTCCTCCGCCTCATCAAGGTTCTGCTCACCGCTCTTTTCAAGATCCTCCGCGAGATAGATCTCCACCTTTTCGTTGCACCAGGCGATCGCCGTGTCCAGGCGGACGAGGCGGCTGATCTTTCCGCAGCGGTATCCCGTCTCCTCTTCCAGCTCCCTTGAAGCCGTGACGGCAAAGTCCGGATCATCCGCGTCGAAAGCGCCGGCAGGGATCTCTGTAGTCTCTCTGTCAACAGCAGGTCTGTATTGGTGGATCATCAGGATCCTCCCATCCGGCAGGACCGGAACGACACACGCTCCCCCGCCGCGTTTGTGATGGACAAAATCCCAGCTCTCTGTGTGCCCGTCCGGCAGTTCCACCGTATCTCTGTAAAACTCCAGGACCTTTCCCGAACTCGCGAGTTTCCTGTCAAGTCTTCTCAGTTTATAATCCATACCATCCCCCCTTGTCAAAATATCGCCGCCCCGCGGATCCGCCTTGCCGCCACCTCTATCGCTCTCCCGACAGCCTCCGGCAGGAGATCTCTTCTGAGCGGGATCATCCAAGCCTCTCCAGCGTCTTTATCCGTCTCGGGCTCTCCCGAACTTCCCGGACCGGCATACTCTCCGAACGCTCCCGCGCAGGCGTTTCTCTGCCACCGGGCGCTGAGACCTGCGATTCCCACAAACCTGTTGAGTGGATTGATCAGCGCCATATAGTGCCCTGCGGGCTTCCCATCGGCGTTTACATAGGAGGATTTCTCGGAATACCACCCCTCCACCGCGTCCGCAGCACTGTCAAATCCCCATGCCAGCGTCTCCATTGTGTAGGAAATCCCCTCCGGAGCCGCAGTGAAACACTCAGTCCCGTCCGGCCTTATGTGATCCTGAAGGATCGTGCTCTCCGCCGCGCGCAGCACGGCGATCTTCTCAAGGTCGTATGACCACTGCAGAGGTACATAATCCGCCATGGTCAGAGGGGTTCCGTTAACCGGGCTGTCAATGCCCTCCTCACAGGCCTCCCTCCGGATGGCATTGATCCGGTCAAGCAGGGCTTCCCGGTCCGTCTCTTCCTGCTGCGCTTCTACGCGGATCGCAACAAAGCTTTCCGGACTCTCCTCTGCACCGGTCTCTGCCGCATCAGCACGCACTCCTGACATATAGAAAACTCCCACGCATACAAAGAGCGCCGCGAGACGAGCCGCCAGCCGGACAATGTCCTTCCCTATCCAGTTTGTCCTGCTCCGTCTTCCGTCCAATTCCATCTGATCCCTTTCCCGGCAGTTGTCCGGGCAAAACAGAACGGGCGGTACTGCGACCGCCCGTTCTCCCCTCTTGTTTATAAACAGTTATGGAAATAGTATATCAAACCTAAGATCAGTCAAGCTTGATGTTCTTGAGCAGTTCTCCCAGATTCGTAGTAGCCTTCTCGTGAGAAACTACCTGAGAGAGCTCCGGAATATCGTCCTCAGACGGAGCGGGTGCTTCTTCAAGAGCCTTCATGCTAAGGCTTACCTTGCCGTCCTTAACCTTGGTGATCTTGACCTTGACAACATCGCCTTCCTTGCATACTTCCTCAGGAGTAGCAACTCTCTTGGTGCTCATCTGAGAAATATGTACCAGACCGCTGATGCCGTTTCCGAGATCGACAAACGCGCCGTAAGGCTTGATCGTCTCTACCTTGCCTTCGACTA